>Ga0105044_10006117_pt1 | contig 16540 bp, 16 predicted proteins | sample MAT01_FD_78092 | JGI IMG/M metagenome (GOLD analysis project Ga0105044, IMG submission 78092) | Freshwater microbial communities from Lake Fryxell liftoff mats and glacier meltwater in Antarctica - MAT-01 | ecosystem: Environmental > Aquatic > Freshwater > Ice > Liftoff microbial mat | place... | reverse complement strand
CTTCGTAATATAGTCATCAGCACCCAGCTCGAGGCCAACGATGATATCGGTTTCTGAGCTCTTGGCTGAAATCATAATGATCGGAATGGACTCAAGATCCGCCTGTCTTTTGAGTTGCTTACAAAGCTCGAGTCCAGGCAACCCGGGAAGCATTAAATCGAGCAATACCAAATCCACTCGATTTTTCTTGAGGAAATCCAGTGCTCTTTCGCCGTCCGCGACGGCTTCAATTTGAAAGCCTTCTTGCTCCAGATTATAGCGAAGGAGCTCACGAATATCGGCCTCATCATCTACTACAAGGATGCGCTTACGACCGGGCTTGACGCTGGTCTCAAACGAGGGAGAGCCTGATGAGGTGGTTATTTCCATATGAATGCCTAACTACCCGTATTGGCATTCGATCGCCAATTCCTTATTCTCCGATTAGCATTTTTTTGAAATTTCCATAGCTTAGCCATAGATTTTTAAAGCTTTTTCGCTACCCTCTTCCAGATCGGGGCGTAGCTCAGCCTGGCTAGAGCACCAGTTTTGGGAACTGGGGGTCGGAGGTTCGAATCCTCTCGCCCCGACCAAATTGAACAATGGCCCCCCATAGATTTCCATAGCAACATGACCTTGAAAGACAGTAACTTTTGAAATTACATCTTTTAGAATTTCAACGCCAATCGCGGCCCTTATGAAGGTTTAGATTCTAAAGAAAAAGTTCAAAGAATCTTGATAAAAAATAAGCGCATAAGCGTTCAGAAGCCGTTCGATGAGCTCAAAAATTCAGAACAAAGCCTAATTTTTAAGAGATTCTTTTAGTCCGCAAAAATTGCATGGAACATTCATGTCGCGGGGAAAGTTGCCAAACCTGAGCGCAAATAGTTTAAATCAGGTTAAAAGCAAGCTCGGTTTGGCCTGGAAATTGCTCTAATTATAAGGTCGGGAGGGGAATAGGGTAACAAATTATGAGGCGTGTGAACTCGCAAGGCAGATTTCAGTTTGTGCATATCGTGCGGAAGAACTCTTTTCCTTTCGCATCCATTTTTAATTTTTCAACGTGCTTAGTCTCAGTTTTGCTGTCGATGTCATTCGGGATGTAGATGCATTAGTTAAATCCATTCTTGATCCGCGCTGGCGGATTGCTCCAATGCGATTTGATGTGCCTAATTCCCAAGCTCAGAGCCTCACTTAAGCTAGTATTTCCCGCGAGTTGAATGGTCTCTAATTCTCACTATTGACCATATTGAAATCAAATTAATTAATTTAACGAGACAAAATCTATGAAAAGGAAATCTTCTCGAAAAAAAGCAACTTCACGCAAAAAACCTGCCTCCAAACCTAGGGTTGGGAACTCCCCCAGAAAATCTACCGGCCCAACTCGAGATGCGGGCCAGTTGAATAGTCGAACAGATGAAACAATTAAAGGAGTATTCAAATGAATCAAACAAACAAGAATCCCAATAAACAGATTTCTTAAATTTTTCCAAAAAGTTAAGCGGAAGAACTCTATGAAATTTCTGAAACTTTTATTGAGTATCTCGACGTTGATTCTGCTTCTCTCAGTATCGCAGAGAGCCATGGGGAGTTGATGGCTTGGAATTTAAAGAGCCCAGAATTTCATCACCGGATGCACTGAACTCCAACTCGAAACTGCTCAGGGTTGTTTTGATCGACCATGTAAGAGTAAATGAACCGTCTCAAGTCCCGTCTCATGCGCTATTTCTGGAAGAAGCCAACTTTTTGGAAAGAGAACTTACAGGATTTATTCCCACTAGCCTGGCCGGCCGTGGATGGACCGGATTGTTTTAATCGATTGGACTTTACTCCCCCCTCATCGAGTCTTAACTTTATGACAACAAATGTCGCCACGCGGCGTCAATTTTATATAGAAATCTATCGATTAGTTTAGTGCCCCTTCCGTAAACTTATTTGCGGGGGGGAAATTCATATCAAAACTTTTAGCCGAATCATTTTTAGCGTCGCGTTTGGACTCTCGATATCTACCGCACAGGCATCGGAGCAAAAGGGTCTTACCGTCATGTTCTGGAATGTGGAAAATCTATTCGACACCATCGATGACGAAGGTCGCCGAGACGAAGGATTCACACCGGACGGAAAGCTCAATTGGACCGAGGAGAAACTCGACAAGAAAATGAAGAATCTGGCCACGGTGATCAGAAGCGTAAAAACCGAGGATGGTCGTGCCTGTCCCGACTTTCTAGGACTAGGTGAGGTTGAACATGGTCGCATAGCACAGATGCTCAATCGGGGACACCTGACTGAATGTGGCTATGACAAGATCGTTGCCGACCCGAATGATCCAGACCCACGCGGAATTCGAGTTGTAAGCCTAACCCGGCTGCCTCTGGCGAGTTCGCCCATCTCCCATAAATCCTATCCGGGCGGTCGCTTTATTCAGGAGGTCAGTGTGGACGTTCAAGGCACGGTGACGACTCTTTTCCTCAATCATTGGAAGAGCAAGTTGCCAACTCCCGGCGGCGGCAACGGGTCTGATAAGCGCTTCAAAAGCGCAGAAGTTTTAAAAGGACGAGTTCAAAAGATTCTTGAAGATAATCCCGAGCGTGAAATTCTGGTCATGGGTGACTTCAATGATGAACCCGAAGAAGCATCCCTCATCAAAGGACTTCGCTCAACTCTCAACTGGGCTAAATTCTCCGAAGACCTAGAAAACTTTTTTGTTTTTTGGAATCCATCCGCTGAACTCGTGAAGGGCATTGAGGCATTTGAATACGGAATTGAGGGTGAAGATGATATCCGCGCTTATCGGAAGTTACGCGGAACCTATTACTATGCGGCCAAGAAAGACTTTCTTGCGATCGATAACTTTCATCTTTCTAAAAGCCTCTTCGACGATGAAGGTCTGTCTTACAAAAAGGATTCCTACAAAATTGTGCGCCACTCGCAATTCATAGATGAGCTGCAAAGGCCGATTCCATGCCGAGGAGGCGCGATTGCCAAAGGTGCTTCCGATCATTTTCCGATCATGCTGAGGCTTGAATCTGCAGACGCCGCTTTTGACAGGGGGTTTCACGCAGATTTCTAAACAATCTGATTTCAATCGAGTGAGTGTGCCCTGCCGGGCGCACAAATAAGAAGGGCCCAAGAAAAATCTTGGGCCCTTCTTTATTCAATTGAATGAATGGAATTAGGAAAGATGTTTAGAAACAAGTTTGGTCATTTCGAACATCGAAACTCGCGATTTTCCACCGAATACAGTTTTCAATTTGTCATCGGCATTAATCATACGTCGCTCACGTGCATCTTGTAGGCCGTTCTTCTTAATGTAGGCCCAAAGTTTCTTGGTTACTTCCGTTCGAGGAAGCGGAGTTCCACCGACGATCGTTGCAAGATTGGTTGAAGGCGTCATTGGCTTCATGAATCCAGTATTTGGCTTCCTGGTTTTCATGGTTCTTGGTTTTGCCTTCTTCGTTGTTTTTTTGGCGGTAGCTTTTTTAGCGGTTTTCTTCGCCTTCTTCTTAGTTGCCATTTTGAATATCTCCTTAATTCGTCGGTTGATGGATCAGACCCCTAGGTCTTTCAAAAGTTTGCACGAAGATATTTCAGACATCAAGGACCAGGACAGAACTTCACGCGATCGTGGATGTTTGACGGAGAGGAATATGGATTTCAGCTGAATGGAAGTTCTGTGCTCTCCCACCTCAAATTTAGTGCCATACCTCTCATCTCCCACAATCGAATGCCCAATTTTCGCGAGCTGGGCCCGTATTTGATGGCTCCTACCCGTCTTGAGGGAAACCAAGAGCTCTGTGGCGGAATCAGTCCGCTCAAGAACTTCGTAGTCGAGCTCAGCCCTTTTCGCCCCAGGAGTCTCCCTCGGGAAAACCGTCGTTCGGTTATTTTTTGGGTTCTTTTTGAGGAAGTGGACGAGATGTTCCAGATCACTGCGGACTCTCCCACGCACTTTTGCCCAATAGATTTTTTTCACTTCTCGCTCTCGAAACTGGCGACTGAGCTCATCTGCAGCCCCTTGATTGAGTGCAAAAATCATCAAACCCAGAACCTCTCGATCGAGTCTATGCACCGGCAGGACATCCAGATCCAGAGTCCTTGCAATAAACTCACTGAGGCTCTCTCCATCACCCGAATCTGCTCTCTGAGAAAGAAATGGGCTCTGCTTTTCAATGACGAGCAAGTCCGCATCTTGAAAGACAATTCTATAAATTTGTGATTCCATCTTTAAATGCAGCTCCTTTTTGCGCTCTGTTTGACCTACATCGTCTGGGGCGTATCGCCAAGCTTCGCGCAGGAAGAAACTGAAAGCCCAAAGTTTGCTGAGCTTGAAGTCCGAATCAAAGCTCCCGATATCAAGCTACCTGCACCAATGCAGGTAAAAATGGACGTCGAAGTCTGTGGGACTACAAAAACTTCTGAGATCCTGCAACTGGGTCCCAATCGTGAGCTCATAGACGCAGTCGTATGGGTAGAAGGGCCTCAGACGCTTGCCTGGCCGCGCCCCACTGATGAGGATTTTGAGGGACCGAGTTTTGAATCTAAGAACTGCGAGCTAAGCCCTCGCGTGGTCATTTCGCGACCTCGTGAGATGATTCGATTCTTCAATCGCGATCCCATTCTTCATTCATTTCGAGCAGAGGGAAAAAAGAACTATCCCGTCTTTCGAGCCCATCCACCAAAACTCGCCTCAACTTCTATCCGATTGGAACATCCCGAAATTGTCCCGATCGCTAGCGATCTACACCCTTGGATGAAGGCCTATGTTGTTGTGGCACCTCACCAAAACTATGCCATTTCCAATTCAGCCGGAGTGGCACTCATTTCTAGACTGAGAAGAGGAAAGTATACGCTTCATCTTTGGCATCCATCACTTGGAGATCTGAAAGTCTCCGAAGAAATTGAAATACAGGGGAGAAAATTGAGTCTCTCGATTGATTGGAAGATTCCCACGCCTTAGCAAAAGCGTGAGGGCTGTGAACTTGCTGCCGACTTTTTATTGTGACCAATGGAATTTTGAGTACCCTTTTGGAGGATGATACTTCCGGTGCAAAACAAATGTTTGCATTTAAATTTTGTCCCGTTGAGGTTGTCCGACTTCGACTTTGCCTCGTAAACTTCTCCACACTGCTCACAAAGACCTGAGAAGTAGAGCCTTCTGATTGAAACAACCTTCTTCCCATCGCTCTTCATTTACTTAGTATACGTTTCCCTAAACTTCGCTGTAAGTCCGCAGGGCGTTAGGAGTAAACTCAAGTTGCATGCCAAAGATCAGTCTCAAGTTGACGCATGAAGGCCGAACAGAAGTTCTGGAAGTGGCTCGCAAAGCCAATTTGCTACGCTCCATTCAAGAGAGTGGAATTCCTATTGGAAGTGCATGCGGCGGAAACGGGCTTTGCGCAAGTTGTAAGGTCAACGTGTTGAAAGGTGAGAAAAACTTGAGCACTCCAAACGATATTGAGGTCGGACTCTCCGTGCGAAATCAGCTTCAATCAAACGAACGCATCGCATGCCAAACGAAAGTGATGTGCGATGTTGAAATTACAACTTCCTATTGGTGAGATTAAAAATGACAAATAAAAATCCTAAAGTTTCTAGTACCTTGGTTGAGACCAACGAAATTGTTTTGCCTTCTCATACGAATGCCATCGGAACTATTTTCGGCGGCGTATTAATGAGTTGGATCGATATGATAGCGGCGATTTGTGCACAAAGGCATGCCAAGACAGTAGTCGTCACGGCCAGTGTAGACGCTCTGCATTTCTTAGCTCCTGCCCGATTAGGGGATGTGGTGACACTTCGAGCTCGGGTGATCTACACGGGGAAGACTTCCCTGGTGGTTCGAGTTGACGCCCACACCGAGAATGTTCGATCCGCCAACAGATCGCACTGTGTCACTGCCGATTTGTCTTTTGTAGCACTGGATTCAAATTCAAAACCAACGCCGGTGCCTGCGGTGCATCCAGAGACTTCTCGCGAGCTTAAAGACTTTGATGAGGCCGCATCGCGTCGAAAGATTCTTCTTAGTCAACTTAAGGCCCTGAAATCCGACACAAAGAACGATTAATGGTATTATATTAAAGCTGTCTTATGCTCGTCTCATGTCCAAAATGTACAAGTCGATACCAATTGTCGGACGACAAGATTCGTTCTACAGGAACGAAGGTTCGATGCCCTCGATGTCAAAACACATTCAGAGTCTTCAAGCCAGAACCTGAACAAGTTCAAGAGGACCTCTCTGAAGATCGGACTGAACTCTTTATCCGAAGAGTGCCCGCCAAGACTGTCGAGCCCACAGTTACAAAGAAGGAAGTTCCCAAAGAAACGGCGGCCAGTCGCTCTCAAACAGAGATTCAGCCTCAATCAAAAACTCCTTCGCCATTTAAGTACGAGGCCAATGAAGAAGATGTAGAGGATGGAATTGTAGAGGCGTCAGCTGAGTTTCCGGGCTTCCAAACCACGCCCCCTGAAGCGCATATGCCCACTCAGATTAGCGTTCGCCCTTTTGCAAAGGACCCGGCAAAGTCCGACAAAGTAAAAAAGGAAGCAGAAAGTGAATCAAATCCTGAGGAATCTTCCGAGGAAAGTTCGGAATCCACTTCAGCGCCGCGCCCCTTTGGAGATGCGACCTTTTTAGCGATTCAAAAGATGGGCAGCGGAAAGACCGGCAAAAGAAAAGTTCTCATTGCAGCCTCGTTGGCAATTATATTCCTAGGTGGATTCTTCCTCATGTCTCGAGGCCCATCCTCCGATCCCAGTCAGATCTCAACTATTTCGCCCGCACAGATAGCAGCAGTCACCATCAGTCGACCCGACCGATGGTATCAAGATGAGCCCGAGGTCTATCAGCGCTTTTTATCCCAGATGGCAACTCTCCCAGTTTCAGATAGGGGGCTACCTAAAAATAAGGCCCTCATCGCAGAGGCACTCATTTTGAATGGAATCTTAACTGGAAATTATGATCAAGTTGCTGAAGGCATGGGGTTCGCGTCGGCCCTTATTACTTCTCGGCCTTCGGAAATTTATGGCCTCTACGCTCTTTCGACTTACGCAACATTTAAGGATGATACCTCGACACTGATGGGGCTCACTTCTCGATGGCCAGAAAGTAATCGCAGAGACGTCGAATACAAACTCGCTTTTATTTTATCAGGAGTAAAAGGCGGTAAGAAAATAGAAGCACTCGAAATGGCCAAGTCTCTTCTCAGCGAAAGTCAGGGCATGGCTCGCGCAGAGACCGTCGCCCTAGCAGCGGCCCTGGAATCTTGGAACGAAGCCAATCAGATTCTGGGAGAGAAAAATCTCTCCGATCTCGTTAGGGCTTTTCAAAAGCGAAAGCAGGGACTCGAACGAAATGGCATTCCCCTTCCCGAGCTCTATTCATCGGTAGAAAAAAAGCTTCTCCGAAGACAGCAGGTCGCTAAGGCTGAAGCCAAAGTGGAAACACAACCAGAACCCAAGCCCGCTCCTAAGGTCGAGCCGAAGAAAGTGGAAGAGCCAAAGCCAGCGCCCGCTCCACAAGCTACGGGCGAATCAATTACCGAAAGACTGAACCGAAGAGCCGCTGAAAGAATGCAGGCCAAGCAACAGAAGGCGATAGAGGTTCCAAAAAAACCCGCACAACTTCCAAGGCCGACTTCAGCTTTGATTGCAACCAACAAGCAGGCCAAGCAAGAGCAGTCCGAGGCGGCTAAACTTTACAACCAGGGCCTGGAATTGTTGAAAGGCAATAAGCAGGACGACGCCGTCGTTGCCTTTCAGAAAGCCCTTCGATTCGATCCAGATTTCGCGGATTCATATAGAAAATTAGGCGAGATCTATATGAGTCGAAGCGACAAAGAACGCGCACTTCGATCATTCAAAATCTATCTTCAGCTTAAGCCCGACAGTACTGATAAACAGCTGGTCGAGGGATGGATTTCTTCCTTACAATAAGCCTCAGAAGGCATGACTAAATTTCAAAAACTTTCAAAACTCTTCATTGTTGGCGTAAAGGATTTTCGCTGGAGTCGAGAACTCGAAACTTTTTTGAAGGAATTTAAGGTCGATGGCTTGGCCCTTTTCAATTCTCCCTTTGATAGCCCCGATAATATATGGAGTGATCGGGAGACTTCACTCGAAGCGCTCTACGATTTCGTAAAGCGTGCATCCCAGTACGTTCGCTTTTTAAGCGTGGATCAAGAGGGCGGTCGAGTCCGCAGACTGAGAGGAGCCTTTCTTCCTCTGCCAGCAGCGCAAATTCTGGCAGAAAAGTGCGGAGATGATCCTTCAAAGCTCGCAGCTCTCAAGAAGATTTATCAATTGGCAGCTCGGCAAATGAGCTCTTCTGGAATTCATCTCAACTTTGCTCCGAACTGCGACCGATGGACGCCTCAGTCAAGTAATGTCATCGGTGACAGGAGCTACGGCGATTCGATCGAGAAAGTCTGTCAGTTCGCAGAAGTCTTTTTGAGCGCATTTTCTGAAGCGGGAGTTGCAACAACCATCAAGCATTTTCCAGGCCATGGGCCAACTGAGATGGATTCGCATGAGAGCGTTGCAGTTGTTTTTAAAAATGAGAAAGAACTCTTAGCAGAGGATACGATTATATTTGAAAGATTAGCTAAAAAGACTTCGGCCATCATGACTGCTCATATTGCGCTTCCGGATTATCCTGACCGAATTTTTTCGCTCGATCGTGAGCTCTTTACTAAATTCAAGCGCAGAATCTCTCAGCCGGTAGCCTGGATCACCGACGACCTACTTTCGATGAAGGCCGTTAGCGAAATTCAACCCTGGATTCAAGCGCTCGAACTCCCTTATGACTTTTTGCTTTTGTGCGGCGACCTTGACCCCTCCGTTCAGGCGATTGAATCTTGTATTCGAAAAGCAGAATCTCAGACGAGGACATTTTCAGATGAACAACAACTCGATAAACGAATTGAACGCTCACAGAATTTTTTCAACACAGCGATTTCTCTTGCTCCATTGCCTCAATGGAAGCGCCAAATTCTAGAGCTTGAGCAAGAAGGCCTCGCGGAACTGGAGAGTCTTTGAAGATCGCCGTCCCTTTCGACTTCGACGAACGCTTTGGATTTTTTTTGAAAGAGGACTTGGTCAAGCGCCTTCTGAGTCTGAACGTCGACATCGTTCCTTTGTTTTATTGCAAAGAATCTCTTGAGAAATTGAACGCTACAGACGGACTTTTAATTCCGGGCGGTCTGAGCGATCTTGATCCACAATCTTACGGGGATAGTTCGGCGCATCCCACAACCAAAATTTGTAAATCGAGAACTGATTTTGAGTTTCTCGTTTTGGATCAGTATATTCCTACACGCAAACCCATTCTCAGTCTCTGCTGGGGATTCCAGATGATGAATGTCTATTTTAAAGGAAGCCTCTATCAACATCTTCCTGAAGATCTTGATTCTACCATTGAGCATGAGCAGAAGGCTCAGTCTCATTTGCCCACTCATTGGGTTGAGTTCCAGGATCAAAGTCCTGGCATTTCAGTTTTTGGTTCAAAGAAAATTTTTGTGAATTCGACTCACCATCAGGGCGTTAAGAAATTGGGAGCTGGTCTGGTCTGTGAAGCGAAATCTGAAGATAACTTGATTGAATGCGTATCGGTTCGAGATCACCCATTTTTTTGGGGAGTTCAGTGGCATCCGGAAAGACTTGACGGGGATACGACTATCCCCGCTTTCCTAAAAGCCTGTCGGCCCCCAAGTTAACAAGCCCAGCATTCTGATGCTCAAGTAGTGAAACTCGCTCTTGAAGTCGACTCAGCTCCTCTTGGAGTTCTCGACGCTGTCGGCGCAGAATCATAATTGCACTCACGAGAAAGTTAGACCCCTTGGTGGGTGTTTCTTCATTCGTCGTATCTTCTTCAAATGAATCGATAGGTAGTTGCATGCATCTGATGATTGCAAGCAAGGAACCAGGACATACTTCCAAATTCTCGAGAGAAAGCATTGCGTCAGATCAATTGATTGTCATTATTTTGGCAGAAAGCGGCGCAGCGATTGACGGTTAGGGGTCAGAGCACTTAAGTGCTCTGAGCCCTAATGACCTGGGCTAAGCTTTGCTGATTTGGATAACCCAAAAAATCTTTTGAACTCGCGTCTCCACTCCGCCGACGAAAGCTCCCGCTCAAGAACGGTTCGGCAAAACTGACGGGCAATTAAATGAGCTTCTTCGTAGATAATCTTTTGAGAAGGGCTCACCCAGTCACCCACTGAAAACTCTCCAAACAAAACCTCAAAGAATTGATGCTTGAGTGTTTGTTCGTTTCGTTCGTTTAAAATTTCTAGAGCCAAAGCAAACTTGTCGACTTCTCCTTGAACCTCTAATTCCAATGTTGAAATCGGATGATCCTCCATTGCGCGCTGACAAAAAGTATTAAAGTGACTGAGCTCCTCGACCACAATGCTAAGATCAGGAAAATTGGTGAGTGAGAAATCACCTGGCAACTTTATATCAGAAAACTTTTTCAGAATTTTTTCGTCCAGACAAACCAAAACCTCAGGTCCATCAACATTCTCGCGCACGATGAGTGAATTCTGATCTTTTGATGGAGCTAGAAAGTCAGTGATCAAAAGTTCGTGGCTGAACCCATTGAGCGTCTCGAGGCGATTCTGAATCTGCTGTAGAAACTCGAAATACTTCATCGATGATTGGGTCCTCGACGAAGTGGTACAACTCCTTGGCGCTTAAGCTTCTCCAAAGCACGATCAGAACCAGTCTTCATATATATCTCGATTAACTTTAGTAGATCGTAACTCTTGGGACCTGTTGCTTCTGATACTTCTCCAATCAAATGACTCAGGCGAACAAAGTGCTCACTGAGATCTTCAAAGATCGAAGCTTCACTTGTCAGAGACCCTAGTTGTGAGTACGCAATTTCTCCCATCTTTTGATAATAGGATAAATCAATGGTGCGTCTCGCGAGGGCCTCAGGAAAATAGCCAGAGACCATCAAGGATGTGTCGCCCATCTTTCGAAGCAATGTAATTTTGCGATAGAGGTCAGCATCGAGTGCGTCGGAAAGCATATCTGCCAAGACTGGAATACGAACACCAGCCTGGGCAAAAAGTTTTGCCGTCTCGTTAAATTCCACCAAAACATCTGTGACATAGGCAAAGAGGGCCGGAGAAAGCCTAAGGCTTTGATTCTCTGCCGCGGAGTGAATGAGACCGCCAAAGAAATCTCTAAGATTCTCAGAGACTATCCCTGACTGAGGCTTAATTGGACCAGTGTCCAAAAGTGATGCCCTCCTTCAGCTCTATTTTAGCAGAATCAGTGGAATTTGGCTTCCCAGCCCTTTTCGGCCAGTGCCTGGCGTATTTTCTGAACATGATCAGGGCCCTGGGTCTCCGCCGAAATGGTGGTATAGACGTCTTTTAGACTCACGCTTTCGAAAACGCGTTCATGTTTGATCTGTATGATGCTCGCCTTCAAATCTGCAAAGACCTGTAGGAGACGATGCAGTGAGCCAGGCTGATCGGGAATTACGACGACCAGCATAATTAAGCGTCCGGTCTTCACTAGCCCTCTTTCAATGATTCGAGCCAATAATGTGACGTCTAAATTTCCGCCCGAAATAATTACAACCGTCGGTCCCGTCACAATCTCGGGGCTCTGAAGCACCGCTGCAATGGCAGCACCCCCACAGCCCTCAGCAAAAAGTCGTTCATTCTCTAAAAGCCACAGAACTCCCGCAGAAATTTCTTCATCTGTAACAAGAATCGTATCGTCAACGATCGCCTTGCAAATTTCAAAGGGCAGATCGCCCATTCTCTTCACAGCAATTCCATCGGCAATCGTATTAATAGTTTGAAGCGAGACGGGCTTTCCCGCTTCAAGAGAGGGAAGAAAATTCGAACAGCCAGAAGCCTGAACAGCAAAGACCTTTGCGTCTTTCACTTTTGATTTAAAATAGGAACCAACCCCAGCAAGCAGGCCGCCCCCACCAATGGGCGCAACCAAGACTTTCGCAGTCGGCAAATCTTCCAAAATCTCAATTGCAATAGTTCCTTGGCCTGCGATCACATCTTCGTCATCAAACGCATGAATATATTCTAGATTCTCTTTTTTCTGAATCTCAAGAGCGCGCTGAGCAGCTTCCTGATACGAATCTCCAAAAAAAACAATTTCGGCTCCCCACTGCTTCGTCGAATTCACTTTCACTAATGGTGTACCTTCGGGCATCACAATCTTCGCTTTGATCCCCAGTCGCTGGCAATGAAACGCCAACCCCTGAGCGTGATTTCCAGCAGATGCCGTAATAACTCCATTGGCCTTTGCTTTTTCACGCACACTCAAAAGTTTATTGAGGGCTCCGCGAGCTTTGAACGAGCCAGTGTATTGAAGATTTTCCAATTTAAAATAAATGGGATGGACAGAGCTGATCTTGCGCTCAATGACCTCTGATCGCAAAAGCGGTGTACGCCGAATCGATGACTTTATTAATTCGTAGGCCCTGTCAATTTTGTCCAATTTCAGCAAATGCTCTCACTCGTTTCAGAATAGGCCACAACCCGGTTGAATCCGCAGAGAATCTGAGTAGCAGATCTTCAAATCCAAAGTCCATCGGCTGAAGAGCTCCTCTTTCGAGGCTTACCCATGCTATTGCAGCCGCATAGGACTGCAAAGAACTGGACTGAGCTAACGACGGCCTTTCGAATGCGCAGAATCGAATCCAAAGGGCTTCAGCAGAGCGATAATGCCCCAAATGAAAGGGCTTGCCGTCAAACTTCATGGCGGCTCGAAGATAGCGCACCACTGCTCCATCGAGCATTTCGTCCGCTCTCTCGACACATTCGGTGAGTAAATATTTCACCCGATCCTTGGAGTCTGGATCGCATGAAATGCCCCTTAGAATTTGAGCGGCCTTCAGATAATTTTTCGATTCCATGAGTGCGCGAACATAACACCACTGGTTTTTAGAATCTTTCTGCGAAATCTCATACGCCATCTTTGCGTAATATCGAGCTTCGGATTTTCGACCCATCATCAAGAGCACCCAAGAATACTGCCGCAAGTAGGAGGCATTTCCCGGCTCCAATCGTACGGCTTTCTCAAACTGAGTTTTCGCAACCTGCCAATGCCCGCCTCGTAAATAGGCTTTTCCGAAAGCCTGATAGTAACGAGGCTCTGAAGAATTCAAGCGAATGGAATATTTGAGATGGTAGATGGACTTCATATTGTCCTTCAGCGCCTGGTGATTCATCCCCAAATGGTAGTGAATCAGAGCCAAATGCGTCACATCTGAGCCCTCAGTTTTGGGAGCATGAGTCAAAAGTTCCAAAAGTTTCTTCCAACTCTGGATGGCTTCTCGAAATTCACGTCGACGCTCATGATTGCGCGCCTTGAGCTCTAGCCATTCGGTCATCTGTATGTCGTTAATCGTTTCCATGATGCTCTGCAGTACGACCATGGACGTGAATTGAAGAGTCGGTCAACAGCTATTCAGTAGAGATCAGTGAAAGTTTCCTGATGAAGAAATGGAATTTTGTTAAACTGAAGGCATGGAAATAGTGGTTGGAATTGACCTCGGAACTAGTAACTCGGCGGTGGCAGCATTCGTCGGAGGGAAGCATCAAGTTCTTGCCGATGAGAACGGACGAAGACTCACTCCATCGGTCGTATCATTTGGAAAAGACAAAAAGATTTTGATTGGCGAGGATGCAAAATCGCAGTTATTTGCAAACCCAAAACGCACCATTGGATCCATCAAAAGGCTCATTGGGCGGAAGATTTTTTCGCCCGAAGTGGAAAAGGCCCGGGTCCTACTTCCTTACCAACTGGTCGAGGGAGCCGATCAAAATGTCGCAATTGAAATTGACAATGAGACGTTCCTTCCTCAGGAGATCTCAGCCCTGATCCTCAGGCGGATGAAGGAAGTCGCTGAGGCGAAGTTTCAGAAGCCCGTCACTCATGCCGTGGTCACAGTACCTGCGTACTTCAACGACAACCAACGCCAGGCAACGTCAGATGCGTGCCGAATTGCAGGGCTCGAAGTAGTTCGAATGATCAATGAGCCTACGGCGGCAGCGCTCGCGTACGGTTATGGAAAAGGACTCAATGAGACCGTGGCCGTTTACGATCTTGGCGGCGGAACTTTTGATATTTCTATCATGCGACTCAAGGATCAAGTTTTTGAGGTCATTGCGACCGCGGGTGATACGTTCCTCGGTGGAGATGATTTTGACGATCGTGTGATTGATATTTGTGCAGAACACTTCTTGAAGCAGCATGATGTGGACTTAAGAACCATCCCACAAGCTCTTCCTCTTTTGAGGCAGAACGCAGAGCGAGCAAAACGAAAGCTTAGCTACGCAGAGAAAACCGATATTTATATTCCCGGGATCCTTAAGGAAGAACACCAAGTCCTAGATCTTCATATGTCACTCTCACGATCTCAGTTTGCACTTGCTTGCAATGATCTAGTTCAAAAAACTTTCACGGTTTGTGATGAAGCGCTTCGAATGGCGAAATTGAAAGTCCAGGATCTGGACGCTGTGATCCTGGTTGGCGGTCCCACAAAAATGACAATCGTTCAAGAAGCAGTAGAAAAATACTTCCAGCGTGCCTCCATGAAGGATCTGAATCCTGATGAAGTAGTGGCCATCGGGGCTGCCATTCAGGCTACGGCCCTGCACGGCTTTGACGGAATGGCTGAAGCGGCGCCCGAAGACAAATCGCTGCTTCTCGACGTTACACCTCTCGATTTAGGGATTGCCACCGTTGGCGGCTATGTCGAAACTCTCATCGAAAGTAATACGCCCATTCCAGTTCAGGCTTCGCGAGTCTTTACAACGATCAAAGATCTTCAGAAGGCTGTGGATATCCGAATTTTTCAGGGTAAAAATCGTCGAGAGGAAGAAGGCGCAATGCTCGGTGAATTTGAATTTTCAGGATTTCAAGCGGGCAAAGCAGGTGAAGTCTCTATTGAAGTTCTCTTTAGCATCAATACCGACGGAATTGTGGAAGTCAGTGCAAAGGATACTGCAACGGGAACCGTTCAAACAACTCGAGTGAAGTTGGCCACTGCCATGAGCAAAGAGACCCTTCGTGAATCTCAGGTCAAAGCCAAAGAACATAAACAGGTAAAATTAAAAAATGAACTAAAGGACTTTAAGCGCTTGGTCTTTTGTTGTCCTTCAAAGGGCGGCAATACCTATGAAGAAGGCCTGATGAAGGACTTTGATCCCAATCAAGAAAATTTTTCTCTCAATCCAGAATCCAGCTTGAGCAAACCTCGAAATCTGGAAAGATCAAAAGTTGCTTGGGTGCTGATGGTAGAAGATTTCTCCAATACACCTCGATACATCCAGGCCGTCACAGAGAAGCCGAATCGTTTTTTTGCGCCGCCAAAATCTCAGCTCTATGAATTTAAGCTCAAAGATGGCTCTTGCGTTTATGGTCAAGCTGATCTGCCAAAAATGCGAGATCTGGGATTTTGGATTGACCCCTATTTTTCACAGGACGAACTCCCCGGCAAAATATATGTTTATTCTTCGCAGGTGAATGAAGCCGTGCCCATGAATTTGTAAGGAGAAGATTTGTTACCTAAATTTGAACTTCAGTCGATCGCCAAGCTTCTCAATGATATCGACTACTATCGGATCTTAAAAATCGCTCCCCATTCGTCGGAGGAAGAAGTGCGCGAAGCTTTTCATACAGAGGCTCTCCTCTTACATCCGGATCAATATCAACACTTAAAAGATCCCGAGATGCTCGATCTCTCAAAGAAGATTTATTCTCGAGTTATCGAAGCCTATCGAACTCTCAGCTCTGTAGAGAGACGAAAGGAATACGATAAGACTCTGGCTAAAAAACCATCTTCAAACGCGAAAGGTGCGAGTCCCTTTGAAAATGACGAGAATGAGATTACGGCAATCCGCCGAATTGAGAAAACATCGACAACGACTGCTGGCGCAAAATTTTTTAAACTCGCTCAAACTGCTTTCCAAAGCAAAGATCTGAATTCTGCAAAAATGAATATTCAGATTGCCCTTAATACCGATGTCAAAAATCCAGAATATTTAGACCTTGCTCATCGAATTGATGCTGACATCGTGAGAAAAAAGAAACCTCAGGCAAAGCCCTAACGTTGTTCATGAACCCTAACGTTCCGATTGAAACGGGCTCATTCGAAATTTGATGAAATTTCTGGCGGCCCGATCAAATCCCTGATGGTTAACAAAATTTGGATTACCAGAAAGCTTTAATCCCTTAATTACTATATTCTCTGCTACGACCTGAAGCCTTGAGGCCTGAGTTTCAATCCAAATAAGTCTTTTGAACAATAAGTTCGCGGGATTAACTCCTTTAATATTTGGCAGGTGACCCGAAAGTCGAATTTTTCTCCATTTCAAACTAAACCACAAATGATGGCCACTGCTGCTCACAGTAAGAATTGGCTTATTCGGACCAGGATGTCGAAAATCATAAATTATCTGTCTCAAAATACCTGAAACATCAGACGCAATGATTCTAAGCTCTTCGGCTGACGCAAAAATTCCGCGACGAGCCAAGGCGTTCGAACGAAAATTCTCTCGCGAATCTAAATTCATCAGGT
>Ga0105044_10006116_pt1 | contig 16540 bp, 20 predicted proteins | sample MAT01_FD_78092 | JGI IMG/M metagenome (GOLD analysis project Ga0105044, IMG submission 78092) | Freshwater microbial communities from Lake Fryxell liftoff mats and glacier meltwater in Antarctica - MAT-01 | ecosystem: Environmental > Aquatic > Freshwater > Ice > Liftoff microbial mat | place... | reverse complement strand
TCATGAAGTCCCTACTGGAACGCTTTGCCAAGTGGTTCAACCGCTCGTTCTCGCGCTCCGGCACGCTGTGGGAAGATCGGTTCAAAAGTGTGATCGTGGAAAGCGGTGTGGCGGCGCGGACGATTGCGGCCTACATCGACCTCAATCCAACTGCTAGGAATTTGCTTTTTGCGGAAGGCTCCTGAAATAGCGGTTGGGGAAGACCGCAGGGCGGGGAAAAAGGGGTTGGTTCGGTCTTCCGAACCATGAGGACGATGATCGCGGCCCCGATCAGGAGAAGGATGAGCAAGTTGGTGCGGCGGCGTTTCATTGTTGGAAGATTAGTCGGCCTATTCCACATGCAAGAGATGCACGAGGTCGGGCGGAACTCCTTCAGTTTCAAATCGGCGCCGACCCGTTCCGCTGGATATCATGGTTTCGTAACGTTGAGCTCCAGGAGGGCCGGAGGTTTTCATCGTGATATGGACATCGGTTTCTCCGAAGTCCAAGAAAGTGTAGCCCAGCGAATCCCGGGCGATTTTGCTGAATAGGAATGAGCGGTTATCGCCCAGCGTTTCCCGAATCGTCATTTGCGGTGACTCTTTAATATCTCCCCCCTGCGCGGGGAACTTCTTTATGACGAACTTGCTGGTCATGTCATCGATCCGCGTCGTCTCAATGGAGGATGCCTGCAATTTCTTCAGTTGCTTCACGGTGGATCGAATCGCTTCATCGATAGCTGCATTTTCGCTCCTCGATATGGCGAGATAGTCACACAGTTCCTGCGAGAGACCGGTGTCGTAGGTGTTGGTCTCAAAGGTTTTGATCGAGTCCATCTTCTTGATGACGAAATCCATGTCCGCGTTCTCCCAGTGCTCGGCAAGCTCCAATCGACGGCGTTCGGACAGACTGGTGCCAAGAGAACGGTTTGATCGGAGCTGGGGGGTGCTCGGACCCGATCGCGATCCCTTCCGCGAAGATGAATCATCTGCAGCTTGACGAGGGTCCACAGTCAGAGTGAACCATGCGATTAGATATCCCAGTCCGAAGAAGAGGAATGCAAGCAAGGCACGCAAGGTGAAAGTTTTACTCATCATCAAACAGGAGATCGCCATCCAGCCAATCGGTTTCACGGTGTGGAAAGCCTTCGATAGACAGGTAGGCACCCTCAGAGTCTCGAGCATTTGGCAGGGCATGGGGAAAAATTGCAAGCTTGAATTCCAAACCTGATTGCCGCCGGATCCGTGGTGAAAGCCCGAATATCAGGTCCGCAAGCTTGCATCGAGGAGACATCCTTGAACCAGGTTCCATTGATACGGGTTCGATTGCCTCAATACTCCCCCGAATGCTCGTCTCGCCGGTTTCCGGGTCACGAGAGCTGAACACCGGCATTTCTATACTATTTGAACCAGGTCGGTACCAGGAGTGATCATCCGGGCTGAAGCTGATTTGAATCCCGTATCCACCGTCAGCAGTGAAGATTTCGCCGACGCTATTGCGAATCTTGATTTTGACGCCAGAAAGGAGAGGGTCGCCCGTGAATAGTTTGCAGCCGACCGGAACAAAGATGTCCTCCGTGGAGTCAGGGAGCTGAAGCTGAAAGGTGCGGTCGGCGTAAACTTTGAGCACGACCTGATGTCCAGTGCTCGCGATAAGTTGCTCATCGGCCAATGGTGCCGGTCGATCGCGAGAGCCCCTTTCTGCGGGAATTGTTTCCAGCCTCGGCTTGATTGGGTGAGTCGAGGAAGAATCCATTGAGGAGCTATATGGCAGAAGGGCTTTGTCACTCTGCGATTTCCAATCAAGAACCATCACAGATTTGACAAGCCTGACTTTCTATCCAGAATGCTCTTGCTGGATTATAATGGTTGGGAAATGAGGTGTCTGACACTCGATCACACGGCAGCGGCGCTCATGGAGACGCCGCTACAGGCGATTCGCCTGCGCCTGGAGCGGCGAGTGTGCGACCGCTGTAAACGGGCCCTGCGGCTGTGAGGTGGAGGGGATGCCGAAGTCGAAGGTTCCACCGCCATTGGTGCGGGCGGTGCCATGGAAGTGTTGCCACCCAGTGGCACAAAAAGCTTCATTGATGTCGTCGTCATTGAGGCGATTCATTCGTTTGAAGGTTTTGGCGACTCGCTGATGGGGCAGCGAGTTTGGGGGTGTTGAATTTCCAAGAAACGAGCAGGGCGGTGATGAGTGTTAGAATCCAGACCCGCCAGAGGGGATCGGGCTTGGTGTGGCGTTGGGTGGAGGATTGAAGGGTATGGGTTGTGGGATCGGATTTCCCGCACTTGGAGAAATCCGCCTCGCGGGTGTCTGCAAAAAAGACAGCGGCATCGAGGAGTTGGGTTTCATTCTGTTGGATGGTTAGGAAACCAGGGGTGATGGGGGCATGAGTGGTGGAAACGGGGGAGGGGAGTGGCCTGCCGGAGAGGTCGGTGGCGGTGATTTTGAGGGGGATGTTAGGGGTTGAGGTGATTTGAATGGGTTGGCCGGTTTCGAGATTGGCGGAGGTGGCGGCGACCTTGGCCTGGCGGATGGTTTCGGCGAAGCGGTGGAGCAGGACGATGAAGGAGGGCTGATTGGAGGCGTTGGAGAGGCGCAGGTCGAAGTTGAAACACAGCTGGCGGGAGGGAGGCGATTTTTCGGTGGGGGGCTTTTCACGGAGGAAGATGAGGGGGCGCTGGTCCTGCCAGAGGAGCACGCTGTCGCTTGGAAGGCGGTCGAGCTGGATGGTTTCGCGGACGAGGAGGGATTGCCAATTGAGGTTGTCCAACAGCGGGTGGGGCTCGGCCAGGATTCCACCTTTGAGATAGGCTCCGCCGCGGGTGCTGTCCTCGACGAAGATGATGGAGTTTCCCGGCGGGAGCACGGGATCGAGTGGATCGTAGGAGGTGATGGATAGATCGGAGGTGCTGGCGTCGGTGGTGGGAACGGTGGCGTCGAGGGCGCGGAGCAGTTTTTGAGTGAGATCTTCAAATGCGGGCGAGGTGGCGGTGAAGAGTGCCAGGGACTTGGGTTCGGGCGCCACCATTGGCAGGACATCGTCGAGCGGGAAACGGTCTGGCGAGAGGATGAGCCGGACTGCGGTGGCATCGGTCGGGAAAGCGGCTTGCAGCGTGACGAGTGCGCCTGCATCGAGCCGCAACGGGCGAGGCTGGGTGGTTCCGGTGGATGCCTGTAAGGACCAGGTGCGCTCGACGGGTGCTTTTGAATAGTTTCTAACCAGTGCCTTCCAGACGAGTGCGCCTTCTTCGACGGAAAAGCTCACTCCGGTGAATCCGACGTTTTCCACCGGGTCGCCGATGGCGATGAGGCGGGCGTCGAATGGCAGTGAGTCGGTCGGGGTGTCGGTGAGGTAGATTACGCTGCCTTCCCGTCCCACGAGCGAGCGGGCGAGACGGAGGGCTTGGGTGGGGTCGGTGAGGCCGTCGTGCGGTTGCCAATTTTTGAAAACTTCCTTCAGTTCATCGACGGAAGTGCCTGCATAGAGTCGAGGGCGGCTAGGGATGGATTCGATGAGGGTCAACTCGATGGAGGTGGCGGGGCCTTGAAATCCCGGGAGTTCGGCGGCGAGTCGGGTGCTGGCCGCTTCTTTGAAAACAGCCATGGAAGCGGATGAATCCAGCACGATCGCGATGCGTTGTACACTGCCGGTTTTTTGGAAGCGTGGTTCTGCCAGAAACCAGGCTAACAGCAGCACGGCCAGCAGTTGCATCCACAGTGGAATGGAGGAGATGATACGCTCCAACCTCCGACCGCTTGCGGCATCACGCTGGGTGCGTTCTAGCAGAAAAAGCGTGGAAACTGGAAGTTCGATGGCTTTCCGTTGGAGAAAATGAATGGCCAGCACGGCAGGGATGCCGAGCAAGGCCAGAAGTCCAAGGGGATTTGTGAGAGTGAACACGGAGCCGATGATTGGAGGAAGGTAAGTGCTCCGCGCGGTTCCTTGCTCACCGTAATGGCCAGGTGGGCAGAAATGTCCGCCCTCCTTATCCTGCCCTACTGCGGATCGCGAACTGGGATACGCGGTCCGCTCATTTGAAGTTCAGGCGACACCAGCGGGAAGTTAGAACGGGATTTCGTCGTCCTCCTGGAAGTCGTCGGCAGGGGCTGCGGAGGCTCCCTGAGGTGGGCCGGAGTTCTCGGCTGGGGCGCTTGAGCTTTGAGGTGCTGCGTAGTTGCTGCCACCGGAAGCACCGCTGGGTCTGCTTCCGAGGAGTTGGAGGACCTCACCTACGACTCTCATTTTTGAGCGTTTTTTACCCGTTTCCTTGTCGTCCCAGGTGTCCATTTGCAGGCGACCTTCGATATACGCAGGGCTGCCTTTGGTGAGATACTGCTGGGCGACTTCGGCTTGTCTCCCCCAGAGAGTGACGTCCACAAAGGTGACATCTTCCTGCTTCTGGCCTTGGTCGTTGTTCCAGACGCGTTTGATGGCAAGCGCGATTTCCGAAACAGCGGTGCCTTTCGGAGTGTGGCGCAGTTCGGGGTCCCGGGTGAGGTTCCCGATGAGCATGACTTTGTTGAGATTGGCCATAACGGAAGGAGATTGGTAACTCTGGCGCGCAAATGCGAGCAGAAAACTCAGGCGACGCGGACGAAATGTTGGAGATGCACGTGGCCGTTGAGGCGCAGGCGGCTTTGGATCTTGGTGATCACTTCCGGGGAGCCTTGGAAGGTGTAGTTGACGTAATGGCCGGACTCGAGGTGGCGGGCATTGTAGGCGAACTGGCGGCGGCCGAGTTGGGCGATTTTGTCGAGCTTGGCGCCCTCGGCTTCGAACTCCTTGGATACGGAAGCGACGAGGTCATCGACGGTGCCTTCAAGGGACTTGGTATTAAGGACGATCAGGCCCTGGTATTTGCGACTCATCTGATAATTGGAGTGGATTGTTACGAGTGTGAAAGCGATGCGCCGCGGTGGCGATGCCTTGGGAGCGCGCAAGCTGCACGGCATCGAGTGCGGTGGCAAGCATGTTTTCGAGAATGGGTTTCTCGTCGGGGGAAAACTTGCCCAGCACGTGGCCGACCATCTCGCCGGGTTGGCTGCTACCGATGCCGAGCTTGAGGCGTGGGAAGACGTCATTTCCGAGATGTTGGAGGATGGATTTGATGCCATTGTGTCCGCCGGCGGAGCCTTTTTCGCGAAACCGGAGGGTGCCCAGGGGGAGGGCGACATCGTCATAGATGACCAGCATTTGCCCGGGCGTCCATTTGTGAAAGGAGAGGATTTGCTGAATCGCGCGGCCGCTTAAGTTCATGAACGTCTGAGGCTTGAGCAGGAGAGTGCCAGAGTCGGGAAGCTTGGCGAGGTGGCTCTGCCATTTGGGGGTGGACTGGAAGGTGGTACCGGAGGCGGCGGCGAGTCGATCCAAGACCATGAACCCGACGTTGTGGCGGGTGTCTTCATATTGCCGCCCGGGGTTGCCAAGGCCGACGATGAGGGAAAAGGACATGCTGGTAAATTTGAGATTTGAGATTTGAGTGGGGATCGTGGATGGGGAGATGGTGGATGGCAGATGCCGAATCTTCGATCTGTGATCCATGATCTACGATCTTTTCCCAAAAAACAACGCCCGGACCACTTTCGCAGACCGGGCGTTTTTGGAAAGACTGAGTCTGGGGAATTATTTCTTGGCAGGTGTCGGGACAGCGGTCGCGGCTTCTGAGACTGCAGCGGCTGGCTTGCCGACGTGCGCGACGACGACGTCAGCGGCATGAGTCGGACGGACTCCCGATGGGTAGGTGATGTCGCCGATGTGAAGCGAGGCCCCCACTTCCAAGTGGCTGATATCGACTTCCAGGGTCTCCGGGAGATCGTTTGGCAGGCAGGTGATTTCGATGGCGTGGACGTATTGCTCGACCAGGCCACCAGCCTTGACGCCCATGGATTCACCGTTGAGGTGCGTTGGGATGTGGGCGGTGATGGCGGTATTTTCGTCGATGGACCGGAAATCCGCGTGAAGCGTGAGGCCGGAAAGCGAGTCGTGCTGGATAGATTGCAGGAAGGCGAGGCGGGTGCCGTGGCCTTCGATTTCCAAGTTCACGAGGATGTTTTCCGAGCTGCTGTTGGCGAGGAGATCGGCGAAAGTCTTGGCATCGACCTTGAGGTTGATGTTTTCAGTGCCCTTGCCGTAAATGACGGAAGGAACCCAGCCTTCGCGGCGCATTTGCTTGAGGCGTCCGGTTCCGCTGCGTGCGCGCGGGGCTGCTTTGAGTGATGTTTTCTTGGCCATAATGATTGGTAGTTTGGTATTTATGGGCCGCCGGGGATTGAAGCACCCAGGACGGGGGGCTGGGATGTAGCGCTCTGGAGCGGACTTGTCAAAAAATTGTTTGAGAGATTTCTCCCGATTAGTTCGCTTGACCAATCCGTGGGGTAATGGAGGCTCATCGCATGTCGATCAATCATTGGATGTCTTGGGAAGGTGGAGTGGATCTCATTGCGAAAACGAGTGCTGCGATTGAAATGCCGAATGTGATCGTGCATGTCGCGAGGATGGTCCATACACCGGTGGGGTCCGCGCCAAGCGGGATGATTTTTTGGCAACCGGATCCAGCAGCGCCGCCGTTGGCCTTTGGCTTTGTGAGCAGCGATGCGACGGTGGCGGCCTACTTCGCCAATCAAATTTTCGTGGGAACTCCGTTTGAAGGGGCACCTGTGCTGATCGGCACGGTGACGATCAACGTCTCGGCAGAGCAAGCATCGGCGCGGGTGGAGATCCCGGGCTTCGTGTTTGAGTCCCATCTGGCGGATTTTTCGGAGACCGTGATGATTCAGCGGGATCCTTTGGCGACAGCGCCTTTTTATCAACAAGGGCTTGAAGCGAGCGCGGGTCACGCGTGTCTGAAGGTAAACGGCGTCAAAGTGGAATTGGTGGTGCCTGAGATTGGCATTACTGGCGGGCCCTGCGCGGTTCTTGCCGCGTGCGGGCTTTATGCGCGGTGATTTTCCGAGAAATATCCGCTTTCTTCACTGGCAAGGCGGCGTGCTTCGTGCTGTTTTTCCGCCGTGTCCGCCGTTACCAACATCTCCTGCTACCGCTTCGCCGAGCTCTCGGGTCTCAAGGAGTTGCGGGAAAACCTGATCGCGGATTGCAAGGGCTGGGGCTTGAAGGGAACCATCCTACTGAGCACGGAAGGGATCAACCTGTTTGTCGCGGGTGCGGCGGAGTCGATTGATTTTCTGGTCGAAAGGTTGCGGAAAATCCCGGGATTGGAGGGCTTGGTGCCGAAGGTGAGCATCAGCGACCAGCAGCCGTTCAACCGGATGTTGGTGCGTTTGAAAAAGGAGATCATTTCCTTCGGCATGGAGAGCATCCGCCCGGCGAATTATACATCGCCCAAGATCGCAGCGACGGAGTTGAAACGTTGGTTGGACGAGGGGCTCCCCGTGACTTTGCTGGACACGCGCAATGATTACGAGGTGAAGCTCGGCACGTTCAAGGGCGCGCTGGTGCCTCACATCCATACTTTCCGTGAATTTCCCGATGCAGTTAGAAAATTGCCGGCCGAGCTCAAGGATCAGCCGGTGGTGATGTTCTGTACAGGCGGCATCCGTTGTGAGAAGGCGGGGCCGTTCATGGAGCGGGAAGGATTCAACAACATCTATCAACTCGATGGCGGCATCCTGAAGTATTTTGAAGAATGCGGCGGTGAGCATTATGACGGGGAATGCTTTGTTTTCGATCAACGCGTCGGGGTGGACCCAGGCTTGCGTGAGTCCGACTTCGCCGTGTGTTTTGCGTGCCAGGCACCCTTGGACCCTGCCGATCAGGCCGATCCCCGACATGTGGAAGGCGTGAGCTGTCCGCATTGTTTTGTGAGTGCGCCCGAGCGGATGACGCAGCGGATCGCTGAGCTGCATGAGGCGATTTTCCAAGCGTCGCATCCCTTGCCGGGGTTGGTTCCGTGTGAAAATCGCAGACCGGTGAACATCCCTGCGGCGCTGGACAAGAAGACCTTGTTAGGTGCTTTGATCGAGCTTTTTCCGCAGGTATCTGCTGAGGAGTGGGAGCTGCGCTGTGATGCCGGACGCTTTGAAAGTTATGGTGGAGCGCTGCGGGGTAAGAATCATATCGTGAGGGGAGGGGAGCGGGTGGTGCAGGTGTTCCCGCCGGATGTGGAGCCAGCGGTAGCGGTGGATATCCGTGTGTTGTATGAGGACGAAGCGCTGGCGGTGGTGCACAAGCCGGCACCGCTGCCGATGCATGCGAGTGGACGATTTCATCGCAATACGCTTCAGCACATTTTGAACGAGGCCTATGCGCCGAAGGTTCCGCGGCCAGTGCATCGGCTCGATGCGAATACGACCGGGCTGGTGCTGTTTGCGCGGACCCGGCATTTTTGTCGAGTGTTGCAACAGCAGTTTCTAGCAGGTTCGGTGGAAAAACTTTATCTCACACGAGTGCTGGGACATCCGCCGGAGGATGTGTTTTTCTCCGAGGCACCGATTTCCGCCGGGCCGGATGTGATGGGCACGCGAGGGATTGACGAGGTGGCGGGACTTGCCTCGCGCACGGACTTCAAGGTGCTGCAGCGCTGTGAGGACGGCACCACACTCCTGCAAGCCAAGCTCGGAACCGGCAGAACCAATCAAATCCGGGTTCACCTGTGGCAGCTCGGCTATCCAGTGGTGGGAGATCGAGCCTACTTGCCAGACCAACAGCTCGGCGATACACAAACACTCGATCTTGAAGCTCCGCCGCTGCAACTCCATGCTTGGAAGCTTTCATTCCGGCATCCGGCAAGTGGTGAGCGGATGGACTTGGAGGCGGAGGCTCCGGCTTGGTCACGCCAAGATCCTTGCACCTGACAAACGGTTGCGAGCGGGCGTGCATGAGAAACGACGACGGCAGCCTTGACGCTGGGAGATTTCACCCTAGTTTTCAGGAGATTTCCAATGTCCCGGCTTCCAATTACCAAAACTCCCAAGTGCTACGTCGGTGGCAGCTTCATTCGTTCTGAAAGTGGGCGTGTCGTGCCGATGAACGATGCTTCGGGCCGCTTTTTCGCGAACATCCCACTTTGCACCCGCAAGGATTTGCGAAATGCCGTGGAAGCCGCTGCCAAGGCCGGTCCCGGTTGGGCCGCAAGGAATGCCTATAACAGAGGGCAGATTCTTTATCGTCTTGCAGAAATGTTAGAAGCGCGTGCGTCCGAGATGGCTGATGCCATTTCTCTGGCAGGCGGCTCCAAGAAAGAAGCGGACCGCGAGGTTGCGGGCAGCATCGAGCGCATTGTCCACTATGCGGGCTGGACGGATAAATACCAGGCACTGCTCGGTAGTGTGAACCCGGTGGCATCCCCTCATTTCAATTTCACCGTGACCGAACCGATGGGAATCATCGGCATCATCGCGCCGGATGATGCCCCGTTGTTAGGATTGCTGTCGCTTGTCATGCCAGCCATCACCAGTGGCAATACGGTTGTCGCACTGGCATCCACGACCCAGCCGTATCCAGCCATCTTGTTAGGCGAAATGCTGGCCACCAGCGACCTCCCCGGGGGAGTCATCAACCTGCTTACCGGCCGGCGAGATGAGTTGATCCCCACCTTCGCGACCCACGCCCACTTGCGAGGGTTGGCTGCGGTGGGGAATCTGGAGGAACGCAAGACCCTCCAAATCGGTGCTGCCGATAGCGTCAAGCGCCTGAAACTGATCCCTTCAGCCCCCCCTACGGATTGGTTTTCCGAAAAATCCCAAGGCCTTTACGAAATCCGCGACCACCTGGAGTCCAAGACAACCTGGCATCCCATCGGCGCTTGAGGGGTCGCAAGATTCAGGGAAAATCGTCCATGAACAGCGCTTGCACTCCTCCTTCGCTTCACGTAACACTTCGCCCGATGAAACGCCATATCGCCCTGATTTCTTTGCTCTTTTTTCCAATTCTCGCCTCGTGCCAACCCGCCAAGGAGGCTGAAAAGCCTGCGGCCACCGCCCCAGCCAAGGTCGCGAAAGTCCGCCTGAAAACCACCAAGGGCGACATCGTCCTTGAGCTTAACGCGGAAAAAGCCCCCATCACCGTTGAGAACTTTCTCGGTTATGTAAAAAAGAAACACTACGATGGAACGGTCTTCCACCGGGTCATCAACGGTTTCATGATCCAAGGCGGCGGCATGAAAATCGAAGGTGGCGGTCTTTCCGAGCTACCGACCGGACAGGGCATCGTTAACGAAAGTCAAAACGGACTCAAGAACGACCGAGGCACCATCGCCATGGCCCGCACCAACGATCCTAACAGCGCTACCGCCCAATTTTTCATCAACGTGGCGAACAACGACTCACTCAACTACCCGAGCATGGGTGGTTACGCCGTGTTCGGGAAAGTCATCGAAGGTATGGAAGTGGTCGATCAAATCAAAGCGGTCGCCACGCGCGGTAGCGATGTTCCGGTGGAACCGATCACGATCCAATCCGCCACGGCCGAGTGATGCAACTCTGGCTTTGCCCGCTATTCGCCTTTCTGCTAGGGTCGATCCCCTTTGGCCTGATCCTTGCCAAGTTCAGGGGAATCAACATCCGCGACCATGGTTCTGGTAACATCGGCGCAACCAATGTGCTGCGCGTGATCGGTAAAAAATACGGCATCAGCTGTCTGTTGCTCGATGCGTTCAAGGGTTTCGTTCCCACCGTAATCGCGATTTCGTTGATCCAGTTTGAGGGCATGAAAAACCCGATGTCGCTCACCGCGCTGGCCCCCTACGCCAGCGAGTTCCCGGTGCTTGCCGCGCAGATCTTCCAGGTCGTCACCGGCTTGTGCGCCGTTCTTGGTCACAATTATTCGCCATGGGTGGGATTCAAAGGCGGCAAGGGCATCGCCACCTCGGCCGGCGTTCTCATCGCGATGATGCCCGCCGCGATTGTGATTCTGATCGTCGTCTGGGGCATGATCTTCCTGACGACGCGCTACGTATCACTCGCTTCCATCATCGCCGCTGCCGCGCTGCCGCTGATCACCCTCTCGGGCTCGTGGTTTCATGGAAAAATCCAGAACGGCACTTGGAACAAACCGCTGTTTGTGTTCGCGCTGATCATCGCCGTGCTGGCGATTTGGAAGCACCGCACGAACATCGAGCGATTGAGAAAAGGCACCGAACATCGCTTCACCCGCAAGCCGAAATCGAACCATGCCTGAGTCGCAAATCCATTCCGCTGCGATCCTTGGTTCTGGCTCCTTCGGCATGGCGCTGGCCAAGTTGCTCGCGCCCAAGTTGGAGTTGATCGTGCTCATCGGGCGGGATGGGAAAACGGCCGCGGCGATCAATCAAGAGCAAAAAAACCCTCATTATTTGAGCGAAATCGTGCTGCCTGACCACGTGAAGGCCAGCACCAGCCCCCAAGACGCGTTGGCCCACGCGTTGGTGATTTTCGCCGTTCCCACTTCTGCCACCCGCACGATGGCTCACGCGCTGGCCGCCGCCAACCTGGCATCCACCGTCACGCTTCTTTCCTGCGCCAAGGGCATTGAAAAATCCACGGGCGACCGGATGAGCCAGGTCTTGCGCGAGGTCTTCCCCTCAAATCCGATCGCGGTTCTATCAGGCCCGAACCATGCGGAGGAAATTGCCTCAGGCATGGCCACTTGCGCCGTGATTGGCTCCGACGACCACGATCTATCAGTGAGACTCCAGGATCTATTCACTCTTCCCCATTTCCGCTCCTACACCAGTGATGATCTGGCGGGCATCGAGTTCGGTGGAGCGGTCAAAAACGTCTATGCGATCGCCGCTGGCATGGCCCATGGGCTCGGGCTTGGGGACAATGCGGTGGCCGCACTCGTCACCCGCGCGCTGGCGGAGATGACACGGCTTGGCACGGCTCTGGGAGGACGGTTGGAAACTTTTTCAGGGCTATCAGGAATGGGAGACCTCATCGTCACCTGCTTTTCCGAGCACTCGCGGAACCACCGGGTGGGGCTCGCGCTCGGCAGTGGCAAATCCCTCGAAGAGGCTGTGGCCTCGCTCGGCATGGTCGCCGAAGGAGTCCCTAACACCCTATCCATTCATGAAGCCGCCCGGCGCATGAATGTCCGCACCCCGATCATCGACTCCGTTTACAGCATCCTCTACGAGGGAAAATCCGTCCCGCTTGCCATGAAGGAACTCCTCACCCGCGATCCACGCCCCGAACACAGCTGACACCATGCACGAAATCATCGACCTCTTCCTTCACTTGCCCGAGCATCTCCGCGCTTTCATCAGTGCGAACGGCAACCTCGTTTACGGTCTGCTCTTCCTCATCATTTTCTGCGAAACCGGGCTGGTCATTACTCCTTTTTTACCAGGTGATTCCTTGCTGTTCGCCATCGGAGCGATTGCGGCCGATCCCACGGCGAATCTTAATGTATGGATCGCGGGAGGGATCATTCTCGTGGCAGCGATCCTCGGCGACACGGTGAACTACTGGATTGGGAGAAAATTCGGGGCCTGGACGATGAGGACTTTTCCCAGAATCGTGAAGCCGGGTCACATTCAGAAAACCAACGAATTTTTTGTCAAATACGGCGGCAAGACCATCATCATTGCGCGCTTTGTGCCGATTGTCCGCACCTTCGCTCCCTTCGTGGCAGGATCGGGGGAAATGGATTACCGGCGCTTCATGTTTTTCAACGTTGTGGGTGCCATTCTTTGGGTCGTCACCCTCGTTCCCTGTGGCTGGTTTTTTGGAAATATTCCGATCATCAAAGCCAACTTCGAACTCGTTGTCCTCGGAATCATCGGATTTTCGATCCTGCCGATGGTGATTGAAATCGCGAGGGCGAAGATGAGGAAGAAGAACTAGCGGCGGTTCGTCCATTCCTCGCTGGCGTAACGGGCTGCGACTCGCAGGGCGATGTCTGCCGGACTGGGCTCGAAGGCGACTTCCTGCCAGTTCGTCGCAAGCTGCCCCGCCAGACTTTCCGCCCAACGGCGGGATTTGGCGGCAGATTCACAAGCAAGCGAAATGGATCCCTGATGCAAGAGTCCCTGCCTCGAACGCCGCTGTCCCGCGCCGGCGATTTTTCTCCCGCCATGATCCAGCAGATCGAAGTTGACCGGATTTTCAAAGCACAGCGCGGCCCCGGTTTCTTCATCCCCAGCGCTCAAGCGGGTCGAAATGCCGTTCGCGCGGAGAGCGGCAACCAGCGCCAAATGAATGCTACGATAACTCTTCGCGCCGCGCGACGTGGCCAAGGCTTCCCGCTGCGGCGCGATCACGCTGTAGGTCCAATCCGACCGATGATCCACCGAGCCACCACCGGTCCAGCGCCGCACCCATGTCACCTCAGGGAACGAAACACGCGCTTCGGCGATTTTCCCGAAATACCCCAGACTTCCCCAGTCGCCGTGCCATCGATAGACGCGGAGCAGCGGAGTTTTTGCGGTTTCCAGCAACCACTCATCCACCGCCATCGCCTCCGGGCCGGACCGCCTGACCGGATCCATCCAAAGTCGTAATTCGTCAAACACTTCCATCCGCCCCATTCTCTTCCTGAAAACTGAAAACTGAAAACTGAAAACTGAAAACTTCCGTGCCTTGCATTCCGGCCATCGCTCGTCACCTTTCCCGCATGTCCATCGCGCCCAAGCCAACCAGCGCCCTGCTTATCGTGGGGCACGGGTCCACCGAAAATCCTGATTCATCGACTCCATATTTTGAACACGCCGATGAAATCCGCCGTCGTGGGCTTTTCGCCGAGGTCCATTGTTGCTTTTGGAAAGAAGAGCCGTCGATGCGCGAGGCGATGTATTTGATCGATTCCAAGGAGGTTTACGTGGTGCCCGATTTCATCAGCGAGGGATATTTCACCCAAGACGTGATCCCGCGGGAGCTTCAGCTCACCGGCCCTACGACCGAAGTCCGGGGAAAAACTTACCACTATTGCCTGCCCGTCGGGGTGCATCGCTCGATGACCGAGCTGATCTTGAAACGGGCGAAAGAAGTCGCACCGGGTGTCGATCCCGCCGAGACCACCCTCATCATTACCGGCCACGGCACCGGCCTGAACCCGAACTCGACCAAGGCGATTCGCGATCAAGCCGACTTCATTGCAGCGTCGGGCGCGGGTTACGCTGCGGTGTTGGACGCCTACATGGAGGAGCAGCCATTCATCGCGGAGTGGGACAAATTGTCGCAGACCCCGAATGTGGTGGTCGTGCCGTTTTTCATCTCGGACGGCCTCCATTCTTACCAAGATATTCCAGTGATGCTCGGCATCGAAAGCGAGGTAGGAGCCGCCGCAAGTCAGCGCGAGATTTTCCGCCACAACCCCCATTCGTTGCGGGAGAAGATGCTTTATTACAGCTCTGCCATCGGAACCGAACGACTGTTGGCCGATGTGATTTTGGATCAGGTTTCGGATTTTGATAAAGTTCATAAATAATTCCAAGTTAAACACTTCATACTATTTTTACAAAATGGATTCAACAGCGAACCAGCTCCGCGATTTACTCAAATCCGGCATCCACCGAATCGGCGAGTTGGAAATCCAAACGGATGTTTGCAGCAAGCGTTTGATCATCTGTCACTTCGCGGATATTCAAGTTTCCCGCGAGCCGACATTCGGTGGATTACTCGTTCATGAGGGTCCGGAAGGAGCCCGCGAGATTTCCACATATTCGGAGGATGGCACGTATCGTTTCACGAAAGGTCAGGTCAATCTCAAACGTGGCTGGGTGATGTTGCTCCAGAACGCGGAGGATCTCCGGCTCGCGCTGGACCAATTTTATCCGGCCTGCGTGGGTCTCTTTCTGGCTCAACAGGGCGGCACTTTGGAAATCGAGATGCTGCGGGACAAGCTTAACCGCCAGACGGGAATGTATCGCTTCGCCCGCTCGATCAGCGATGCCGGAGCGCAGAAACTCGTGCAGGAAGTCTGCGGCCCCGCCCACCAGTGTGCGAAAAAAATCCTTTGGAAACTCGATGCCCAGACGCCGCTTGATGACAGCGAGGCGAGCCGTTTCAATGGCATTCCAGGAGATCTCCCCGAGGCCGAGGCCATTCCTCTGCTCTGCCGTGAAGCCTGCAACCACTTCGTCTCGGAATGTCGCAAGGCCGCAAAGGCAGAGTTCGAGGCTAAACCTGAACCATGAATCCATCCGAACTGCCGCCCCCTTTGGAAGACTCCGCGAATCCCGATTCTGAGGAATGGGTGGATGTCGGCCATTTTCCGACCCTGAACCAAGCTCATGAACACGGCTTGGTGATTTTGGCGATGGGTGAAGCGTGCCGGGTGATCGAGACTGAAAAAGTCGGCGAGTATGAGCTTCAGGCGGAATTGCAACCTGCCCCCAAAGTTTCTACCGAACTCCAGGTGTATCGCCAGGAAATGGCCGAACCTGTTACCAGCTCGAGCCTTGCGGATGAAAGGGCGAGCTATCCGGCAGGTTGGTGGCTATGCGGGGTCTGGGTGCTGACGCTGTTGGCGGTTTTTTATTGGCAGGGTCAGGATCCGTCCCTCGTCACAAGGGCGGCATCGTCCAATCTGGGATTCCTTGATTTGAAAGAGTGGTGGCGGCCGTTCACCGCGCTTTTCCTTCATGCCGATTTGTCCCACTTGATCGGAAATCTGGTCAGCGGCGTGATTTTCGGTGCGCTGGTGTCTCGTGCGATAGGTGCGTCGAGGGCGTGGGCGTTGATTCTCGCCTGTGGCAGCTTGGGAAACATCATTACCGCGCGGATCACCTACCCCGAGGAGTTCATTTCACTGGGTGCTTCCACCGCCGTCTTTGCAGCGCTGGGAATCCTCTCCGGCTTGGGCGTCTCGGAAACCCTGCGAGATCGCGCCCGACTTCCATGGGCAAGAATCGCCGCGCCGGCGGTGGCAGGTTTGATTTTACTCGGCTGGCTCGGCGGCAGTCACCAAGCGCAGACTGACGTGCTTGGGCACGTTTTTGGCTTCAGTTCAGGCTTGGTCGCGGGAATCACCGTTGGCACGCTTCAAAATCGCTTCGGTGCGGATTCCGGATCCTCTGGGACGGAGGCTTGATTCCGGACGCTGGACATTCGAAACTCCTCCCATGTCGCGCATCGCTCTTCTTCAATCTGGAACTTTCGCTTCCAAGACGGAATCCTTTGATCATCACGAAACCCTCATCCGCCAAGCGGCAGCGAGCGGAGCAAACATCGTGGTCACGCAGGAACTCTTTCTCACGCCCTATTTTTGCACGGTGGAAGATCCAGCCCTTTTCGACTTGGCAGACCCGCTGCCCGGGCCGGTCACGGATCGCCTCGGGAAACTGGCGGGCGAGTTGGGAGTTGTTTTGATTTCCTCGCTCTTTGAGCACCGCGGCCCCGGTCTCTATCATAATACCGCAGCCATTCACGATGCAGATGGCGCATTGATGGGCCTTTATCGAAAGAGTCACATCCCGCAGGATCCCGGGTTTGAGGAAAAATTCTATTTTACGCCCGGTGATAGCGGGTGGCCCGTGTGGGATACCCGGTTTGGAAAAATCGGCGTGTTGATTTGTTGGGACCAGTGGTATCCCGAGGCGGCCCGATTGATGGCTCTGGGCGGAGCGCAGATCCTTGTCTATCCAACGGCAATCGGTTGGTTGCCCGAGGAAAAACC
>Ga0105044_10006115_pt1 | contig 16542 bp, 13 predicted proteins | sample MAT01_FD_78092 | JGI IMG/M metagenome (GOLD analysis project Ga0105044, IMG submission 78092) | Freshwater microbial communities from Lake Fryxell liftoff mats and glacier meltwater in Antarctica - MAT-01 | ecosystem: Environmental > Aquatic > Freshwater > Ice > Liftoff microbial mat | place... | reverse complement strand
CAAAGGGCGAGGGGAGCCGGAAAAGCTTTCAAAGTCCCTCTCCCTGGGGAGAGGGATTTAGGGTGAGGGAAAACTCTGGGTTTCAAGTTAGACGAGGTTTATTAGCCCCAAATCGATGACTGATGCCTTGATTTGCCCTAATTAGGCTAATGTCCCAAATTAAATCTGGAAATCAGACGAGACACAAGCGAATTAAAGTATTTGTTAAAAAATTAGTAGTATCAATTGTTACAAAGTAATTTTCTGGGTAACTAGGGCTTCTCTCCTCCCACGCGGTTCTAGGCTGGTGGTTGGGGCGTTTAGGCGTTGTTACGCTGTCTGTGCTAGCAGTAGCCGCAAGCGGTAGGAGTCTTGGGCGAATTCGCTAGCATAGAAGAGAAATAGGCGGGAAGGAGGGGTGCGATCGCCCATTTTTCCTATCTATACTGCGGAACTGCGGAGGACAATCCAATGATGTTTATCCCTCCATTTTGCGATCGCCAAGATGCAGGTGCCCAACTGGCTCAGGTCGTCTTGCAAGACTTAGATACCTTAGGCTGGCTCCCTGCCCACCCCTCTCGTGAAGTCGTAGTGTATGGCTTACCCAGGGGAGGCGTGATCTTGGCGCTGCCCTTGGCCGAGGCGCTCCATTGCCCCCTAGATGTCGTGATTGCCAAAAAAATTACCTTGCCCAACAATGCAGAATTGGCGATCGGGGCAGTGACGGCGGATGGCCAAGTGCTGCGAGCCAGACGCCAACTGTTTGGCCTCAAAACAGAAGATTGGAAAACCGCCCGCGCTGCCGCTTGGCAACGTGCCCTAGAACAGGGTCAGCAGTTTGACGCAGTGACTCCGCACATTAGCCCAACGGGGCGAGTGGCGGTGCTGGTTGATGATGGCATTGCTACTGGGATGACGATGGTGGCGGCGGCACGATCGCTCTGGTCTAAACGACCCGCTAAGCTCTTAATTTGTGCGCCTGTTGCTCCGCCCCAAGTGGTGCAGCGGTTGCAGCAATGGTGCGATCGCACGATTTTGTTATACACCCCGGTCGAGTTTTATAGTGTCAGTCGGTTTTACCAAAATTTTCCGCAAGTAGAAATGGAAGAGGCGATCGCCTGTTTGCAGACGTATAATCGCCCAATGGGCGGCATAGATCACTGAGTTAGCCCGGTTTTGGATCGGTTGATGATCGGCGATCGCCCCTGATTCCCTCTCCCAAAAACCGCCAAAACAGCGTTGAATAGAGAAAAGGGCATTCGTTGATATCTAGCCACTATGATTATTTCTACCCGTATCCATTTGCCATTTCCCCGTGAGGTTGTCTTTCGCACCTACCGGGATTGTTTGGTTGAACTGATTCCTTATATGCCCAATATTCGCCAAGTGGCTATTACCTCGCGCCAAGAAATGGGCGATCGCATTGAGCAAGTGAATGAATGGAAAGGGGGCGGAGATATCCCGGCGGCAGCGCGTGCCATCTTAGATGAGTCGATGCTGTCTTGGACAGAACGCGCCCTGTGGCAATCTGCCGAATTTGTGACCCATTGGCAAATCCAAACCCATGCCTACACCCAGGCCGTTCATTGTAAAGGGCTAAACCGCTTCCTCGAAGACCAGGGTGGCACCGTGATCGAAAGCGTTGGCGAATTACGCATTGATCCAAAACAAATCCACGAAGTTCCTAGTTTTATCGCAGGCATGGTGGGTGGTGTTGTCGAAGACTTTTTAGGAAAAAAGATTGAACCCAATCTGATACAAATGGGCGATGGCGTTCGCCGCTATTTAGAAGTGCAAACTTACCAACCTGGCTAGACCAGATGGCGCGATCGCTTCAGGCTTGAATCAAGGCTTGGAGGATGAGCAGTGGTGTCGCCATTCGTAAAAGCCGAAGCTGAGTAGGGCGATCGCCAATGGCAAAAAATAGTAAATGCCCCGAAAGGCGAGCAGGGTTCCGAGTAGTGTGGCGGGGGTGATGCTCTTGGGCAGCAGCACTAACATGACGGTTTCAAACACCCCTAGGCCACCGGGGACGTTGCTAAGAATGCCAGAAACCTGCGCCAGCAAAAAAATATCAAAAAAGCCTAGGTAAGACAGCGGCACGGGATGGGGCAGCAGCATATAAAGGCTCCCGGCGGAGAGCAACCAGTCGATAACCGTGACGGTAATTTGCATGAGGGAAAGCCGCAGGGGAAGGTGCGGAATCACCCAACCCCCAATGCGGAGCGATCGCCCCCTGCCCCACAGATTCCATACAAAGTAGCCCAGCAGCGTACTCAAAAACACAACGCCAAGGGGATGGACGGACTCTATGGGGAGGTGCAAAAAATCGGGCACATCCGCAGGTTCGATCAAAAACATAACGCCGCCGACGGCACACAAGCCTACCCAAAAGCTGAGGTTGCAAAAGGCAATGACGTTCACAATGTCGCCCGCAGACAAGCCCCAGCGCGAATAAAAGTGATAGCGCACTGCGCTGCCGCTGAGCAAGGTAAACCCCACGCTGTTGCTGATGGCATAGCTCACAAACCCCGCCAGCATGGTTTTAGGGACGGCCAGGGGATGGCGGATATAGCGGATGGCTAATAGATCGTAGCCCGCGAGGGTGGTGTAGTTGCAGATGGTGAGGGCGATCGCCCCTAGCAAGTAGGGGTGCGAAATTTCCCCTAAACTCTGCAATACGTCAGCGAGGCGATAGGTCTGAAATTCTTGCCACAAGCGCCATAGGGCAATGGCAAAAAACACCCCTCCGCAGACCAACGGAACGCATTGAGCTAAGCGATGCAGAGCAGGATGGAAACGACGCATGAAGCCAGGGTAACGCTAATAAGTAGGAAGACGTAATTATTTGTAAGATGTAATTCGACTGCGCTCAATGCTCAACCCCTGAAGAGAAGAGGGTTGAGCGCAGTCGAAACCCAGTAACTAAGCTTAATTTAATTCAGCCCACCTACTTACCACTACAACGCATCATCGCCTTTTTAGCGCTACCCAATTCAGCAGCCCCTGCAACTTATTGGTTTCAGGGGCTTTAGTAAAAAGCCGATGATGAGATTTGAACTCACGGCCGCTCGATTACGAATCGAGTGCTCTACCACTGAGCTACATCGGCATCAAAAACAGGCTGTAATGAAGTCTTACAACGATTATCGAGTATAGCATTCCTTACGACGCACAAGTGGGCATTCTATTGCAAGAGCCCCGCGCAGAGCGAGGCTGTTGTGACAATCTCCCAACCCGCGAAGCTTCCGGATTGTGACCGACATCCCCGAAAACTCTATAAGCACGCTCAGGGGAACAGCCTTAGGGGTTACTACCTCACCGTTGCATGGCTGGTCTTACCCTATTTGTCGAAGAGGCTGAGTTCATGGCAGACTCCAATCATCTGGCTGTATTAACGCAAAGTGTTGAAGCATGGAATGCTTGGCGACAACATAGCGAAGACACGCCAGACTTGAGCGGCATAGATTTTTCTGGGCGCGATCTTCGGAACGTTGATTTGCACCATGCCGACTTGAGTGATGCCAACCTCAAAGGTGCCCATTTAGGGAATGCCAATCTTGAATCAGCCATTTTGATTGGCAGTTGTTTGAATGGTGCAAACCTGCAACGGGCAAACTTGCGGCAAGCTTTTTTAAGCGAAGCTCAGTTACAGGGCGCAGATTTAGAAGATGCCACCTTGCAAGACGCTATTTTAAGTGAGGCCCAGTTACAACGGGCAGACCTGCGCCGTGCCAATCTCAGCTTTGCTGTGTTGGATTTAGCCGATCTAACGGAGGCTAATTTGAGCGAAGCAGATTTGACAGCGGCCCGTTTAACCGAGGCAACCTTGCACCGAGCCAATCTTATCTTGGCGATATTGGTAGGGGCAGATTTGACCCACGCCCACTTTGAGCAGGGCAATCTACGGTGGGCAAACTTAAGCAGCATCCGTGGAAAAGGCGCTAGCTTCCAATCCGCTAACCTGAACTTAGCGATTCTTAAGGATGCGGTGTTAGACGGGGCCAATTTCTGGCACAGTATTTTGAGTTTCACCGATCTGCAGGAAGCCTCCTTGCTAGGGGCTAATCTATCGGGATGTAAGCTTGTGGGCAGTGATCTACGAAAAGCCAACCTCACCGCTGCAGATTTGCAGGATGCAGATTTAGCAGGAGCCAATTTAGAAAAGGCTTCGTTGCATCAGGCGCAATTAGAAGGGGCTAACCTCGACGGAGCCAATTTGCGGCAGGCCGACCTCACAGAAACAACCTTAGAACGAGCGCATTTGACCGCAACAACGTTGGTATTGCTGCGCCCTTAGGGTATTGACCCTGGGGCGCTTCGATTTAGAAGGGAGGGCAATGATCGCCACTCTCGATTTTCTAAAACGCTACCTGATTCGATGACGGCATCTCCGATGATGACGATCGCCTGCCCTGGTATGCCGAGTGCATGTGGGACACTTACCTTCAAGCCAGAATATCTACAGGCCAAGGAAAAACAGCAGCAATAATTCTCCATGAGAGGGCTAGACCCAGCCAATTAGAGCGATTGCTTCAGGTTTTCAAATGAATCAGAAAAACTAATCAAGAGTGCTAGTATTCCCAGAGCATCTTCGATTAGTATTGTTTTAAGGATAGAGTTTTTCAAATGATTCTTATGAATCACATAGACTAATATCTATTCACTGGTTTGGGGTGAACGGTTCTCACACTGGTGAGATTGCCCCTTGGAGTTTAAAAACTGTGGCTCAGGGCATTGCAAGTCTGCGATTCTCGGTCAACTTTTGTTACACGAATTTTGCCTAGAAATTCTGTACATTGATTGATTACAGGTTTGTTTGCATTGAATTGCCGTTTACCTGCCGCTTTTGGGTAGTTACTGTTTATCTGCTGTTTTGTTTATCTGCTGTTTTATTGAGGGCTGAGGCGCATGATTGATTTCTTTGCACAAACTGCCTGGGTGGTGCCGATTTATCCATTACTAGGAATGGTTTTGTCTGCGCTGTGGTTTCCGTCGCTGATCCGCCGCACAGGCCCTCGCCCCGCAGGCTATATTAACGCGCTGACCACATTCTTAGCCTTAGCCCATAGCCTATTGGCATTTGCCGGACTGTGGGGTCAGCCGGCCATCCACACCGCTTTCGTATGGTTGCAGGTGGCGGGACTAGATCTCACAGCTCCCATCGAGATTTCGGCACTAACGGTCGGAGCCATGGTGCTCATTACGGGCATGAACCTAGCGGCACAGATTTATGCCATTGGTTATCTCGAAATGGATTGGGGATGGGCACGATTTTACTCGCTCTTGGCACTGTTTGCCGCCGGGATGTGTAGCCTAGTGCTGTGTGATTCCCTCTTTTTTGGCTATGTCATCCTTGAAATTTTGACCCTAGGAACCTACCTTTTGGTGGGGCTATGGCTCAATCAGTCGCTGGTGGTCACAGGGGCACGCGATGCCTTTTTAACCAAGCGCGTTGGCGATTTATTTTTGTTGATGGGCGTCTTGGCCATCTATCCTCTCGCAGGAACCTGGAATTTTAGCGAGTTGGCGGTTTGGGCGCAGACGGCACAGGTCGATCCGGCTCTCATGACCCTTGTGGGCTTGGCGTTGCTGGTAGGGCCCATGGGTAAATGTGCCCAATTTCCGCTGCACCTGTGGCTAGATGAGGCCATGGAAGCGCCGTTTCCGAGTACAGTTTTGCGGAACTCGGTGGTGGTGGCCACGGGAGCCTGGATTTTGGTGAAGATGGAGCCGGTGTTGGCGTTGTCGCCCACGGTAATGGCGGTGGCGATCGCCATCGGTTCGATCACTGCCCTCGGCGGCACCCTCATTTCCATTGCCCAAATCGACATCAAGCGCGCCTTGTCCTATTTGGTCAGTGCTTACATGGGCTTGACCTTTATTGCGGTAGGCGTCGGACAGGTAGACGCCGCCCTCTTAATTGTCTTAACCCATGCCTTGGCCATGGGGGCGCTCGTGATGAGCAGCGGCTCCATTGTGCTCAACAACATCACCCAAGATCTAACCCAACTAGGGGGTCTGTGGAATAAGCGCCCTGTGACGGGCTTAGCCTTTGTCTCAGGCGCGCTGGGGTTGGTGGCCTTGCCACCGTTGGGTGGGTTTTGGTCGATGCTGAAGTTAGCCGATGGCGTTTGGCGCGATCGCCCAGTAGTCTTAGGCCTGTTGTTGGTGATCAACGCCTTGGCCGCCTTTGCCGTTGTCCGCATCTTCGGCCTGATCTTTGCCGGAGAAGCAAAGCCGATGACAGTGCGATCGCCCGAAAACCTCTGGCCGGTTACCCTCCCCATGATCTTCGGAGCCGCCTTCACCCTCCATCTTCCCCTTATTCTCCAAAGCCTGTCTTTGCTGCCTGATTGGGCAACCCTAAATAAAGATGTGGCGTTGATGCTCACTTGGTCGAGCCTTTTTGGCCTCAGCCTAGGTGCCATCATCTATCTCGGCAAAGCGGTTTCCAAGCCGATCGCCCTCCCTTGGAAAGGGCTGCAAGACCTCTTTGCCTACGACTTTTACACCCCCAAAATCTACCGCTCTAGCGTAGTGGGCAGTGTCGATGTTGTCTCCCGCCTCACCGATTGGTTTGATCGCTACTTTGTCGATGGGCTGGTCAACTTCGTGGGGATTGCCTCAATCTTTGGCGGCGAAACCCTGAAATATGGCAACACCGGCAAAAGTCAGTTTTACATGCTCACCATTGCCCTGGGTACGGTGCTGATTGGAATCATTGTGAGTTGGTCATTCATCACCCGTGTCTCAGTGGTCGTGGGGAACTAAGCCCCCAGCTTTTTTGCACCGATCGCATCGCTTGCTCACGCTGCTGTCCAGATCCGACACAGCGTATCCCATTACTTTCACGCCATAATTTCACGCCGTAATTCGCACCCATTTATCGCACCCATTTAAGAGATCTCTGATCATGTTGAGTTTGTTGATTTGGATTCCTATCATCAGTGCTGGGGTGGTGGCCTTCGCTCCGGGCAAAGTATCTGGGCAGGCCGCACGGTGGGGGGCGATCGCCGTTTCCGCTATTCTCCTCGTGCTTTCCCTGGTTCTGGTGGCCCAGTTCAACCTGGCCAACACCGACATGCAGTTCCAGGAATATCTGCCTTGGATTGAACCTCTGGGGTTGAACTACCAGCTTGGGGTAGATGGCCTCTCGCTGCTGCTGCTGGTACTCAACAGCTTGCTCACCCTAATTGCGGTGCTCAGCACCAAGGTTGATGTAGAACGCCCACGCCTCTTCTACTCCCTAATTTTGCTGATTGCCGGGGGCGTCGCCGGAGCCTTTGTCGCTCAAAACCTGCTGCTGTTCTCCCTATTCTACGAGCTAGAGCTGATTCCCTTTTACCTGCTAGTTTCCATTTGGGGAGGCAGCAAGCGGAGTTATGCCGCCACCAAGTTTTTGCTCTACACGGCAGTGTCTGGGGTGCTGATTTTGTTGGCATTCCTAGGGCTAGTTTGGTTTAGCCATGCTTCCAGCTTTGCCTACGACGCGCTGCTCAGCCAAGCCTTGCCCATTGGCTTGCAACTCATTCTCTTAGGGATGCTCATCGTTGGCTTTGGCATCAAAATTCCCCTCGTCCCCTTCCACACTTGGCTGCCCGATACCTATGTCGAAGCGTCAACCCCCGTGGCCATTTTGCTGGGCGGCATCCTCGCCAAATTGGGAACCTACGGTCTTTTTCGCTTTGGGCTAGGGCTGTTTCCCGAAGCTTGGGCGATCGCTGCTCCCTATCTGGCAACCTGGGCGGCGATCAGTATTATGTATGGCGCAATGGCGGCGATCGCCCAAAAAGACATCAAGCGCATGGTGGCCTACAGTTCCATCGGCCACATGGGCTACATCCTCCTCGGCGGTGCGGCGCTCACCAGCCTCAGCGTGGTCGGAGCGATCTCTCAAATGGTGGCCCATGGGTTGATTTTGGCGGTGCTATTTAACCTCGTAGGCGTGATCGAGGCCAAGGTCGGCACCCGCGAACTCGATGTACTGAATGGCTTGATGAACCCATTGCGTGGCTTGCCTGCCGTGAGTTCGCTCTTAGTCATGGGAGCCATGGCCAGCGCCGGAATTCCTGGCTTGGTGGGCTTCATCTCAGAGTTCATGATCTTCCAAGGCAGCTACGCCCGCTTCCCTGTTCCAACCCTATTCGCGGTGGCTGGTACGGGGCTAACGGCGGTGTACTTCGTGATTCTGCTAAACCGCACCTGCTTTGGCAAGTTGGATAACAAAACGGCCTACTATCCAAAGGTTACGTTGGCCGAAAAAGTCCCTGCCCTTGTCCTAATCGTTCTGATTCTCTTCCTCGGAATCCAGCCCACCTGGCTGGTGCGCTGGGTCGAACCGGCGAGTACGGCGATGGTGGCGGCGGTGCCCAACCCCACCGTGCAGCAGATTGCAGCTACATCAGCGATGCTGCCTCAGTAAGAGGCAAGTCGCCCAGATCTGGGACGACTTGCCCTGTTCCTAAAAACGAGGGGATCGAGCCTGCTTAAACAGGCTTAAGCAGGCTTAAACAGAGGAGAATGGAGGATGACAGCGGATAGAAGTTACCCGGCACACGCTATGACTCTTGCTGCGATTCCGATGATCTTGGTGGGGCTGCGACTGGCGATCGCCCCCTTTCTCCTCTGGGATTCCCTCGATGGCCAAGTCGGCACGGTCTTTCTCGCCGCCTATGTCACAGCGGTGCTGTCCGATATTTTCGATGGCATCATTGCCCGCCGCTTGGGGGTGAGCACCGCCGCCCTGCGCCAAGCCGATAGCTGGGCTGATCGGGCGTTATCTGTCGGTGTGGCGATCGCCGCTTGGAACGTACACCCCGAAATCATCCTGGCTTTCCGCAATCCGCTCATCCTGGTTCTCGCCTTACAAGCCCTGTGGTGGATCGTCAATTTGGCAAAATACGGCCAGCCCGCCTGCTACCACACCTACACCGCCAAAGCCTGGGGGCTGAGTTTGCTAGCGGCAACCCTAGCATTATTTGGAGCCGGATATGGCGGCTGGGCCTTGGGAGGGGCGATCGCCCTCGGCATCGTTCACACCCTCGAAGAAATCGCCATGACCTTCATCCTGCCCACCTGGCACCACGACATCCCCAGCGTCTTCCATGCTTGGCGTCTCCGCTCCGACGTTTCCACCCCCCTAACGCTCTGATTTCGAACCCATTCTTTCCCGTCACCCCGTCTTTGTAGCCACTGTCCCCTTGTTGTAGCGCGCAAAATCCCATGACTACTACGATCCCAACCCCAACATCTGTTAACCCCGTTAACCCCGTTAACCCCGTCAACCCTCCTAGCCCCGCCGTCCGTCCTCCCTCCATGGCCGCCGAGAAGCTCCCCCCTTCGACCCATGAATTTGCTGACATCATCCATCGACTCGAGGCCGGGGGCGCGATGCTACCCGACACCGAAGAAAATCTGATGCAGATTATCGGCATCTACAAAGCCTATGCCGTGCCCATGGATTTCTACTGGCGGGATCTGCTCTACATCGCTGAGCGGGTGTTTCTCAAGCCCCTACCCTTTTTCAAATACTTCCTGCCCAAGGAGTATTTGAATTTGCACAACCACTATTCTGGAGACCACGCCGACCTGCGGATTTGGCGCGGCTGTGGAGAAGCCCACCCCGAATTGCTAGATTTTATGGCCAAGGGCGAAACCAAGAGCGCCATGCCCCGCCTGCTACACCATTGGTACCATGACCGCATCAACATGGAGTTTGCCGAAGAATGTATGCGGTCGATGCTGTGGCATGGGCGCGACATGGGCTATGGCCAGTTTGATACGTACCTCGACAGCGACGAGTACAAGGCCAACGCCGATCGCGCAATCCGCGCCTCCTTCAAGAAAAACCCCATGATGCTGACGCTCTACAAACTGTTCCCCGATATGTTTATGGAGCAGTGTCGCCAGATGTCTTACTACGCCAACCTGGGGCTATTTTGGGAAGTCATGGCACCGGTGTTTTTTGAAATGTATGACTTATTTTTGGAAGGCAAGTTTGCGGGCGTACCCGATGCCATGAACTTTTTGGTGAATGGGATTTTTGCGATCGCCGGACGCCCCATCTACCACAATGTGTATATAGATGGCGAATGCTACGAAATCATCCCTAAATCAAAGGGCTTTACCTGGCTCTATGAAGCCGCACTTCCCTATGTCGAAGCCGTGTTCTATCGCACCGCACCCTTCCGAGGCAGCAAGTCTTACAACGCCCAGGCCAAGCAAGTACCTGACGAGCAAAAAAACTTCCACTACGGCGTCCTCTATGCCGACAAGTTCCCGGTGGGCACCGCCGGAATTCCCCCCACCTTGCTGATGCAAGACATGCTGCACTTCCTCCCCGACTATTTGGTGGAGTATTACCAGAAGCATTGCCGGGGCGAAGACGACATGCTGGTGCAACTCGCTGTCACCTTCCAGCGCTCGATGTACTGTGTTACCTCAGCGGTAATCCAAGCCCTGCGCACCGCCCTCTTATATCCACTAGATGACCCTAATCCAGAGCACCTCAAAGCAAACCGTGCATTTTTTGAATCGCAGTTAGATCGATTTAAGCGCCAAGAATCTCGCATCCGCGAAATCCAATCCGCAGACTACCGCTAGGGCATTCTCACTAGCTCACTCCCTAAGCCTGAAGCCGTAGAGCCATAATCCCGGTGAGAGCATCCGTCATGCCCTCACCGAATACATAACTCAAGGCATCATGGCGACTAGGGTTACCCCCATAAAAAATCCAATATCCCAAGATTTAAAAATCCCAGGTTTTATAAAACCTGGGATTTTTTATCCCATCATAGGCCTCAACTCAGACCTTCTTGATATAGCTATAGTCACAAAGGTTAGAACATACCAGCGTCATTCCCGTGAAAACGGGAATCCATGGGTTGCACGACTCTCAAGATGGATTCCCGCCTGCGCGGGAATGACAGGTAAATGCCCTATGGATCATGGCTACAGCTATATCTGGCAAGCCCTACGGCCTAACCCTTAGAGACCCAAAGCCTTATCCAATGTGGTAACCGTCGATTCGCACATCCGCAAAAAGTTGGCCACAGGAAAGTGACGAAGATCTCGCCCTATATGACCCATCGCAGACAGGAGATAGGATTTAGAATCTTGGACATCGCAGCCCAAAATTTGACAATGAATCTCTAAATTTTTTCGCAGTTGTTTTGGGCTAAGTCCAAACGACTCGGCCATGCGAACTAGGTCAAAAATAGCATAGCCATGAACTAACGATGCCGCCCAGTCAATCAACACAATTTTGTTGCTTGTGGATTTGTTGCTTGCAGAAGTAGAGGGTTCAGCCTCCGAGGAGACTTTAGCGGTTGGTTGGGTCAGCAATACATTCCCTCTCCACAAATCTCCATGCATTAACACGGTGCGCGGCGTCCAAAGATGTTGCTCTAGGCGTTGTAGAGATTCTTTGGCAGCCGTTTGAATGCTCCCAGAAAGACCGTCAAAGGTGCTTATAGATTGGAGCGATCGCCCAAACCGCTCTTCTATTTGCTCACTAGACATCGAAGCCTTTGTAACCTTAACCAGGTCAATCAGAAACTCTAAAAGATGAGGTGCTATGGCGACACGTTGAAATAGCCAGAAAATCTTGTTTTTAGCAAGGGGTTTTTGGTAGTTAAAGACACCATAACTAAGACCTTCTAAATCTCCCTGCTCAAGAGGGTTTAGGATATACGCTTCTAAGTCAGAACCGATTGCCTGACGGGCAGAGTAAACGCGGCAAATCATATCTTGCACCGCCAGCGGATCACAAGTAGTTGAGTAGTGAACAACCGCCCTGTTTTCGCCCTTAGTATCTCTAATCAAGAACTTTTGAGCAGAATCAGCAGCTTGGTTATAACTAAAAAGTGGTTTTGTATCTCCAATATTTAATGAGAGTTTTGAGCTTAAAGCATCAAGTAGTTCTTGGGGTGCTGATGGCGAAGGGACATCAACCTTGGGGGCGTGCGTTTTATTAAAGTGAATCAATTGAATCATTGTTAATTCTGCCAGCTTTTTCTGAAAGTTTATTTTGTGAATCTGGTCTAGAAAAATCGCTAAAAAGCTTCCTAGAAGAGTCACATTAGAATTTCTCAAATGAGAAAAATCTCACTCAAACTACTCCTTTCAAGGCAATTAGGATTGATCTGACAATCCATCCATTAAGAAGCTTGATCTAGCTATCCATGCAGTCATCTGTGTAGCCATCCATGCAGCCAATTAGGCTTAAGGAGTCTTGAGCAGGAGTAGATACAAATCAGCCATACGCCCAGAAACAAAGCATTAGCGAGTAAGCAGATCCCTGTGATCTATCGGTCAAGAAGGCTGCAATACAGAATCAACTGCAGGGCAAACCCCGGAGATAAGACCTCACAGAACAATCAGGTGTCGGCCTACACTGCGGCATTGATGCCTTGGATGACTCATCCTGCTTGCGACAGATTAATGGGAACATTAATCTATCGTTAATGAATCAACTACCTCTCCTTAACCTGATGTAATCATTTAATAATGTACTCTTAGCCTTAGCTTAAATAAAGGTTTTTCTTTATCAAAACTTCAAAACAGAGTTAAGAAAAGGTAATCATCCCTATAGATCAGGTCTGATTCTGGATAAATGTCTGGTCTGACCGACGATGACCAAAGCGTCTAGAGCTTGGCCATCAGAGGCTTCAGGGAAAGCAGGAGATATCCGATAGAGGGCGATGGAGGGCGATGGAGGGCTAACAGCGGCAACCCTCACCCCATGCCTTCTTCTGAAAAATACGACTATAGGTAAGATCGTGAATATGCCGCCCCCTCTTCAGAAGGAATGGCTATTAGTTGTCCAAATTGAGGGATGCAGTACCCCCGCAGAAGAGGATTGAGGTGAAGGGTTTCTGGATTTTTGGCTGGATTTTTGGATAGTTGAGCGTGGAAGATGGCGGGTCTTGAACGACTTCGCATGATATGTAGGTGGAACTGGGCGTTGGGTAGATCGTCAAGAAGAATCGTCAGTAAGTGTTGATAATTCGGATGAATCTGCGAGGTTTGCATTAGACTGCTTGCATGTGATCTTTTTCAAATGGGAACCATGAAGGGGTCGGTATGTTCAAAGTTGCCGACGATGCAGCATCTTTTTACACGACCTTTGGGGTGGCAGTCTCAGGATGAATATGCGGATGTTGAGTCTATGCTGCGTTGCAGACCTAGGCCAACGTTGACCCTCAAAGCGTTTAACATCAATTGGTTTATCAACGGCGGAGGTATTTGGTTGTGGATGAATTGAGAGCAGCCCTAGAATTAGCTACAGAAGAAGAATTAGACCTGCTCACGGAAATCCTCTTTCGCCGCCGCCTTAACCCGCTGGATTATGTTTGCACCCCAGAACCGCTGGATGTGCGGAGCCAAGACCGCGAAACCTGGTTTTATGTGATTGAAGAGCGATTTCGCTTTTTGGCAGCCGATGGCTTGACGGTGTTGCAGGGTAAAACAGCGCAACTCAGCTACTATCAGGTGTTGGTGCGCGTCTGTCGCCACCTTAAAATTCCTTATTCCCAAGGGCTTTCGACGGCAGATCTGGAGGCTGAAATTTTTCTGCACCTGATGCACCGCGCCTGGGAGCAACTGCCGGAGGGCGATCGCCGTATCCTCAATGGCCAGTTACAAGCAGCGGTATCAGAGTCAGAACTAGCCCAGCAATTGCCCATGGCTGTGCAAAAAGATCCGGCACGGCTGTTGCTCAGAGGTGGCAGTGTGGTAGCCATTAATTCGGTGGTGCGGCCCTGGCTGTTGCAGCAGATGGCGCAGCAATTTATGCTCCACGCCGCTAAGTATCAGATGGCGCGGCAAGCCGCCCAAACAGGGGCGATCGCCACCCAAGTTGCGGCTCAAACGGCCTACCGCACCATGACCCTCAGTGCCGCTCGTTACGGAGCTACCCGCTCGGTCTTTGCCTTCTTGGGGCCAGCGCTCTGGGTATGGCTGTTTGCAGACCTTGGCTGGCGAACAATTGCCACCAACTACGCCCGCGTTATCCCTGTGGTCTTCACCCTCGCCCAAATCCGCCTCACCCGTGGCACCTACCAACCTGCCTAAAATTAAAAACTATTCAGATTGTCTCCAGTAATCGGCAACCCAGATACCCGTTCGACTATCCACTTTAAACAAATTACTGATACCGCAAGTATCAAGCAGATATTGCATCAAAATAACTCCGACTCCCTCGGTGGAAGTCGTTCATCTCGATCAAAGTCAACCAGGGTCTAATCTGTCAGATTCAGTAGATCTTTAGTAGGAGTATTTTTGTCTTATTTCAAGGTTGGCTATTTTGAAAGAGTTAGTTGTTTGAGATAGATGCGATCGCACCTTGCTGTTTCTACGCCAGTGTTGGGGAAGTAGTCGTTGCGTTCGTAGAGGGCTACTGCTTCCTTGAGGACACTGGCGGTTTCGACCCAGATTTGATGATAGCCGTGGTGGGCGATCGCCCCTTCCAATGCGGTTAGCAAAAACCGCCCCAACCCTTGGCCACGGGCGGCGGGGAGCAGGTACATTTTGCGGATTTCCACAGCTTGGTCGCCCCGTTGAACGGGATAGAAAGCGGCAGTGCCCACCAAGTTTCCCTGTTGTTCGACCACCCAAAACTCGCCGCCGGTGGCTTGGTAAGCCTGATCCACATTCCACACGTCCCAGTCAGCCCCTTCGGGTTCGCTCCCGAGGCCATATTCCTCTAGCACCGAACGGATCAGGTCGAAGGCGGTCTGGCGATCGCCCGGTGCCCAATCTCGAATCAAAAAATCTTGGTAGGTCGTTCTCATGGTCAGGGGTAGAAAGTGCTTTAGAGAGTGCTAAGGAATCTGGATGTTTTGCTATTTTACGAGTGCTGGGCATAGGTTTGGCAGTGCCGCAAGAAACGCTGGGGCAGGTCAGGGCGATCGCCCCAATGCACATGCAGGTATGAAGCATGGAGGGTGGGCGATCGCCAGCCTTCGGTGCCCACCCTTTCTTGGTCGGCGCGCTGGCATGAAAACAGCGGCGCTGATGGGGGTATTGTCAGGCTAGAGCGATGAAACTCATGCCCCCAGGTCTGGGTTCCGGCAGCGATCAGCGGGCTATCTTGGAGGGCGGTGGCTTGGCGATAGCCGAGGGTGAGGCGATCGCCCATCGTTGCTACCGTCGGCAGCGCGCCCACCATCGGCCAAGATTGCCCCTCAAAATCGACAATGGCTTGGCTCAGATACATCAGCCCACCGCATTCGGCATAGACAGGAAGGCCACGGGCGATCGCCGTTCGCACAGCGGTTTGGGCGGCTCCATTGGCCACTAACTCCGCTGCAAACAGTTCTGGGAAGCCACCCCCCAAATACAACCCCGCCACCCCTTCTGGCAATGCTGCCTCTGTCAGCGGACTCCAGGGGCAAAGGTCAGCACCGAGGGCTTCTAATGTCGCCAAGTTGTCAGCATAGTAAAAGCTGAAGGCGCGATCGCGGGCAATGGCTAGGGAAATGCGGGTGGCAGCGGGAGTCGGCCTTGGGGGAGAGATCCCCGCAGACTGGGGCACGGCTAACAGCGGCAGTAGGAGCGGCCAGTCAAAGCTCTCAGCCGCCAAGGTAATTAGGCGATCGCACCATTCTCCAAACCTTGGCAGTTCTGCGGTGGGCACTAAGCCTAGGTGGCGGGCAGGCAAGCTGAGGTGTTCTTGGCGACGTAAGACGCCTAAAATTGGCAGGTTGAGCGGTGCAAGGGCTTCTTGTAGGAGGGTGAGGTGGCGATCGCTCCCCACCCGGTTGAGCACCACCCCAGCCAGGGTCACACGGGGATCAAAGCTGCGGTAGCCATGGGCGATCGCAGCCACAGAGCGGGACATCCGAGCACAATCAATCACCAACACCACGGGCAGGCTCAACAACCGCGCCACATGGGCAGTGCTAGCCAAATCTGAGGTGCCCAACGCTCCATCAAACAGCCCCATAACTCCCTCAACGACGGCATACTTGACCCCCTCACTATGACGGGCAAAAGATTGCTGCACATAGGCTTCAGAGGTCAACACGGGGTCGAGGTTATAACAAGGACGCTGGGTTATCTGACCATGAAACATCGGGTCGATGTAATCTGGCCCCACCTTAAAAGACTGCACCCCTTGGCTCCGCTGCCGCAAATAGGCCAGCAGTGCCAGGGTGATGGTGGTTTTGCCAACGCCGCTGCGCTCCCCTGCAATGATTAAAGACATGTAGAGGTTGAGAGTTTAGATTGAAGCTGAGGATGAGCAAAGTCATAAACTCGGCGTTTCCCGAAGGGAGAAAAGCCGATGGGTCGGTCTGTTATTTTCGCACAGTTCCAAAACAACCGAATTTAGTCTGAGTCAAGGAGAAAAAATAAAATTTAATCTTCTGTTCAAATCTAGAGCAATCCATAAGAGATGATTACCGAATCGATCGGTCAAAAAGAGCGAGATCTGCGGATTCTCGACGGATCAGTGCGACAGGAGAAATAGACTTATTTTTAACGTATTTGTTTCAAGCTCGGTTGCTTCAAAACCAGTTCAGATAACGCAAAATCCAAGGTTGCCCTAAGTTTTACGAT
>Ga0105044_10006112_pt1 | contig 16546 bp, 13 predicted proteins | sample MAT01_FD_78092 | JGI IMG/M metagenome (GOLD analysis project Ga0105044, IMG submission 78092) | Freshwater microbial communities from Lake Fryxell liftoff mats and glacier meltwater in Antarctica - MAT-01 | ecosystem: Environmental > Aquatic > Freshwater > Ice > Liftoff microbial mat | place... | reverse complement strand
GCAAGCGGCTCTCGGTGGTCGCCGCGACATTAAAAAAAAAAAAGGGGGAGGGGGCAGGGGAGGGATTGGGCGAGCTTGATGGCTATTCACTGGGGCTGCTTGCCATCGTCTTGCTCGTGGGATTGAAGGGTGCTTCAATCTTGGTCCCGGAGCTCATGCTGGTTTCGGCTGGCGTGCTCGGGCTTTTCCTAATCGCCATGTGGGTCTGGTGCGTCGTGACGGCGTTCAAGTCCGATGGCGTCGTGTGGGGAGTCGTGAACATTGTCTTCTGCGGGCTCGGCACACTCGTCTGGATCCTCGCCAAGTGCGAGAACGAGAAACAGAAGGGGCTCTTCTTGGGCGGATTTCTCGCCACCATAGTTTCCAGCGTTGTTGATTTCATCCTGAAGACACGCTGACGCTCACGATCTCTTCGGGTGCATCGCGAAGACGCTCACGCCGCCCTGCGCTGGCCTTCGATCGCGCCGATCCTTCGGAGGAAAGCGCAGGCCGCCACGATCTCATCGCGTGTGAACGCCGCGAGGACTGCGGGTTGCTGGGGCGTGCCGACGAGGTCGGTGGGATCGATCTCAACACCGCCATGGGTGTCGGCGTGCTCGACGCGGGCCTTGAGCGCGGCGACGGCCGCATCGGCAAGCCGCTCGGGCTTCAAGGTAAGTGTGGGTTTCGTCGGGCTGACGTTCGATCCATTGCGCTTGCTGGCGGGTGCTGCTCGGCGCGAGGATTGCTTTTTCATCGTGGACACTCCAAAGCTGTAGCCAGATGAGCTGGCTAAGTAGACGGCGACGGCTGTGACGTTGCCGCGATGTTGCCGCGGACTTGCCACCTTCGGGACATCTGACACACGGGAGGCATGGAGGCACTTTGCCTCACTGAAAGCTGCTTCGCTAACCACTTCCACATCCATCTCAGGAGGCCGACATGAACTTCGCCTGAGTCCCTCGTGAGACTCGCCTCAGAGTGGCTTGATCACGGCACTTGATCGGGCTCGCCGGATCATTATCCGGTCCGGATACTTCTACGACACCTATCAGTCTTCGGATCGTTACGGGACCGGATCCCATGCGATCCGTGCCATTCCCCCGGTTTCACTCTATCTCTATTATTCACAGTGATTTACAAGATTCCGCGTGGCAATCACCCAACCAGGGGTTCGTTTCCCTAATCGGGGGAGCCAATAGGACAAACTTGCAACCCCTTTAGACCCGATGATCTCTTGGGCCCATCGGCGTGCTGCGGAGATGCGGCAGTCCGGTTGTCTTCCTGCTTCCTCTAGCGAATGGATTCTTTCACGATGCCTCCAACGCAGCTCGAACGCGTGATCGGATGCCCGAAGCTTCCTTCGCTTCCGGCTGTGGCGTTGAAGGTAGTGGAGCTGACGCGCGACCCGAACGTTTCGATCTCGCGGATCGCCGCAACGATCCAGAACGATCCGGCGCTGACGGCGAAGGTCCTCAAGACGATTAACTCGGCGTACTACGCGCTGAGCCAGCCTTGCCCAAGCATCGCGCGAGCGTGCAGCATGCTTGGTCTGAATGCCGTCAAGGCGATCGTGCTGGGCTTCTCGCTCGTGGACACGACCAAATCGCTGCGTTCGGACTCGCGATTCAATCTTGAGTCGTACTGGCGGCGTGCGGTCTTTGGGGCAGCGGGTGCGCGGGTGCTGGCGACGACGACGCGTGCGTGCGATCCTGAGGAGGCGTTTGTCGGCGCGATGCTGCAGGACATAGGAATGCTGGCGGCGTTCACGGCACTGCGCGATGAGTATGCCGATGTACTCGACACGTGCACGCTCGACCACGATCTTCAGAGCGCCATTGAGAAAGAGAAACTCGGCTTCGACCACGCGCTGGCGGGGAAGTTGATGGCGGAGCGGTGGAAGTTCCCGCCGCAGCTCGTGGAGTGTGTGGGATGCCACCACGACCCCGAAAAGTGTGCGCCCGCTCACGAGAATCTGGTCCGGATCGTGCACCTATCGACGCTGATCTCGGGCGCACTCACGGTCGCGGACGCTCAGAAGAAGCTCGGACAACTGATCGTCAAGGGCCGCTCGTGGTTCGGGATTGACCCCGCGCAAGCACGGGAGCTTGTGCATCAGTCCTCGAGAGGCGCCGCGGAACTTGGGAAGGTGCTGGATCTCTCGACGGGCCAGAGGCCTGACACCGCCGCGATCCTGCGCGAAGCGCACGAGCAGATGATCGATGCGCAGGAAGCACTCCAGGAAGAGCAGGCGACGCTGCGACGCACGGCGGACGAGCTGGTGAAGAAGACGATCACGGATGGGCTGACGGGTGTTTTCAACAGGGCGCACTACACCGAGCGCATGCGGGCGCTGCACACCGAGGCGCTCGCGAGCCGCGAGCCGCTGTCGCTGATCTTCATTGACGCGGACAAGTTCAAAAATGTGAACGACACGCACGGCCACCAGACCGGTGACGCGGTGCTGATCGAGCTTGCCAAGCGACTCTCGGAGGCGGCATCGCGAGTGGGCGTTGTGTGCCGGTATGGCGGCGAGGAGTTCGCGATCCTGCTCCCCAAGATCGGGCTGGACAAGGCGAGGAAGATCGCAGAAGTGCTTCGTAGCTCGATCTACAATCTGCCGTTTGATCTCACGCCGCATGGCGTTGAGATGTCGCTTCCCATCACGATCAGCCTCGGCGTTGCATCGATTGACGGGCGCGAGGGTGGCTGGACTCCGGACCAACTGACTCAGGCGGCAGACGAGGGCGTCTACGCGGCCAAGCGTGGCGGGCGCAACCGCGTGCACCTAATTCAGACGCTCGGTGAGACCTCGCACGCCGCGATCGCGGTACTTGCGTCCGCGCCAGCAGCGGGCCTGCGCGTGCTGATCCTGGATGAGGACGTGCTCGCGTGCGAGATGATCGCGATGCTGCTGGGCAAGTACGCGACGATCATTCCGACGGTGGTGCACACCGGCGAGGCGGCGCTGGCCGCGACCCGTGATGGGACGTTCGACGTGATCGTCGCGTCTATCAAGCTGGAGGGGATGGACGGGATCGCGTTTGTTCGTGAGTTCCGCGCGGCAAGTCCGCGATTCCGCGGGCCGTGCGTGCTGATGGCGACGACGGTTGATGATGCAACGCGAGCAAGGGCCGCCGCGGCGGGGGCACAGATGCTCATTCCCAAGATGGACCTGGCGCGAGGCGACCAGCGCTGGCTCAAGGCCATCATCGAGGCGGCGCGGATCGTCTCGACCCGGCCCTCGGCGACTGCGGCGTAGAGAGTCGCGGCGGGTCCGGACGCGGACCTACGCTGGCACGATGCAACGACCCTGCACCATTGGAAAGCGCGTGGCCGTCGCGCAAACAAGCCCGCTCACCATCATCGCTGGTCCCTGCGTGCTCGAATCGCTCGAGCTGGGCATGGAGATCGGTACGACCATTCGCGACACCTGCGTGCGCCTGGGATTGCAGTACGTCTTCAAGGCGAGCTTTGACAAGGCCAACCGGAGCAGCCTCAAGTCGCCGCGTGGGCCGGGGCTCGAGCGCGGGCTGGAGTGGATCGCGACAATCGGTGAGCGGCTGGGTGTGCCGACGACCACCGACATCCATGAGCCGGGGCAGGCGATGCGGGCGGCGGAGCGGATCGACCTGCTCCAGATCCCGGCGTTTTTGTGCCGCCAGACTGACCTGCTGCTGGCGGCGGGCGAGGCCGCGGCAAAGCATGGGCGCGCGGTCAACGTGAAGAAGGGGCAGTTTCTCGCCCCGCACGAGATGGCCCAGCCGGTGCGGAAGCTTGGTGAGGCCGGGTGCGTGAACGCGATGCTCACCGAACGCGGCACGACGTTTGGCTATGGCCGGCTTGTCAACGACTTTCTGGGGTTGGGCGACATGATGGAGCTGCGGGCCACCGCGGATGGGCCGACGCTGCCGGTCTGCTTTGATGCAACACACTCGACGCAGTTGCCGGGCGCGGGGGAGACGACGGGCGGGCGGCCGGATCGTGCGCCGCTGCTGGCTCGCGCGGCAGTGGCGGCGGGCGTTGATGCGCTGTTTATTGAGTGCCACCCAGAGCCCAGGCGTGCGATGTCGGACGCGAGCACGATGCTGGACCTGCCCACGGCGGTCGCAACGCTTGAGCGTGTCGCGGCGATCCGCGCGGCGCTCGCCTGAGTTGTTCGCGGCGCGAGCGTGGCCAACCAAGCAGGCCTCTACGTGTTGCGGCGCTTCGAGAGGGCGCGGTCTATGTCGCGTTTAGCCTCGCGCTGGCTGATGGTGTCGCGCTTGTCGTTGCGCGTCTTGCCCTTGCCGATGCCGACGAGGACCTTGGCGTAGCCGTTCTTGAAGTAGAGCGAGAGGGGGACGATCGTGTACCCCTTGATGGCCATCTTCCGCGCGAGCTTGATGATCTCTTTCTTGTGGGCGAGCAGGGCCCTCGTGCGCTTGGGCTTGTGGCCCGTGTTGTGGGCCGCGTGGGCGAGCTCGCCGATGTTGACGTTGTGGAGCGTGAGGGAGAGGGGCTCTTCTCGCGCGGAGACGTAACCCTCCTGGATCGAGACTTCCTTGTCACGCACGCTACGGACCTCAGACCCCTGCAGCATGATGCCGCACTCGAGCGTTTCTTCGATGGCATAGTCGAACCGCGCTTTGCGGTTCTCGGCGACGGTCTCGGTGCCTTGGTTGTCTTTCTTCTTGGCCAAGCGAGGATTCTAGGGGGAGGTGTTGGGTGGGATTGGCGCTTGCATGCTATTCGAAGCGGACCGTGTTCCGCAGCGTCCCCAGACCCTCGACCTCAACCTCCACGACGTCGCCATGGGCGAGGAAAACCGGCGGCGTTCGAGCAAAGCCAACGCCCGAGGGCGTGCCGGTCACGATCAGCGTGCCCGGCGCGAGCGTGCAGCCGCGCGAGAGGTCCGCGATCAGCGTCGCGACACTGAAGATCATGTCCCTGGTGTTGCCCTCCTGCATGGCCTTGCCATTCACGCGGCAGCGGACCGCGAGCGACTGCGGGTCCTTGATCGCGGCGGCGGGGACGACCTCGGGACCGATGGGGCAGAACGTGTCAAAGCTCTTGCCGCGGGTGAACTGGCCGCCGGAGCCGTCCTTCTGCCACCAGCGGGCCGAGACGTCGTTGGCGTTGCAGTAACCCAGGACGAACGAGAGCGCCTGGTCGACCGGAACGTCCTTGCACGGCTCGCCTGCCGGGCCGGTACCGATGACAACGCCAAGCTCGGCCTCAAAGTCGACCTGCGGCCGATCCTGGCAGACCTTTGGAACAACGATCTCCGCGCCGCTCAGGGTGAGTGAGGTGGCGTGCTTGGTGAAGACCATCGGACGCGTGGGAAGCTCGGCCCCCTGCTCGCGCGCGTGCTCGGCATAGTTGCGGCCGATGCCGATGATGAGCGGGATCGGAAGCAGGCCCGAAGGAGACTGGATGGAGACGCCGAAGGGGGTCTTGTGAAGGAGCATGGCGGAGAGGATAGGTGGGCCCTTCAGAGCCGTCGGGCGCAAGGCGACGGAAGGCGCGCCAAGCGAAGAAACGATCGGCTTGCGCCGACAGGTCGAAAGAGGTACTCCCGCTCGGTCGTTGGTCACACCACCCTGATCGCCGCGGGCTTGGTGCAGAGGCCCGCGCTCGCGCCTTCATCGAGCAGCCGTTCGATGGCGCTGCGGCCCTTGGTTCCCATGTCGCTGGTCAGTCCCGTGACGTACATGCGGACGTAGTGTTCGACGCGCTCGCGGGAGGGTGGGGCCATGCCGCTGGTCTTGGCGTTCAAGATCGCGAAGGGGATCGTGGCGTCGATGGACTCTTCCCAGTGCGCGAGGGCGTAGTTGAGCGAGTCGGCAAGGATGTTGGAGAGTTCGAGCAGCGTGCCCGGGCCGTAGCGGGCTTCCAGGTCGGTGCGGATGGCGTTCACTCCCAGCGGCAGCGGCAGGCCGCCGGTGCGGCTCCCCCACCACCGGCCAAGGTCCTCAACCTCGCGAAGCCCCGCATCGGCGAAGGTGACTTGCCCCTCGTGGATCACCAGGCCCGCATCGACCTGACCGCGCGAGACGGCGGGGATAATCTGGTCGAAGGGCATCTCGATGAAGCGCGCGTCGTGCTCCATCGCGGGCTTTCCCAGGAGCAGGCCCATCGTGAGAAACGCGCTGGTGCGTTTGCCGGGGACCGCGATGCGCACCCTCGCGGGCTTCAGACAGTTCGGGCAGTGGATGGACTCATCGCCCGCGCGGCAGACGAGCTTGGGTCCGTATCCCTCGCCGAATGAACTGCCGCAGCGTGAGAGAACGTATCGATCCGAGACATCGGCGTAAGCGCGGACCGAGAGTGCGGTGATGTCGTACGGCGCGCCGCCCTCGGAGGTTGGCCTCGCGGCGTCGCGGTTGAACGTGCTGATATCGCCGGGAACGGCGCGGAAGGTGAAGCGGCCGGTTGGGACTTGGGCGACCATCGGGCCACTGCTGAGCGTGCCGTCGGGCAGCACCTTGCCGGTGATGGGCCACCACATGAAGACATCGTCGGGATCGCCGGAGTGAGCCAGCGAGAGCTCGATGCGAGCGGCGGGGGCAGATGCGGGGGCGGGTGAGGAAACACTGGTCATGCGCAACGATAGTGAGGGGTGAGCACGGGCGCGGCGGTTCAGAGGCTCGCGATGATGCCGCGGATTTCACTGGCGAGACCACGGCTCAGCATGCCCGCATCGTCGCGGCAGGAGGCGTGCAGGTGGGGCGTGATGGCGCCAAAGGCCGCGGCGTTGGCGGGCCGGACTCCGCCGCAGGCGATGACTTGGATGTTGCGAGGCGCGGCGAGTTGTGCCGCGTGAGCGATGCTCGTGAGTCGCGGCGCGAGCGAAAGCGGGCGAACGTCGAGCGTCGGCACGCCCGCGGCGAGGGTGCGGCGGAAGCCCAGGTCAGCGAGCGTCGAGACAGCGCGTGCGGCATCGATCGCCGCGGCGAAATCAAAGGCGCGATGGAAGGCGACAACGCGCGGCTCATCGATCCGCCGGAGCTGTTTGCAAGCCGCAGCGTCAATACACCCGTGCTCACCGAGGATGCCGATGCAGATCTCGTCCGCGCCAGCCTCGATGCACGCCTCGATCTCGCGCGACATGATGGTGAGGTCTGCCGAGTCTGCGGAGAACGCGGCGTGTGCTGGGCGCTCTAGCGTGTGGCGCGGCCGGATCAGTGCGACAAGGCGCGGCCGCGCGGCGGGCGGAATCGTTCTGAGCAACGCCACGGTGTCGCGTATGAGATTTGCGTCGGGCGTCGTGCCGTGCGAAGCAAGATCGGCGCACAGTTCGATGCGTTGCGCGAAGGGCGCGGCCGTGAGCGCATCGCGGGCCGAGTCAACCGCAATCTCAAGCGTGGCCACCTCGATCATGATCTGCTCACGACATGCTCAGTGCATGATCAGTGCATGATCAGCGCATGATCAGTGCAGGCTCAAGAAAAGATCCGCACCTGCTCGGGCTGGTTGATGAACGATGCTTCGGGGTGATCGGGATCGAGGCGATATTCGCCGCTGTAGCAGGCGGTGCAGTAGCTCTGCCCCGGCCGCTGCATGCAGGAGAGGAGGCCCTCGAGGCTCAGGTAGTGGAGCGAGTCCACGCCGAGGTAGCGACGGATGTCGTCGATCGACTTGCCGGTTGCGACGAGCTGGCTGCGCTCGGCAAAGTCGACGCCGAAGTAGCACGGGTGCCGGATCGGCGGGCACGAGATGCGAAGATGGATCTCGCTGGCGCCGCTGGAGCGGAGCTGGTCCATCTTCGCCTTGGTCGTGGTGCCGCGGACGATGGAATCATCGACGATGATGAGTCGCTTGCCGCGGACGAGCTCATCGATGATGTTGAGCTTGAGGCGCACCGCGGCGGCCCGCTGTTCCTGTGTCGGCTTGATGAACGTGCGACCGACATAGCGATTGGGGACGATGGCCTCGCGGTATGCAAGGCCGCTGACCCGCGCGTAACCAAGCGCAGCGGAGCGGCCCGAGTCGGGCATCGGCACCACAAAGTCGGCATCGACGGGCGCCTCGCGCGCCAGGACCTCGCCGAGCAGTTCACGCGTGGTCTGGACGTTCTGCCCAAAGACGACGCTGGCGGGATTCGCGAAGTAGACGTGCTCGAAGACGCAGTGGGCCAGGCGCGGGGCGGCGTCCACAAAGCGCCGGCTCGAAAGCCCGGCATCGGAGATCGTCACAATCTCCCCGGGCTCAACCTCGCGAATGAGCTTGGCCCCCACAACATCGAGCGCGACCGTCTCGCTCGCCGCGACGTACTCGCCCGTTGCGAGGCGACCAATCACCAGCGGGCGGAAGCCCCACGGATCGCGGGCCACTTCCATGCGATCCGGGAAGAGCATGACCAGCGAGAACGCGCCCTGCAGGCGGCGCAGCGTGGCCCCGAGCGGATCGGGCGATCGCTGCTGCTGCGGGCTTGCGAGGAGGTGGATCACCACCTCGGTGTCGCTGGTGGTGTGGAAGAGGTGGCCCTGCTCCTCGAAGTGCTGCTTGTGAAGCTCGGCGTTGATGAGGTTGCCGTTGTGGGCGATGGCGACCTGGCCACCGATGTAGCTCTCCAGCAGCGGCTGCGCGTTGCACGCGAGCGAACCACCAGCGGTGGAATAGCGGTTGTGGCCGATGGCGGCCTTGACGGTCGGCCCATCCAGCCCGGCAATTACGTCGGAGTTGAAAATCTCTGGGACCAGCCCCATGCCAGTCACGGCCGAGAGGCGGGCGCCGTCGCTCACGCAGATGCCAGCGGACTCTTGCCCGCGGTGCTGCTGGGCATAGAGGCCCAGGTACGTGAGGCGAGCGGGGTTCTTGATGCCCCAGACGCCGAACACGCCGCATTTCTCCTTCTTTTCGTACGCAGCCAGCGTTGCGATTTCGGCGGGCGTTGGCGGTGCTGCGAGCTCCCCGGCGCTGCCATCGTGGCGAGGCGTCGCCCGGGCCGCGAGGCGGGCGGGAGTCAGTACCGGCAGGGGAACCTGTCGCGTCATGCTGTGATGTCTCGGTTGGTGCGGCGGTGCGGAGACGTGCCCAAGCGTACTCGCGCGAAAGGAGGCTCGCGGGGCGCTGGGGATCGAGGCCTGGCGAGTCTGCGGCAAACGGCAGCGCCGACTTCGCCCTCAAGGGCTTGACCCGAACGATTGGCTGACCTTCAATAGAGGCCCGGCATTGATATGCCCGGATCTGGTTTCCCCTTGACCCGCCGGACCGAAGTCTTGGTCACCCGGCACAGATCGCCCGCCGCGACGACTCCCGCTTGGAGCGTACTGCGTCGGGCACCCGGACGGAGCGTTGCGTGGCGATCTCGCCTCGCGTGCCCTTCGATCCGTGGACGGAGAATCGCTGATGGCTCGTTACACCGGTCCCAAGCTCAAGCTCTCGCGTCGTGTGGGCGTTCCGATCGCGGACATCCCCAAGCACACGTCCAAGCGCGCCCTCGTCTATCCGGGTATGCACGGCTTCCGCAGCCGTCGCCTGCGTGACTACGGCATCCGAATGAACGAGAAGCAGAAGCTCAAGTTCCACTATGGCGTTCTTGAGAAGCAGTTCCGCCGCTTCATGGCGATTGCAGGCTCGATGCCCGGCAACACCGGCGACATGCTCCTGCAGCTCCTTGAGCGCCGTCTCGACAACGTCGTGCGTCGCGCTGGCCTTGCTCGCACGATCTGGGCCGCGCGTCAGCTCGTGGCCCACGGCCACGTCATCGTGAACGGTCGCAAGACCGATCGCGCGAGCTTCATTGTCTCCGTCGGCGATGTCATCACGCTTAAGCCCAAGGCCCAGAAGCTCTCTCGAGAGGCGATGGAGTCGCTCGCTGGCTTTGAGGTCCCAGGCTGGCTCGACTTCAACCCCTCGGAGCTCCAGCTCCGCGTCTCGGCGATCCCCGCGACGGACCAGATCCCCTTCGACGTCAACACGAACCTCATCATCGAGTTCTACCGCTAAGCCAACTGTGAACCCGCCGCCAGAAGTGGCGGCGTTCCCCCGATATCCTTCTCGGCCGATCGGATGGCCTCCGGTCGGCCGACTTTGTTTGGTTCTCGACCCACCCGCACTGCTCAGCGTGATGGAACGCGCCCCTGTCCCGAGCGGCCCTTCCGATCTCGCGCCCCTGGAACCGATTCTCCATGCTGAAGATCCTGCGCAAGTACAACAAGTGGATCCTGGGCATCGGCGGCTCACTGCTGATGGTGACATTCCTGTTTTCCGGAACCAGCTCGCTCTTCCAGCCAGATCCGCGCAAGCGCGTGCTCGCTGAAATCGGCGGGAGCAACGTTCGGGCCGCGGAGTTTGACAAGGCTGAGTCGGAGCATCGGGCGCTCATGACCTTCGCTCCCGGCACGATGGCCGGCCTCATCGGCATCCAGGACGGCACGCACTGGCTCCTCATCACACGCGAGGCGGAGGCGGCGGGGCTGATCGGCGAGGCTGGCGACGGCCGCGACTGGCTGCCGGAGCTGGCGCGCATCGAGGCAGAGTTCTCCGTCAACCGTGACCCGCAGGCCCAGCTCTATCGCCAGTTCGGCATGTTCGAGCAGATGGTGGACCAGCGCGCAAGCCAGATCATGCCGATGCTTGAGGCCAGGAAGATGGCCGCGGCGAGTCAGGGCGGAGGGCTCACGCTCCAGGACTTTGAGCAAGCCCTCGCGAAGCTCCGCGGCGTGCAGCGGCTCATCTCCGCCTATTCCGAGGCACCTCGCTTCTCGGCCCAGCGCGCGGCGCAGGTCGGGCGCAAGCTCATCGACGCGGTCTTTGTCGAGGCCGTTGTGATCCCTTCGGACGCACGCATAGCGCAGGTGCCCGAAGCCACCGAGGAGCAGCTCCAAGCCCACTTTGAGAAGTATCGCGCCGTCGAGCCCGGAACGGGCGAGATGGGCTTTGGCTACGTGCAGCCCCAGCGCGTGAAGCTGGAGTGGATCGAGCTCAACCGGGCACAGATCGAGGCCTCAATCGCCGTTGACCCCCTTGCGGCGTATCGCGCCTGGCAGGCCGATCGCAAGCAGTTTGCTGGCGAGTTCGAGGCCGACCGCGTTAAGGTTGAGACGCTGCTGCGCTCTCAGGCCGTCGAGGCCGTCTTCGTCGAGGCCGATCGTGTCGTCAAAGCCAAGGTCCGCTCGGCAACGCGCCGGCTCGTGATCGATGGCGGCGTCAGGCGCTTGTCGCCGGAATGGGAAACCGAGCGCCCGCGGATGAGCGACGTCGCCACAGCCATCGTTGACGGCGTGAAGTCCGCAACCGGGAACACGATCCCGCTGCCGCGCCTGGTGGAACGCACGGAGCAGTGGATTCGCGTTCCCGAGGCTGGCTCGCTCGAGGGCATCGGCCTCGCTGAGTTCCGCGTGGGAACGCGCTCTGGAACGTTGCAGTCGCTGCTGGGCTCAACGCACGAGCTGACGGGCGAGGGTAACACGCTGATGCAGGCGCGCGTCCCATTCGACACGGCGCTGCGCGATCAGCCGGGCAACGCCTACTTCCTGACGGTGCTGGATGCTCGCAAGCCCGCGCCCGCCGACTCGCTCGATGAAGTGCGCTCGCAGGTGATCGCGGACGCGCGCCAGGCTTCGGCGTTTGCGCTGCTCGCGAGCGACCAGTCAGCACTGCTGGCCAGGGCGATCGCGTCCGGGCTCGATGGCATCGCAACAGAATTCCTCCCCGGCACGCCGCTGGATCAGGCTGTCGCCAAGCCGATCCGCGTCACGCGCGAGGGCATCCGCGGCGGTCCACCATCGCTCGACACCCAGGCCGTGCGGGATCAGATCCTGGCACTGGCCGACGGGCTTGGTCCGACTGCCAACGTGCCCGAGCTCAATCCCGAGCAGAAGACCGCCGTCGTTCCTCTCCCCGCGGCCCGCTCGGTCGCGGTGGTGCAGCTTCGCGCGATCCGACCGATGACGATCGATGACCTCCGCCAGTTGACGCGACAGGTGGGCCTCGTGCTTTCGCGAGAGGAAGAGCGTCAGCGTTCGCTACAGAGCTCAACGCCCCAGACGCCGACGCCCGCTCCCTTCAGCATCGAGGCGCTCAAGCAGCGTGCGGGATTCAAGAACTTCGAGAAGGAAGAGGCCACCGAGGGTGGCGAGCCAGCGAGCAACAGCGGCACGAACTGAGCTTGGTCCCAGAAATACGATGCGGGCCACGAAGCGTGCGCGGCGTGCGAGTCACACGCGCGTTGATTTCCACTTACCCATCGCGTATCGGTGCATGAACATCGCGCATCGAACGACGATCTCAAGGCACAAGCCCATCCACAAGCCGCGTAGACCAAGGTCCAGTGGGCTTGGGTTCTCAAAGACGCGCCCGCCCGGGAGCGGCACATCCACACCGCTGAGCACATAGGCCAGCGGCAGCCGCACGAAGTATGTGCAGATCCACGTGATCCACATCGCTCCGCGTGTGTCGCCCGCCCCTCGCAGCGCCGAACGCAGCACGATCGAGACGCCGAAGGGAATCTGCACCAGCCCGGCGATCACCAGCAGCGGCGGCACCAGCTCAAGGTGCGTTGGCTGCGTCGTGAGGAGCCCCGTGAGCACGCGCGGCATCGTGATGAAGACGACTCCCATCGCGCCCATGAACCCCACCGCGAGCATCGCGCAGAGCCAGCCCGCACGCGTCGCGCTGCGTTGGTTTCCCGCGCCAAGGTGCTGGCCCACCAGCGTCGCGGCGGCGGTTCCGAACGCAAAGCCGGGCAGATAGCTGAACGCTTCCAATCGCACCGCGATCAGGTGAGAGCCAAGCGTGCCGCCCGCGGCACCCCCGAGCCAACCCACCATCATGATCACGAGGAAGTTGCCCGCCCACATGCCGAGCATCTCAAAGAAGTTCGGGATGCCGATGCGGCAGAGGCGGAGCATCGTCGTCTTGTGAAAACGCAACCAGCGTCCTCGCAGCCGCACGCCGCCCGCGGCGCCGCGTGATCCCGGCGCGCCGCGCGCCCCCTTTGCTCCCCCCACTCCCCGGCGCAAGATGGCGAGCATCACAATCGCGCCGACGCCGTACGCCACCACCGTTCCCCAGGCGATCCCTCGCACGCCGAGGTCGAGATCGAGCGGATTCTCGAGAAGTGTGCGTGCGGCCTGGTCTCGAAGCGGCGCGGCCTTGAGATCAACGCCCGAGAGCAGGTAGCTCAGAACCATGTTCACCACGTTTACGATCAGCATGGAGATCAGAGGGCGGAGCGAGTCACCCGCGCCGCGTGCTGAGGCGATGCCCGAGAAGAGGACAGCGCCGAGCGGCACGCCGATCGCGTTGATGCGCAGGAAGACCACGAAGGCCTCGGTCGCTTCGGGCGTGAGCGCAAGCAGGCGTGCCACCGGCGCAGCAACCATTGCAACCATCGCGCCCACCACGACGCCGCCAGCGAGCGCGAGCAAGATCGACTGCCCCACCGCTGCGTTCGCCACCGCGATTCGGCCCGCGCCGACGGAGCGGCTGATGATCGCCGTCGCACCGACACCCACGGCCTGCGCAATCAGCCCCATGAACCAGAGGACGTACGAAGCGCCGCCAACTGCGTCCGCCGCGGCTCCGCCGTCCTCAATTCCCGCGGCGAGGACGGTGTCGGTCAGACCCACGAGCGAGTTGAGCAGCGACTCGGCGAGGATGGGCCACGAGAGGATCCATACCGCCGCGGGAAGCGAGAGGCCCGCCAGGCGCCCGGTCGAGAGGCGGCCATGGTCGAGCGCCGTCGCGCTGGAGGCGGCTGGCCCGGCTGTGGCGGAATGCGTGGCATTGGCCTTTGATGGAGACATTGGAGTCGCGCCTGTCGGAGGGGCGACGAGTCTAGCGCGTCGCCGGGCGGGTCCCGGCACACGGGTACACTCAGCCACATGGCTCAGAACAGCGAACGACAGACTCGACAGCGCACCGCGATCCGAGACGCGATCAAGGACGCCGGCGCTCCGGTCTCGCCCAAGGAAATCCTGATCCTGGCGCAGTCGCGCCTTGCCGGGCTTGGCATGGCGACGGTCTATCGCACGCTCAAGCTGCTGGCCGAGGCGGGCGTGGTGCAGCCAGTGGAGATTCCCGGCGAGTCACCCCGGTACGAGCTTGCGGGAAAGGCACACCACCACCACTTCTACTGCCGCCCGTGCGGGCGGGTCTTTGAGGTGGAGGGCTGCCCGGGTGACTTTGCCGACCTGGCCCCCAAGGGTTTCACGCTCGACGGGCATGAGTTGGTGCTCTTTGGCTCTTGCGACAAGTGCACGAAGGAAGAAGGCAAGAAGGCCGGAAAAGCGCGGCCGCCACACGCATCTCACGCATCTCACGGCGGACATCACGCCGGTCATGACCACTGACCTAGTGACGCGTGATCAGTGCGCGCCGCTGGCAGGTTTCGCGTCCTTCTTGGCGGGCTCTTTCTTCTTTGGGGCCTTCTTCGTGGACTCTTTCTTCGCAGGAGTCTTCTTCGCGCCGTGGCCGCCATCGTCCTTGGTGGCCGCCTTCTCGCCGTGACCATCTGCGCTCTCGCCGTGCCCGCCGCCCTCGCCACGGGCCGCGGCGTGGACCGGCGTTGGTGCTGGAAGCGTGCCGTGGCTGAAGTCGAACGAGCTCGCCTTCACGTTCTCAATCGCGGGGAGACGAACGAAGATGAGAAATGCCCATAGACAACCGGCAAGGAAGATCGTGTTGAGTGAGATCCAGCCCAGGCCTTTGGCCAGTCCGGGATACTTCGCAAGCGGGGCCGCAAGAAGCTCGGCCCCGGAACCGAGCCCATTGCTGACTGCGACGCCGACGGGCGCAAATGCCGCCGCCAATCGTGCCGAGATTGGCGGCCCTTTAACTTGCTCGGCGAGAAGCGAATCGGCTTCGGCCGCGGCCGTGTCGCGCGGGGTTGCGGGGTCCTCATAGCGCAAGATCTGATGAGGCGTGGGCTCGGCCGATGTCGCGGACGCGCCGCTCGCGACTCTGCCCGAGGGAGATGGATCCGGCGAGATCATCTCCGAGAGCTTCTCGGTTGTTGGAGATTCGCTGCGGATCAGGCAGCTTGTGAGGATCGCGATCTGCTCATCGATCGATTCGTCGGTGCCGTACTCGGCCACTTCATCCGCCTCGGAAGCAGACGGGCGGGCCGCGCCGTTGTTGGGAGTGCTGGGCGTTGATACTGTTTCTTCGGGCGCGGTCGGCTCTGGCTCGGGATCGCCAATCACACCCGGAAGCGAGGCCAACAGATCGGATACCTGCGATGCGATGTCGTTTAGCGGCGCGCCGGACATCTCCGGATTTTGTCCACTTGCGACCTTCGCCGCGTCGAACGTCTCGTGGTTGGTGTCGTCCGCAACGATCGGCGTCTTCATCGACAGCGACTCGGCATGGGTCCCGGCCGCGCGGGCGGTCTTGGGTGCGGCGAGATCGCTGTCAAGTGCTTCTGCGGCGTGATCAACCGGGTCGACGTGATCGGCATGATCGGTGTGATCGGTGTGATCGATGTGATCGATGTGATCGATAACATCCACCGGTCCGTTGGCAAGCGTGGGATGGGTCGGCAGCGACGCGACAAGATGATCGAGCTGTTCCTCGATGCTCGCGCCATCGCGACCATCCATCGCCGAGGCCGGGTCATCGCTCACCGCCGACTGGAGTTCCTCATTGGCCGACTTGACATCCGCTAGCAGGGCGTCAATTTGCGATGCAAAGTCAGCACCCTTGGCGCGCTCGGCGTCCGCGACACCCACTGCTTCGGGCGAAGCGGGCCGAGTGCTCGGCGCGGGCTGGGTCGGGGTTGTCGTCGGAGTGTCGGCCATGTCAGGAGCGCAGATTCAGGAGAGAACGTCGTGCGAGGCAATGGGGCGATACCGTCGGTGATCACGTTCCGCGTCCGGCGTCATCGGACTTGCCCGCCCGCCACTCTACAGGGTCCGGGCCAACCAGGATCAGACCTCCGTCTATTGCCCTCGAAACCAGCATGGCACGCCACATCATCTACTTCCCGGACCTTGTCGGATCGCTGGAGCGTGGCGCCGGTCGGCTGCTGCTCGGCGGCGACGAGGCCCATCATCTGGCCCGGGTGAAGCGGCTGGAAGTCGGGGAGGGGGCCATCGTGTGCGACGGCCTCGGGCGCGTCGCGAGCACGACGCTGGAGGCCATCACCAAATCGCGCGACGGCTGGACCGTGACGCTGCACGCATCGGAGGTGCGGGTTGTGCCGCCGCCGTCGCCCCGGGTCGTGGTGCTGGCATCCTCGCCGAAGGGGGACCGACTCTCGGAGATGATTGACGGCCTCTCGCAGGCTGGGTGCGCGGCGTGGAGGCCGCTGATCACAAGACGCACGATCGTCGACCCGCGCGAGGGGAAGCTGGAACGGCTCGCACGCACCGTCATCGAGTCCCTCAAGCAGTGTGGCCGCGCACACCTGATGGAACTCGGCGAGCGAATCGAGTTGCGCGATGTGCTGACCAAAGGCGCAGAGTCGGGCCTGCCCTCAACGCTGATCGTGGCCGATGAAGCGGGCGTACCAGTGGGCTCGCTGCCCGCGTTTGATTCGTGCTGCCTGCTGGTTGGGCCCGAGGGCGGGTTCTCGAACGAGGAGCGCGAGGCACTTGGCGCGGCGGGCGCATTGCGACTACGCGTTGGACCCCACACG
>Ga0105044_10006110_pt1 | contig 16547 bp, 19 predicted proteins | sample MAT01_FD_78092 | JGI IMG/M metagenome (GOLD analysis project Ga0105044, IMG submission 78092) | Freshwater microbial communities from Lake Fryxell liftoff mats and glacier meltwater in Antarctica - MAT-01 | ecosystem: Environmental > Aquatic > Freshwater > Ice > Liftoff microbial mat | place... | reverse complement strand
TCGGAAGACGTGGGAATCGCCGCTTACCAGCGCGATCTTCGCTATCGAGCGAACCGCTTGGGCGAGTCGCGCGAAAAGTAGCCGATCTTCCGGACACGAAAAAACCGGCACGGTGAGGTGCCGGTCATGAAAATTGTCGAACGTTCAAGGTTCGACCGAACTCAGATTGCGGCGTCGCCGCGCTCGTCTGTCCGGATACGGACGGCGTCATCGAGACCGAGCACGAAGACTTTGCCATCGCCGATCTTACCGGTTTTGGCGGCCTTGACGATGGTGTCGACCGTTTTGCCCACGATCTCGTCGGTCACCACAATCTCGAGCTTCACCTTGGGGAGGAAATCGACGGTGTATTCGCTGCCGCGATAAATCTCGGTGTGGCCTTTCTGGCGGCCGAAGCCCTTGACCTCCGTGACGGTCATGCCCTCGATCCCGATCTCCGAAAGCGCCTCTTTCACTTCCTCCAGCTTAAACGGTTTGATGATGGCAATGATAAGTTTCATGCAAAATAGAAGAAAATTGAGGAATGAATCGACCCTAGTTTTTCCTTGTAGGCAGCGCAAGCCTGCTTGCGAAACTGTTTGTCGGCACTTCGTCGCGTTGCTCGATCGTCCAGACCGCCTTATTCGGGCAGGACCACCTGAATGTGGAGTTCCTTCAACTGCCTCGGCGTCACCGGAGTGGGGCTCTGCGCCATCAAATCCTGACCCTTTTGCGTCTTTGGGAATGCGATGACATCGCGGATACTGGTGGTACCGCACAGTAGCGCTACCATTCGATCCAAGCCAAACGCAATTCCACCGTGCGGGGGCGCACCATAGGTGAACGCTTTCAACATATAACCGAAACGGCTTTCCACCACGTCCGCAGGGATCTTGAGGACGTCCTCGAAGACCTTCTTTTGCAACGCAGGTTGATGAATCCGAATGGACCCGCCGCCTAGCTCCATACCGTTGAGCACCACGTCGTAGTGCTGTCCCCGCACTTTCTTCGGGTCGCTGTCGAGAAAAGCCGTGTCTTCCACCACCGGTGCGGTGAACGGATGATGCGTCGCCAGGTACCGATTTTGTTCTTCGTCATACGACATGAGCGGGAAGTCGATGACCCAAAGAAAACGCCAGTCGTCCGTGCGCAACGTAAGTTTACCCCGTTTTTGGAGGAGGACGGCCGCATCCAGCCGGACGCGACCGAGGATTGCACAGGCCTTTTCCCACGGAGCCGCCGCAAAGAAAACCATGTCTCCATCGACAATGCCCAAACGCTGGGTCAGCTCCGCTTTCTCGGCTTCCGAGAAAAACTTCACGATCGGCGATTTCCATTCGCCGCCTTCAACCTTGATGAAAGCGAGCCCCTTGGCCCCGAGCGACTTGGCGACATCTTCCAACGTCTTCAGTTCGCCTTGGGTGAGATCGGCAAGTCCCTTGGCATTCACCGCCTTGATCGCGCCGCCATTGGCCACCGTGGATTGGAACACCTTGAAGGCGGAGTTCCGAAAAGTCTCGGAGAAGTCCGCCAGCTCAAGTTCGAATCGAACGTCCGGTTTATCCACGCCGTAACGATTCATCGCATCGACAAACGGCATCCGCGGGAAGGGCGTCGGCAGGTCGAAATCGAGGACATCCTTCCAGACCTTCTTCAACATTCCTTCAAAAAGGGCATAGACATCTTCGCGGGTAATAAACGATGCCTCGACGTCAACCTGCGTGAACTCCATCTGCCGGTCGGCGCGAAGATCTTCGTCCCGGAAGCAGCGCGCGATTTGAAAGTAACGCTCCACTCCGGCCACCATCAGGATCTGCTTGAACTGCTGCGGCGACTGGGAAAGCGCGTAAAATTCGCCCGGATGAATCCGGGAGGGCACCAAGTATTCGCGTGCGCCTTCCGGCGTGCTTTTAAAAAGCGCCGGAGTCTCCACTTCGATGAACTCGCGGCTGTCGAAATAATCGCGGATCGATTTGGCGGCCCGGTGCCGCACTTGCAGATTTTTCCGCATCTTCGGACGGCGAAGATCGAGGTAACGGTATGTCAGGCGCAGATCCTCGTTCACCTTGTCCCCGCCGATATCGTCCAACGGAAACGGAGGCGTTTCCGATACGTTGTGAACGGTCAGCTCCGTCGCATCGACTTCGATCTGGCCCGTGGGGAGGGACACGTTGACCGTCCCGGCCGGGCGAGCCACCACGCTTCCCGTTACGCCGATCACCGACTCGGGCTTCAAGTGGGAGGCCTGAGTTGCGAGCTTCGCATTGACCTGCGGGTCGAACTTTACCTGCGTGATGCCTTTACGGTCACGCAAATCGATAAATAAGATTCCGCCGTGGTCGCGGACGGAATCCACCCAGCCGAGCAAAGACACGGTGGTGTCGAGATCGGTTGAGGTGAGCTGGGCACAGTGATGGGTGCGCTTCATGGACGTAGGAAGACGAGACTTAAGCGGGGGGGCCGCAATGCCGGCAACCTAAATTCCTGCCGGCAGCAACGCTGCATCCTGCATCCCGTGGATGATCTTCTTGTCCGGCGGGCAAAAGGTCGCCAAGGCCCCACTGAGCCTGGTCGAGCCGTCCACCACGAAATAATAGGGGCAAAGCCGAAGCCGCCCGGACGTTTCCTGCACGTCATGAGGCGCTTCCCGGCCATAGACGGGATGCTGCACCCGGCGCGGCTTCCGATACTCCTGAAGAATATGGAAGTTGGTCGGCGCGTCGGCGATCGCAATCTCCACCCCAGCCTGCCACTCTTCCCGCGAACAATCGCTTCCCAAGATGACGCTGCGTGCGCCCCACGCCGTTTCGTGATAGCCCGAAATCTTTAGGATGAGATCGCGCTCCTTCTGGGACGCCCCCGCAAGCTGTCTCCAATCGGTCAAGGAACGCCCTCCCACGCGCGGACCCTCAAGCACCGCGCCCGGCGGCAGCGGCGAAACGTCCATGACCCAGGTCGCCGGAATCAGTTGCTTCAGCACTTTCAACGAACGACCGCTCAACGTTTCCGTCCAAAAATCCGCGAGAAGATGGTGGTGAAAAAGCGCGAAAGAGAGTTTCTCCTCCTGAAATGCCCGCATCGGGGGAGCGATTGCGACCTCCCCCGCCGCCCAAGCTTCGAAAAAGAATTTCGCCGTCCGAATATTCTCGAGGTCGAACAACTCGAAGAACCGGTAAACCACATCGATCTTTTCGGGATCGCCCTCCACGTCGAAGCAGAGGGTCGACCCAAGCGGGAAAACATCGTCCGGCGACATGCAGAAAACGCGTTTACCCTGAATCTGGAGCTGGTGCGCCAGCCATTCCATTTCCGGGCGATAGGTACTGGCCTCATCCGAAACCACGAGGGCGATGAGGGGATTGCGCACGTCGGCACGCAAGGGTGCCAATGACGCGTAAAAATTGCGCACCATCGCGTCGTTTTCGCCGACAATTCCACTCGCCACCTCTTTCGTCGAAGCGGCCACCGGTTCGGGGCTGCCAGTAGCGTAGAGCCGGTTCAGGAATGCCGTCAGACCGATTCCGCCCGGCACCGAATCGAGTTCCGTCATGACAAATCCCTCCTCCGTCAGCAAAAGGTCAGGACGAAGGACGGTCGGGAACGAACCTCGGCTGCGCGCATCTCGTCCATGCGCAACCAGTTGAGCCGGCTTTCCCCGATCGAGGTATTCGGCTACCCACGGTGTCAGTAAGGGCTTATTCCGCAGGAGGTTTTTCCCGTTGGCGGAGCGAAGGTAGAGCGTTTCCAGCGCTTGATGAAATTCGAGACACGCCGCTCCAATTCCTTCCAATTGAGAAAACTGCTCCGGGGTCAGTTTCCATGCCCTCGGAGAAAGCTGCCAGGTCTTCGCTTCAAAAAGGGGCTGACTGGAAAATGCGTTCTGCAGAGTTGCGAAGGAGAGTTCGGGCATGGCTACGGAATCGGTACCAGAGGACGAAATCCGATTGGAGGATTAAGCCAGCGAAGCGAGCAGTTTAGCCCCAGTCCTTCAATGGAAACCCTGATCCTTTCGGTCTCGCGACCGAACAAAGGCAACCGGAACGACCCTATCTTTCTGCAATTTAGGCGTTTGGGATAAAATGCTTTCTCTAAAGCGAAGAGGGAGATGCATGAGGGCCAAGCAGAACTCACCTCTCCTTCTTAAATCGCGTCGGCCTTCGTTTTTAACCTGTTCCTTCGGGCTTTCGGGCTCTTTTTTACCTGTCCCTACTGGACCTTGTCCCTACGGTACTGCTACTGGATCTACCGGACTCACGCTGTTTCGCGCCGAAAGCGGTCGAAACGATACCGATCCTGCGCTAGCGGACTTGCTGCAGAACGACGACCCAACCCCAGCCGGACACGCTGTCGACGAGCGCAAGCTGTTGGAGCAGGTTCGCTCCGCGTGACGCGTCGAGCGGAAGGTCAAGGCGGTGAATTCGCCCATCGCTCCCGCCGATGGAGGAGGTCCACGATGGATCTAGTTTCCTACCTCCCAACGCTTTCCAAGCCAGACGGGAGTTCCAAGCCTCTGAGCCCACGTTTTCGCGCTCGCCACCGCGTTCGACCGCGAGCCAAGACCACGTGCGAACCCCGTCGGCCGCGAGCACGGATACCCGCCCACCGGCATCGACCGCGATCCGTGCGATTACGTCGCCGGTCGCCGGCTTTAACTCGAATTGCCCCCGGCTTGGCGCGACCCGATTCCAACTCATTTCCGCGTACCCCACCGACGCGATTCCGGACGCCGCGGGTCGACCCGTGGACGAATCGACCCAAGCGAGTTCCCCGTCTTCGCGTTCGGGCGGAAGGCGGAACACCGCAGCAATCCCCCAGACCTGCCTCGCGTTCGCGATTCCCGCCGGTGTACCGGCCTGCCGCCCTCTCAATTCGGAAACGCGTCTGGCCTCGGTATCGTCAGCCCGGCCGTCCGGGACGGGACGCGTCGCGATCAAACCGTCGCGCGCCAACGCCATTCGCCACGGCGAAACCGTGACCTGAAAGGCCGGCAACAATCGCGCCGCGGTCGCCTTGCCATCATCCGCTTGCTTCTCACCAGAAAGCGGGCCTCCAGTCGCGTCCGCCAAAGGCAGAGCGACGGCTTCAGCCCTCCTCTCCTCAACGGAGAAGGTCTTCCGGTCGATCGTCCTCCCTGAATCCGACCGAGAGGTTCCTACGTGGGCGTTTTCCGCTCCCGCCTCGTGAACATCGCTCCGCTCCGTGGAACGATCGTTCAATTCCGGCAATTCGTTGGGAAGCGTCGTGGCGACGTCTGCAAACGGAACCGACGGAGTCGCCGGCTCGTTGCTTTCCCGTTCGTCAGAGGTCGGAGCGGCCGGCACTGGGCCGGACGAATGCGGGAGCGCCTCGGATTTGGGAGCGGGCCACGAAGACGTGAGGCCGGCCGAAGGTGTCGTCGGTGGCGACGGCGAATGCCGCGAACTCGGTAGGTTCCGCAGGCCGGCGTGGGGCCCGCTCTCGGCTGCTGCGGTCGAAGGCGGAGAAGCGTTCGGCGGCGCCGAAGCGTGCTCGCGATCCACGTTTGCACCGTTGAAGCCTGCCCTGGCAGGATCCCCTGCGGCCCTGCCCGCCTGCGAGCTTGCTTCGGCCGAGGTCGCAAGCGGCGCTCCGTCGCCACCGCCCGGTATTCCCCCGGAAGACAAGGGCGATCCGGAATGCCCGGGCACGCCAGCCTGACGACCGGGAGCGAGAGGGACTTTTTGCGAAAAAAAGGAGGTTTCCGCTCCTGAACGTGGAAAATCGAGTCCAAGCGGCGATGAGCGAGTGGCTGAAATGCCCTCGCCCGAGCTCTCTCCGCCTAGCGGATCTGCCCGGCTTCGGGACCTTTTCGCATCAAGGGACCCGGTGATTTGCACGTCAGAATTTGGGCTCGAAGGCCCTTGAGGGCGCAAATGCTTAACCGTATGAGGCGATCGATCGATTAAAACAGTGTCCGACTCGCCCGGCACCGAAACGCCCTGCCCGTCACCGTTGGACCACGCGGTAGGAGATCTTCGCGACAACTCCACGGTCTCGGTGGGAGCGGTCGGACTCCGTTCGAGCCAAATAGCGAACGCACCGATCGCGAGAGCAATGCACCCTGCCAACGCCCAACCCCGACCTTTCCTCGAATCGAATGACTGCGTCTCACGCGGAGTCGCAGGCACCGCCGGCCGATCGCCACCTTTTTCGATGGAAACGTTTTCTGTGTGTCCGACGACGCGCTGGCGGGCAGCGGTGGCACCGCTCTTGAGTTCGACTCCGGTCACGGAAATCCCGACCACCTCCACTGCGATCCCCGTCACCGGAAAATCCACCTGCTCGGAAATCCCTCGCACCCGGTACCGACCGGCAGCGAGCGAACCAAAAACAAATCGTCCGCTTCCGTCGGAACGGGTGCGCGCGACCACAATTCCCCGAGCGTCCTCCAGCACCACTTGATGTCCCCCCGATGCACTTCCCCTGACGATCACCGCCCCACTCACCTCCAACTCCACCGCGTCAGGAAGGAATGGGCGGGCCGCGGTCCCCGCGCCCCAGCTATGCACCATGAGTCCATTGGAAGTCCGGGCCGAAAACGCATTGAGCGCCGCATCCGATTTTGCCGCGAGCGCCTCGAGTACCGAGGCCGTGGCGAGAATCGCTTCGCGAGCATTCCTTTCATCGCTCTCCCGGCCGTCGGCAGCGGGAGCGTCGGCGAGAGCCGCCGCGGCGTCCCTGAGTCGTTCTCTGAGGCGAGCAAGCTCCGACGAACTGGCGGGCTTGCGCTCATTTGGCTCCATCCACGTCCAACTCACGAGGGTTTCCGCCACACGTCCATGCGGAGCAAGCAATACCGGTCGAACGTATGCTTGGAGCACCGACCAAAAGTGGAAAAGCGGTCGTCCGGCTACACGGCGCATGGCCGCCGAGCCGGGCTGCAATTGAATCTCCGCCACCACCCTGCGTAATTGCGTGGACACACTCATGCCTAGAAGGAGGCCGTCGTGGCATCGGACAAAAGGGTCACCAACGGCCAACGGTAGGTCCGTCCTTCTTCAAAGCGCTCGGTCAAGACTTGGCCGAGGTGGGACTCATCGGTCCCTCCGACCACGCTCTGTTCAATCCGGTATTCGCCTGCATCGAGGGCGAGATCCACGGTTTGACGCGGAAGAAGCGTCGCGGACAAAGCAACCTGTCCCTTCAGCGCAAAAGTCAGTTTCCACGTATAATCGGTCCGGTTCGCCACCACCACATGCGCAGGGGTTTGGCCCGTCTCCGCGACCGCCAGAGTAGAGGTTGCACAACCGCTCGTCGCCACCGCGGCGATAGCCCCCAGGAGGGTCCAAAAAATGTAAAAACAGCGATGAGGCGCCCCGTTCATAGGTGTCCGCCCAGAGGGATTGACCTCGATTGCTTCGGCACATTCGCCGCGATCCTGAGCCGAAAGGTCTTCCAGAGGTTATCAATGGGGATGGGGTTTGCCACGCTCGGATCCGTATCTCCCGATGCCGGATTTTTCGCGTTTGACCATTCCCAACCTCTAATGGCGGCCCAGCTCGCCGGAACGGTGAAAACAGTCTTGTCCGACCCTCAACTAAAAACGCGGATACTGCTGCTAACAATTACGTTACTAATTTCATTTGGCCTTCTCGCCGAATGTCCGATCGTCGGATCTTACCACAAACGGCGAGCGGCCGTCGAACGCCTGCTGAGCGAAACGGCCCGCGCGCTCTCGTCCGTCGTCGATCGCCAACTCAACTTATCGGAAGCACAACTCCGGGCGCTCGCGGCATCCCCGTACTCGAACGCGACGACAGGGTTTCGTTTTCCCGCCAAGCATGGGCGACCGTGATCGCACACGATCGCTGGATTACCCTCCAGGCCCCGGATGGACGCCACATCGTCAATTCGCGCGTGCCTTGGGGCCAGCCCTTCCCCTTCTCTTCGTTCTCCTCCGAGCCGCCTCAAAACGTCCGTGCAGATCCTGACCAAATCACCCACGATGTCTGCGCCGAACTCGCGGTCCGCCTCGCTGCGACCGGCGGCTCTGTCCACTCCGTGCCGCTCGGCGCGATCCGGCCGATCCGATGGAATTGCCACCAGCTAACCCGGCGAAGGCAGCCGGTTCGAGGTCGAACTTCCCTCCTTTATCGGCGCGATCGCCGCAGAACGGGCGGCAATCGCTTAACGTTCAAGGCAGTTTCGCTTGAATCTGTTTACTCACCGCGCCGAAATCCAAACTTCCCGCCTCGGGCAACAGCTTGAGGGCCGCAATGACCTTGCCCATTTCCTTTTTCGACTGCGCTCCCGTCGAGCGAATCGCCTCTGCGATCAACGCGTCCACGCGCGCGGGGTCGAGCGCCTGCGGCAAATATTTTTCGATGACGGCGATCTCCGCCGTGTTTGCCTCCGCGAGATCCGCCCGCCCTCCTTTTTCGAATTCCGTGCGGGCATCGGCCAGATTTTTCACCGCCTTGCGCAACGTGGCAACGACCAGGGCATCGTCGATCGGTTTACCCAAATCCATGGATGCGCGCTGAATCCCTGCATCGTTGGTGCGGAGGATCAACGCCGTTTTGGAATCGCGCGCCTTCATCGCGACCACGATGTCGGCGCGGAGCTTCTCGTAATTGGAGGACATTAAGCCAGCGTGGCAGCACCCGCTCTCGTGTCGAGAAGCCAGTCGGTGTGCGATTCCCCGCCTGCGAGCTTGAATCGATTTCCTTTTCTCTGCTGATCTCGAAGCCGGCATGGCCCGTTCCCTCGCAAGAGCGGCAAGCCGCGACGACAATGCAGTCGAACGCAACGGCGTCGCTCCGTCCCACCCTCCTCCTCCCTCCTTAAATTTTGCGCATGGCGTCCGTTTCTCGTTCCTCCCTCGGCTTCGGTATTGTGGGTGTCGGCATGATTGCCGACTTCCATGCACTGGCGATCGCCGACGTTCCCGGAGCCCGTTTGATGGGCGTGTGCGGTCGCTCGGGGGCAAAGGCGCAGGCGTTCGCCGAAAAGCATCGAGCAGACTTTTCGACGACCGACTTGCAGGCGCTGTTAGCCCACCCCGAACTGGATGTGCTTTGCATTGCCACCCCGAGCGGAGCTCACCTCGAGCCCGCCCTCGCCGCGGCTCGTGCCGGTAAACACATCGTGATCGAGAAGCCGCTGGAGGTAACGCTGGCGCGGGTCGACGAGCTCCTCGCCGCTGCCACCGCCGCAAAGGTCGCTCTGATGCCGATTTTTCAGGCGCGCTTCGGCGAGGGGGCCCGCGCGCTTAAGAAAGCGGTGACCGCAGGACGATTCGGCCGGCTGGTTCTGGCGAGCGCCTACGTGAAATGGCATCGCTCGGAGGCCTACTATCGCGATAGCTGGCACGGCACGCAGGAGCTCGACGGCGGCGGAGCGCTGATCAATCAGGCGATTCATGGGATCGATCTGCTGCAATGGTTTGCCGGAATGCCCGCCGAGATTTTTTCTTGGAATACCCGACGGGTGCATACCTCGATCGAAGTCGAGGACACCGCCGTGGCCGCGCTGCGCTACCCCTGCGGCGCGCTCGGAGCGATCGAGGCGAGCACCGCGCTGTCTCCGGGCTGGGCGCGACGAGTCGAGATTTGCGGTGAACATGGTTCCGCCGTCCTCGAGGACGACACCCTCGTTCGCTGGGACTTTCGCGAAGAGCGCCCCGAGGATGCAGCCATCCAACGGTCGCGCCCCGATCCGCTCATGCGCTCCGGTGCGAGCGCGCCGAATCAAATCAGTCATCACGGACACCGGCGCCAGATTCAGAACCTCGTCGACTTCATCCGCACCGGCGTTCCGCTGGAGGTGGATGGCGCGGAGGCCCGCAAGGCCGTCGCCCTCATTCTTGCGCTTTACGAATCCGCGCGTCGCGGAACCGTCGTTACGCTCGCCTCGCCCTAACCGCCCCTCGCCCCCCCACTCGTTTTACATTCTCTCATGACTGGCACATCCCAACCTTGGTGGCGGCTCCTCACACGCGAACACTGGTTCGTCTTCACGATCGCATCCCTTGCTTGGCTCTTCGACTGCCTCGACCAGCAACTGTTCAATCTAGCGCGCGACGCAGCGATGGAACAGTTGCTGCCGACCAAAGAGATGGCCACCGAGTACGGCCCCTACACGACCTCCATCTTCCTCCTGGGGTGGGCGGCAGGGGGACTCTTCTTCGGCGCACTCGGCGATCGGTTCGGACGGGCAAAGGTGCTCACCGTGTCCGTGTTGTTGTATTCCGTCTTTACCGGATTGAGCGCGCTCTCCACCGGTTTCTTCGACTTTTGCGTTTATCGCTTTCTCACCGGTACGGGAGTGGGCGGGGTCTTCGGTCTCGCGGTCGCCCTCGTCGCGGACAGCGTGCCCGACAAAGCGCGCGCACCCGCGTTGGGTTTGCTGCAATCGCTTTCCAGCATCGGCAACATCACGGCGGGGTTGATCGGGATGGGCATCGGCATGCTCGCTGCCCGCGAACTACTACCCATGGGACTCAAAACGTGGCAGGCCATGTTTCTCGTTGGAGCGGCACCCGCCTTTCTTTGCGTGTTTATTCTCGGCCGCTTGAAGGAACCGCAAAAGTGGGTCGACGCCAAGGCGGCCGGGGCCAAGACCGGCGTGAAATTCGGATCGTATAAGGTTCTTCTCACTCATCCCAAATGGCGGCGGCACGCCTGGGGCGGTCTCGCATTGTGCAGCGCCGGCATCATCGGTCTCTGGGGGATCGGCAACTTCCATCCCAAGATCGTCCGCACCCTCGTGGAAACCCACCTGGCCGCCAAGAATCTCTCCCCGGAGGCACTCGGCAGCGAGAAGGCGTTCTGGAGTTCGATGGCGCTCATGCTTCAAAACGTCGGCGCTTTCGCGGGCATGACGGTCATGGCAAAAATCGCCCAGGTTAAAGGACGCAAAATCGCCTTCGCCATCGCGCTGGTCGCTTCGTTTGCATCGACCGTGCTCGTCTTCAAGGGCATGCGCGAATTCAATCAGATCTTCTGGATGATTCCCCTGATGGGTTTCGGACAACTGGGTGTGTTCGCAGTGTATGCGATCTATCTGCCCGAGCTTTTCCCCACCAGCCTGCGCAGCACGGGCACCAGTTTTTGTTATAACTTCGGACGCGTGGTCGCCGCGACCGCACCATTCACGATCGGCCAGATCACGCGAAGCCTCGGCGGCAATATCGAAGGATTCCGCACCGCGGGAATGTGGGTGAGCGGCGTGCTCCTCCTCGGCATCCTCGTTCTGCCCTTGCTCCCGGAAACGAAGGATCAACCGCTTCCCGAAGAAGAAGACCGACTGTGATCGGCCGGCCCACCGGCTCCCAGGGCCGGCTGCACGGCGAAAAATACCACCTGCTCTCGCCCTTCATTCGTGCTCAAACTTTGCATTCTTGTGGGATCGACTCTCTTCGGGTACGCCTTTTGGGCCCTCGCCGAAGCGTTCGGATGCGACTTACTCGCCTGTTTTGCGATCGGCAGCGTTGGGTCGCTGCTCGGAGTGTGGGTCTCTTGGAAATTTTACCGACGCTTCATCGATTGACCCTTCTCCGTCTTTTATGTCGAACTCCGCCAACAACCGCACTCTCGCCGAATATTACATCCGGGGCCTGACCGAAGGCTTCGTCACCGCCGCCGAGGTCATCAAATGGGCCGACGACGTCATCGTCGCCGCTTCCAAGACCGAGGACTGGATGCTCGATGTCTCCACCTCCAGCGAAGACGACCGGATGGGCGTCCTCCATCACCTTCACGCGGTGACTGGAACCGTCGACGAGGCCGCTCTCTCCGCCTTGCTCGCCAAGAACAAATAAGCGTCGTCCGCAGGGCGGCCGCCGCAGCCGCCCTCGCCTCATGGCTTCTTCCGTCTGCGCCAAACGATAAAAACGAAAGAAGCGAGCAGCGCGGTCGAGACGATCGCCGCATTGGCGATGGGCGAGAGCGGCATCCGACTGCGCGCGGAAATCAGCGGTCGCCATCCTTGATAGGTTCCGAGGTAATACGCCACTGCGCCCATCGCCAAGGCCAGGGCGATCCCGTAGGCAATACGGCCGGAAGTGGACTCGATCCGGCCGATAATTCCGCTGAAAGAAACGATCGGAATCAGAATCAGCGCGATCTGGAGGAATAGGCTAATGGGTGGGGTCATGAAGGGAAACGAGCGGCGACTCGTCCCCGATCACGTTAGACGCAACCGGCCACCGCAAGCGGAATGAGCCAGCTTGGAGCGGAAGGGTCACGCAACGCCACCGCGTGAATAGAAAAAAGGTGACTGGACCAAGCCCAGTCACCCTGAAGAAACCATTTCGAAAATCGATGTGCCGGTTAGAATTGGAGCGTAATCGTGAAGAGCCGGTTGCGGCCCGGCGAAAAAACAAAGGAACCCTCGGAATACTCTTCGTCCATAAATTATGGACACCGAACGAGATATTGATCCGATACCCGAGCACCTTCCACGGATAGCTCGCGTTAAGATCTAAGACCCCATTATCGCCGGCCTGATACCCGCCCGTGACCGGGTTCCAGTCCACCGCGCGACTGACCACGGTTTCGGACGAGTACCGGGCGCCACGTCCAAGCGATCCACCGCGCAGCAGACCGCCGTCGAACGTGTAATTGCCGAAAACGTTAAACCGATACTCGGGCACATGTTCGATTCGCACCGTGTAATAAATATCCGAGGAGACCTTCTCTGCGGCCGTCGAAGCGTTGAAGGCGGCCGATCCCGGCGCGGCACGCAGTCAAGCACTTCAAATGGACACTCGAGGGCAAACGTCGCCTTCACCAGAAGCCCACTCGTATGCCCGAATAGACGCACAGCGCTGAAAACGATTTCGGCGGGAGAGTGTAGCGCGCACTGTAAGGATCCGACGGGAGCGGCATCTAACGTTTCATCGCTACTCGAGTGAAAACCGAAGATCGCCACGCCCAATTTTCCCAATGGATGAGCGCCCACGCCGCCGTCCTTCACCACGTCGCCCTTGGCTTCGCGGAAGGTGCAGACCGTTACGACCGGATGCAGGAACTCATGCTCGCCGTGTGGCAGGCCCTGCCGGCATTTCGAGGAGGAGCTCAACCCGTGACCTTCCTCTATCGTGTGGCTCATAACACCGCGTTGACTTGGAAGCGCAGCCAGAAAAATTACCGGCGGCGCGTCGAACGTTACGAGTCCCAACCTTTTCTCGATACATCCTTACCCGAGGTGGGCGGCCGGGAGAAAGAGACCCTCGAGCGAATCTACCCGCAGATTCGAACGCTCCCGCCGGTGGATCGCTCCTTAATCCTGCTCCACCTGGATGGGGTGAGCTACGCGGAGACGGCCCACATGCACGGACAGAGCGAAACGAACGTCGGCGCACAGCTGAGCCGACTCAAACAAAAGCTAACCGATTCGATGAAACGAATTTCCCATGAGCTTCGATGATATTCAAAAAACCTGGCAGTCTTCGCAGAACCAACCCGACCTCTCCGAAATGGAAAACCACAGAGCAACCTTCCTTGCCAAACTTGTCGATCGACGCCGTCATTTTATCGTCTTCGCCGTGGTGACGTTTCTCGCCTTGGCACTACCGACCGGTGCGATGGCCCTTCACCTGATGCGACCGGACGGCGCATCCACGTCCATCGAACTCAGCCGCGAATGGGAACGGTGCTTTCGCTGAGTCTTCCCTGAATCGGGTGGTGTCTACTGGTACGACGATACCGCCTGCACCTCGCGCGAAACACGCACTGCGAACGCAGCATTCGCGAGAGCGTCTTGGCTTTGATCGACGAGAGTCGTATGTCGCGCACCCGGCTAAAACTTGTCGCGGCCCTGCAGGTCGCGACGATCCTGCTCCTTCCTCTGCTGTCCATCAGCTCAAAGCCGTCGGAAAGGCGGGCAGCGAGATCGACGTCGCTTACATTATCTTTCCGAGCGTCTTCGGAGCGATCATGGCCGGCATGTTTTGACACGACCGCCGTACGCTGATTCCCCAGAAGCACGAACTCGAGGCCCTGCTTCGCTCCTACGAACTGGGCAGATCGTAAACGGGTTCTGGCTTCGTCCCCCGGGGCGACGGAAGGAACCTTTCAAGCGGTCGCAGAGCCATCGACTCCTCGCCTTTTTCCTGCATCTGGTGCCTCCTCGACATCCATCCTCACCGCCGTTCCCCGTTCCTCTCCGCCGTGCCTATCGCCCTGGTTTCGATGTATCTGCTCAGCGTTGTCATCGGGATGACTTCCTACCTGGTCTCGCGGGGCCCGGACGGACGCTTCACCGCTTTTTTTATCGCCTTCACGATCGTTGCGATCGTGTACGTGGGACTCGCTTGGCTGACGCGTCACCAGCCAATCTGGCTCCACCTCGGCGCGCATCTTCTCCTTTTCGGCGGAGCAGCGGCGCTGGGAATGTGGCCGAAACCGCATTTGGACGAGATGGCGGGCATGATGTACCTTTTCATTCCCAGTGCGATTGCTGGGACGATTGTCCTCGCTTCGCTCGCACGCCTTCTCGCCCGCTGGTTCTAACCTGAGGACACCGCGTTCCCTCGAAGGCGGCGGATTTCTCTTCGCCCGAGAGGAGATCGCTCACCCATCGACGTTGTTAGGTGTCCTCGAAAACGAGGCTGCCCGATCGTTTTCAGCCCCGCGAATAAACCGATGCGGAACCGCGAGCGACGCTCGAGCCGGTTTCCAATTCCTCGGCCAGTTCTGCCACGCGGGCAAAGATCGTCATGACCGCATCCGCCGCGTCGATCCGGCTTTGCCGGTCGAGCGTATAGGCAAAATCCGCGAGTTCCCGTCGAAGACCGACCAGACGGTCCAAGTAACCGCGCGCATGAAGTGGGACTGTTTCCATTTTTGAAGAAAGCGCTTTGCTTTCATGAACACGGCGAATGAGCACCGGCCATTCAGACTCCGGCGCGAGCGTTTTTCGCGAATCCGCGAATTCCCGTAAAGCGCCACTTTGAAGCATTAACTTTCCAGGGAGCGCATTTTTCTCGCCAACCGACAATCACGACCAGTCTGAAAATAGTTCGTTTCTTTTCCCCACGAATACATCTGCCGCCCGTGCACCGTACCTGCTCCTCTTCCGAAATACGGGTCCTGAAACCCACGCCCATCTCAGTTCGGATGAACGTCATCGGCTCATGACCCGCTGGAATGCCTGGTACGACGCGCTCCTTGAACAGGGCAAGGCAGTCGAAGGACAACCCTTGGAAGCGAACACTCGGACCGTCTCCGGTACAAACGGGGTGCGTGTCGTGGACGAACCTTTCCCCGAAGCCAAAGAAGCGATTGGCGGCTTCGTGAAAGTGATGGTGAATGGCCTGGATGAAGCGACCGAAATCGCCCAGCAGCACCCCGGACTCGCCTACGGCCTAAAATTGAAATTCGTCCGCTCACCGAAGCCTGCCACTTGGGCGTGAGTGCGAGCAGGCCAAGGGCGAAGTCCATCGCCGTCTAGTCTCACGCTTCTCGACCGTCCATGGAACACATGCCGCGGTCCCTTCCCGAATCCTCGGGCGAAACGACCTCCTCGCCGAACGAGCGCGCCTCCGCAGTCGTCGAGCACTTTTTTCGGCATGAGGCCGGGCGTCTCCACGGCGCCCTCACGCGGCTGGCACCGGGAAATCTCTCCCTGGTCGATCGGGGGTCCCCCCCAATCCGTCCGCGTGGATCACGCAGGTGGCAATGAACCTCGCCCGCGACGCGCTGCGCCACCGAAAAATGGCGCACGGGAAGGAGCCGAACGTGATCGTTCATTCGAACAGACGCTCCCGGAAGCCGCAGACGATCGGGCCGAACCGCACGAAATCCGCGACGATGCCCTGCGGCTGAGGTTCGTCTGCTGCCCACCCGTCGATCCCCACGATCGGGGGACTCGAGTCCAAATTGAATGCTCTCCCTCTTTTGCGGCACACCTGTCAAACGATGGCGTTGACATAGCTATGTTCAATGAAATCAGATACTTAATCACCTCAACTCGATCCCCCCTCCCATGCCCGCAAAAATTCTTACTGCGCTCGCTTCGATCGCGATCGTATTCGCGATCGTCGTATCGCTTCAGCCGACCGATTTCCGAATCGCCCGCGCCACCACTATCTCTGCGCCGGCCCCGGTGGTCTTCACGCAGATAAACGACCTTCACCTTTGGAAAGCTTGGTCGCCCTGGGCCAAAATCGACCCGGCGATGAAAGAGACCCACGAAGGGTCCGCCGCCGGCAAGGGCGCCATCTACCACTGGGTGGGCAACAAGGAAGTCGGAGAAGGTCGGATGACCGTCACCGAGAGCCGTCCCAGCGATTTCGTCAAAATCGATCTGGAATTCATAAAACCCTTCGCCGCGCAGAACGTCACCGAATTCGCGATCAAGCCGGAAGGGGCCCAGACAAACGTCTCCTGGTGATGTATGGAAAAAACAACTTCATGTCCAAGGCGGTCGGCCTCTTCATGGACATGGACAAGGTGGTGGGAGCGGATTTCGAAAAAGGCTTGGCACAGCTGAAAACGGTCTCCGAATCCGCCAAGTAGTCGAACGGATCGACGAGCGATCGGAGACGACAAACCCCGGCTGTGCGCAAAGCTCCGTCCTCCAGAGCGATGCGTGCTACCGGGCGC
>Ga0105044_10006106_pt1 | contig 16558 bp, 13 predicted proteins | sample MAT01_FD_78092 | JGI IMG/M metagenome (GOLD analysis project Ga0105044, IMG submission 78092) | Freshwater microbial communities from Lake Fryxell liftoff mats and glacier meltwater in Antarctica - MAT-01 | ecosystem: Environmental > Aquatic > Freshwater > Ice > Liftoff microbial mat | place... | reverse complement strand
GTACGGCCAAGGCGTCATCGGGCATGATCTCGGGGTCTGGATTCGCTAATGCAAGAATGATCGGACGCGGGGCCATGCGCGCAACCATCGCGGGTTTCAACACGCCTGCCGCTGAAAGTCCGAGGAAAATGTCGGCGTCGTCGATAACATCATCCAGCGTCCGCGCATCGGTCATGCGCGCATAGCGCGCCTTGTCTGCGTCCATCTCCGCGGCGCGGCCGTGATAAACCACGCCCATGCGATCAATCACCCAGATGTTTTCCATTGGGATGCCGAGCTGCACCAACATGTTTAAGCAGGCAATTCCCGCAGCGCCGGCACCCGAGGCGACGACTTTGACATTGTCGAAGTCTTTTCCAACCACGCTCAAGGCATTGACCACCGCCGCGCCGACGATAATTGAGGTGCCGTGTTGATCGTCATGGAAGACCGGAATCTTCATGCGTTCGCGCAGCTTGCGCTCGACGATGAAGCACTCTGGCGCCTTGATATCTTCAAGATTAATGCCGCCGAAGGTGGGTTCCAGGCTGGCGATAATCTCGACCAATTTGTCTGGATCACGCTCATCGATCTCAATGTCGAAAACATCGATGCCGGCGAACTTTTGAAATAGAACGCCCTTGCCTTCCATCACCGGTTTGGCCGCGAGTGGGCCGATGGCGCCGAGCCCGAGCACCGCAGTGCCATTGGTGATCACGGCGACCAAATTACCGCGCGCGGTGACCGTGGAGGCTTCATTGGGATCTTCCACGATCGCCATGCAGGCTGCCGCGACGCCGGGCGAGTACGCCAGCGACAAATCGCGCTGCGTAGTCATGGCCTTGGTCGGCGTAACCTTGATCTTTCCAGGCGGACTCTGACGGTGGTATTCGAGGGCGGCCTGCTTGAATTGCTCAGAGATCGACATGGCGGCATCTGCGTGGATAGATCGCCAGAGAATAACCTGTGCAAGGGTCACTGATAGGGCTTTGCGCAGGCTGCCTTCACGTAGCTTTGCGATCAACGAAGTGCGATTTTTGAACGCGATATGAGCGCGGGTACGACGATCGCGAGGGTAAATAACGGTCGACGGGTCAAAATGTCGCTGACGGCCAGTGAGCCGGCGTTTGCGCACTGACCACAGCGAAGGGCTTTAGCTTGCCCAACCCGCCAATACCACGACCGCGAGCAAGCTAAGCCAGACAATCAGCACGCGCCACAGCAGACGACGCGCTTCTTCGACTGCCAAATTGGATAGAGGCGCGCCGTCGGCTGTGCTGAAATCTTCGTCATCCAGGTCCACGGCCGCGCGTGCGGTTGCCGACAGAAAACCCAGGTCGAGATGGAAGAATCCTTGACCATGTGCATCGTGATGTTCACGCCAAGCGCGAACGACGGTATCGAAATCCGAGGCCAGCGCCAGCGCCAGCGTCATCAATTGCGCGGGCAGCCACGCCAGCGCGGCATGTACGCGCTCGGCGAACTCAACTTGTAACAACGGCAATTTAGTGCGCAAATCCGGCGATTGCGCCAGAAGTTGCAGGATTCGATAGGCGAGTACACCCGGCGGTCCAAAGGCAACGAACCAGAACACCGGTGCGAACCAACGGGTCAAGCCGCTTGAGAAGACAGCGTCGACCAGATCGCTGCTGCGCGTGGTATTCGCGGCTGGGTCTACGCCAAGTGCACTGAGTGCCTCCGCGCGGTCGGCAGCACTTTCTGCGCGCGCTGCTCGTCGCGCGTCGGCGTCCAGATCGCGCGGACCCCAGCACAAAAACAACATTGCGCTGCCATAGACAAAAGATAGCAAGCCGTGCAGCGTGTCATCGAGCACGTGCCAAACCAGCGCTGCCAATATGATCAGCGGCACCACGACCAACAGCAAACCAAATTCCGTGCGCCACCAGCGCTGGCGCTCGAAGCGTAGATTCAGCCAGCCGATGTAGCCACGCAGCCACAAAAATTGGCGCAAGCGCGTCAATTCGGGCGCGACACTTCCCAAGACCAGCACGATCAGTACCGCGAGCAACGCCAACGCCATGCCGCCTCACCTCAACTGTGTGTGCTGCTATTTGACCAGGGTTCGGCGCGAAGTGCGAACCGGTTAATACCGATCCTCGAACAGCGCATCGGCGCTGCTGCCAGTGCGCTCCTCAAACCAATCTTCGATCAATCGCGATGACAATGACACTTTCGGAGGCAGACGCAATTCGCCAGCTTGAACTGCAGCGAGCATTTCTGCGGGTGAATACCACGCTGCGTGCTCCAATTCGGTACCGTACTTAAGGTCGCCGCTAGCGGCGCGCGCCGTAAAGCCGAGCATCAAGCTGGCTGGAAACGGCCACGGTTGCGAGGAGTGATAGTCACATTCGACCACCAACACACCAGATTCTTCAGCCACCTCGCGTACCAATGCGTCCTCCAGGCTTTCGCCAGGCTCCACAAATCCGGCGAGAACCGAATAGCGCCGTGGCGGCCAACTGGATTGGCGACCGAGTAGACAGCGACCGTCGTGTTCAACCAATACGATGATCGCCGGATCTAGGCGTGGGAAATGTTCCAGTTTGCACGTGTCCAGCATGCATCTGCGCCGATGCCCGCCAATCTCGACACGTGTGGGGGATCCGCATCGGCCACAAAAACGATGTCGCGAATGCCAGTGCATCAACGCACGCGCATAGGCCGCGAGCCCAGCGTCGGCTTGCGGGAGCGTCGTTGCAGCCAGACGCAGATCTATCCAGTGATGCGCCTCGTCGGCAAGCCGCTCGCGCTCAGGCTCATCGGCGACCAATGCAAAGGCCGGGCGGCCTGCGCTGATGCCGAGAAACAAAACGCGCCCACTATCACGATCGAAATCTTCTACCACCGACACCAGCGCCATGCGCTCAGGTGACTCAACCAGTACTTCGCCGCGTGAACTGATGTGGAATGCGAATAGATCCGCGTCCCGACCGAGCTCGCCACGATCAGCCCGCTCGCGCCATTCACTCGAACGATCGAGCGGAACAGTCGTAAACAGGTTGCGCGCACTGCGCCGTGCGGCTGTCAAAGTGCTAGACGCCGAAGGACGAGCCGCAGCCGCAGGTGGACTTCGCGTTTGGGTTGCGGATAACAAACTGTGCACCTTGCAGGCTTTCGGTGTAGTCCACGATGGCGCCCGTCAGATACTGCAAGCTCACCGGATCGACGATCAAACTGACGCCGTCAGTTTCGACCACCAAATCATCCTCCTGGCCGAGTTCTTCAAAGCCAAAGCCGTACTGAAAGCCGGAACAGCCGCCGCCCTGGATGTACACGCGCAGTTTCAAGCCCGGATTGCCCTCATCGACCATAAGGTCGCGAACTTTGTGCGCCGCGGCGCTAGTGAACTGCAATTCGTCGGTGGTCATGGTCTTCTCTGTCATCTGGCACTAAAGATGGGCGCGAACTCACGCGGATCAATGGCCTTCGAGTGCATCCGGTTTGGGAAGTTGCTTGCGCGGCTCGTCCTGGTGGACCATTTGCCCATTCACCTGCGCGCCCGCTGCCATTTCCAACACTTTGTAATAAATATTTCCGCGAATACGCGCGGTGCCACCGAGCTTCAAGCGATCCGCGATCATGTCGCCGATCAGTTCACCGTGGACTTCCGCTTGCGGCACTTGGACCTGCCCCTCAACCTGGCCGCGGTCAGTGATATTGAGGAACGCGTCGCTGCCGTCTTCGGCAATCACCGTGCCCTTGATCTTGCCTTCCAACTGCAAGCCGCCCGCAAAGCGCACATCACCGACGATACTCATCTTGTCACCAATCAAACATTCTATCGAGCCGCTCGCGGCTTTCATGACTTTCTTGTCTCCAAACATCGCAGGTCCTCAATGCTGATTTAGGTCTGCCGCCAAGCACCGATCGGCTACCGGGCGCTCAGTTCGAAATTGCAATCACTTCTTTCCAGACAAACTCGCGCTCTACCGGGCTCGCATTCTCAGCGATCACCTTGACGCGGACCGAGGCAGGCGTGAAGTCCTCTGGCAACATCAGTACACCGCTCAGGCGCTGAAAGTATTTGAACGAGAAGCCCATGGTGGCCGATTCGCCGCCCAGCTTGTCCATCCCCAATCGTAGCCCGCGTTCTCCATCGGTGCCGCTGATCGTGATCTCCACCTTACCGGAAGTTACACGATTGCGTTTGAGATTCTGGCTCAAGGTCAGCGCAAATTGGAAGGCGCGCGTTTGTTCCGTGGGTTGTGCCTCGAAACTATGCACGGTGATACCGGCCTGCTGCGAGCCAACCTCCATCAACCGTTGGTAGAAACCCAGGTCATTGCGCAGCGACGCAATCTCATCCTGACGCGCCGCCAGCGAAAGTTGCAAATCCTGCGCGGCACGCTCAGCAACTTGCTGTCCGCGTTCGTGTTTAGCCAAGTTCACTTCGAGCTTGCTGGCGCGGGTTTGCGCCTCGACTAGCGCAGCTTGAGTGACGCCAAGCTGCTTGGAAACCTGACCCAATTGCGGTGCGAGGGTAGAGCGCACAAAAAAATACAGTGCAGCGAGAGAGCAAAACCACAGCACGCCAATCAAAACGCCGACGCGCCAAGCGCGTCGTGGGTCGTGTTCGACAACGCGTAGACGACTCGGGGACGAGCTAGACATAGTAAAAATCGAACTTTATTCGAGGAAAAAATGTTGGAATCGACCACTAAAACCGCTGTGCGCGGAGGCTTTTGACGACTTCCGAGTTCACCGTGTCGGTCCAGTGCCGCGACTTATAAACGTGGCCGCGCTCTGCTCACAAGCACATGCGCCAAGTCATTCATCCGCGGCTCGCATTCATGCTTGCAACGCTGCCATATGAGACTTTGCGACCGGGGACGACTGCTATAGTCAATCCATTCAGCGGAGCTTGACGTGCTGCCAAGGGACGATACTCAGCAAAGTGCGGAATTGCGGCAGGCCTTCCTGAAGCATCTACCGCGGCGTGTGGAAACGGTGCGCAAGCGCGGGCATCGAGTGTGCCGCGGCGTCTGGGATGTCAATACAGTCACCTTGCTGTTCCAGGATGTGCAGGGGCTGGCCGGCGCAGCGGGTCGCTACGGATTGGTCGAAGCCAGTGAGCGACTGTTCCAGATCGAACAACTGCTAAGTCCTTTCATTCAGCAGTTGCGCATGCCCTCGGCAGATGATCGCCACGCAATTGAAGCGCAATTGGATGCGTTAGCGGCAGCGGCCGAACCCGCAGCGCCGGTCGTTCGCAACGCGCAAGACTTCCAGATCGTGCTGCCCGAGCGCGTTGGTGCGTCGAAAATCCCTCATGCGCTCACCGTGCCCGCGGAATATTGGCGTCGATTCAGTCATCGCGAAGTCAGCCTACTGACCAGCGAGACGCACGGAACCGAGCCGAAGCAATTTGCTTTGCGGTCGGTGCCGGTTGCCGATACCGGCCCTGGCGGCATGCCAGACCTGACCGAGTCGTCATCCAAGCTGGTCAACGCCACGTCCGTCTTCGGGCTGGAAGCGGCGCATGCAGATCATGAGGAACGCCATCGCGCAGTGCCGTTCGAGGCGGCGCCGGCACCTATAGTCCCGCCCGAGTTGGCACGCGAAGCGCCAGCGCCAAAGCCTGTGGTGCGGCCACGTACTGGGCGCGTCTTTTACCTCTCGGATATCGCGCCATTTGGTCGCGAACTGAGCCAGCAAGTCGGCGCATTCGGATTCGTCGTCGACCGACTGGAGAGCGCCGAGGAGCTGAAGGAGATGCTGGGCTCCCTGGCGCCTGATTTGATCGTGATCGATGCTGGATTCTTCGATCAAGTCGAGCACTTGGGCGAATTCGTAAAGCGCGTGCGACAGCGAGTATCCGGGCGGCTGCCGCTGATGGCATTCTCGGAAGAGAATGACCTCAATTCTCGTCTCAAAGCGATGCGCGCCGGCGTCGATGCCTTCGTGCCCTTGCCAATGCCCCCTCATGAAGCCGCGCTGCGGGTGCGCGAACTCATGCAATCGGAGAGCGACGACCCGTTCAAGGTCATGATTGTGGAGGACGACCGTTCCCAGGCGATGTTCGCTGAGTCGGTCTTGCGTAAGGCCGGCATGGAATGCCTGGCGGTCACGGACCCCTTGGAAACCTTGGAGAAGCTCGAACGCTTCAAGCCGGATCTGATCCTCATGGATCTTTACATGCCGAACATCTCCGGCATGGAATTGACAGCGATCATTCGCGAGCGCGATCAGTTCATCAACACACCCATCGTCTTCCTGTCGGGCGAGCAGGACTCGGAGAAGCACTTCGAGGCGCTCTCGGCAGGCGGCGACGACTTCTTGTCAAAACCGATTCGCCCGAAGTTCCTGATTTCGGCAGTGACCAATCGCGCTCGTCGCGCACGGCTGCTGGCGCGTAAGCGCGTGCTCGATCCCAAAGATTCAACGACGGGTTTGTTCCATCGCACTTTCGTGATCGATCGTTTGAACGATCTGCTCGCGATCGAAGACCGCACGCACCAAAGCGGCGGCGTGCTTTTCATTGAAATCGAAGGCGCGCAAGCCTTGCGTGAACAAAAGGGATTGGCCTTCTACGAGCCGTTGATGCATCAGGTAGGCGCCACAGTTGCCAGTTTCGCGCGACCCGACGAACTGGCGTCGCGCTACGGCGATTCCAGTTTCTTGCTGCTGAGCCCCACCCGCGACGCGGCCGATTTGGAGCGTTTGGCGCGACAGATGGTCGATGGCATCGGCAAAGAGTTGATCGAGGTCGAAGACTTGAGTGTGCCGGTCGCCGGTCGTATTGGTGTCGCCGCGTTCACGCCGCAAATCGCGGATGCAGCGGACATGCTGAATGCGGCGGAGCGTGCGTGCTCGCGCACCAAAGCGCTACCCGGTAAGGATGTGCAGGTCTACAAACCAGAAGTTATCGTCGGTAAGAGCGACTTGGCCGATGCAATTCGGCGCGCACTTGCAAACGACGGATTCCAATTGCTGTTCCAACCCATCGTGTCGCTGCATTCCACCGGCGAGGAGCAGTACGAGGTATTGCTGCGTCTGCGTGGCGATTCCGGCGAAATCATCGGCGCACTAGAGGTCGTCGACGCGGCGCGCAATGCGAACCTCGTGGCTGCTGTGGATCGCTGGTGTATGGCGCAATGTTTGCGTGTCATTGAAGATCGCAAGCGGCAGGGCCGGCCTGTTCGTCTTTTCCTCAATCAGGCCATCGAAACCGCGATGGACGAGGAGCGAATCCCGTGGCTCAAGCAACAATTGGAGACGCGGCGGATTTCGCCTGAAGCGCTCACAGTGGAAATGCGCCTAAGCGACGTGCTCGGCAATATGCGCGAGGCGCTGACGTTCTTTGAGGCGATCCGCAAGCTCGGAGTGAAAACGGTTGTGGATGACTACGACGGTGGTTTGACCGCGTTGCAGTTGCTGAGTGTATTGCCGGCTGACTACTTAAAGCTTGCCGAGCGCTACACACGCACCACGGCCAATGCGGAATTTGCCAACGAGTTGCGAACCTTGGTGCGTGCGGCCCACGACGGCGGCAAATATGTGATTGCAGCCAAGGTCGAGACCGCTCAAAGCGCTGCCTCGCTGTGGACGCTCGGTGTGGATTTGATTCAAGGCAATTTTGTACAACAACCCGGTACCGAACTGGGCTTCGATTTCAGCGCATCCGCACTGTGATTGTGTTCGCGTTTTAAGTTTCAGGGAGTAGGCATGCACAGTACGGTGGGGGCAAGCGCGGAAATCTGGCGCCGACAATCGGCGATCCAGGCAGTGATGTTCTGGAGTTTGGGAAGTGTGGTCTTCACCTTACTCACCGCGTTTGCTGCGAGTTATTGGGCTAGTCCTCGCATTCTAACCATCTGGTCGCTGGCACAGATCGCCATTGCCGCTGCCGCCTATGGCGCCGTTTGGTATATGCGGCGCGATAGCGAAAAAGCCTATGTGGCTGCCCGAGCAATCCTGATCTGCAGTGCGCTGTCGTGGGGCGCGGCCTGCGTGACTATGGGGACGCTGCCGAATCTGTCGTACAACTTGCCGATGTTGCTCACCATCGTCGGATTGGCGACAGCAAGCGTGTGGCTGTTTGCTGCGGAACTACACTTGCTCTTGGCCGTTGTGCTGGTGCTACTAGCGCCGATGTTATTCCTGCTGCTTGGTGGAAGAGAAAGCGAATGGATCGCTGCCATGGTCTCGGTGGCGCTGGTAATTGGCAATTTGTTGATCTCGCGCCACGTCAGCACCGGCGTTGGCGACGCCGCGGTGGCACCGATGCCGTCGTCCAGTCGATTGCCGGCCGCTAGCGTGACGCCAGTGACAGCGATCGCAGATAACGCCGAGCTTTTGCACTTGCGTGCTGAGCTTGAACGGCATCGCAATCTTGAGAAGGAAATGGTCGCGGCCAAGCAGGCAGCCGAAGGCGCGAATATGGCTAAGGGCGAATTCTTAGCGACGATGAGTCATGAGATCCGTACGCCGCTCAACGGCATCATACCGCTGCTCGAAATTCTCAAAGACACGCGCCTTGAGCCTGACCAGCGTGACTATTTGAATACTGCGTACACCTCGTCGCGGCATTTGCTGCGGATCATCGACGACATTCTCGACTACTCGAAGATCGAGGCTAACAAGCTCGAACTCGAACAGGTTGGGATCAATCTCAAAGAGCTGCTCGACTCGGTGTCGCGGCTCATGGAAAAGACCGCCGAGGCCAAGGGTCTGCGGATGAGTGTGAGTTTCGATCCCAATGTACGCTTGGCCGTCCGCGGCGATCCCGTGCGCCTGCGACAGGTACTCTCGAATCTGGTCAGCAACGCGATCAAGTTCACCGAGAAGGGCTCGGTCAGCATCCAAATCAGCAAGCGCAGCGAAACGCGCACACATTCAGAACTGATGTTTGCAGTGCGCGATACCGGCGTCGGTGTGTCTCCGGAAAAGGCTGGAAAGCTATTCCAGCCGTTTGCGCAGGCCGATACCTCAACCACCCGCAATTACGGCGGCACCGGCCTGGGTCTGGTGATCTGCAAACGCGTTGTGGAGCTCATGGGCGGGAAGATCGGGCTCAAGAGCGAGGCTGGGAAAGGTTCTGTTTTCTGGTTCAGTGTGCCCTTTTTGAAGGCCATTGGCGACGTCAGTTCCAATCGTCGCGATCTTTCAGGATCACGCGCATTGTTGGTTGGAAGCGACACGCGCCTGATTCAACGGCTCACGGGTTTGTGCCAATCGTGGGGCATGAGCCAGATCGCGACCAATACCGCAGCCGATGCACTCAGCAAGCTTAAATCTTCTGCCACATTGGGCGACAACTGGTCGTTTGACGTGGTCATCGTCGATCTGGGCACGATGAAACCAACCGCGCCGGCGCTCGCGCGAAACGTCATGCGCGAGCCGGTGCTCGAACGGCTCAAAATCCTGTTCATTGAGGGCGACGACCCCGCGCCGGCGGAATTTGCTCAAGATTCGCCGCGTACGGCAGTGGTCAAGCGTAGCTTTAACGAGTCCGAGCTGACCGCGCTCTTAAACAAGCTGCTGGAAGTTGACGGTGGCGGCGAGCGTCGCTTCAATCTGCTGGAAGAAGCCGCGCGTCTGGGGATGGATTCCTCACCGGAACCGCGCTCGGCGACCGATGTGCGTAGTGCAACGGCGGCGCCCGACCCCGGCCCAGATGCGGTTTTGAGCAAGCTCAGCGGTCACGCGTTGCTGGTTGAAGACAATCCCGTCAACCGTCAAGTGGCCCAGCGCCTGCTCAGTTTGATCAGCATCACCTTCGAAGTTGCCGAGAATGGCAAAGAAGCCTTCGACATGATGGGCAAAGGCGGCTTCGATGTCGTGCTGATGGATTGCCAGATGCCGGTCATGGATGGCTACACCGCCACGCGGTCACGACGAACGCTGGAGCAGGAACGTAGCTTGCCGCGCGTTCCCATTATTGCCATGACGGCAAACGCTATGGCCGGTGACCGCGAGAAATGTCTGGCTTCTGGCATGGACGACTACATGTCCAAGCCGCTCAATCGCGGCTTACTTGAGCAGACTATTCGCAAGTGGTTGCCAAAAAATCGCAAGCCGGCAGCGGACGCGCCCGCGGTCGCCCGCGTCGTGGCGCCAGCGCCAGCGCCAGTGCGGATTTCCGAACCTGTGCGGATGACGCAATCCATCCCGGCGATTAACGAAGCCATTGTCAACGAATTGATCGATGTGATGGGGAGCGAGTTCACATCGCTGGTTCGCGTCTACCTGGAAGACACACCAAAGAATCTTGCGATCCTGACCGCCGCGGCTGAGCGCAATGATCCGCAAGGCATGATTGCGCCCGCGCACTCACTCAAATCCACCAGCGCAAACCTAGGGGCGATGGCACTGTCGGATGTCGCTAAACTGGTCGAGCACGGCGCTCGTGCGGGCACCTTACGAGACTCGATCGGCATGGCGCGTCAGGCCAATATCGAGTTCCGGCGCGCCTCAGATGAGTTGCAACGGCTGCTCAAAAGCGCCGACGGCTGACACCGGTTTCAATGCGGATGGCAGGCCAATGGCCGCCATCCGCATCGAGAAAACTTAGCTGCCGATCTTGCCCTGAAGGTATAGCGGCTCACCAAGGCTCGCGATCAGGGCGATCTGAGTTTCGATCCAATCAACATGCTCTTCCTCGCTGACAAGAATGTCTTCGAGTAGCTCTCGCGTGCCGTAATCGCGGATGCTTTCGCAATAGGCAATGGCATCGCGTAAGTCCGGAATCGCCTGCTGCTCGGCCCGCAGGTCGCAATCGAGCAACTCACTTGGGTTCTCGCCGATCATGACCTTGTTGATCTTCTGCACATTCGGCAAGCCGTCGAGAAATAAGATGCGCTCAATCAGCTTATCCGCATGCTTCATCTCGTCGATCGACTCGCTGTATTCGTAATCTGCGAGTGTCTTGAAACCCCAATGACGCAGCATCCGCGCGTGCAGGAAATATTGATTGATCGCCGTGAGTTCGTTGGCGAGGATCTTGTTCAAATGCTGGATTACGATTGCGTCGCCTTTCATGTTGCTTCTCGATGAAACTGGCCACTGACGACCGGATGTCCCGATGCTAGCCAAAGCGAGGCAACCATGTGGAAATGCGAATGCGTACGATTGGCGCACTGTTATCCAAACGCGCGCAGAGGGCTCTTAACCTCGATCATCTGTCGGCTCTGCCGCATCCAATTTGGGCCGTGTGCGGTTCGCAGTTCGACGCCTAGTGCTCAGGTGCAGGCGGCTGCCATGTTCGGAAATACATACATGCGCACGGCCAAGGGCTTCGCCGCAAGTGCCTGATCCAAGGCCATTTGTGCAGCGTCCACGCATGAGCCGCAACCGGCAGTACAACCCGTGACCATCGCTAGATCCGACACGGTGCGAACGCCAGACAACGCGGCGCGCCGGATTGCCGATTCTGTAACCCCGTTGCAGATACAGACGTACATGCGTCTTGCCCTCAACCAGATGCGCTCAGGCTAAGGCGAATGCGAATGGTTGTCAATTAGATTCGCGCGACTGCCGGCACGTCCTGTGCCTCGCTAAACCGCTGAGTTAGGGAATTGCGACATAGCGGGCTACCGCCTGCAAGCCGCCGGCGAATACCGGACCAGCCGGGATCTCACTCAGTTGCCGAGCCATCGGCACAAAATGCCGTAAGGCGCGCTCGTAAACGCCACGCTTGAAAGCTACGACGTGGTCGACCGGGTACCAAAAGTCTACCCAACGCCACAGATCAAATTCCGGACGATCGCAGCCGTCCAGCCGTACATTGCGTTCGTCTGCCGTGAGCCGCAACAAAAACCATACTTGCTTTTGGCCGATGCACACCGGACGCGCATTCGAGCGCACGCAGTGCCGTGGCAGGCGATAGCGCAACCAACCCGGTGTGGCTGCAAGAATCTCCACGTGCTCCGGCGACAAGCCGGTTTCCTCGTGCAACTCGCGATACATTGCCTCCTCGGGAGTTTCATCGCTGTTCATCCCGCCTTGCGGGAATTGCCAGCCATCCCGACGCACGCGCCGCGCCCAGAACACGCGGCCACTCGCATCCATCAGCACAATGCCTACATTGGGTCGATATCCATCGGGATCGATCACCTGCGGCCCGCTCCACAAAATCCTGGAGTCGATTGTGCATATCCAATCGGCGACCGACAAGCGGTATGCACCTATTTTGTGCAGAAAAAGTGATTGTGGTGTGCACTTTTACCATTTTGATGAGAATTGGCGCATGCATCGACTCGCACGCTCAAATAGACTTCGTCCCTAAGCTCGTCCCTGGACAACTCAATGGTTCGAAGCGCGGCAACTGCGGTCGATTTCCTTCCGTTTTCCAAGTTGACACAAGTCAACTTAGCGCCGCGCGTGCGCAGCTTGCTGGAAGCGAGCTACCAAGCGGCTTGGCCTAAGTTCGACGAAGCGGTTGCGCGCGCGCTCGATGACCTGGATCAGGAAATCTTCAAGCAAGCCGAAAAGTCCGCCAACGTTAATGACCAGAATCGCAACTATGAGGCGATGCGAGAGTTTCGGCGCCGTCGCGCGGATTTCGTGTTGGCCCTGCGCGATTTGTTGCAGCAAGGAATCCTCGCGCTGGTCGATCCATCCCTGGTGAGCGTGTCGATACCCCCTGTCCCGGTGAGGCCTGCGCGCACTGCTGAACTGAGATTGGTCGAACCGACTGAGCTGGAGCAGGAATTGGTGCTCACTGAAATTGCAGCGCGTGCCGAGATTCGGGCCAACGCGCCTTTGTTGGGCTTGGCATACCGCTTCGCTGTCATTGCTGGCAACCCGCTGCTGGAATTTGAGAATGTGCCGTTTGGTCCGCATCAGCTCTGTCACGCAATACGCGCCGCCGGTAAACGATTTGATGTCGCCATTGCCTACCGATTGCGTCTGTTTAGGCACCTTGACCGCAGTTTTTTTGCCAATCCGGTGCCCTTCTACGAGGCACTGAACCAAACGCTGATCGAACATCGCGTGTTCCCAAACTTGCAGTTTGCAGCCCGCAGGCAGTCACCAGCCGCCAATGACAGCCCGACGGCTGCAACGACGACAGCCGAGCTCGCCGCGTCGGCGCCAGCACTCGCCGTTCGGCCCGAAGAGACGCGGCCAGCGTCGGAGATTCCCGCGCAGTCAGCACCAGCGTTGCCGAAAGAGTTCCGCAACAGCCCGGCTGCGCAGGCTTTTTCGAAATCGGTCAATACGCCTGCGCCGGAATTGCTGCGCGCTGTCGGCGCGTCGCCGATGGGCGCCGACGCGGCAGTCGATGCGCAGTTCTTCGCCACCTTGCGTGAGCTGCTTTCCGGTCGGCGCGGGGGTTCTGAAGCGGTCGATACCGCGCGGCCTGTCGCCGATACGCGTGACGTGCAGTCAATCCTGACGGTGCTGCAATCGCAGCCCGCAGCACCGGTGATGGTCGGGGGGAAGTGGGTCAGCCCAGGCATCGCGCACATTAAGCAAGACATGATGAATCAACTGCGCGCGCTGTCTGATGGCGTGCCGCAGCGTTTGCGCGAGGAGGACGCAGACACCATTGATCTCGTTGGATTTCTTTTCGACCATCTATTGTCTGACTACCAGCCGAACAGTTTGAGTCATGGTTTGGTGAGCCGACTGCAAGTCCCTTTACTTAAAGTCGCACTAAAGGATAAGAGCTTCTTCACGCGGCGCAATCACCCCGCTCGGCAACTACTCAATACCATCGCTGAAACCTCGTCCTATTGGGTGGAGGATGAGGAACAAGACCGGCCCGTCATCGAGAAGATGCGGGTGGTGGTGGATCGAGTCATCAATGAATTTGATGACGACGTTAACGTCTTCGACCAATTATTCGACGACCTGAATAAGCACATGGGCGGCCTGCAAAAGAAGGCCGATGTCGCCGAGCGCCGCCACGTGGAAGCGGCGCGCGGTCGTGAAAAGCTGGACTTGGCGCGCGCTGCGGCGCAAGAGGCAGTAGAGCAAAGAATTTTTGAGTGCGATCCGCCGATTGCCGTGCGTTCGCTGCTAGAAAGCACGTGGTCGGACGCGATTTCCTTGTCAATGTTGCGCCAGGGGATCGACAGTAAGCTCACGCGCGAACGGCTTGACGTCGTCGATCAGCTCTGCGGACTCTTCGCGCCGGGTCGCACTTTAGCGCAGCGTCAGCATGCGCTTGACGAATTGCGTGGACCGCTGGAAGACGGTTTGGGGGCAGTCGGCTTCCACGAAGACGCGATCTCGAAGGTGTGCAAGGATATCGCGGCTTTGCTTGAGTCTGCCGAGAACGCAGACTCGCTGCCGGTCGCCAGTCCCGGAATTGAGCAGCTAGTCAAACAGAATCCACGTCTGGGGGAAGATTCACGATCCGCTGTAGCCACACCGGCATACGCGCCGGAATCAGCGGCTCCAGCAGATGCTGCGTCGACGATCCTGCAGAATTTGCGCAAGGCTGAGCCACTGCCGCTCGGACCCAAAGAGCGCAACATGGTGGAACGCGTGAAGCAGCTACCCTTTGGCACGTGGTTCGACTTTACTGTCAATCAGCAAGGCGAGCGTCATCGCCGTAAGCTGTGCTGGTTCAGTCCCGTGACGGGGCGCTGCCTGTTTGTGAATCCGCGGGGAGGCAAGGCCGAAGAGCGCATGATCGATCAGCTTGCGCGTGATTTACTGCGTGGCAATGCGCACGTCGTGGAAGAGGCGCATGAGAAGCTGATCGATCGCGCCTGGAAGGGCATCGTAGGAATGCTCAAAGGCGTCGGAATCGGTCAAAAAGATGTCGTTCAGGCGCCAGTCTGATCGCGTGCCACTCTCGCATTCACTTGCCTCAATGATCTGACAAGGATTTGTTCGATGGTTGCCAGACGCTCAGTTCGCAAGCGCACCGCCGAGGTGATTATTGCAATCAACGCGATGACCGGCGAAACCATCGGGCGTATTGGCAATCTGTCTGTGGACGGCATGATGCTGATCAGCCAAAAGCCAATGCGCGAGGAACAGCTACTCCAGGTGCAGTTTCAACTGCACGATGCGCATTGGGCACTGCACCGTTTTGAAGTGGGAATTCAGTGCCTATGGTGTGATGAGGCGCGAACCGAAAACACTTTTTGGACCGGCTGCAAGCTGATTGATGTTTCCGAAGCCGAACAAGTCGTTCTGGATGCCTGGGTTGAGCGTGCGTTAGAGACCGTCGCCTGATCGGCTAAGTGCCGGACGGTTGTCTTCATCTACCCTCGGCGCCTAAGTCTTCCAACTGCTCGGTTGAGGCGTCCGGCGCGGCTTCGGCATCCGCATCGCCCTCATCCATGCGTTCGGTTTCAACCGTGGGCGTCGGCGCGCTGCTCGCATCACGGATTACTTGCGCTTCGGAGGCTTCGTAACCAATGTGGAAGGCGGCGTATCCGGGTAGCACGACCTGATTCAAGGCCATGCCCAGAATGCGCCCTCGAATCGGGGACACCAGTTCGCGGGTTTCGTCATTCAGCGGGTTAATAATGCGTCCCAGCCGTTGGCCCTGACGCACACGATCACCCAGCGCCACATCGGCAAACAGCATCCCTGCGGCCGGCGCGCGCACCCAGCGCGACTCGTAGAAGATGGGCTGCGGTTCGCGCCACATGCGCACCCGTTCGGTCATGCCAAAATTATTCAGCAATGTTTCGATGGCAGTGACGCCATGCTCGATCTCAGTAGGCTCAAGACGTACCGGTGCGCCCAGTTCGAAGGTCACAGAGGGAATGCCATGATCAGTTGCTGCGCGCCGCAGCATGCCGACGGCTCCGGGGGTATGTAAAACCGCTGTTGCTCCGAAGCCGCGCGTCAGTTCGACTACCCTTGGGATGCGCATATCGCCGCGAACCTGTGGCAAATTCGCGCGATCAAAGGAGCCGGTGTGGAAGTCAATGACGGCGGTACAGCCCTTAACGATGCGGGTGAAGAAATCGTGCGCAAGACGTGAGGCACTGCTGCCGTTCGGGTTGCCGGGGAAAAATCGATTCAGGTCGCGCCGATCGGGCAGGTAGCGCGAGCCACGCGAAAAGCCGGCCATGTTGACGATCGGCACGCCCACCACAGTGCCGACCACTTCTGCCGCGTCCAAGGTCGACATCACGCGGCGAATGACCTCAACACCATTGAGCTCATCGCCATGAATGCCACCAGTAAGACAGAGTACCGGGCCCGGCTGCTTGCCGTGAATGACCACAATCGGCACATCCATCGGATCACCGATAAAGCTCGTGCCGGCGCGCCACATCACGCGTTGGCGGGTGCCGGGTTCGACGCGCTGACCCAAGATGGTAAAAGCGGGATCACTTGGCTCCGCTGCGATTACGTCGTGTTGTTCAAGCGGCACCGGAATGATCAGTGGTTGGCCGACTGACGGCATTTTCGCCGCGGCTGTCGCATCACCGGGCACAGCGTCCGGAACGACGATTGCGCGCACGGTCGAATCTGCCGCGGACACGCTTGCGGCCGCAGGCGCAGTGGCTTCTGGCGGCAGTGGTGATTGCGCACTGGCAATCACCGCCACGGACAACGCGAAACTCAGTGCGATTGACGACAGCGTGCGCACAGGCCGTAGACCTCCACCGTCAAACGTCGTGGCTCAAAGCCCTGCGACTCC
>Ga0105044_10006105_pt1 | contig 16559 bp, 15 predicted proteins | sample MAT01_FD_78092 | JGI IMG/M metagenome (GOLD analysis project Ga0105044, IMG submission 78092) | Freshwater microbial communities from Lake Fryxell liftoff mats and glacier meltwater in Antarctica - MAT-01 | ecosystem: Environmental > Aquatic > Freshwater > Ice > Liftoff microbial mat | place... | reverse complement strand
TTTGCCCACCCGGCTTTGAGACTTTGCAGCCGCAGATCCGTGCTGTGCCGATCGCTGTGCTGCGAGACGGTGCCGAGTACTCCAATTTTGTGTTGCGGGAGCTGGCTGCTCACATCCACACCCGCCATGTGCTGTTGACGCAATGGGACGGCTTTGTGCTGGACGCTTCAGCCTGGCAAGACGAGTTTCTGGCTTGGGACTACATCGGCGCGCCCTGGCCAGACCAGCCGGAAGAGCGTGCCGTGGGCAACGGCGGCTTCAGCCTGCGGTCCAGGCGCTGCCTGGTGGCGGGGCAAGACCCGGCGCTGCAGCCCTTTCACCCAGAAGATCAGGCGCTCTGCGTGACCCACCGTGAGCGGATGGAGTCGGTGCACGGCCTGCGTTTTGCCCCGCGGGTTTTGGCGCAGCAGTTTGCTTTCGAAAACCGCAGCCCCAAGACCCCGACCTTCGGCTTCCACGGCCCCTACAACCTGCCTCGGGTACTGGACGAGGCGACGCTGCAGAGCTGGCTGAAAGCCTTGCCAGACGATTTCTATCGCAGCCGCGATGCCCGGCGTCTGGCACGTGCGCTGTTGGCGCGCGGCATGGCCGATGCGGCGGTTGATCTGCTGAGCCGTCGCCAGGCGGCCGGCCGGCAGGACCCGAATACACGCCTGTTGGCGACTGCAGCTCGCTGTTTGCAGCGCATCAAGCGCGTTTGAGCCCGGCCGGGTTGCTGGCGCTGGCCGGATCCAGCGATTCGCGCTCATTGGCCGTCAACCAGCGCCACTGGCCCGGCGGCAGCTGCGGGTCCAGCTGCAGCGGGCCAAAGCGGCTGCGATGCAGCGCATCGACCCGGTTGCTGACAGCAGCCAGCATGCGCTTGACCTGGTGATAGCGGCCATCGGACAGCACCAGATGCAACTGCCTGGGTGCAGCGATGCTCGCCGCAACAGCGCTCGCGGGCTGTGGGTCGTCGTGCAGGAAGACTCCGCCCAGCAACTGCTGCACCTGCTTGTCGTCCAGCGGATGACGGGTTTGCACTTCGTAGAGCTTGCTGACCTGCCACTTGGGGTGGGTCAGGCGGTGAATGAGCTTGCCGTCGTCACTGAAGAGCAACAGCCCTGTGGTGTCTTCATCCAGGCGCCCCACGGGTTGCACGCCGCGCTGGCGCAATGGCTCAGGCAGCAGCGACATCACGCTGGGGTGGTGGCGCGGTGATCTGGAGCATTCGTAGCCCGCGGGTTTGTGCAGCATCAGGCAGGCCTGCGCCTGGTAGGCCCAGAGCTGGCCGTGCACTTCAAAGCTCAGGGCAGGGTCACTTGGCAATTCGCCCAATTCGGTGGCTGGGTCTTCGATGGTCTGGCCGCCTACACGCACCTGGCCCTGCCGGATCAGCCGCGCGCATTCACGTCGGTTGCCAAAACCTTGGCTGAAAAGCAATTGAGCCAGTTGCATCCAGCAAGTGTCTCATCCACGCGTCATGCGGGTAGACCCTGTTAAGGTCCGGGGAAGTGCAGCAGCACCATGTCACTGCACAAATACAGTCAGAGGAGATCCTGATGCCATCCCACACCAATCAGAGCCATCATGCGTGCCCCGCTCGAGCCAGCCGCCGGCTGACTCGCTCCGCGCAAATCTTGCTGGCCGCTGCGTTGCTGGCCAGTTGTGGCGGCAGTGACGACGAAGTCGATACCGTCGCAGAAAACGCCTGCCTGCAAACCAACGCTGCAGGCGCTTTGTTCGACCCCGGTGCGCCGGGCCAGAACGGGGCGCCAGAAATTGCCACCGGTTTTGCCAGCAAGAAAGTGGCGTACGCGCGCAGCTTCATGGTGGTGGCGGCCAACCCGCTCGCCACCAAAGCCGGCTGCGACGTGCTCAAGCGCGGCGGCACCGCAGTGGATGCGGCCATCGCCACGCAGATGGTGCTCAACATCGTCGAGCCGCAGAGCAGCGGCATCGGGGGTGGCGCTTTCCTGATGCATTACGACAAGGCCAGCGGCCGCGTCACGGCCTATGACGGCCGCGAGACTGCTCCGGCAGCCGCCACCCCCAACTACCTGCGTTGGGTCAGCAACAGTGAACAGACGGCTCCGCTGCCCAATGCGCGGTCCAGTGGCCGCTCGATCGGCACCCCAGGCGTCTTGCACATGTTGGATTCAGCCCACAAAGACGGCGGCAAGCTGACATGGAAAGAGCTGTTCGACCCGGCGATCAAGATCGCCACCGACGGTTTTGCCATCAGCCCACGGATGTTTGCCTCGGTATCCGGCTCGGCCACCAACCTGGCGCGCGACGCTGAAGCGCGGGCGTACTTTTTGAACGCCGACGGTACTGCCAAGGCCGCCGGCACTCTGCTGCGCAGCCCGGCGCTGGCCACCACCTTCCAGACCATCGCCAACGGTGGCATTGCTGCCTTCTACAGCGGTGCCATCGCGCAAGACATCGTCGATGAAATCACCGACAACACTGCCGGCATCACGCCAGGGCTGACGACGATGGCCGACATGGCGGCTTACCGCTCGGTCAAGCGCGAGCCGATCTGCTCCGTCTACCGCAACGAGGTCTGGGTGTGTGGCATGCCGCCGCCCAGCAGCGGTGGCATCGCCATCGCTCAAACGCTGGGCATCCTGGAGAACTTCTCGCTGGCCCAGTACCGGCCCACGGCGATGGACGACAACGGCGGCAAACCCACCGTCTTTGGTGTGCATCTGGTGGCAGAAGCGCAGCGCTTGGCTTACGCGGACCGCAACAAGTACGTCGCCGACAGCGACTTCGTGCCGCTGCCTGGTGGCAGCCCGGCGGCGATGCTGAATAAAGACTACCTGCGCAGCCGCGCCGGTCTGATTCGCTTCGGCAGCAGTCTGGGCACCGCGCTGCCAGGTGATCTGGGCCCGGTGTCACTGGGCATCCAGGGGCCATCGACTGAAAATGGCACCACCCAGGTGACGGTGGTGGACGGCGCCGGCAACGTGGTGTCGCTGACGACCACGGTGGAAAGCGGCTTTGGCTCGTTCCAGATGACCCGCGGCGGCTTCTTGCTGAACAATCAGTTGACCGACTTTTCTGCCACGCCTGCCGACGCCACAGGTGCGCCCATCGCCAACCGTGTGGCTGCGGGCAAGCGCCCACGCAGCTCGATGGCGCCGACACTCGTGTTCCGCGTCGCGGCCAATGGTGGACGCGGGGACTTCCGCATGGCCACGGGCTCGCCAGGTGGCGCCACCATCATCCAATTCGTGGCCAAGACCGTGGTGGGGGTCGTGGACTGGAGCATGGACGCGCAGCAAGCCACCTCGATGATTGCTTTTGGCTCGGCGAACGGCGCGAACACCAACGTCGGCGGTGAGCATCCCAATGTCGACTTGAGCAATGGCGGCGCCAACGATGCGCTGGTGGTGGGCCTGCGCGCCATTGGGCATACCGTCAACACGGCTGCCCAAAGCAGTGGCATCGGCACGATCATCAAGCGCAGCAATGCGGCCGGCGAAACCTACCTCGAAGGCGGCGCCGATCCTCGCCGTGAAGGCACTGTGCTGGGAGATTCCCTGTCTGGACCGCGCTGAGTCGGGCGGCCCGGGCTGCGCGCCTGGGCCAACAGCGCTCTTGCCCCAACCGACCCGGAGAGTCCTTCCGGGTTTTTTTGGGTTGCGCTGTCTGAAGCTGGTACGTCAAGAGCGGCTGATCTGCGCCTGAGCAGCACGCACCGCGTTGCGGATCGCACGCGCTACAGCTTCGGCAGCCATCGTGCCCAAGGCACTCATGTCGCCGGCTCGGCCGGCAGCACCTGTCGCCAGGGCAAAGAAGCTGTCACCGTCGTGCGGCGTCAAGGGGCTGACGGCCCTGGCCAATCCGTGGTGGGCCAGGCATGCCAGTTGCGTGGCCTGTGCCTTGTCCAGCACCGCGTCGGTCGCTACCACGCCAATCGTGGTGGCCATGCCGGCCATGATGCGCGCCGGGCCTGCACCGGCCAGCAGGCTGCCCGTGCTGCCCACAAACCTGCCCACAAACTCGGCGCTGCCAGGATGAAGGGCGCCTGCCAGAACGCTGCCGTCCTCGTGCAAGACATCACCCACCGCATTGACGGCCACCAGCGCCGCCACGGTGATGCCCGCCAACTGCAGCGATGCTGTGCCGATGCCGCCGGGGCTTGCGCGTTCGATGCCAAACCATTTGCCGACGCTGGCGCCCAGCCCCGCGCCGGCCTTGCCCTGGGCAGGTGGCTGGGCGGTGGCCATTTCGCAGGCTGCATAGCCTGTGTCTGCGTCCGGGCGGATCTTGAAGTCTCCGTGCCAGAGGTCAAACAAGACCGCCGCCGGCACGATCGGCACCCGCGCCGGGCCTACCAGCAACCCATGACCGCGCTCGTCCAGCCAGCGCATCACGCCAGAGGCTGCATCCAGACCAAACGCGCTGCCGCCGCTCAGCAGCACAGCATGCACCTGTTGCACGGTGTTCTCAGGGCGCAGCAGATCGGTCTCGCGCGTGCCCGGGGCGCCGCCCCGCACAGCAGCGCCGCAAATGACGCCCTGCGGGCACAAGACCACGGTGCTGCCGGTAGCGCGGCCAGCCTTGGCTGCATGGCCCACCTGCAGGCCGCTGACGTCGGTCAGGCTGCCGGGGTAAAGCGTGCGCTGTAGGGTGCTCAGAACCGGACTCAGGCAAAAACCCCGGCCGTGTCCTGCATGCGGGCTGAGACTTCGCCCAGGTGATGCAGGGTGTCGCCCAAGCTCAGCTCGAGCACCGTCAGGCGCTTGAAGTAGTGGCTGGCGATGTACTCGTCGGTGCAAGCAATGCCACCGTGCAGTTGCACGCACTGCTGGCCGACCATGCGCATGCTCTGGCCCAGTTGCACACGGGCCTGCGAGATGGCGCGGCGGCGCTGTGCAGGCGGCTCGCCCAGCTTCAGGCTGGCAAAGTAGCTCATCGAGCGGCCCAGCTCCAGCTGCATCTTCAGATCAGCCACGCGGTGGCGCAGCGCCTGAAAGCTGGCCAGCGTGCTGCCGAACTGCTTGCGCGTGTTCATGTAGTCCACGGTGATGGCCAGCAAGCGGTCCATCAAGCCCACGGCCTCTGCGCATTGGGCTGCGATGCCGATGTCCATCGCGTGTTCGATCAGCATAAAGCCGTCTTCGCTGACCAGGCTGGCGGGGGTGGCTCTCAGCACCAGATCGGCAGAGCGGGCGCCGTCCTGCGTGGCGTAGCCGCGCGTTGTCGCCTGCTCTGCTTGCACCACAAACAAGCCAATGCCCGCGCTGTCGTTCACGTCCTTGCCGCCCAAGCGCGCCGACACCACAAAGGCGTCGGCTTCATCGCCTGCAGGCACCACGGTTTTGGTGCCGTCCAGCACCCAGCCCTCACCCTGACGGCTGGCTTGGCACGAGACGTGGTTCAGCCGGTAGCGAGAAGCACGCTCTTGCAATGCCGGTACCACCAGCTTTTGGCCGCTGGCCATGGCCGGCAGCAGGCTGGCTTTCAGCGCCTGGGGTGCTGCTGCAAGCAGGGCAGGGCTCATGAGCGCAGCGGCCGCGAAGGGCGCGTGCACCAAGCCGCGGCCCAGCTCTTCGCAGACCACCATCGACTCGATCGCCCCCATGCCCATGCCGCCGTCGGCCTCAGGGATCAGCAGGCCACACAAGCCCAGGTCAGCCAGTTCGGCGTAGACCTCGCGGCTGGCACCACCGGCCTGGGCCAAGGCGTGGCGGCGCTCGAAGCTGAAACCCTTCTCAGCCCAACGTTGCACGGCTTCGCGCAGTGCTTCCTGATCTTCAGAGAAATCAAAATCCATGGTCAGGCTCCCAGCACGGTTTGGGCCACGATGTTGCGTTGCACTTCGTTGCTGCCGCCGTAGATCGTGGTCTTGCGGTAGTTGAAGTAGGTGCCGGCCAGCGGCAGCAAGGTGGTCGGGAAAGCCAGGTCCCCCTGCCAGCCGGCGTCCATCGCCTCCGTCACAAAAGGTTGCGCCAGCGGGCCCGCAGCCAGCATCATCAACTCGGTGTAGCGCTGCTGGATCTCGCTGCCGCGGATTTTCAACAGGCCCGCCACGTCCAGGCTTTGTTTGCCGTTTTTCTCGGCCGACAGCACGCGCAGCACCATCATCTCCAGCGCCACGATGTCGACTTCCAGCAGTGCGATCTGATCACGAAAGCGTGTCTCGTCCCACAGGCCTTCGCTGCGCGCCAAGCGCTTCAGGCGCTCCAGCTCGCGCTTGGCGCGGTTGACGTCGGCGATATTGGTGCGCTCGTGCGCCAGCAGGTGTTTGGCGTAGGTCCAGCCCTTGTTTTCTTCACCGATCAGGTTCTCGGCCGGCACTTCGACGTTGTCGAACCAGACCTCGTTGACCTCAGGCTCGCCATCCATCAGCACGATCGGCCGCACGCTGATGCCGGGGCTCTTCATGTCGATCAGCAAGAAGCTGATGCCGGTCTGCGGCTTGCCTTCGTTGCTGGTACGCACCAGGCAAAAGATCCATTCACCGTACTGGCCCAAGGTGGTCCAGGTCTTCTGCCCGTTGACCAGATAGTGGTCGCCGCGTCTTTCGGCCTTGCACTTCAACGAGGCCAGGTCGCTGCCTGCGCCGGGCTCGCTGTAGCCCTGGCTCCACCACACCTCGCCGCTGGCGATGCCGGGCAGGAAGCGCTGCTGCTGCTCGGCATTGCCAAAAGTCATGATCACGGGTGCGACCATCACCGGCCCAAAGGGCACGACGCGAGGTGCGCCCGCCAGCGCGCATTCTTCTTCGAACAGGTGCTTCTGGATCGCGTTCCAGCCCGGGCCGCCAAACTGCTGGGGCCAGCCCCAGCCGAGCCAACCCTTCTGCCCCAGAATGCGCGCCCAGCGCTGCATGTCCTCGCGCGTCAAGCGCAGCGATTGGCGCACCTTCTGGCTGATGTCAGCGGGCAGATTGTCGGCCACCCATTGGCGGATCTGCAGCCTGAACTGCTGTTCTTCGGCGGTGAAATTCAGGTCCATAACGCAAGCTCTCCAGCCGGAAAAGATTCAAGCCCGGGTTTTAGCACGACCGTTCGCAAACTGCCTGTCCTTTGAGGGACAGAATGGCCAGCGCCAGGCTTCAGCGCAACTGCAAACGCATCACGTCGTTGTCGCGCTGCATCTGAAAGCGGCTCAAGAAGCTGTTGCCCAGCAACAGGTAAGGCAAGGCTTGGGGCAACACGACGGCGTTGACGTTGGCAATCTGCACCGCACCCACGCGCACCGAACTCAGCGTGATCAGCTGTACCGCGACCGGGCCGTTGGCAGTCTGGCTGACTCCGGGGCGGGCCGCACTGAGGTCCAGACCCAGCCGTTCTGCGTCGGGGCGACCCATCGCCACCAATGTGGCGCCCGTATCGACCATGAAACGCACGCTGCGGCCATTGATCGCGCCGTCGGTGACGAAGTGGCCGCCCGATCCTGCCGTCAGCACGATGTCACGCCCAGAAGGCGCAACGGCCGGGCCGGCCTGCATCGCTGCCTGACCGCCATGGCGCAGCAGCTGTTTGTTGCCCTGCAGTTCGATCTCTGCCTCTTCGCCGACCCAGCGCAGCAGCCGAACCGCACCCGCGCTCTGGCCAGGTGCGAGGGTGCGAGCCTGGCCGTCGATGACCAGCAAGGCGCGCTCGCCCATGCGGCCTGCCAGCGTGACGGTCTGGGCCTGCGCCAAAGGCCATGCCAGGGCCCCCAAAAGGCTCAGCCAAAGTCCCGACCTGAAGACGCTGACCACGACACGCTTGAGGCCGTGTGCAGCGGGTGCCCAGCAAGGCCGGTCAAAGATGCCCATTGCACGCATGGCGCCAAGCGGCTCAGCCTCTCAGGATCTGAAGTTGTCAAAACTCAGCGGCACATCAACGAGCTGCTTTTTAAGCAGCGCCATCGCAGCCTGCAAGTCGTCGCGCTTGGCGCCTGTGATGCGCACCGAATCGCCCTGGATCTGGCACTGCAACTTGAGCTTGCTGGCTTTGATCTCGGTCTGCACCTTTTTTGCTGTCTCTGCATCGATGCCGGTGGTGATCGGCACCGACTGCTTGAGCTTGTCGCCGCCCATCTTCTCGGGCTTGCCTGAAAAGTCAAGCAAGCGGATATCGACGTTGCGTTTGGCCAAGCGACCCAACAGCACATCACGCACTTGCTGGAGCTGAAAATCGCTGTCGCCGAAAAGGACGAATTCACGCTCTTTGGCGCTGCTGTCTTTCAGCTCCATCGCAGCGCTGGTGCCTTTGAAGTCGAATCGGGTGCCGATTTCTTTGCTGGTCTGCTCTGCAGCGTTGCGCAGCTCAACCAGGTCGGGTTCGATGACGGTGTCAAAGCTGGGCATGGGGACGCGCTCCTGAGTGTGTTCTTGCGTGAGATCTTGGGCTGTGCTGGCACCCGCTGGATGGGCAGGGCCCTCAAGGTCGAATAACGCGTCCGGCAGCCACGGGCTTGAATACAGCGAAAATTGTCGCATGTCAGCTTCTTGCCCCCCAGCATGAGTGCGGTGGATTGCGCAGCCGCTTTGCCCCCTGGTTCCGCCCTGCAACTGGAGCAGCGCGCCAGCCTACGTGACTACAACAGCTTCGGCTTGCCTGCAGTGGCCCGCACGCTGGTGCGGGTGCGCAGCGACGCCGATGTCAGGCGCATCCTGGACCACCCCGAGATCGGGCTGGCGCCCAAGCTGGTGCTGGGCGGCGGCAGCAACATCGTGTTCACGCGCGATGTGGACGCCGTGGTGTTGAAGGTCGAGGTGGCCGGGCTGCGGCGGGTGGACGAAACGCCTGCAGCCTGGATCGTCGAGGCTGGCGCTGGCGAGTCATGGCATGCCCTGGTGGACTGGAGCCTGAAGCAAGGCTGGCCCGGGCTTGAGAATCTGGCGCTGATCCCGGGCTCTGTCGGTGCTTCACCGGTGCAGAACATCGGCGCTTACGGCGTCGAGCTGAAGGATCGCTTTGAATCCTTGGATGCGGTAGATCTGGTCACCGGCCGCAGCGTCACCTTGGGCGCTGCTGAGTGCCACTTCGGCTACCGCGACAGTGTCTTCAAGCAGATGCTGGCCGGCAAATCCTTGATCACCCGGGTGCGTTTCAGGCTGCACAAGCCTTGGCAGCCGGTGCTGGGTTACCTGGATCTGGAGCGCAAGATGGCCGAGACTGCCAACTTCAACCCCGATGCAAACACCATCTTCGACTGGGTGTGCGCGATCCGCAGTGCCAAGCTGCCCGACCCGGCGGTGATCGGCAACGCCGGCAGCTTCTTCAAGAATCCGGTGGTGAGCGAAGAACAGTGCCGCGACATCATCGGCCGCGATCCAGAAATCGTCCACTATCCGCTGCCCGATGGCAGCGTGAAACTGGCTGCCGGCTGGTTGATCGACGCCTGCGGCTGGAAGGGCAAGTCGATAGGCCGCGCCGGGGTGTACGAGAAGCAAGCGCTGGTGCTGGTCAATCATGGCGGGGCCAGTGGCGCCGAAGTCGTGACTTTGGCCCGCGCCATCCAGGAAAGTGTCTATGGGCGCTTCGGCATCCGGCTGGAGCCCGAGCCCGTCATTCTGTGAGCGAGCTTTCTGTCAGTACCTTCTGAGCTGCAGTCGCGGGCCAAAGTCCTGCCGATTGCAGTGCCTGCCGGGTGTGCAACTCAAGCACTGCAAAGCGTTGCACCAGGCGGGCGATTTCGTGTGCCGGCAAGTGCGCTGCACCTTGCTGCAACGCTTCGGCGGTGGCGGCCAGCGCGCTCAGACCCAGGTTCAGCGCAGCCCCTCTGGTGGCGTGTGAGATGGCCCGCAACTCCAGCGTCTCAGCGTCGCGCACGGCGCTGCGCATGCGTTGAACGGTCCCGGGCAACTGGTCGAGGTAGGCTTTGGCCAGCCGCGCGTACTCGGCGTCCGACAGGGCCTGCGTGGCGCGCTGGATGGTTTCGATGTCCAACACTGCGGTGTCCGCTCCAGCATGGCTCAGTGGATGACTTTGAATTGGCGGGGCGGGCGCCAGCTCAGCCCCGAAGAGCCGTCGCAAAGCGGTGTCGAGTTCTTGCGGCTTGAGGGGTTTGCGCAGGAAGCCGTTCATGCCGGCTTCGATGCAACGTTCCTCGGTCGCTTCGAAGGCGTCGGCGGTCAACGCCAGGATCGGTACTGTGGAGCGGTTGGCATCAGGCAGCGCGCGGATGGCCTGGGTGGCTGCGATGCCATCCATGTGCGGCATGTGCAAGTCCATCAGCACGAGGTCAAAACGGCGCGTCGCTGCGGCCGTCAGTGCCTCCCGACCGTCAAACGCGAAGTGCGCGACATGGCCCAGGCGGGCCAGCAAAGCGCCCATGTACTCCCGGTTGACTGGATGATCTTCAGCCACCATCACATGCAGTGCGCGTGGGGCATGCGTGCCATCGCTCTTGGCGGCTGCCAGGGCTGTGGGCGCAGCCTCAGCACTCAGCAAGGGCAGACTGAAGGTGAATTTGCTGCCCTCGCCGAGCCGGCTGTGTACCGCAATGTCGCCGCGCATCAAGCGCGCCAGGTTGCGCGAGATCTCCAGCCCCAGGCCAGTGCCGCCATGCCTGCGCGATCTGGAGCTGTCGGCCTGCATGAAGCGATTGAAAAGCCGCGCCATGGTCGCTTCGTCCATGCCTTCGCCGGTATCGCTGACACTGAAGCTCAGCATCGCGGTGCCTGCTGCCGAGCGGCGCCGGCTCAGCTTGAGCACGACTTCACCGCGCTGCGAAAACTTGATGGCGTTGGACAACAGGTTGAACAGGATCTGCCTGAGCCGCGTGACGTCGGCATGACACAGCTCAGGCACATCGGGGTCAACATCGACATGCAAAGCCAGGTTCTTGGCCGCAGCCTGTGGTCGCATCAGCGCCTCTGTTTCGCGCAGCAACGAGCGCAGATCGACACTGCCTGGTGCCAGGCGCAGGTTGCCGCCTTCAAGCTGCGACAGATCGAGGATGTCGTTGAGCAGAGCCAGCAGGTGGTCGGCTGACTCGGTGGCGATGTGCAACTGTTCGCTCTGCTTCGCTGACAGACCTCCCTCGCGCAACAGTGAGAGCATGCCGATCAAACCTTGAAAAGGTGTACGAATCTCGTGGCTCATGTTGGCCAGGAAAGCGCTCTTGGCTTCGCTGGCGGCGATAGCTTCGCGCCTGGCCTGACGCAAATGCTCTGCACTCACTTCCATCGCCACACGTTGCTGGCGCAGTTGTCGCACCTGGCTGAGCGCAAAGTATGCAAAACCCAGGGTCAGCACCGACAGCAGGGCAGTCAGCAGCCAACCCTGCGTGCTCAGCTTCTGGACCGCCTGGGTCCGCGCCTCTGCGTGGTCTGCCACCCTTTGGGCCGCGCTCAAAGTCATCGCATGCAAGGGGCTGCCCAGGGCCTCAAGCTCCGGCAACAAGGCCTGCAGCCTGGCCCTGTGCGGTGCGGAATCGTCTTGCCAGTCTGGCCCGATGGCTCCCAGCGCCGGAGCGGCTTTCCGGATGAAGGCTTCGGCCAGCTGCAGCGCTGCGGCGTCCGCAGGGTCGGCGGTGACCGGGTCTGAGACACGGCCTTCGCGCAACAGTCGAATGCGGCTGACCCAGATCTCAAAGCGCGAGCCGAGTTCGGCGTTGTCGAGCCCGCGAGGGGCTTCGTTGACGCGGTGCCACTCGCTGAGCAAGCGCAGATACCCGGCCTCTGTCTGATGGACCGAAATGACGGCAAAGTCGTCAGCTTCACCGACAGCTTGGCGCAGCAACGAAAACTGTCGCGCCTGCGCCCAGGCCACGGCCAGCAGCACGGCCAGCAGCGTCAGTGCCGTCAGGCGCAGCCACGGTATTCGCTGCACCATGGGACAGCTGCGCGCCAGCGGCTTCAGATCACTTCGATGTGGCGCAGTTGCCATGGCGGGCGGGTGGTGCAGAAGGTGCGCCGCAGCACGGGTGCTGCGTCAAGAGCGTCCATCACGAACAGCGGGTCCTGCTCCCGGATCGACAGGGGTGAGCCATCCAACAGCCGTGTAGTCATGACGTCAAATTCTTGAGCGTCCTGCATCGGCATGTCGCACTGTGCACCTTCACTCGCGTGGCATGTCCGAAGCCGAGACAGTGCAGTGTATCGACCCGGACGCCTCGGGCCGTTGCTTTTCAGCCGCTTTGCAACATGTCGCCGATGGCCAGCCCGGTCAGCGCCTTGGCCTCACGGGCCAACCAGTACAGCAAGGCCATCATCATCAGTGTGGACGGAATGGCAATCACCGGATAGCTCAGCAGGGTCAGCCGGCCGAGCTCTTGGTTGAAGGCCTCGGTGCCGGCGGGGCTGTTGACCACCCAGCGCGCCAGGATGTAGTTGGCGACTGCCGAGAAGAAGAAAGTCAGCGCCAACAACATCGTACCCTGGCGCAGTCGCATTTCGAATGGCACCCTGTTGTTGCGTTCGTCCAGCGCTTTTTGCACGCGCTCGACATCAAACAATGAGGGATTGAAGACCAGCATGCGGATCAGTGGCGAGCGCGTCCAGGTCGATCCCAGCACCACCAAACCGATCAGCCCGGGCACGGCGGCTTCTTTGACGGCCAGCCATTTGGCGTCCAGCGCCAGCAAACCGATGCCACCCGTCAGCAAGGTGCTGACGACACCCAGCACGGCCAGCCAGTTGAGCTTGTGGCGCTTGAAACCGTCCCACACACCCCAGGCCAGTGGGAAGGCAAGCGCCACCAGCAAGGCCCGAATCGGCCCCAGGTCTTGCGGCCCACTGAACTTCATCAGCACCAAGGCCGGAATCAGGATCGTGATGCCGAGTTCAAGAAAGGCGTTGGGCTTTTTGTCTTTTGCTGCTGTGGGTGCCATGTGACTCGAAGAAATTTGGACCGAAGGCTAGCAGACAGCGGTGCGAAGATGCAGGCACGCGCACTGCAGGCTGTGACATCCGGCCCCTGTTTCAGTGCACCCGGATATCGCGCAGCCGCTGCAGCTTGGCGCTGTAGCGCTGCTGCGTCGCAACGGTGGGGCTGTTGTCCTTGGCCTTATCCAGGTGGTGCTGGCTGCGACGCAACTCGCCCAGGTGCCAGTGGGCCAAGGCCAGCCAGAAGTGCACTTCGTGCTGCAGCGGTTGGCGTCGCAACTCCGCAGCAAAGTGCTGGCGTGCTTGCTGATAGTCGCCTCGTCCCATCGCCAGGCGGCCTTGGTCAAATTCTGCGAATGGCGCCTGGGGCTGCAGTGCCGCCAGCCTGCTGGCGTACACCCGGGCCTGCTCTTCGCGCCCCAGCGCCTGCAAGGTGCGCACCATGTTGTTCAGCGCTGCCGTGTTCTCAGGCTGTGCACGCAGCACATGCAGCAACACGCGCTCAGCCTCAGGGGCCATGCCTGAGCGAAGGTAGATCACGCCCAGGGTATTGAAAGCGCCAGCAAAGGCCGGGTCTTCAGTGACGGCTGCGCGCGCCCACCAGTAGGCTTCGTTGCCTTGCCCTTCGGAGAGCAGCTCTGCCGCACGGTTGTTGAGATACATCGCCACCAGGCTGTGCTCGGCCAAGGGCCGGGTTCGCTGTGTGCCCAGGCTCGCACCAGGCAAGAAGTCGACGGTCAGATCGGCATGGTCTTGTTGCCGGCGCGTCAGCCCGCTCAGGGTGCTGACAGCGGCTCTGGCCAACACCAGATTGACATGGCCACTGACGATGTACAGCCCGCCCCTGCGGGTGTAGCTCTCATCGACATCGACCTGCTGGAAAATGACCGGCATGCCCAGACGCTTGGCAAAGGCTGCGGTCATCGCCACCAAGGACAGACAGTTGCCGGCACGATCACGAAAGGCTTCGGCAGCGTTGCGGGTGCGCGTGTCGTCGTAGCTCAGGCCCAAGGACGAGCGGTTGTACAGCGCGTCGATCAGACCCCGGCGCGGGTCACCTTTGGGGGCGCTGCCCTGCAAGACGTCTCGCGCATAAGTCTCCATCTCCGGCGTCAGCCGGAACAGGTCTTTCGCGGCCTGGCTGGGGGGTATCCCCACGGGCACCGGGAAGCGCGCATCGAGCAGCAGTTCGGCGGGCACAGTGGGTGCTTGCAGCGGCAGCACGCTGCAGCCCCACAGGCCCGCCAGCGCTGCCAGCAGCAGCGCTTGCACGCTCAGGCGCCTGGACCACTGCAGTGAGCTCGATGACCGCGACATGTCAGGCCCCAGCAGGCTGAAACAGGAAGGCAGCCTGTGGTCGGGATGCTACGCCACCCACCCACGCCTGGCGGGGGTCAGGCCGGCTGCAGACGCTGCAACAGCTTGGACGCTGCGTCGCGCACCGAATAGTTGGCGCTGCCTAAGGCATCGTGCAGCAATTTGCGGGCATAGACGCCGTCTTGCTGAAGCCTTTCGACATGCACATGCACACCCTCACCGGCCAGCAGCCACTTCAGTTCGATGATTTCGACCAGCGACATGGTGGATGTCTGGGCCGCCTCGACCCCTGGGTCAACTGCGGCGCTCGGAGAGCAAAGGGGTGTGTTCACAGACTGCAATTCGAGAACGGGATGCCAGCTTAACGCCCAATCACTGGCGTGGGACGACAAGGTTTTGGAGTGATGACCCCAAAATCCAGGCTTGTGCTGTCCTCAGGCCAGCCCGCAAGCCCCGCCTCAGACCCGAAACAGCCGACGCTCGAAGACTGCCCCGCCATGACGCCTCCCCCCCAACTGACGGCCTTGGCCGACCTCGATTCCCAGATGGCCAGCGCAGGCTGGGCGGTGTTGGATGCGGCTTCGCTGCGCGAGCTGGCGGGTCTGCCTGCCGGTGCCTTTGCCGCCTGGCCGCGGTATTGGCATGATTTGCCCACCGACCCCCACATGATGGACGGTGGCCGCTACAGACAGCGCCGTCACAGTTGTTTTGAGCTGCGACCTGCAGCCCGGATGCGCACTGTGGGGCGGCGCGCGCACTGGCAGCCGCTGGACTACAACGCACTGCACGGTGGCATCCAACGCTGGTTCGAGCCCATGCCCGAGACTTGGCTGCAGGATCCTGCCTGGCAGGCATTGCTGGTCGGCCTGGCAGGGTTGGCCAGCCGATTGCGCGGTGAGCAAGCTTGGTTTGTGGAAGCGCACCCCTTCCGGATCACCACCGAAGGAGGCATCGGGCGGCCCACACCCGAGGGCGCGCACCGCGACGGGGTGGATCTGGTGGCAGTCATGTTGTTTGACCGCCACAACATCAAAGGCGGCGAAACGCGGGTCTTCGATGCCCGCGGGCCGCAAGGCATGCGCTTCACACTCAGCGAAGCCGGCAGTGTGTTGCTGCTGGACGACGAGCGAGTGATTCACGAAAGCACGCCCATTCAGCCTGTGGACGGCGAGCAACCCGCCTGGCGCGACACTTTGGTGTTGACCTTGCGTGGCAAAGCCTTCCAAGGTCCGGAGTTGCAGAGCTGAGCCCATGTCTAAGCCGATGTCTAAGCCGATGTCTATCCCCATGCCCATCGAATCCCACCCGATTGCAGCCCCTCAAGCGCTTTCAGAAGCGCCTTCTTTGCCGATCAACATTGCTGACGTGCAGGCTGCAGCACAGAGGTTGCAAGGTGTCGCGCACCGCACGCCGGTGATGCGCTCCAGCACGGCTGACCGACTCACCAGCGCGCAGGTGTTTTTCAAGTGCGAGAACTTTCAGCGCATGGGTGCTTTCAAGTTTCGCGGCGCCTACAACGCCCTGGCGCGTTTCGAGGCAGCCCAGCGGCGCGCTGGCGTGATTGCGTTTTCATCGGGCAACCATGCGCAGGCCATCGCCTTGTCGGCGCGGCTGCTGGGCATGCCTTCGGTGTTGGTGATGCCGCAGGATTCACCCGCCGCCAAATTGGCAGCGACACGCGAATACCAGCGTGACCAGCCGGGCAGTGAGGTGGTGCTCTACGACCGCTACACGCAAGACCGTGAGGCGCTGGGCCGTCATCTGGCCAAGGAGCGCGGCATGACCTTGATTCCGCCTTACGACCATGTCGACGTGATGGCCGGGCAGGGTACGGCGGCCGCCGAGTTGATCGACGAGGTGGGGCCGCTGGACAAGCTGTTGGTGTGCCTGGGCGGCGGCGGCTTGATCGCCGGCAGCGCGGTGGCGGCAGCAGCAGCCAGCCCGGGCATCGAGGTCATCGGCGTCGAGCCTGAAGCTGGCAACGATGTGCAGCAAAGCCTGGCCCAGGGCCACATCGTGCAGATCCAGACCCCGAAGACGATCGCCGACGGCGCACAAACCACCCGCTGCGGTGAACTGACCTTTGCGGTGATCCAGCGGCTGGTGCCGCGCATCCTGACGGTCAGCGACCGGCAACTGGTGCGCACGATGCGCTTTTTTGCCGAGCGCATGAAGATGGTGGTGGAGCCGACGGGTTGTCTGGCAGCGGCCGCGCTGCTGGAAGCAGGGTTGCCGGTGCGTGGCCAGAGGGTGGGCGTGATCGTCAGTGGCGGCAATGTGGATCTGGCGCGATTTGCGGCGCTGCTGTCGGCGGTCGATGCCCAGTAGTTGCAGCGTGCCGTGGTCGGAGCCAGACAGCGTGTTCTTGCCGGCATCGAGGCCATCGCCGCGCTTTGCACGATGGCCGCGATGGCCTACTTCAGCGAGGCGCTGGGATTTGGCACAGGCCCTGCGCCGCAATCCGCAGCTCAAGGTGCTGGCG
>Ga0105044_10006104_pt1 | contig 16561 bp, 10 predicted proteins | sample MAT01_FD_78092 | JGI IMG/M metagenome (GOLD analysis project Ga0105044, IMG submission 78092) | Freshwater microbial communities from Lake Fryxell liftoff mats and glacier meltwater in Antarctica - MAT-01 | ecosystem: Environmental > Aquatic > Freshwater > Ice > Liftoff microbial mat | place... | reverse complement strand
GGCATCGACGCCGCCGCCATCAAAGCCGCGATCCTGGAAGCCTCAAAATCAACCCGCACGACCACCGCCTCAGCGGCCCGCGTTCAGGCCTCACCAGCCTAAACGCCCGTCCTCGGCCTCGCCAGCGTCCTTTAAAAACGGCGATCAAACCATGACCATCAAACCATGACCCCTCACCGTTTTCTCCTCCTCGTCAACCAAGATAAAGCCGAGGCAACGGCCGCCACCAGCGAGGTCGCTGCGCTCATCCGGTCGCACGCCACGCTCGTCGCTCAACTCCCCGCGACCAGCGAACCTCTCCCACCCGGCCTCGACAACCTCGACGCCGTCGTCGTGATGGGCGGAGACGGAACGCTCCTCGCGCAGTCGCGCCGCTGTCTCAATCTCTCGGTCCCCATCCTCGGCATCAACATGGGCCGCGTCGGCTTCATGGCCGAGTTCGACCTCGCCTCCATCCGCGAACAGGCCCCCGTCCTCTTCGGCCCGTACCCGCGCCGCACCCACGACTCTCACCTTCTCGAAGTCTTTATTGCGCGGCACTCGACCGGCACCATCGACCCGGCGGGCCTCGCCATCAACGAAGCCCTCGTCACCGCCGGCCCGCCCTACAGAATGCTCTCGCTCGTCCTCACGATCAACGGCCGCACGGGCCCCATCGTCAACGGTGACGGCCTTATCGTCTCGACGTCCTTGGGCTCCACCGCCTACAACCTTTCAGCCGGCGGCCCCATCGTCTCCCCCATGGTCGATGCCTGGGCCATCACCCCGCTGGCGCCCTTCTCGCTCTCGTTCCGCCCCATCGTCGTCTCATCCTCCTGCACCATCGAGATCGCGTGCAACCGCATCAACGACGGACCTCGCGGCGGGCCAGCATCGCCACACGATCACGGCACCACGCTCGTCCTCGACGGCCAATCTCAGGTCCGCCTGCACACCGGCGACCGCGTCATCATCTCCAAACACCATCGCCCCATCCGCTTTGTGAGTAACGCCGCGGCAGACTATTGGTACCGCCTCATCACGAAACTCAACTGGGCGGCCACACCGAAATCGCGCAACGGCCCGGGCGAGGCCTGAAGCGCGGGGGTGCCCGGTGCGACATCGGCAATCGCTTGATCGATGTCGGAAACCATCAGGGAAACACCGACAAGCGTGCGCATGAAGACCGGTAGAGGTCTGGCGGGACTGCCCTTATGTGGTCATTTCCCTCGCACGGGGTCGATCGTCTTCCCGCACTCCGAGCAGGTCGTTACTTTGCCCGTGCCGCGGAGGTCGTAGCCGCAGCCGCTGCACGCGAGGCGGGCCACATCCCAGCCCGGACGTTTCCACACTTGGGCGGTGGGGCTGCCGAGGCCGTAGGTGATTGCAAAAGCCGCGACGCCGCCCCCGAGAAGGAACATGTTGACGGTCTGGCTCCGGATGATTCGGCAACGCGGGGAGAACCCGAAGCATCGGCGATGGTGAACCGCCGTGGGAGGCCGCGAAGCCAGGCTGTTTCTACGAAACCCTTCATCCTGATGTGCCCGGACTCGTTCGTGGTTCCGCTCATGCTGAGTCAGCGACGGAGTGTAACGACAAGTCACGAGAAATGGGCGGGCACTCCGTGGGGCTGCGCGTGACCAACGCCCGGCGATGTGACTGAACCAACCCCAATTATTCGATCAACAAAGCGGCGACGCCGTGATCCTTCCGTCCGCTGTCATCCCCTTCGCGTTTCCATCGCACGGGTCTTCAATCGCCCACCAGCCCACAATCCCTGATCGCCGATTGCCGTGCCCTCGTACCTTCCCTTGTCATGTCCCCCACCCTCGTCCGCTCTCTCGTCACCATCCTCGAAGCCAAAGACATCTCCACCGCCGCCCACACCTGGCGCGTCGTCCTCTACACCCGCGCCCTCGCCGAGCGGTTTACCGACGATCACCAGTTTCTGCAACGCCTCACCTACGGAGCCGCGCTCCACGACGTCGGCAAAATCGAGATCCCCGACGCCGTCCTGCTTAAGCCCGGCAAACTCACCGCCGATGAATTCGAGATCATCAAGCAACACCCCACGCTCGGCTGGGAGCGCCTCCGCCGCTTCAATGAAGCCGATCCCCTCGTCCTCAACCTCGTCCGCCACCACCACGAACGCTGGGACGGCGCGGGATACCCCGACCGCCTCGCGGGCGACGCCATCCCGCCCGCGGCACGCTACTTCGCCGTGGTCGATGCCTTCGATGCCATGACCAGCATCCGGCCCTACCGCAAGGAAGTCGGCCCCGAAGCGGCGGACAAGGCCATCGACGAACTCATGAGCAACCGCGGCATCCGATACCAGGCCGACGCCGTCGATGCGTTCGTGCAACTCTATCGGTCGGGCCAACTCGGTTGGATCCTCGAATACTTCAACGACCGCTGCCCCATGCCCGATTACGAGGCCTTGGACAACTGCTCGAAAGTGCGCCCATCGAAGCCGCCCTTGAACGCGCCTGATAGCCCGAAGCCAGAGTGATCAGGCGAGGATGTCGCTCACTTACCCGCGTTGGCCGCCCGACGCCCCCACAATCCGCAACGCGCGGGCCCCGCGGAACTGCCCCAGCGAAGCCCGAAACTTGTCCTCGCCCTCGACGCACACCACCACCGCCTCGTTGGCGGGCTTTTCCGTGACGATCACATCGCCCACCGAAAGGTGCAGCAGGTCCCTCAACGTCATGGTCGTTTCCGCCAGAATGCCCGCCACTTCGAGCGCAGCGCCCCCCAGCGTCCCCGCGATCTGCTGCTCACTCGCCTTGCTCTTCAGTTGCTTGGCCGCCGCGAACCAACTCTGCGACGACAACAGTTCCATGACCGGCTCGATGACGTTATACGGGATGCACAGATTCATCGTGCCCGCGCGGCTGCTCATCTTGACTTCAAACCCGATGACCACCACCACCTCGTTGGGCGGGACGATCTGCACAAGTTGAGGGTTGCTCTCCGTCGCCGAGACCTGGAACTTGAGGGCCTTGACCCCCGCCCACGCCTCCGATAAGGCCGACAGCCCGCGCGTCGTGACATTCCCGATCAGCCGCGTTTCGATCAGGGTCATCGGACGCTGCGGAATAAACAGGTCCTGCGAGTTGCCCCCCAGCAACCGATCGATGATCGGGTAGATGATCAGCGGGGAGACCTCAAGGCACATCTGCCCCTCCAGCCCGTCCGCTTCCACCAAGTTAAAACTCGTCGGGTTCGGCAAACCGCTGGTGAACTCCGAATACGTCATCTGCTCGCACGTTGCAACCTTCACCTCGACGATGGTGCGCAAGAATCCCGAGAGTGAGGCTCCGAAGTTGCGGGCGAAGGCCTCGTGCAGCGTCTGCAAGGCCCGCATCTGGTCTTTGCTCACCCGTTCGGGTCGCTTGAAGTCGTATTGCTTGACCTCAACCGGTTCAGATCCAGGAGGCCGACGGCTGAAAACTGTGGCGTCGGAAGCCGTCTGCTGTTCGTCGCCCGATTGAACGGCCGCGAGAAGGGCTTCTACCTCGGATTGGTCAAGGACATCAGACATGAAAACGACCTTTGGCTCCGCCGCGGGTTGAGAATGGAAATCCGGGTGCGCTCCCGGCAGTATCGGCCGGGTGGCAGCCGTTTCTGCACCCGGAACCGGTCATTCCCGCGGATTGAATAGTCTGAAGGCGGTTCGGACGCTCCAATCGCTCCTCGCGAACGCCCGACAACCCCCGTTACCGGCCCAACCCCGACAACTCCGCCGCTCGGGCCGCCCCCGCCGCGATTGCTCGCCCCATCGCCTCCTTCACCCCGGCCCCGTCCAGCGATTCCGTCGCCGCCTGCGTAGTCCCGCCCTTGCTCGTCACGCTCGCCCGCAACTGCCGAGGCGATGATTCGGACTGTGAAAGCATCGAACCCGCTCCCGCGATCGTGGCACGCACCACACGGTCCGCAAGGTCCGCCGGGAAACCCAGATCAATCGCCGAAGCGATCATCGCCTCGGCCAGATAGAACACATACGCGGGGCCGGAGCCGGACACCGCCGTAAAGGCGTCCAGTAACGCTTCGGGCACCCGCTCCACACACGGGCCCAGACACCCCACCACCCGTTCTGCAACCTCCATCGCGCCCTCACTCGCCCCAGAGTCGTGGGCAATCGCCGTCACACCGGCCCCGGTCACCGCACCCAAGTTGGGCATCGTGCGAACAACTCCGAGCGTTCCACACCCCAAAGCATCGGCCACACCCCTCGCCGTCACCCCCGCCATGATCGAAAGAACCGTCCGCCCCTCCGCCGACACCCCGCTCGACCTCAATTCCGCGGCAAGCCCCGCAAACGCCTGCGGTTTGACGGCCAGCAACCACACCGCCAGCCGCCCATCCGCCGCGCCATCTGCCGCCGCATCCGCAGCGATGATCGCCTCAATCGCTGTGGGCAGCGGCACAATCCCATAATCATGAAAGTGCGAAAACTTGGCAGGGTCGGGCTCGGCCACGAAGGTTGTCGCGCGATCAAAAACCTGAAAATCAATGCAGCGCCCGACGATCGCCCGCCCCATGGCCCCGCCGCCCAGCACCGCAACCGGGCCGATGCTGTCTGTGTTCACCTTCGCCATACCGGGAGCATAATGGCCACCGTCGGTCCAAGATGGTGACCGTGCGAGGTCCCACTCCCGGTCGTTGGGCCGTCGTTGGGCCCCGTTGGGGCCGCGGTTGGGCCTTACCATCGCACCGAATCCAAATCCGATCCCACTGCGTTCACCGCCTCGAATCGTTCCCGCGTTGCCCACCCTTTTCGCCAACCCCGCACTGGCCGCCGCAGCACTCGCCTGTGTGGCCCTGCCAATCCTCATCCACATCCTCTTCCGCCGGAAGCGCAAGCCGATCGCCTTCGCGGCCATGCGCTTCCTCATCGAGGCCCTCAAGCGGCAACGCCGCCGCCTGCGGCTCGAACAGATCCTCCTCCTCGCGCTCCGCTGCCTGCTGGTCCTGTGCGTGGCCCTCGCCATCGGGCGGCCCTTGCTGGCGCAACTCGCGCTGGTGGGCGTGGCCGGCCCCCGCACCGTGGTGCTCCTGCTCGACGACAGCCTCACCGCAACCCGCACCACCGTCGATCGCGCTGCGTGGTCGCGCACGCAAGACCGGGCACGCGAAATACTCTCCACGCTCGACGCCGCCCGGGGCGACCGCGCGGGTGTCATGCTCATGGGCGGCGACCCGGTGCCGCTGGTCATGCCCCCCACGACGGACATCGCGGGCGTCATCGACGCCACACTTCGGCACACGCCCGTCGACGGCCCCGTGCGCTTCGGGCCGTCCCTCAAACGCACCATCGACATCCTCGCCGCCGCGAATGCCACCGGGCCCGTCGAAGTGGTCGCGCTCTCAGAATGGCTGGGCGGCACAACCCGGCGCGCGTTCGAAGGAATCCCCACACTCCCGGAAGGTTGGACGCTCTCCGCCGTCGGCCCCTCCACCACACCATCTTCCAACACTGCCATAACCTCGTTCCGCGCGGAGGCTCCGCTGCTCATCGCGTCAGACTTGGGCGGTGCGGCCTCGCTTCCCGTCTCCATCTCCCTGTCGCGCTTCGGGCCGACCGTCGGCTCGGCAGACGTCACGACACTCACCGTCGCCCTGTCGCCCATGGCCGGTTCGAGCGAGCGCATCAACGCCAACTCCGCGCGCGAAGCCGTCCGCTGGTCACCCGGCCAAGTGACCGCGACCGTCAACACCGCCATCCCCATCACCCGAACCGGCGGCGATGCACCCGAAGGTGTGACCGATTGGTTCGCCTCCGCGCAAATCGAGACCGGCAACGACTCCATCGCGGCAGACAATCAGTGGCTCCTGCCCCTCACCAGCCGCAACCGGCTCGAAGTCCAGATCGTGGGCCGCCGCGGCGACGGCCAGGGCGTGGCCTCCTTCTCCCCGGTCGATTGGTACACCCTCGCCCTCACCCCCGATGCTTCCGGCACGCAGCGAAGACGCGACGGAGCCACCATCCGGGCCACGTCCCAAGCACCCGAAACCCTGACCACCTCTCCAATCAACGCCGATGCCGTCTTCGTCGCCGATCCCGACCGCGTGATGCCGGAAGGCTGGGCGGCCGTGCGAGATGCTTGGCAATCGGGCACTTTGATCGTCGTGTCGCCACCGGCCCAAGCGACCGATCAGCGCTGGACCGACGACCTCGCCGCCGCCCTCGATATCGATCTTTCGCTGGCCCGCACCGCCCGCGACGTTCTCCCGGCCTTGAGCCTTCGGCCCCTGCCACCCGGAGATGTCACGGACCTTTTTCGCAACCTGCAAGCCGAGATGACGGAGTTGCTCCCCGCGGTCAGGGTTCAGCGCGTGCTCGATGCCCCGGCCTCCCCCCACCGCCCCCTCCTTCAACTGGCCGACCCAGCCGGCACGCCCATCCTTCTTGAACTCACCCCAAGACAGCCGGTCGCAGGGGCCGGCCGCATCCTGCTTTTCACCATCGCCCCCGACCTTGAATGGGGCAGCCTCGTCGCCACACCGCTGATGGTGCCTCTCATGCAAGAAATTGTCCGCAGCGGCTCGCAACGCTCACGGTTGTCGGTGTTGCTTGAGGCGGGCAGCACGCCCACCCTCGCCCGACCCGCCACCGACGTCCGCCCGCACCGGGCCGCCGATGGCACGCCCGCCACCGACTCCGCAACCGCCCCCAACGCTCCTTTCACCCGCGCAGGCATCGCCGATGCCCGTGACGCCGCGGGCCAGCGCATCGCATGGGTCGGTGTGCACCCCGCCGTCTCCGCCTCCGACACCGGCATCAGCGAACTACGGGAACTCGAATCCGACCTGGCCGCTCTTGCACCGTCCACCACTTGGCTTGAGCCCCTTTCCGGCGGCGCGGCCGCGCCCGAGCCCGAGACCGAAACCACCGAACAAGATCCCGCCGACCAACCGACCCCCGCATCCAACGTCATCAGTTTCTGGCTGTTCGCCGCCGCTCTTGGGCTGGCGGTCCTCGAGGCCATGCTTGCCCGCATCTTCAGCCACGCCTCCGTGATTCAACGCGAGGAGGCGACCCCCGCGTAGCGTCCCGTCAAACGCCGCCGCGACAAGTCCACCGTGCCCTCCACCCTCGATCAACTTCTCTCCCTCGACCGCCTTAGCACCGGCGATCCGCTCGCCGCGTTCGAGTTCGCCCACCCACTCCCCGCGTGGGCTTGGGCCTTCATCGTTCCCGCCTCACTCTTGTTCGCACTCCTCACCTACTTCCGCCTCACCGGGCCGCGGCTGCCGCGTGCATCGCTGGCAATCCTGCGGGCCGCCTTGGTCGTTCTGCTCGCCCTGCTCCTCTCGGGTCCCCAACTCGCCAAGCAGACGGAACGCATCGAGAAAGACTGGGTCGTCTTCCTGGTCGATCGCTCGCTGTCGCTCGGCGTCGCCGATGCCCCGCCCGTCTCCGGCCCCAACCCCACCACCAGCCCCACTACCCGCCCCACTACCCGTGATGAGCAACTCCGAAGGACGCTCGACACCTTCGCCCCGCAGATCGCCGCCCTTCGCGGCACCCGCAATGTCGCCGCCGCGGGCTTCGGCGCTTCCACCTTCGACCTCACGGCAGCCTTCATCGCCTCACCGCCTTCCCTGCCCCCGGTCGCCGGCCGCGCCACTCGCCTCAGCGAAGCCATCGATCAATCCCTGTCCGATTTCGCCGGCAGACCAGTCTCGGCCTTCGTCGTCTTCTCCGACGGTCGCACCCCCGAGTCGGTCATAGCACCCCAACGGCTCGCCGCCCTCACGGCCCGCGGCATCCCCATCTTCGCCATCCCCCTCGGCAGCGACAAGGCCGTCGCCGACCTTTCCATCCTGAGGGCCGAAGCGCCCACCCTCGCGTTCCTCAAAGATTCCGTTCCCATCGGCGTCACCATCGCCGTCAACGGCGAATCGGCCGAGGACGCCCAAGCCAACCTCCCGCTCGCGGGCACCCTCGAACTCTTCGATGAAGACACCGGTGCCACGATCGATTCACGCCCGCTCGCAGAGCCAGACCCATCGGCCACTCCCCTCCGTTCAGGCACCGCCCGCGCCTTCAGGTTCACCTTCCTCAAGCAGGTTCCAAAGGCCGGGGCCGTGCGCTGGGGTGTCCGCATCGTCCCCACCGTCGCCGATCTCTCCGCCACCAACAACTCCGCCCCCGTCCGCATCGAGTTCGCCGACCAGCCCATCCGCGTGCTCTACCTCGACGGCTACCCGCGCTGGGAATACCGCTACCTCAAAAACACACTTGTCCGCGAAGATGAACAGGTCCGTTCTTCGATCCTCATCCTCTCCCCCGACCGCCGCTTCATCCGCGAGGGGAGCGATCCCATCGATGCAGCGCCCCGCACCCTCGAAGATTGGTCCGCCTTCGACGCCATCATCCTGGGCGATGTCCGACCCGAACTCTTCAGCGATTCCCAGGTCTCGCAACTCCGAACACTCATCGCCGAACGCGGCGCAGGCCTCATCTGGCTCGGTGGGCCCGCGGCGGTGCCCTCCGCCTGGAACACCCACCCCCTCGCCGACCTTCTGCCCTTCACCCCCGGCCCCGCCGGTGACGCCGGCATCGAAGCCGGCAAACCCTGGCTCGATCCCGTGCTCCTCCGGCCCGCGCCCGCCGCCCGCCGCTACGGAGTGCTCCAACTCAGCGACTCTCCCACCACCCCGTGGCCCGGCTGGCTCAGCGACGGCTCACTCAACTGGACGTTCCTCCGATACGCCCAGCGCTTCGACAAGGCTTCCCTCAAACCCACCACCGAGGTCCTCGCCGAATCATTCATCCCCGCCCCATCAGATTCCGCCAGCCCAGCCGCTTCCAGTCCCCTCGTCATGACCATGCGCTACGGCGCAGGCCGCATCGTCTACGTTGCCACCGACGAAATCTGGCGCCTCCGCTACGGCCGGGGAGAAACCCTCCCCGAACGTTTCTGGATCCCCCTCGTCAGGCTCGCCGCCCGCGAAAGCCTCGGACGCAGCGGCCGCTCCGCCGTCATCGAACTCTCCCCATCCACCGCCACCGCCGGCCTACCCGTTCGCATCACCCTCCGCCTGCTCGACCAATCACTCGTCGATGCCGCGTCAACCACCCTCCGAATCCGCATCACCCGCAGGCCCGCTCCCGGCGAACCCGCCTCGCAAATCCCGCCCCTTGAACTCACGCTTCTCCGCCAGTCCGAACGCCCCGCCGACGCCTTCCAAGACGCCGCTTCCATCGGCACGTTCGCGGCAACCTTCACCCCCACCGACCCCGGCTTCTTCGACATCGATTCCCCCGAACCCCTGCTCGGAGCCTCCGGCCTCGCCGCCGCCCTCGAAGTCGTCCTCCCCGACGATGAACTCCGCCTGCCACAGACCAACCACCCACTGCTCGCCACCCTCGCCACCGAAACCGGTGGTGCCGTCGTCCTTCCCGATCAAATCTCCACGCTCCCCGACCTCCTGCCCAACCGTGAAGTCCGCATTCTCGGCGTTCCTGAGGTCGAAACCCTCTGGGACACCCCCTTGGCGTGGACCCTCTTCATCCTGCTCATCTGCCTTGAATTGATGGGCCGGCGCTTGGTCCGCTTGGCATAAACTTGAAACGCCCAGCGCAGCGTTGATCCCAATCTTGCCACCACACGACGTTTTGATCCGTATCGTGATTCTGCTAAGGTGCGTTCCGGTGCGGACATCCCTTTAAGTTGGTCTTTGTTCGGAGATCTGGCTTCATGCCTCGTCCGTGGGTGCAATCCTTCTCGTTGATCGTTGCCTGCGGCATTCTGGCCGGTCGCGCCCTGTCCCAAACCGCGGTTCCCGCCCAGCCCGACAACCCAACCGCCGCCCCCGCCCCCCAGCAACCCGCCGTCAAACCCGGCTCACTCCCCGAGGTCGAGATCGTCTTCGCAGACGGCAAACGCATCAGCGGCCTCCTCATCGACACCACCGACGACGACATCGTCCTCCGAGTCGCCGGAATCGACACCAAGTTCCCACGCAAAGAAATCACCGAAACGCGGCCCCTTCCCTCCCTCACCGCCCGCTACCGCATCCTGCGCGATTCCATCGACAACAACGACGTCGAACGCCTCATCCAACTCGCCGAGTGGCTCCGCTCGCGCCAGTTATACGACGAAGCCCTCATCGAAATCGATCGCGTCCTCGCGCTCGAGTTCGACAACCCCAACGCCAAAGACCTCCGCACACTCATCGTCGAACAAAAGAAAATCGCGGACCTCCCCAAACGCCCCACCACTCCCCAAGGGGCTGCACCCAACAACGCCCGCCCCGTCTTCCCGCTCCTCAGCAAAGAGCAGATCAACCTCCTCCGCGTCTTCGAACTCGACATCTCCAACACCAAGTTCACCCTCAAACGCGACGTCATCGAAAAGTTCACCGACACCTACGCCGACCGCCTGTTCCGGGCCTTCTCCGCCGAAGAACGGGCCATGTACATCCGCAGCAACGAGTCCCGTATCGTCAAAGACATGTTCGCGCTCAGGGCCCGCGAGTTCTACCCCCAGATAGAGGTCATGGACGATCCCCCCTCCTTGCGCCGCTTCCGCGACGACGTCCACACCGAATGGCTCTCCAACAGTTGCGCCACCTCCCAGTGTCACGGCGGCGAAGACGCCGGACGCCTCTGGCTCTTCGCCCGCAACGCCGGCTCCAAAGAAGCCGTCTACACCAACTTCCTCATCCTCGACCGCTTCCGCACCACCGACGGCCGACCACTCATCGATTTCGACAAGCCCTCCCGCTCCCTCCTCCTCCAATACGGCCTCCCCCGCGAAGACGCCATCTCCCCCCACCCAAAGGTCGAGAACTTCGGCCGAAACCAAAAGTGGCGGCCAGTCTTCAGTGGCGAGCAAGACGAACGCTTCATCGCCGCCCTCGAGTGGATCGGCTCCATGACCGCCCCCCACGTCGACTACCCCATCGACTACGACCCCCCCCGTCCCCGCGGCGGTGTCGCCGCCCAACCGGATAACATCGGGAAACCCCAGCCCAGATAAGGCCCGCACCTTCGCCTCCGCTTCGCCCCCCACGTTTCTGAGTACACTCTGAGCGTCCGATCCCCCGCGAATGTCCTTTCAGGCTTCCTTTCCCCCACTCCGCACCCTCCCGTCATCTGTTTTCCTTGGCTCCCTGTTTTCATTCCAAGTCATCATGCAACAGACACTTGCCGCTTCCATCCGTCGCTCCTCCCTCGTCACCCTCGTGGGCATGGCGGGCCTCGCCCTGTCACTCGGTGGCATGGGCTGCGATGATCGTTCCGACAACGTCCGATCCATCGAGAAGGCCAGCCAAGATCTCGTCTCGATGACCGGCGGCGGAACCTACGCCGCCCCCGCCGACGCCCGCAAAAAGGGCCTCGATGCCGCCGCGAGCGCCGTGCAAGACGCCGCCAGCGACGGCAGCGACGGCGAAAAGGCTCCCGCGGCAGTCCTCACCGCAAGCACGCAAGACGGCCTCGCCCTTGCCCCCGCCGAAGAAGCCCTCCGCCTCGATCGCGACTCCCGCAACACCATCACCCGAATCAACTCCATCCTCTCAGAATGGGGAATCCGCAACGCCACCGCAACCGCCGCGGCATCGTTCGACCCCTCCGCTCAAATCACGGAACTGCGGGCCTCCAAGTCCGCCCGCGCCGAGCGGATCTCCATCGAACAAGCCCGCCTCGCCGAACTCGAAACCCGCCTCGCCGCCCTCCTCGCCAACGCCGCCACCAAAATGAAGGCCGCCGATGACGCCCAGGCCAGTTACGTCCAGCAGATGACCGGCGTCGCCAAGTTGAGCGCGGTCGCCGCCGCACCCGTCGTCGAACAAGCCAACAAAGCCCGACGCGAAGGCGATATCGCCCGCTTGGCCGGTTCCCGCATCGAAGCCGAAGCCGCCGAGGTTGCCCCCCTCATCTCCGAACTCAAACTCGTGATCGCGCAACTCGAGAATCAGAACAAAAACCTCGACGCAACCGAGGCAGAACTCAACGGCCGGGCCACGGCCTACCGCGCCGAAGCCAGCGAGTCCACCACCGCCGCCACCGTCGCCGCCAACGACATCGACAGCATGGTCGGCTCCCTGAAGGAACTGCACGCCGGGCCGCTCTCCAAAGCCTTTGAAGATGCGGAATCACTCCTGAGCAAGGCCGCCGCGAACGCCTCCAAGGGCGGCACAGCCTCGCCCGTCTCGGGCAAACTCGCCGTCGCCAACGCCCAATCCACCCTCGCGGACCTCCAATGGTCCCGCGCCATGTCCGCCGCAAGCCTCGCGACCACCCTCGAACTCTTGGCCGGTGCCCAGCCCGCGCTCCCGCAATCCGCCTCCTACGCGAGCGACGCCGCCGCCGCCCGCGAACAGCAGAAAAACTCGCTCCTCGCCGCCACCGCTGCCTTTGAATCCGCCAAGTCCGCCGTCGGTGGGGCTCGCGTCCAAGGCGTCGCCAAAGAACGCCTCGAACGCCTCGGTGAACTCCTCGAAAAATCCCGCTCCGTCACCAGCGGTGAAGCCGCCGACGTCAATGCCACCTTCAACCTCAAGGTCAGAAAAAGCCCGGTCGCGGCCCGCGAAGCCACCGCCGAACAAGCCCCCGAAGCAGCACCGGTTGCAGACGCCGGCACTCCCATCGATCCAGATCTCATCGCCATGGTCGACGCCATGGACGCCGCCTCCAAGGCTGGCGAAGACGTCTCGTCCTACATGATCTCCACCAACCCCGATTCAATCGTCGCCATGACCGGCCCCGATCGCCTGCGCGCAGCCGCGAAAAAGGCCTACGGGAAAGACCTGAAAGAACTCCTCGAAGGTTCGCCCCTCGCATCCCTCGCCGATCAGTCGGGTATGTCCTCCACCGACCTCAAAATCACCATGAAGGACGCCGACAACGCGACCTCCACGCTCCCGGGCGCACCCATCCCCCTCGCCTTCAAAAGGGTCGATGGCAACTGGAAGTTCAACCTCGATGGCATGGGCCCCATGGCAAAGATGATGCTCTTCCCCATCGGCAAGGCACTCGGTAACTTCGCGGCAGAAGTCGAAGCCGGAAACATCCCCGAAGCCGACTTCAACGCCAAGTTAATGCAAACAATGCAGGGTGCGATGTCGGGCGGCGGAATGCCCCCCGGCGACAAGTAATGAATCGGCACGCCATCCACGGTTAGCACAATCCTCTGCCTTTGCCTTAATGCCTTCATCTTACTGCCTTGGGTGGCACGGGCGTCGCCGCCCGTCCGCCCCTTGCTCGCTGGCCCCCGCCCGTGCTAAAAGCCCGTCCTACTTCTCGCTCCCGCCTGTGGCCCGCGGCAACCGTCCCCCTATCAACCACAGGAAGGCGGCCCATTGTCGCGCTTTTGGATTGACACGCTCTCGGCCCGAATGTAGACTGAAGGGCCGTCCGGTTCGCGGGCTAATTTGACCGAGCGTTCCGATCACATGCTCAACAACGGCGCGGCAAACCTCGCCTCGCATCTTCGCTGACCCTCGGTCCCCCCACGCCCACTCGCAGTGCCCGTCCTCCTTCGCCCCGGCGTCCAACGACGATGCGGGCACCAACCCGCAATCCGTCGCGGTGTGCGACTTCAACGCCGACAGCCGGCCCGACCTAGCCGTTTCCCCACTCCCCTTTTAGATCGGAGATCACCATGAATGCCATCAGTCCCGACCGCCGCGGCGTCGTTCGGCGCCACTTGTTGGGCCTCGTGCTCGCCTTGTGGTGGGGGCTGATCGGGGTGGGTGGCTTGGGCGGCGCGGAGATCGCCCAGGCCCAGCCGTTTAACGTACGGACGTGGTACGCGCAGGGGCAGGTGTTCGTAGTCTGGCAGTTCCCCGCCCCCCCGGCCGCGCCGACCGACACGGTGGAGATTTATGCATCGCTCGCCGCTCAGGCCAACACCACGAGCATGACGCCGCTGGGGCGAGTCTTCTTCCCGGAATACACCGGTGCCCGCCTTCGGGCTCTGGCGTCCGGCGCGACGCTCAGGGTTCCGACTCCTGCCGGCGGGATCTACACACTCGCAGCCAACGAGGGCGTCTTCGCCTACACGCCCCGCGCCAATGGCGGCCTCTTCTTTGCGGTCGTTGACACTGGCAGCACCGCTGTGACCGCCGCCAACAGCAGCACGAGGGCCTTCAGTTACAATCCCGCGGCTGACCCCGTGCGTCCGCATCCGCAGGTCACGGTCGTCACACCAGGGGGCAACGCCGCGACGGCCTACGTCGTGTGGGCTGAGGGGCGCAACGACTACAACAACTCCCGCCCGGATATTCCCGTTCTCGGCAATGCGGCCAAGAACGGCGTCCCCCACGTCTTTGTCATCACCGAGCCCGTCGGCGGCGTGCCCGGTGGCCCGCTCACCTGCGCGTTTGCCCTGCACGGTGGCGGCGGCAACTACCAGTTGTTCCTGCCGGGCGTGCCCGCGCGGGCGAACATGTCGCTCACACTCAACAACGGCATCGTCGTCACGCCGGACGACACGATATATGCCCGAAATGTAAACGCTCTGGAGTTCGACAATACCGACTGGTTCGGATACGACGCCGCGCTCGACCCGTTCACCGCCGCCGTTCGCACCGACCCGCCACTCACCGCGACGATCGTCAACTTCACTCAGCGGCGATTCTTCTGGATCATGGACTGGGTGCTTGGGATGACCCCGGCCGCTTCGCCCTACACGATCGATCCGACACGCGTTGCCGTGGTGGGCCACAGCGGTGGCGGGCGCGGCACCGGGCAGATTTCACGTACCGCGCCCGAGCGGTTCTGCGCTGCGGTCCTCTACTGCCCGGCCATCAACTTCCAGCTAAACCCGGGCCCTCTGGTCGACTACCTCAGCGGAACCATCACCGACAATCGCTCCACCAACATTCCCCGGCCCGGTGCGGCTGGCACTCTGGGCATTCTCGAAGTACTTACGCCCACCGTCCGCATCTCGCCCACCCAGCGAGACCTCGCTCTCTCCCGTGCGTACTTCGGCAAGCGAGATCAGGGCGCTGCCGCGGGCTGGGACGCGGGCATGCGTACGGCCCTCGATTCGATGGACGATTCGGGCCTGGGCTACATGATCTTCTGGGATGAGCGCGAGCATGATGTTGAGCCATGGTCGGTCGAGAACGGGGCGATCCCGCCGGGGCCGGACATCGGTCAGTGGGTCGCACCCGTGCGCACGGTTCGCGCTTCGTGCCAATATCTGGTAGACACCTATCGCTCCAACCGCTCATACCCCGGTTTCTTTAACGCCGATGCGGATACCGCCCTCACCGGCCAGCAACTCGATCCCGGACCGGGCGATCCGAACTTGGGCGATGCGTGGGGCACCTGGGGCGGGTACTTTGATTGGGAAGCAGGCACCGTAATCGACCTGCCCACGCGCTGGGACTGCACCGTCTTCGCATCCGCATTCGCGCCCGCCAGCATCGACAACTCGCCCGCGACGACATACACGACCAGCGTCACTCCGCGCAAGTCGGCTCTCTACAACCCGGCCCCCGGTTCCACCATCTATTGGTACGCCAGACCCGTCGGCGGCCCGTCCGTCACCCAGCAGGGCACGGTCATCGCCGATGCAAACGGCATCGCACCGGCCACCGGCGTCACCGTCACGCGCGAGGATGTGGGCCGGATCCGCATCTCCTTCTCGACAGTGCCCCTGTGCATCGGCGCCGGTTCAGTCACTCCCCCGACTTCCGCGCAGGTCTGTCCCAGCGAGGGAGCGACGATCACTGTGACCGCCGCCGGGAGCGGACCATTCTCATTCCAGTGGCAATACGCGCTCGCGGCAGCGCCCGCAGTCTGGACCAATCTCGCCGACGGCGTTGTGATAGGCGTGGGAACGGTCGCCGGGTCCACGACCAGCGCCCTCGCGCTCTCGGCCATCGCCGCCTCCGGTAATCACTTCCGCTGCATCGTCAACAACGCCTGCGGCAGCGCGACAAGCGACCCCGCGACCCTCACCATCTGCATCGGCGACGCAGACTGCGACCAGGACGCCGATTCCGACGACGTCGTAACCTTCTTCACCGCGTGGGATGCGGGTGAACCCGGCGGCGACGCCGACGCCGACGGTGACACCGACTCCGACGACATCATCGTCTTCTTCGCGGCTTGGGATTCCGGCTGCTAACCCGCAACCAAAACTGGCTGACGCTTCGGTGGTCGTGGGGGCACTGGGCCCCGCCTCCCCCGCGCGCCGTCTCGCCCGCCATCCCCGCTCCCTTCCGAACAGCCCGAAGGGCTCGACAGAAAGTAGCCGGGGCGTTGGAGCCGCTCTGGGCGACACCCCCGGACAGCCAACCAAAAACAAACCGGCAGACTGAAGCTCTGCAACCCGATCAACCACGTCCGCCAAACGAACGCACCGCGCCCCACTCCCCAAAATCGCCTGTCCCACTTCCTCACTCCCCAGCCTGCTTCAGCAGGCTTGCTCGCTCGTAGGCCCCCGCTTCAGCGGGGGTTACCAGCCCCGGCATGTGCCGACAGCCCGTCCGACGGGCTTCTCGCTCCAGCCTTCAGGCACTTGCCCATCCGATGCGATTCCCCACCTCAACCCCGACCACGGTCGCAGCCACGCAGCCAGGCATCAGCGCAACGCCCCTCCAACCCTCG
>Ga0105044_10006101_pt1 | contig 16564 bp, 14 predicted proteins | sample MAT01_FD_78092 | JGI IMG/M metagenome (GOLD analysis project Ga0105044, IMG submission 78092) | Freshwater microbial communities from Lake Fryxell liftoff mats and glacier meltwater in Antarctica - MAT-01 | ecosystem: Environmental > Aquatic > Freshwater > Ice > Liftoff microbial mat | place... | reverse complement strand
TGGTATACGCGGTCGTGTGCGAAGTTCGCGGCGGCGGGTTTTGAAGTGTATTTCCTCGAACGGCGCGGTTGCGGCCTGAACACTTCGCGGCGTGGCGACGCACCGAATTTTCGCCGACTTTTCGACGATGTCAGCGAGTTTTTGTTGAATCTTCGGCAAGAGAAAGCGTGGCTGCCGATTCATTTGGCGGGCATATCGTGGGGCGGCAAGCTCGCGGCGGGGTTGCCGTACCGCAAGCCGGGGCTGATCGATTCGCTCGTGATGGTCTGTCCTGGGTTGTGTCCGAAAATTGCCGCGCCGTTCCTGCAAAGGGCGGCGGTCACCCGTGCGCGACTCCGCGACCCGACCCAACTGTTCCCGATCCCACTGAACGACCCCGACTACTTCACGTCGTCCCCCGAGTGGCAACAATTCGTCGACGACGATCGTTTCGGTTTGCGACGAGCGACCGCACGATTTTTGTTCTCGAGCGTGTCGTTAGACATGTATTTGAAGCGTGCGATCAAGCGAGTGACTGTTCCCACGTTGATGCTGCTCGCGGGGCAAGATCGCGTGATCGACAACGTGCGAACGCGAAAGCTCTTCTTGAATTTCCCTGCGAAATCGCGGACGATAATCGATTACCCGAACGCGCACCACACGCTGGAATTCGAACCCGATGGCCATCCGTTCGTCCACGACTTGGTGCTGTGGTTGTCTCATCATCAATAATTGAGGAGCACTCGTGCTGGAAAATCAAGAGCCATATCTGGCGATTCAGGTCGTGATGATGCCGAAGGATACGAACCCGTTCGGGACGATCTTCGGCGGCGTCATTCTCAGCCACATCGACATGGCGGGATCGATTGCCGCACGGCGGGAAGTCGAACTTCGTGGCGGTGTGAAGGGTGCGCAATTCGTGACGGTGGCGATTAATCGTGTCGAGTTCAAAAAACCGGTGCTGATCGGCGATGTCGTCAAATTCCTTGCGACGGTAGTACGCATCGGGCGGACCTCGATCACGATGCGAATCGACGTGATTGCGGAACGCGGTTCGGAAACGATATCGGTGACGGATGCCGAGGTTGTTTACGTGGGAGTGCGTCCCGTCGGTGAGGATCGGCAACCCGTACCGCTTCTGCCGCAGACATCGGCGTGAAGTCGGCGAATTCGGCATTTCACCCGGTTTGTTCGTGAAGGCGGGAAGTATACAACCGAATTGCTAATATAGAGTCGAACGAACCTGCGTACTGCTGAGGCCGAGATGGGTTACTCCGAGAATCACCTTTACTTCGACGATATGCACGTCGGTCAAGAATGGGAATCCGGTGGCCGTACAGTTACAGAAACGGACATCGTGAACTTCGCGGGTTTCAGCGGCGACTTCAACCCGATTCATATCGATCACGAATTTGCGGCGAGTACACCGTTCCGCAGACCGATTGCCCACGGCATCGGCGTGTTCTGCATAGCTAGTGGTCTGAGCGTTCTGTCGCCGCCCGTGCGGACGATTGCACTTCTCGGCGTGCGAAGCTGGCAGTTCATCCTTCCGGTTTTCCCCGGCGACACCGTTCATACTCGCACCAAAGTCGTCGAAAAGACACTTCGTGGCCGCGGCAAACGCGGCGAGATCATCTGGCATCGTTGGATCATCAACCAGGACAGCAAAATCGTTCAAGAAGGCGAAGTCATCACGCTCGTCGAATGTCGCCCACTCCCCCGCCCACTCGCCACACCCGAAGTCCTAGCGATCGCAAACGTCCTCACCGAAGCAACGGGACCGATCTAGAATCGGACTTCGATTCCATCACTGACGAGGCGGGTCGGTAGCGGCCCCTTCGAAGGGGGGTGCGGACATCCAGATGCCACTGACGCCGTGGAAATACCCAACATCGTAAAGGCGTCGCATCTCGGCGGGTTCAAAGTTCAAGCCGAGAGTCCGCCCATCGTCGCTATCGGGTATCGCGGTCAGGTGGAAATTCGAACCGGCATTTCTCGATTGGTGGAATAAACTGGCGATTTCCGCGCGGCAGTGCGCGTGTAAAATGCCAGCCGCCGAGGCCGCCAACACCGGCAGTACGCGAGGACGTACGGGGGCCGGATCGGTGAAGAGTTTGCCGGAAATGATCAAATAGACATTCGCACCGACCGAACGTCCTTCCGATTGTGGTGGCAAGGAACCGGGCGGGATGAACAGTTGGGCTGTCACTCCGCCATCGACGTGCAAATCGATTGCGGTTTTACCATTCACTTCGCTCGTAATTGCAACGGGTGGTAACATGCCAGGCACGGAACACGATGCCAACAAGATGTGGCGAAAGCGTTCGGTCGCGTTCGGCCCGCCCTTCTCTGCGACAGCGCCCATATCCCATACGACGAGTTTCCGTGTCGTGAGATTAGTCGTTCCCACATACAACCTGCGACCGCGCCGGTGTTCAGTTGCGACGTATGCGAGTAATCGCTCGTCGACGATGGAATCGATCAGGCGTCGCAGCGGATCGCTCGACGCAATGGAACCCGCCCACGGAATGAGGATCCAGGCACGCGTGTTGTAGATGTCTGCGGCGCGAATCGACGTGTAAAACTCGCGTGTGGCTTCGTCGAATTGCGGGCCGAGGAACGCCACGGTGGCAATGAGAGCGCCGGTGCTGATTCCCGTGACGACATCGAATTGCGGACGGCTGCCCGTTTTAGACCAACCGGAGAGAAAGCCTGCGGTGTACGCGCCGTACATGCCGCCGCCCGAAATCACCAGCACGTTTTTCGGTACGACCGGTGCCGGTATCGGTGTGGGAATTTCTTCGGGTAGATTCGCCGTCGCCATTCGGACCGTTTGGCGAACACGCGAGTTGTCCGTCGGCGCACACGTTTCGCGCGACCGACAACCGAGCGTCACGCTCAGGGCCAGCAGCACGACAGTCGGGATCGCACGCGATAATCGATTATGTCGGAACATATTAATAGTTTCCATAGCGATATTCCCGTACGCGAGTCAAGCCAATTCATCGGAAATCTGCGCCGCGACTCGAAGTATGCGGGCTACGCATAGGATGGGCACGTTCGGGAAGAACCCGCTTTCAAATTCATTCGCAGACATCGTCGCGCAAACGGCGTATAATCCCGTTACGTTGTACTCACACCGACTCTCCCCCACCGAACGTTTTTGCCGGGAGGCCCACAACAATGCGACGCCGAATTACAATCTCACTCTCGTTTGCCGCGTGTCTGGCGATGTTCTTCGTCCCGGTTGCACGCTCGCAAGACGCGCCGAGCGATGAATCGATTACCACTTTCGATGGGGTCAAACTCGACGTCAAGTTTTACAAGGCTGCGGTTCAGAAGAACGGCTCGGTCGTGGTGCTGCTTCATGCCTTCGGGAAAGACCCGAACAAAGGCGACTGGGATGGCCTCGCCAAGACCCTCACCAAAGAAGGGTTTAACGTCGTTCGCTTCGACTTTCGCGGGCACGGCAAAAGCACCGATGTAGTGCCAGAGATGTTCTGGCGGAACGACGTGTTCAGCGCCTTGAATAAAGCGCACATGAAGGGCGGGGCCAAAAGCTCTCCTGCCAAGGAAATCCTTATTAAGGATTTCGAAAAGAAGACCGCTTACTTTCCAATGCTTATTAACGATATCGCCGCGATCCGATCTCTGATCGATATCAAAAACGATTTGGGAGAAGTGAATTCGAGTTCGATTTACTTCGTAGGGGCAGGCGATGCGGCCACGCTCGGCATGATGTTTATCACAAGCGAATGGCACCGCGATGCAAAACTCCCGAACGTCGCAGTGCCTGCCTTACTACCGCGATTCGTCGCCGCGACTGGACGCATTTACGGTTCGGATCCGGCCGGACGCGATTACGGTGGCGGCGTCTGGTTGTCGCCGACGCGACATCCGAGTGTGAGTACGAGCGCGGTCGAAGGCTGGGTATCAAAACACGGACGCGACACCAACGGTGATATGCGGAAAGAAACGCCGATGCTGTTTGTCCACGGAGACAAAGACAAAGAAGGTGAGACATCTTGCAAATACTTCACGAATCAAGTGATGGTCGCCGCTGGGAAAACGTCACCGAAGCTCGATAAACTCGACTTCACGTTCCTTCGAAGCATCAAAGGCACCGACCTTAAGGGCGTCGATCTGCTTGGAAAAGACAGCACGCTGGGCACCGAAAAGATGATTATCGAGTTCTTGAACAAGATGGAAATCGAGCGCAAGAAAAAGAACCGCACCGCCCGCGAATACAAAAACCCGCTGCCAATCGTAATCAATACGTTCCTAGCCAATTAGTAATGCTTTACCCGCGAGGGTGGAACTTCTTGTGGATCGCCTTCAGGCGGGTGCGGTCGATGTGCGTGTAGAGTTGCGTCGTCTGGATCGAGGCATGTCCAAGCAATTCTTGCACCGTGCGTAGGTCGGCCCCGCCGGCGAGTAGGTGCGTCGCGAAACTATGGCGTAGCGTGTGTGGGCTGACCGTCATCGGCAGCTCGGCACGCAGGCAGTATTTCTTCACCAGCATCCACAGCACGATTCGCGACAGCGGCTGCCCCGAACGCGACGTGAAAACGTGCTCTTCGCCACCGGCCATCGCGGCATCCGCGAGGTACGCGCGCAACGAGGCAATTGCTGGTTTGCCGAGCGGTACGACACGTTGTTTGCTCCCTTTGCCGAAGCATTTGCAGAACGCCGAATCCAAGTACAAATCGTGCCGCTTCAGCCCAACGACTTCCGACGCTCGGCAACCGGTGGCGTACAGCGTTTCGAGTAATGCTCGGTCACGCAAGAAGAATCGATCCCCTGCCCGCGGAGCATTCAGCAATGCATCGACGCTCTCCGGCGATAGCACGTGAGGTACGCGCTGCCAGAGTTTCGGCGACGCCAACAGTTCGACGCTCGACGGGTCGGCTTTTTCTTCGAGTCGCAGGAAGCGGTAGAACATTCGCAGCGCGGCGAGGTGCCGGGCGATACTCGGGGCCGCGAGTTCTTCCTCGTGCATGAACGCGATGTATCGCGACAAATCGCTGAGAGTCGGCGCGAAATAGTTCGGCAGTTTCGCGATCACCGTCCACTGTGCGTACCGTTCGAGATCGTGGTTGTACGCGAGAAGTGTATTTTCGGAGAGGCCACGTTCGGACTGCAAATAGTGTCGAAACGCGATAATGTCCGACATGAGTTCGTTGAGTGACATCGCGGGTTCACCCTAATAAGCGTTGCCGAATCGATTGGCGAAGCATTCCGATGGCACGACCGCGATGGCTCAGCGCGTGTTTGACCGTATTTGAGAGTTCGCCGAACGATGCGTGATACTCGGGGATCACGAACAGCGGATCGTAGCCGAAACCTCCACTGCCGGTCGGTTGCGATGCGATGCGGCCCCAACAGCGACCTTCAACGACCGCAACAACAGTGCCCGTTGGATCGGCGAGCGCTGCGGCGCTTACGTAGTACGCGGCACGTTTGTCGCCGTGAAAATTTGCGAGTTCCTGCAACAATTTTGCGTTATTTGCTGCATCGTTGCCATGTTCGCCCGCCCATCTCGCCGAGTAAATCCCCGGCTGTCCGTCGAGTGCCGGTACGACCAGGCCACTATCTTCGCCGAGTACCCATTCGCCCAACATTGGCGCGAGTGTCGTCGCTTTCAGGCGAGCGTTTTCCTCGAAGGTGCTGCCCGTTTCTTCGATGTCCGCAGGGGCATTAGCGTACGGCGAAAGATCGGTCACCTCGACGAGGTCCGATAGCAATTCGACCAATTCGCGCAACTTCTTTTTGTTTCGACTACCCAGTACGAGTCGCGGCATACTGCGTCCTGAAGCGTGTGTAAAAGATCCCGGATTCGGTTCGCCGGTCGGCTTGTAAGCCGGGTTTTGTCCCACCTTGCGGTGATGACGATCATTTCTCTAGCCGCACGGTTACTCGTGCGATCGAGCAGCCTACCCGAGGCTCAAACGGATCGGGTCGATCCTCACCTCTGCTCGGCCTTGCTTCCAGTGGGGTTTGCCTAGCCGACGGGTCACCCCGCCGCTGGTGCGCTCTTACATTAAGGGCTTGCGCCCCGCACCGTTTCACCCTTACCTGTCGGAATGCGGAATGGGGAACGCGGATTGCGGAGTGATTCCGAGTTCCGAATTCCGCATTCCGACAGGCGGTTTACTTTCTGTTGCACTGTCCCGCCCGTTGGCGATTGGCACCGGGAGTACCAAGCGTTACCGAGGGTGGGAGTTACCCACCACTGCACCCTATAAAGCCCGGACTTTCCTCTCGCCACGAATGGCCAGCGACCGTCCCAGCGACCGACGAACCGAACTTGCATGGTATCGCCCGAACGTGGGATTGAAAAGGGAATGCGTACGAAGTTGGTCGCCGGTGGCCGAAATCGCGTCGCCAGAATCGACGTAAATTACAATTGCGTCCTTTGTACGTCAGATCGCGCACTGTTTTTGGACTGCGTGGAAATCGCGTCGATATCCAAGACATCATGCACCTCTGGTTAAATGGCTTTTACTTAATTGCTCCACCAATCGGCCGCGATGTCGTGGTTCCATTCACAGACGGCTGCGCACGATTGCAGTGCGATCTCCAGTTCGCGGATGTCGCCATACCGCGACCTGGGATTCTTCCGGAGGCACTTCAGAATAATCTCTTCGAGGTCGGCGGGTAACTGCGGGTCTATTTCGCGGAGCGGTGTTGGCTCAGTCATCAGGTGTGCGGCCAGGATTTCCATCAGCGATTTCGCATCGAATAGGGGCTTCCCTGCAAGCATAAAATGCATCGTGACGCCGAGGGAGTAAACATCGCTCCGGGCATCGACTGTGTCGCCGCGGGCCTGTTCGGGCGACATGTAATGTGGCGTGCCGATGATCGCGCCTTCGCGGGTCAGCTTCGCCGAATCGCCCGTCTCGTCTGGCCCGAGTACTAAACCGAAATCGAGGAGTTTCGCGACATCTTGCAACCCGCCGCGCGTCGTTGCCATGATGTTGCTCGGCTTAATATCGCGATGGATCATCCCCACTGAATGGGCTTCGCGCAGTCCGCGACAAATCTGCGATATCAGAAACACCACGCGGCCCGGCGCGACGGGGCCATGACGTTTCACCAGTTCATCGAGGTTCATTCCCGGCAGATATTCCATGACGAAGTAAAATGTGCCATCGGGCGTGTAACCGTAGTCGTAGACATCGACGGTGTTCCAGTGCGTCAGCGTCGCCAGAATTTTCACTTCGCGTTCGAACCGCATAATCAACTTTGGATCGGCCGAGCGATCCGGGCGAATGAGCTTGATTACGCTTGGTCGTTTGAGCAAGCGATGTTCGGCGAGGTACACTTCGCCCATACCGCCGGTGCCGAGGTGCTTACGCAAGATATACTGGCCGAACCGCCTTGCCTCGAACGCTTCCTTCCGTAAAGCCCCACTTTGGGCCGCGCCGTAACCCGCTATGAACGTGCCGATGAGTGCCCAGATTGCGAACTGAACGAACATGAATGACGTGCGTTCGATGGTCAGCTCGGACGTTGTTAACATCACTAACACAGTGACGACCACAGGAACGATACTGGTGCCGCTGGCGAATGCGACCGCACGCCGCCACGACATCGGTACAAGCACCGGGTAACCCGCGATCAATGCGAACCACGGAAAGAAACTCGTGTTCGCCAGTACGATTTGCAGGCTACCCGTCCAATAAACTTCGTTGAGTTCCGGCGATCGCAATTGATTGCGCAAGAAGTCGTACTGCGTGCTGCCGAGGGCGGCCCAAGCGATGAGGATCGTGGCATATTGTGCGATCTGTCGTCGGCCACGCGAAGCGGTGAGGCCGTAACGAACCATTAGCGTGAGCATAATCTGCAATCCGAATCCCGACCCGATTACGATGCGTTGGAACACGATACCTGCGCGTTCGATAAAGAACAGATCGCGAACCAGTAACCCGGCATACGCCACGACGAACACGTAACAGGCTCGCTCGAAGCGGTTCGCCAGCAATGCATCGAATTCGCCGTCCGCATCGGGCGGTGCCCCTTCGATCATTTCCACGGCTCGCGCACTTGTGCGTTCGGGAGGTGCGGCCCCGGTTTTGGCAAAACTATGGTGTAGAGTCGTCAACGCGGAATCGGGAATCGGTTCCATGTTCGTCCATACTCCGGTTCGCGACACAGTTCCGGTTGTCGGATGTCAAACGGATGTATGCGTTATCACTTTTAATATGCAGAAGAACGCAATCAAAACCACAAGTGATACAAACAAAACGACATTCCGGTAATTTCGAGATTGTTCGCTGTCTCGGAAAAACCACTTTTCCACACTCGCGTTTACTCTTGTGCTCGTTCGGATTAACTTAAAGGGATATCCCACCGTCATGCAAGGAGCCTTCATGCCTGCTGCCCTCTCGACTGTCGCCGTCCACCTTCGCCCGATCGACAACATCGCCGTGGCACGTCGCCTCGTCGTCGCAGGAACCGAGGTCGAGTTCGATGGCGGTACCGTGGCGATTGCGACGAACGTGAAACTCGGCCACAAGTTCGCGGTGCGGCCCATCCTTGCGGGTGAGCCGATCCACAAATACGGCCAGGTCATCGGGTTTGCGGGGAAAGACATCGCGCCCGGCGAACACGTTCACACGCACAACGTCGTGCTCGGGCAGTTCGAGCGCGACTACGCCTACGCCACCGAAACCCCGCCGCCGCCCGCGCCCCCGGCCGAGTACCGCACCTTCGAGGGGTACGACCGCGGCAGTCACAAAGCCGATCACCTGCGTTATGGCACTCGTAACTATATCGCGATTATCAGCACCGTGAACTGCTCCGCCGCAACGAGCAAGTACGTTGCCGAGAAACTGCGAGCGAGCGGCATTCTCGATCAATATCCGAACGTCCATGGCGTCGTGCCGATCGTTCACAAACATGGCTGCGCGATGGCGTACGGTGGCGAAGATCACAAGCAACTCGACCGCACGCTCGCCGGTATCGCGAATCACCCGAACGTGGCCGCATACATTCTCATCGGTCTCGGCTGCGAAACCGGCCAGGCCAGTCACCTCATCGAGAACGAGAATCTCGGACTGTTTCAACTCGGTAAACAGAAGCAACCGCCGTTAAACCTCAGCATTCAGGAACTCGGCGGCATCGGCAAAACCGTCGATGCGGGCGTCAAGGCGATTGCTGAGATGCTCCCTCGCGTCAACGATGTGCATCGCGTGTCGATCGCCGCGAAGCACATCACGCTCGGCACAAATTGCGGCGGTTCTGATGGCAACAGCGGCGTAACCGCGAACCCCGCACTCGGCTACGCATCGGACCTCATCGTCCAACAAGGCGGCACGTCAGTACTCGGCGAGACGCCCGAAATTTACGGTGCCGAACACCTTCTCACCCGCCGTGCGGTTAGCAAGGCCGTCGGCGAAAAGCTCGTCGAACGGATCAAATGGTGGGAGTGGTACACCGGTGTGTTCGGCGTCGAAATCAACAACAATCCCTCGGTTGGCAACAAGGAAGGTGGCCTCACAACGATCTACGAAAAATCGCTCGGGGCGATTGCGAAGGCGGGTACGACCGCGATGTCGGCAGTGCTCGAATACGCCGAGCCGATTAAAACGAAGGGCTTCGTGGTGATGGACACGCCCGGTTACGACCCCGTCAGCATGACGGGTATCGTCGCCGGCGGCGCAAACGTGTGCGTGTTCACCACGGGCCGCGGCAGTGTCTACGGTTGCAAGCCAACGCCGTGTATCAAGGTGGCGACAAATACGCCACTTTACGAGCGAATGATTTCCGACATGGACATCGACGCCGGAAAAATCATCCACGGTACGAGCATCGAATCGGTGGGCAAGGAAATCTTCGAGATGATTCTCGCCGTCGCGAGTGGCAAGGAAACGAAGAGCGAAATCCACGGCGTCGGCGAAGAAGAGTTCGCACCCTGGCACATCGGGCCAACGCTGTAATAAGCATGTACGCAGTTGGTATAATTATTGGAAAAAGAGGTGCGACATGGCGTTTATATAGCAACTTCACTCTGGCTTCCGCCGTCGCCGAATTCGGCCTGACGATCACCACGCAGTCGTTGTTTCCGCACGTTCCGAGGATCGAAACCGGTACGTGGGTGCGCTACATACTCGACACATACGGTCCACTCGCTGTCGGAATCAACACTGAAAAAGCGCGATCCGAGTGGCTAATCGCCCCACTGCTCGGCGAGGTGTGGAACCGCGGGCGGGGCAGCCTGTTCCTGCTTTCGGGCGTTGATTTCACCGTGGACAAAGAAAAGGGATTGACTGGTGTGGTCGATTTCATGATTGGTCGCGGGCCGCAACTGTCGTTCGTCCTCAGCCCAAGTTGCCCGATCCTGGCGGTGGTCGAGGCGAAGAACGAGAGTATCCCCGGTGGGCAGGGGCAGTGCGCCGCGGAGATGGTGGCGGCCCAGCGATTCAATCAGACGGCCAAGACCGACATCGACACCGTATACGGGGTGGTAACGACGGGCACGACGTGGAAGTTTCATCAGCTGCACGGTACGTCTCTTGTCATCGACACCCGCGAGTACCTGATTTCCGACGTGGACCAGATCCTCGGCATCTTGATGCATATTGTCGGTCTGAATTCAATTACGACGAACAGCGTCTGACGTGGCAGGTGTCCATAATTGTCATACATCACCCACCCGAAAACAGATCGGCGAATTACTATCAATAAGTGACTTTTTAGAGCCTCAAAACCCGAAAAAACCGGTTTTTGAGATTCCGCAATTGTGACTTACGTCGATATCGACACTGTCCATTTGTGGAAGGCTTCCTAAGATAACGCATTCGATAGAAATGAATGACAGAGAGGGTTTACGATGGCCGAGCGAATGTCCTTTTCCACACGCAACGACCGCGCACGCGATAATCACGCGATTTCCCGCGCCGTCAACGGTGGTTTGAAGCGTAAAGAACGCGTAAATCGCGACAAGCGAATGACCGAACTGGTCAAGGCGGCCAAGCAACTTCCTTACATCCCATCGGTCATGAGCTGGTTGAGCGCGAAGCTCGGCAAGCCATCCACGCTGATTTCGCAAGCCGAAGTCGATAATCTCGTCAAGTAATAACGTCTTCATCGTTGGGACGGCTTACTTGCCGTTCCCTGTCGTGAAACTCGCAATATCGCACGGATCGCGGGAAAATCGGCAGTTTACCGAAGACGCGGAACCAATCGCGATCTTCGACGATCGCAGGCCGATCGCACAAACTACACCGTAACGCGCTGCCATCATCACCGACGATGTTCGATTCGCAGCGATTTTTAGCATGTGCCAGAATCACTTCCTCAGTGTAACCACGCCGCGACAATTCCGCTTCGATAATGCGGATCGCATCGGGTTCCATATCTTCGCGAAATACCGTCACCCGATCGAGCAATTCCTCTGTATCCGATTCCTGCGTGCGCTCGACGATCGTTTTTCTGTCGACGTTCATATCTTTACATTCTGCCGAAATTGATGGGAAAAGAATCGGTGCCGGGAACTCCGAAACCGAACACCGCGTCCTAGTGTTTAACTCTTACACGATTGTGTCGCGAATCGTCCTCACCAGATAACGGTGGACTCGGTTGCGGTTCGTCGTTTAGAATATGGCAATTGCGGCGGAACGATCGACGGATCGTTTTTGCTCTCATATCCTCAGGGGGTCTCCGGATGAAACGCGCCTTCTCCAGACTATTCTTTTCCGGGCTGATGATCGCCCTGACCACAGTAGTACAGGCGGCGGAGCTTACGCCCGCCACACCCGCACCACAATCGGACATTATCAACAAGTTAATAGCCGAAGGTTGGCAGAAAGCGGGCATCAAGAAGCCCGCCGACAAAGCCACCGACTTCGAGTTCATGCGTCGATCATTCATCGACCTCATCGGTCGTATTCCAACCACCGAAGAAGTCGTTGATTTCGAACAAGATCGCGGAACTGGCAAACGCGCACGCCTCATTCAACGCCTCCTGTATTCCAAGAGCTACGAGCCGAGGAACAACGGACAGACGATCAAGCTTGAGAAGGATAAAAATCTCAAGTTCTCGTACACCGACGAGTTTTCCGAACACTGGGCGAACATCTGGACCGTGTGGCTGATGACCCGTTCGGGCCACCAAACCTACCGCGATCAAATGAATGCCTGGTTGACCGACGAACTCGGTGGTAACACCGAAGCCAAGGTCACGCCACACGATGAATTCGTTACCAAGTTACTGACCGCCAGTGGCACGACCCGCATCGACGCGAATGCGGCTAACTTTATCATCCACCACCTCGGCGAACCGGTTCCCGCAGAGAAACAAGCCGAACTCGGTAAGTTCGACGCGGTGCCGATCACGTCGCGCGTCACCCGCTTGTTCATGGGTATCCAGACGAACTGTACCCAGTGCCACGATCACCCTTTCAACAAGGAGTGGATCCAGTCGGACTTCTGGGGCGTCAACGCCTTCTTCCGCCAGACGATTCGCACCAAAACGCCGATCGGCTCGGTCGTCCGCAACAATATGATGGCAACGCAAAAGGACTTCGAGATCGAACTCAAAGATACACCCGACTCGAATGCGTCCGGGATTATCTTCTACGAACGCCGCGATGGCAAGCTGATGGCGATTAAACCGAACTTCCTCAAAGACCTCGGTAAAGCCGAATCGGGCGACCCCGATCACAAGCCGATCGCCAAGACGGAAACGAAATCGCGCCGCCTCGCACTCGCCGATTATGTCGTCAAGCACGACAATTTCGCGAAAGCGTACGTCAATCGGATCTGGGGCCACCTCTTCGGACGCGGGATGAACAAAGAGCCGAGCATCGATGACTTCGGAAGCCATAATGAAGTTGTTCACCCCGAACTGCTATCGAAGTTAGCGACCGATTTCGCACAGTACAAGTATGACCCGAAGCAACTCTTGTACTGGATCTGCACGAGCGACGTTTACGGTCTCAGCCACGTTGCGAACAAGGATTACGTCGATCAAAAGTTCGAGCCATACTTCGCACGGATGCCGCTGAAGGCGATGTCGCCCGAAGTGCTTTTCGAGAGCTTGATGACCGCAGCCAAGGCCGACCTCGGTGGCGACCGCAAGACCCAGCGGAACGACTTTATGAAGCAGTTAGTCAGCAACTTCGGCGATGACGAAGGCAACGAAATCAACTTCAACGGGACCGTTGTCCAGGCATTGTTGTTGATGAATGGCAAGGAACTCAACGAGGAAATCGGCCGCACCGGTGCTAACAATCCAGTCGTTCGCTTGGTCGACAAGCATTCGAAGAAGAAGACCGCCGCGCTGAACACAAACGGGATGATCGACGATTTGTTCCTTAGCACGCTCAGCCGTCGGCCGACGGCAGCGGAAGTCACGCGGATTAACACGCTGATGACTAAGGGACAAGTGATTGCAGGCGAATCTCCGAAAGCCCCCGACGCACCGAAATCGGATTCGACGAAACCCGCAGTGGTGAAACCCGATCTGAAAGCCGTCGTGAAACCCGAGCCGAAGAAGCCAATGAAAAACCCCGGTTCTGCCCCAGTTGCGGTCGGCCCCCGATTCGTGCCACCGAGCATCGGAGATCATACACCGTTCTTCCAGGATCTTTTCTGGGCCCTACTCAACACCAACGAGTTCATGTTGAACCACTAACCGGTGGTAACGAACTGATGAACGAGCCGGGCCTTCGCCCGGCTCGTTCGTTTTTCAGGGTGAGTCTTGCGATCGGGTTCGTATCCGTTCGCGTGCCCAGGTTGCGGCTTCGCGGACGATAGCGTCTTCGTCTTTGGCAGCGATTTCGAGCGCGGGGATGGCTCGTGCGTCGCCGACATTTCCCAGCACAATAGCGGCATTTCGACGGAGGCCCGCGCGTTTGGTGCGTGCGAGCGATGTGTGGCCAAAACGCTTCCTGAACTCCACCTGCGAGATGCCGAGGAGTTCGATTGGGTCGAGAAACTGTAGTGCGGGGTCGTGTGGGAATGTGTGCGAAGCGCCCGCGTCGCGGTTCCACGGACAGACTTGCTGGCAGATGTCGCAGCCGAACAGCCAGTCGCCGATGTTCGCACGATGTTCTTCAGGGATGGGGGTACGCAGTTCGATTGTCAGGTAGCTGATGCAGCGACGGGCGTCAAGTATACCGGGTTCGGGGAACGCCTGCGTAGGGCAGGCATCGAGGCACGCAGTGCAGGTACCGCAATGGCTTCGCACGTGAGGCGGATCGGGTTTCAGATCAGCAGTCGTGAGCAGCGCGCCGAGGAAAAAGAAACTCCCGCGATGCTTGTTGATCAGCATCGTATTTTTGCCGAACCACCCCAACCCAGCCCGTCTGGCAAAGTCGCGTTCGAGCAACGGGGCGGTGTCGGCGATGGCACGAGACACCGTACCGGGACGCTCGATTTCCAGCCAATCTGCCAAAAGATTCAGGCGATCCCAAATGTAGCGATGATAGTCCGGCCCGTGCGCGTAAGCCGCCACGCGACCGTGGGACTTTTCATTATCGACAGATACTGAGGCACCGTATTCCAGCCCGACCATGACGACATTGCGAACGTCCGCGAGGATCGATTCCGGGTGTCGCCGCGCATCCGCATGCTTCGTGAGGTAGCCCATCTCGCCGTGAAAATCGCGACTGAGCCATGCGGTGAATCGCGCGAAACCGTCCGCCTCGGTGGCGGGCGCGATGCCACAAAGCGAAAAACCGAGACGGTTCGCCTCGGCTTTCAGTCGGTCCTCGACTCGCACGGCGAATCCTCGTTAAAGCGAAACTTTCGCACCGAAGTCGCGTTTTTGCTCGCTGATGAAATACGTCGAACACGCCGCATCGATCAAGTCGGGGCTGAAGTTTACACGCTCCATGTTGTACTTCGCAATCGACATCATCTGATCGAGCAGGTCGCGCGGCTGGCACATCCGGAACGGGCGTTTGTTGTTGCGATACCACTTGTCGATGAGGTAATCGACGCCGCTCGGGTCGTAATCGACGCGCTTGCCCTTGCACACCAGTTCCCAGATCTTGCGGTACTGTTCTTCGCTCGGGTCGCGAATTTCGATCTTGAACTTGATCCGCCGCAAGAATGCTTCATCGGCGAGTTGTGTCGGGTCGAGGTTCGTCGAGAAAATCAGAATCTGGTCGAACGGCACTTCGACTTTCGTACCGGTGATCGTCGTCAGGTAATCGTACTTTTTCTCGAGTGGCACGATCCAGCGGTTGAGCAAATCCATCGGACGCATTTGCTGACGTCCGAAGTCGTCGATCATGAAAATACCGCCGTTCGCCTTCATTTGCAGCGGGGCTTCGTAGTATTTGCCGATGGTATTGAAGGTGAGGTCGAGCATCGACAGCGAAAGTTCGCCACCGACGACGATCGTAGGCCGTTTGATCTTGATGTATCGCCGGTCGAATTCGTTCGCCTTCTTCAGCAGACCGCCGTTGGGGTCTTCCTGATCTTCCTCGCGAATGACGGTGTGCAAAATCGGGTCGAACACGCGGATAATCTGCCCGTTCGCTTCGACAGCGTACGGCACGTAAATCGTATCACCCATCAGTCGCGTGATCCGCTCGGCGACGCTCGTTTTGCCGTTGCCGGGGTAACCGAAGAAGAAGATCGATTGTGCGGAGTTGATCGCCGGGCCGATCTCGTTAAACGATTCATCGGTGATGATAAGGTCTTCAAAGGCCTTGCGGATACTCCTCCGCGTCACGACAATTTTCTTTACCGTCTGCGCAAGAACGGCTTCAACGTAATCGGTGAATGGTACGGGCAGCGGGCCGACGTAGCTCGTTTTCTCCATCGCTTCCTGCAGAGCGGCGGTGCCCTTCGGCGGCTTGATTTCGTAGATGAATGCGTTGTCGCCGCCACCGCTACCACGCTGGCCGACGATGTCGATGAGCGTCTGTTTACGGAGCGATTGCAGCACCGGTCCGAGTACGGGAAACGGCACCGAGAGTTCGTTGGCGATCTCGCCGCCTGTGAGTTGTCCGCGAGTGAATATCACTCGCAGGATCATGTCGAACAGGAACGGACTCGGCAGGCCGAGTTCTTCCCACTTCACAGGGATACGAGGAGAAAACTGGTTGCCCCCCCGCGTAGGCGAGCCTTCCTCGTCGGTCGGCGGTGGGTCGCCGAGGAGCGTCACGCCATCAAGGCTTCCGTACCGTTGAGCATCAGCCAACAGTTGATCGTAGTGGAGCTTGTGTAACCGCAAATGTTCGACCGCGCCCGTATCGCCTGCGGCTTCAGCTTGTGAAAGACAATCGAGCACCGCAGGTGCGACGGCATACTTCACGCCGTCGATGTACATATGGTGAAGGTATTCTCCCGGCCGAACGTAACAGTCCGGAGTGTGCGTCGGAAGTTGCAACATCTGATGGTAAAATTCATTCGCGATAATGAATCGCATCGTCCACCTTCCAACTGAGTCCGCAAGTTTACACTTAATCTATCTTAGAATACAGATAGACCAATTGGAAATTTCAGCCAGGAAGTGATCTTCACGTCCCGGTCACTTTCCGCCAACGATGGCGACCCGTGCGGCGGAACCGGCCACGTCTTCCAACTCGACGCGTAAATCCTCCGTGCGCTTCGTGCGGTCGATCAT
>Ga0105044_10006100_pt1 | contig 16566 bp, 15 predicted proteins | sample MAT01_FD_78092 | JGI IMG/M metagenome (GOLD analysis project Ga0105044, IMG submission 78092) | Freshwater microbial communities from Lake Fryxell liftoff mats and glacier meltwater in Antarctica - MAT-01 | ecosystem: Environmental > Aquatic > Freshwater > Ice > Liftoff microbial mat | place... | reverse complement strand
CTGGAGGAATTTATGGACGATGATTTTAGCACTGCTAAAGTGTTGGCCAATCTGTTTGATCTGGCGCCGGTTATTAATTCTATCAAAGACGGTCATATTGCAACAGGAGACATTTCAAGCGCCACATTACAGTTGTTGAAAGATGCGTTTAAAACTTACCTGGAAGATATTATGGGGTTGAAAGATTCAGCGGCTGCTGAAGACAATTCGCTGGATGGTGTAATGCAATTGCTGATGGATATCAGAAAGGATGCAAAATCAAAAAAGGATTATGCCACTTCCGATAAAATAAGAAATCAGTTGCTTACACTAGGCATCGCATTAAAAGATGAAAAGGATGGAGGGATGAGTTGGACCAGTGTGTGATGTTAGCTATACGATGTCTGTTTTTTTCGGTTTGTTGTTTACGTTTTTTTGCTGATTCGATCCACTCAATATTTTTCACAAAGAAGTTTTTAATAAAAAAGCTTTCGTTTTAAATACGAAAGCTTTTTTATTACGTAGACAAGATTGCCTGCAATTTGCCAGAAGTTATTACTATTTCACCCTTTTGAAGGTTTCATTTTTAGTGAAATATCATATTCATAAACTCATCTTCCATATCATCGAATACTCTTTTTTGCTGTTGGCCTTGTTTCCATTCTTGTATCATCTCCTTTACGTGTTTAAGTGCAGTGGGTGATTGAAAAGCTCTCAGATCTTTTTTAAAAGCCGATTCAATTTGCTTTAACTCAGACAGATGTTGGTGCACAGTTTCTATCGGATAACGCTGTACACTGAAACCACAAACTTCCATCAGCACAGAATATCGCGGTTGTTGAGAAATGCTGTTTACTTCAAACTCCAGATCCCTTGCCTGCTCTCTTAATATTTGCAGGTAAATCAATAATTTATCTTCTCCCAGTGTTTCCAGGTGGTCGTTTTCGTTGTGGATCCATTTTAATTCCAGCATCAAAAGCATGTGCAAATTTTTTGCTTCATACGCTGTAGTCAGTTCTTTCATCAGCGCTTCTTTTTCAATTTTTCGCTCTTCATCCTGCTCAAGATCGGGATGAAAAAGTTTGGCCAATTGCTTATAAATGGTGCTGATATTCTTTTGTTTCATTTCATTCGCAGCCTTTTGCATTCGCTCCGATTCCAATTGCTTTGCCGTTTTTTTCTTTTCGGGCTTACTCTTTTTAAATTGAGCATACTGTTGATCGTGCTGCTCCTGCTTTTCTGCCATTTTTTGTTCCATCTCGTTCACTTTTTCCTGCATGGCTCTCATATCGTTCGTATCTATCCCATCCAGGTTTATATCCAGATCCATCATCTTAACTGCCTGCAACATCTCCTCTTTCAGGCATTCTTTTTCCCTTTGTTCCATCCTTTCAAATGTTTCGCCGTTCAGTTTGGTAAACATTTCATTCAAAGCGGCATCTACCCGGCCTTCCGGCAGTTGACACAATTGAACTACATGGTCTTTGAGTATATTTTTAAGGTGGCGCTGATCAGTTTTTGAAAGTTTATTGCTTTGGTAAACATCCCATAAAACCGTTACGAGGTTTCGCCTGTGGGCTCCTAACTGATTTACAATCGGATAAATTTCGTTACCATAAATTTTTAACGCTGTATCAAATTGCAGTTCCTTTTTTTCTATATCCTTGTGGAGCTTTTCTATCCGTTTGGTTAACTTGTTAAAAGCCTGTTGATTTTTAGTGAGTTCTTTTTTACCGGCTGTAGTAATAACAAGGCCTTCCTGTTTTTGTAGGAATAATTCATGCTGCATAATGTTATAAAACGAATGATTTTATTGAATCAAATTTATTGTTATAAAAACAACGAATTTAATATGAAATGTTGGTAAAAAGTAAACGCGTTAATAAAAACTCCTCTTTAGGGTAGGGGGTCATTTCAACCAATCCATTGCCGGCACGCTTACCGGATCTTTAAAATAATTAAGCCTTAAACTATCGTTCCAGCCATTGGGATTTTTTTCAAATGTTTTACTGCTAAAAAATATCATGCCCTTCATATTAGGTGTGTTGCGCATGGCTTCAATTTGGCGGGGCAACTGGTTCACATTTCGCCAGGCTGCATTGGTATTGGCCCGGTAAATACCCATTCCGATATAGCAATGTTTACCGTAAGTATGGGTGCTCCACCATTTTAATAAAACTTCGTAGGGCGCTATTTTATGTCCGAACTCCCAGTATAATTGAGGTGCTACATAATCAATCCAATCCTTTTTTAGCCACAATAAAATATCCGCATACAGGTCATCATAGTTGGTTTGAGCCCCGTTTGTATTACTGCCGTCCACCGGATCTTTTTCTTTGTTGCGCCAAACACCAAAAGGGCTGATTCCAAACTGGCATTTGCTGTTTTCTTTTTTAATCGCCCTGCTCAACATAGCTATGATAGAATCTGTATTACTTCTTCTCCAGTCATCCTTTTTCATACCCTTGCCATATAATTGGTAGCTGGCTTCGTCCGGAAATTCTTTTCCGGCAATGCGATATGGATAAAAATAATCATCAAAATGAATGGCATCTACCGGGTACCTGCTTACTACATCTTTTACCACCTGCGTTACATACTGTTGCGCCTCTTTATTACCGGGGTCAAAATATCGCTTATCGCCATAGGTTACAAACCATTCGGGATGAAGCCTTGTAACGTGCGTTGCAGCAACTGAAGCATTGTTGATATTGAACTCTGCCCTGTATGGATTCATCCATGCATGAAAAACCATTCCACGTTTATGGGTTTCGGCAATCATAAAAGCCAGCGGATCGTAATACGGAAATGGTGGCCTTCCTTGTACACCGGTTAGCCATTCGCTCCAGGGCTCATATTGCGATGGATACAATGCATCGGTGCAGGGCCGAATCTGCACAATCATCGCATTCAATCCATTTCGTTGGTGCATGTCCAATAATCGTATGAACGCTGTTTTCTGTGAATCGCTGTTAAAATCGCCTTGGTTGGGCCAATCAATATTATCTACTGTTGCAACCCAAACGCCCCGAAACTCGGGTGTTGATTGCGCTTTCAGTGTGGAAGACAACGCAGATTGAACAATTATTAGCAGGCAACAAACAACCCCTAACCGGTAATTTGAACTTACCCATTTAAACAATAATTTCATTTGGAATGATTAACTGGAGTGACGGATTTTATCTAACAATTTATTCAGTGCTTTTGCTTCCTTTTCTGATAATGCACCGGTAATATTTTGCATCTCATCTTCCTGCAGGTCAATTTTTTGAAGCACTTTTCTGCCCTTATCTGTAATGGATACATCTACCAATCTTTTATCTACCTTACAAATAATTTTTTTCGCCAGACCTTTTATAATCAGGCGATCAACAATGCGGCTGGTATCGCTCATTCTGTCAAGCATTCGCTCTCTTATTTGCAATGTTGAAAGGGGCGCTTCGCTCCCCCGCAAAATGCGCAAAATATTAAACTGCTGCATGGTAAGATCTTCCTTATCAAATATCTGCTTAAGCTGTTCAGTTGTCCAGTTGTAGGTAAAAATAAGATTCACAACGGCTCGTTGATGTTCGCTTTTAAAGCTGCGCTGGTTAATGTCTTGATCAATACTCATCCTTAGTAGGTTTCGTTTAAAGCATACCTTTTGTACGCTCTATCGTGCAAAGTTAACTCAGTAAACGCTTGGTTACGCAGCACAATTAAATTTTGCCATTTTTATTTAATCAGGAACATACTCATTATTTCTGACAAATTCATTGTTGTAAATCTTTACAAGTATGATAAAATAACTTATTAGCAATGGCCCGAATATCAGCCCCATAAATCCAAATAATTTTAACCCTACTATTACACCCAGCACGGTAACCATGGGGTGAACATTGCCCATTTTTTTTAAAAGGCCCAAACGGGTAATATAGTCCACATTACCGGTTACTATAATACTGTAAATCATTAAACCGGTGGCCATTAAGTTTTGATTGGTTGAATACATATAAATCACTACCGGAACCCAAACGATCATAGTACCCACCAGCGGGAAGAATGCAAATACCCCGGTAACAAACCCCAACATTCCCCAGTCCTTTACGCCAAATATTAAATACCCGATCAACGCAAACACACCTTGTACAAAACAAATGATCGGTATACCGATTGCATTGGCTCTAATCATTAAATCGGTTTCAGCACCCAGTTTATCTACATTTTCCTGCTTGAGTGGTATAATAAAGTCCAGGTATTTTTCAATTTCTTTACCACTGCACAATAAATAATACAGTAGAAAAAACATCATAATAAGATTGGTTAAAATATTGGCTGTGCTGTTTAAAAATGAAGGGATGTAGGAGGAGATTTTTTTTGCTAGCGTGTCGGCATTTGAAGCTGTAAATACCTTCAAGCCAGTATAAGATGCTACTTTTTTTGAAAATATTTCGAGTCCCTGGATTACCTCCTGCTGGTTATTGATCAGTGAATTTATTTTAGGTGAAACCAGCCGTATTGAAAAATAAACCGGTATCGAAATAATAATGATACTCACCACTATAAACAATAACGCTGTTAACCCTTTGCGCCATTTTTTTTGGATGATAAGTTTACAATACAATCTGCGGGAGAGAATATACAACGTGACACCGCCCAAAAGCCCGGGTAAAAAAAGATACAGTTCTGTAATCAGCATGATGGCCAGCAACACAATGAGACCAAGCAGAATCACCTGTCGCAAATGATTGTTGAATGTATTATTTGACATGAAATAAAAATTGAGGTGGCAATGTTTTTTTTTAGTACGTAGCCTATAGTTTACCAAACTTTTTTTCGCTTACCCGATGCAAAATTGCAAAATAAGTTTTTAAGACTCTTCAGTTCGAAAACTATACCAATTTTGAAAAAGGGGCCCTGCATTTTGTTTTATCCTTGCCATACCGAAACGCCTTCACTGCAATTGGCACAGATGTCAATATTTTTGCGGCTCTTCATCAGCTCGCTTCGAAACTGTTTGTAATTATCATTGTTCCAAACTTCTTTAAAAGACTGGTTTTTTAAATCGCCCAAATGGTGCACGGCATCTTTATCAAAGCAGCAGGGTACCACCAAACCATCCCATGTAATTACATTGGCATGCTGCATTTTCCAGCAGCGGTTGGCCAACTTGTTTTTGGCAGTATAGCTGCCGTCTGCATGTTTTTTGTAGCGGCTGTATTTATCAATTGTAGGAATAAGGTTGTTGGGGTCTGTTTCATAATCATACACTTGGGCAGTTTTAAACCGCACTTCATCTACACCCACCTCTTTAGCCAATCGCTTTATTTCTTCTATCTGATGCTCATTGTGTTTTACCACCAGAAACTGAAAAAATACAAAGGGCGTTTTACTATTCAATTCCTTCTTCCACTTCACAATGTTTTTTGCACCTTGTATCACTTTATCAATATTGCCACCTACCCGGTATTGTTTGTAAACATCCTGTGTGGTACCATCTATAGAAATGATCAATCTATCAAGTCCACTTTCCACTGTTCTTTTAGCGGCAGCATCATCCAGGTAATGCGCATTGGTAGAAGTGGCGGTGTAGATACCTTTATCATGAGCATATTTTACCATGTCAAGAAAATCGGGATTTAAATAGGGTTCGCCCTGAAAATAAAAGATGAGGTACAATAATTCTTTGTGAATTTCATCAATCGTTCTGTTGAAAAAACTTTTTTCCAGCATACCAGTTGGTCGGGTAAATGCTCGTAAGCCACTCGGGCACTCAGGACAACGCAGGTTGCAACTGGTGGTTGGTTCAAAGGAAATAGAAACCGGGTAGCCCCATTGCACAGGCTTATTCAATAACCTGCTTGCATAAAAACTGCTCAGTACTTTTATACCATTCCAGCATCTTCTGAAGGTTAACTTGCTTGCGAGGTTAATACTATCATTCCAATTAAAATCGGGCATAGGTGCAAAATTACTGGAATTTAATGTTTGTATGATGAAACAAAAAGCAGGGTTGGGTTATTGTTTCTTATTTGGTAAATTGTTTTGAATATCACCGGTAATTTTTTTTATAATAAGTTGTTTTCAATGGCTTTAGTAAATCCTCCAATCCGTTCATCTTAATTTCATAAATAGTAGCAAGGTATATGCCCATTTTCCCTGCGGGAAAACCCTGCCGTTGAAACCATTCCAGGTAAAATACGGGCAAATCGCACAATACGGTTCCCTTATATTTACCAAAAGGCATTTCCATCGTCACCAATTTTATCAATATATCGCCATCTGGTTTTTCAGGTTGCTCATCCATCTTGAAGTTGCTTTTTTAGTCAGCAAAATTACCGGTGATTTTGATAACTATTGCTGCGTTAACTTCAAATTAGTGTGCTATGTTTTTTATTGCACGAATTAATATAGTACTTGACTTGCAACTCGTGTAATTTGAGCGCCAGGTTCGTATTAGCAGTTTGAGGCACTTTAGGCATAACATAACACTAGTAAGCTTTAAGGCGTATGGTACCTATGCGGGAAAAAGGAAGCGCATTCTACATTAGTTTCAATTGCAATGCGGTAAGTATGCTATAACTATTTATCTTGCAATCAATAAATTTTATTTTGTATGCAACATGTTTTACTGATTGAGGACAATGATGACATAAGAGAGAATACAGCAGAAATACTTGAGCTGGCCAATTATAAAGTAGATACTGCAGCCAATGGAAAGTTGGGTGTTGAAAAAGCAATGGAAAGTACACCCGATTTAATTATATGCGATATCATGATGCCCGTGCTGGATGGATATGGTGTACTGCATTTGTTGCAAAAAAATGAAAAACTAAAAAATGTTCCTTTTATATTTTTAACAGCAAAGGCTGAAAGGGGTGATTTTAGAAAAGGAATGGAAATGGGTGCAGATGATTACATCACCAAACCTTTTACCGATATAGAATTATTAACTGCAATTGAAAGTCGCTTAAAAAAATCAGTACAGTCTCATAAAAATGCAGCAGCAACAGAGGCTCCGCAACCCATCGAAGAAATGGACCACCACAAAGCCTTGCAGGAACTGATAGAGAATGAGACGGTGAACTTTTACAAAAAGAAGCAACTGATTTATTCAGAAGGAAATCACCCGGTAAGAGTTTTTTACATACAAAAAGGCAAAGTAAAAACTTTTAAAACCAGCGATGATGGAAAAGGCTTAACAGTGGGCCTTTTTAAAGAAGGAGATTATGTGGGTTATACCGCCATACTGGAAGGTACCGTTTATAAAGAAACGGCGGAAGCTATTGAGGATACCGCTTTATCCATTATTGGAAGAGAAGATTTTGAAAAACTGTTACAATCCAACAAAAAAGTTGCTCACCAGTTTATCCAGTTGCTTGCACAAAATGTTACCGACCGGGAAAAACAATTGGTGGGTATTGCATACAACTCCTTGAGAAAACGAGTTGCAGAAGCGTTGATACTACTGCAAAAAAAGTACACCAAAGACGAAACCGGTAAATTTTCTATTCATATTTCACGGGAGGACCTGGCACATATTGCAGGAACTGCTACAGAATCTATCATACGAACGCTCAGTGATTTTAAGAGTGAAAAACTAATTGACATTAAAGAAGGAGCCATCATCATTTTAGATGAAAAACGATTGGCCTCATTACTCAATTAGATTTTAAACCATTGAGAGCAGGTATTTATTAAACTGATTTTTCAGGCTGGAAAATTCTTTTTCCAAATATGAAATTTCATTCCTCAGTTTTTCCTGATGTTTGCATATTTTATTATCCAATATCTTTTTTTGTGCTAAAACCAGTTGCAGATTTTTTTCATGCGTTTTCACATCAATTTCAATGTCCCTTATGTATTCGTCTTTTAATATAAATTCATTTTGAAAATACTCTGCATTGGCAATCATTACTTTATCAGTCTCCCTATCCACCACTTCGCTGAGCCTGGTTTTTAAAAAGCTGTTCTCCTGGATAAAAAAATCGAGCAAACGCTTCCAGGTTGTATCCTCATGTAAAAATTGCTCTATTTTATTTGACCCGGTCATTGGTTTTTTTTTATTATTTAAATCGTACACCAAACGCTTTTATTTATATTGTTATCATTTTAAATTCTGTACCAACGGATGGCAATTTTGCACTTTGCGTGTGTTGTTATTGATTTCCGGACTAACATATGGAATTCCCAATCCCATCCCTCTTACTATCAGCAGGCAGGCCATCAGTACCATCAAAACCGGATAGGCACTTCTTATTTTTTGGCGCAGGCCAATTCCAATGTAATTGCCAAAGAACGAAACGCTCCACATTACGGGCAGTGTGCCCAGCCCAAAGGAGGCCATAAAAAAAGCACTCTTATAGGCATCGGCGGATGCGATGGCGCCAGCAATGGCCATATAAATCAGTCCGCAAGGCAATAACCCATTTAATAAACCGATTGAAAACAAAGAGCGGTAAGTTCTTTTCATAAATAATTTACCCAGCAATGATCTTACTTTGTAACTATACGTAGAAAGAACATTGTTATTGCCAGCATTTACAAACCATTTTTTAGGCGCAAATACAAAGAATAAAATTGCCACGCCCACTGCAATTGATAGCCCTTGCTGAAAACCAAAAAGCGAAAAGCTTTGCCCGGCCAACCCAAATAATAAACCCAATGTGCTGTAGGTAACTATTCTACCAGCATTGTATAAAAAACTGCCCGCAAATTTTGCAAAATCACTGGTGCTGCTGAGTGGCAACGAAAATGCCAGTGGGCCACACATACCAATGCAGTGAAAGCTTCCCATCATTCCCAGTGTTAATGCGGCAAAAAATAGCGCAGCCATTTTAAATAATTATTTTTTCTTCGTAATAATAACTTACCCCTTCTACCTCCCAATTAATTTTAACGTAATGCAACCCATGGTAGCTGGCCGGCACTTTTATATCTACTGCACTATCTGTAACCGTGAATAGCTTTTGCATATCCTTCTTTTCGTCGGAAGGGCAATATAAAACCACATCTCCTTTCACTTGCTTTGCGGCAAAATCTTTTGGGAAACTAACAACCAATTCATTGTTGATCATTTTTATTTGAACCGGTGCAGACAATGCATTGGCTCTTTTTGATTGATCGATCTTTTGCTGATACACCAATTCTTTGGCATAATAATCTTCGGTTACCAGGTCTTTATTTTGGGTAGATGCTTTATAAGCCAGAAACCCCATTCCTGCAACAAACAAAACATACACTACAATTATTTTATGTCCCCAATTCATACTTAAATTTTTAATTCGTTCAAAAAAACCTGTTCGATTGGTGAATCGTGAATCGTGAATGATGAATTGTGAATGCTGAAATATTCAGCCTTCACAACAATTCAGCAATCACCCCTTCACCATTCACCATTCATTTCTCACCATTCATTTCTCATCATTCATTACTCATCACTCATCACTCATCATTCATCACTCATCATTCATCACTCATCATTCATCACTCATCATTCATTACTCATCCTAATCATATACTTCCGGTCCCATAAAATTTGCCGTAATGGTTTTAATTTTTACATTCCCCTCATACAATCCTATTTGCAATGGTATTTTCCATCCCTTCACATCATCCCGGTTAAGCTTTACAAAAAATTGAACATTGCTGTAATCTTCTTTTTTTACTACCAGGTTGCTGCTACCAACCATGGCAATCTCTCCCTTCACATTTTCCAGCTTTAAACTAATGGCAATATCCTTGTGGGTTTTATTGGCCAGTTTTAAACTATACAGGTTTTCGATACGACCGTCTGGTAAAGAGGTGTACGTCATGCCATTGGTCCTCATCAGCCTTGCATCCAAATCTGTTCTGCTTGCGAGCAGAAATACCAGCAAGGATATTAACAGCACCAGTACGCCGGTATAAGCCTTTATACGGGTTGTAAATTTTAATTGAACCCCATTTACGATACTATTTTCAGATGCATACCTAACCAAACCTTCGGGTTTATTGATACCGACCATGATGGCATCACAAGCGTCTATACATGCTGTGCAGTTTACACATTCCAATTGTGTACCATTGCGAATATCAATGCCTGTTGGACAAACCCTCACACAGGCATGACAATCTATACAGTCTCCGGTTTTTACTTCTGTCGTTTCATTTGCAGCTACACTTATTATGTGTCCATTATTACTGAAGGCATTATTTGTTTCATGTTTCTCATCCTGCGAATGACCTTTGTGTTTTGCCAGCCTTCCCCTTGGTTCGCCCCTCAAACGATCGTATGCAACTACTATAGAATTTCTATCCAGCAATACTCCTTGTAATCTTCCATAAGGACATACTACAATACAAGCCTGTTCTCTAAACCACCAATACACAAAAAAGAATACGGTCGTAAATGTGAGTAATGAAATCAGTGTGCCTACATGCCCGGCCGGATTAGTAATATACCCCAACAACTCATCCATACTTATCAGGTAGGCCAAAAAGAAATTGGCAATCAGAAACGAGAGTGCAAAAAAGAGAATGAATTTAAAAACCCGCTTTTGAATTTTTGTAGCGTTCCATGGCATTGCTTTTAGCTGCTTTTGCTGAGCGCCATCTCCATCTATCCAGTATTCTATTTTCCTAAAAACCATTTCCATAAAAATGGTTTGCGGGCAGGCCCAGCCGCAAAAGATTCTGCCAAATACCACGGTGAATAAAATAACAAATACGATGAACGTAACCATCCCAATTCCGAAAATAAAAAAATCCTGCGGCCAGAAAATAAGTCCAAATAAGATGAACTTACGTTCCAGAATATTGATCATCAAAAACGGGCCACCATTCACTTTTATAAAAGGCAGTGTAAAAAATACCACCAGGTAAAAAACACTAAACCAGGTTCTTAGATTGTACAACTTTCCCTTAGGCTTTTTTGGGAAGATATAATTCCGCTTCCCCTCCTTCGTGATTGTTGCAACAGAATCTCTGAACGATTCCTGGTCGACCAATTTTTGTACCGTTGCCATGTTAATTTTTTACAATTGAGCTATCCAGCCTATTTGCTTTTAAAGAATCAGCGGGAGCAGCTACCGCACCGGGTGTTTCGTCTACATACATATCACCTTGTGCAGCTTTCCCGTTTGGTGGATTCGTTCCTTTTAGTGTTTTTACAAAGCTGGCAATTTCACTCATTTCCTTAGGATTGAATTTGACAGCCCAGGATTGCATTCCTTTTTCTGCATAGCCAACTTTCAGGGTATGATAAACAGCATTGAGCGATCCTTTGTGTAGCCAGTAATCATCCGCTAAGTTTGGACCAGCACCCCCTTCACCCATTGTTCCATGGCAGGCAACACAATTGGCCATATAGTTTTCTTTTCCTTTATTGATACCAGTTGCATCGGCCATTGGCACATTTGCCTCATCAATTTTATCTTTGTTATTGGCTTCAAAGGCTTCTTTAGCAACCTGTGCGCTGGCCATTTCTGCTGCATATTCCTGTGTTGGATTTTTACCATTTCCAAATACATGAAAGTTTAGTAAGTAAACACAAGCAAATCCGATGGTGATAATAAAACCGTATTTCCACCATGGGGGTAATGAGTTATCCAATTCCTGTATACCATCATAATTATGATCCAATAATGCATCTGCTTCGTGTTCTACTGGTACTGCTTTTGTAAAAAACTTTGAATCAAGTTTTGACCACAAAGCAGCCATCGATGATTTTTTTGCGGCGGCGGCTACTTTTTCCGGAAGCAGTTCTGTTAGCAATCTTCTAATGGAGAAAAAGAGGAATAAAACGGCAAATATTTCTGTTACAATTACTGCTAGCAAAAGATAAAATGTATTGGGAGAAACACCTCCATAGTTAGGAACAACCTTTGTTGCAACATCTGCAACTGCGGCAGTTTGTGCCAGCACATTATTAGAGAGTAATGATAAAATCACCACTACAGAAAGCATCGCCAATTTTCTATCATCTTTCCTTTTGTTCATCAACTGGCTGGATAATGCTACTAATATCTGGCCCATTCCCCAAACAACGAAAACCAATACAATAGCTGTAACGATCAATAAAATTGCCAGCATATTGCTGCCAGGTGCTTCAGGAGTTACGGCCGGAGCAGAAGTGGTTTGCGCCAACATGGTAAGGCTGGTGAATAGGAATATTGCCGTGCCGGCTATTTTTTTGTACATACAATTTTGTAAAAACATACTAGGTTTTTTAGTTGGTTGAGTTAGTGGTTTCATCTGCATCGAATGGTAAATTCGATAATTCGTTGACTCTCCGTTTATCCATTTTTATTACTACTACAAGTAATACTACAAAGAATAAGAAAAAAATGAATAAGGAAATCATCGGATAAATAGCAATATGATCCATTGTTTCGGTGTACTGTTTTATAAACTTAAACATGTCCTATTTTTTTGTAGTTGGTTGGTTACTAATATCTGTTCCGAGGCGTTGCATATAAGCGATCAATGCAATCACTTCTTTATTAGGTGATACCCGGATACTGTCTGTTTTAAGATTGTCGGCGATTCCTCTTGCCTGTTCCATCAGGTTTTGGTTGGCTTCATTTTCAAATCCGATTTCATACGGTACTCCAAGGGTTCTCATCACGTTAATTTTAGCCTTTGTTGTACTGGTGTCCAGGTCTTTCGTTAGCATGAAAGCATAAGCCGGCATCAATGACCCTTCGCTTAAACTGGATGGTTCTCTAAAATGCCGGAAATGCCATCCATCGGTTTTTTTAAGATTACCTGCACCTTCCCTGGCCAAATCCGGACCCGTTCTTTTACTACCCCATTGGAAAGGATGGTCATACACAAACTCACCTGCTTTGGAATATTCACCATAACGTTCGGTTTCGCTGCGGAATGGTCGTATCATTTGTGAGTGACAGGTATAGCAACCTTCTCTTACATAAATATCACGGCCCTGTAATTCAAGTGGCGTGTAAGGTTTTACACTGCTGATGGTAGGCACGTTGGATTTTACAAGGAATGTTGGTATGATTTCAATGGCACCGCCAATCAGGATAACGATTAAGCTAATCACCATAAATTGTACTGGTTTCCTTTCAATTACTCTATGCCAGTGCTCGCCTTTGTGTGCTACATACGTTTTTTCCATTGGTGCAGCTTCTGCAGCTTCATCTGCAACCAGTTTGCCCGATTTTACCGTCTTATAAATATTATACACCATTAATAAGGTGCCAATCAAATATAAAGTGCCACCCAATGAACGCATAGCGTAAAATGGTTTCAGGTAAGTAACCGTTTCTAAAAATGTATATTTTAACTGGCCAGACTCAGTAAATTGTTTCCACATAGAGCTTTGTGTAAAACCGGCCCAATACAATGGTACTGCATAAAATACGATACCGAGGGTACCTAACCAGAAATGGTTGTTGGCTAATTTTTTAGAGTAAAGCGTAGTGCTGAAAATTCTAGGTATCAGCCAATACAAAATACCAAAGGTTAACATACCGTTCCAGCCCAATGCACCAACGTGCACGTGCGCCACAATCCAGTCGGTATAATGCGCAATGGCACTGATACTTTTTAACGATAACAGCGGGCCTTCAAATGTTGACATACCATAAGCTGTAACGGCCACCACCATAAATTTAAGGATAACATCATCTCTTACTTTATCCCATGCACCTCTAAGGGTTAACAAACCATTGATCATACCACCCCAGCTTGGAAATATCAGCATAGCTGAAAAAACTACACCCAGCGATTGTGCCCAGTTTGGCAAAGCGGTGTATAAAAGGTGATGCGGCCCTGCCCAGATGTATAAAAATATCAACGACCAAAAATGTATGATAGAAAGGCGGTAAGAATATACCGGGCGATTAGCCGCTTTGGGCATAAAGTAATACATCAAACCCAAATAAGGAGTGGTTAAAAAGAAGGCCACCGCATTGTGACCATACCACCATTGCACCAATGCATCCTGAACGCCTGCAAACATGGAATAGCTTTTAGTAAAACTTACTGGTATTGCCATTGAGTTGGTAATATGTAAAACTGCAACCGTAACAAATGTTGCGATGTAAAACCAAATGGCCACATACAAATGTTTTTCTCTTCTTTTTAGTATAGTGCCAAACATATTCCATCCAAATACAACCCATATTACAGTGATGGCAATATCGATCGGCCATTCCAGCTCGGCATATTCTTTACTGGCTGTAATACCCAATGGGAGTGTAATAGCTGCCGCAACGATGATAAGCTGCCATCCCCAAAAATGCACCTTACTCAACACATCGTTAAACATACGTGCTTTACACAAGCGCTGTAAAGAGTAATACACGCCCATAAAAATACCGTTACCCACAAATGCAAATATTACTGCATTGGTATGCAACGGACGAATTCTTCCAAATGTACCATACTGCGGTATGTTGATCGAAGGAAAAACTAACTCCAGGGCCGCATACAACCCTACCAACATCCCTACTACACCCCATAATATGGTGGCGTAAGCAAAGTTTTTTACAATCCGGTTGTCATAATAAAATTTTTCTACCTGCATCTTTTTTTTGTTTGTTTTGATTTATTTTTTGGGTTTATTGTAGTTTCTGTTGTTTCAGGTGTTGTTCCATCTTCAAAAAGCATTCTTACCGAAGGTGTGTAATCATCATCGTACTGGCCGTTTTTAACGCTCCACAAAAAAGCTGCTAAAAAGCTACCTGCCACAAGGATACTGATTCCGATCAATACAAATAATGCACTCACTGTTGATAAATTTTAAGTAGAAGCAAATGTATCATTGTGAGCTTTTGCAAAATATGATGCAGAACCAAAGCAAGTGTGACATTCGTCATGATGAAATAATACTGTGGAAGTACAAAGGGGATAAAAGGGCTAATGCTTCATCAGTATGATAATATGTTGGCTTTCAATAGTTTTACTGACGTGTTTTTTATACAGGATGATCCATTTTTTTTTGATGTTTTAACTTTGTTCGCAGAGATATGGGATCCAATAAAATAAATTTTTGCCCTGATTTGGCAACAAAAAAAGAATTGAAAAACGGTTGCTGAATTTCATCCTTTTTAAATTCCCGATTTATTTACAAGTGGAAGTTTGCTCTCTTATCAGTAGCCATAGTTAAAAGGCAGATCAGAACTTCAACCCGATAATTTTGGCACTTAAAGTAGATAGTGCGGTTACCAATAGTACAATGCTGATACTACTTGCCGGCATCAAAATAGCTGCCACAATCGGCGACATAGTGCCCTGCACCGCAAAGGATAATCCGACAAAGTTGTATAAGAGTGACAATATAAAACTGGCGGTTACAATGGTTTTGCCAGACTTGGCATAAGCCAGCAAACGGTCAATTTTTCCAACCTGGCCGCCATCAATGATCGCATCGCAAGCTGGTGAAAACTGGGCAGAATTATCACTTACCGCAATACCGGTATCACTTTGCATCAGTGCCCCGGCATCATTGAGTCCATCGCCCAACATCAATACGTTTTTATGCACTCCTTGTAATTGCTTCACCTTATCGAGTTTATCCTGCGGCGATTGATTGAATAGTACCGTCTGGTCTTTACCAAACAATTTTGACAAGGTAATTTTCTCTGCATCATTGTCGCCTGAAAGCAAATGCAGTTCGTATTTTTTTTGTTGCAAGGTGGTGATGGCATCCTTTATACCGGTCCGGTATTCATTCCTAACAGTAAATGCCCCCATGTGTACATCGTTCAACTGCACATGAATGCGGGAGCCGGTATCATATCCGCCAGCCTCATAAAATTCATTTACAAATGAAGCAGAACCAATCCTTACCGGCACATTGTTTACCATCGCTTCAATCCCTTTTCCAGAAAACTCTTTAAAATCATCCACCGCCAATAATTGACCGGTATCGGATAATCCTAAATTATTGGTAATGATTTTACTAAGTGGATGAGAGGATTGCCTGGTAACAGCCTGCACGGCTGCCAATTCCTTTTGCGTTAAAGGTGTTCCATTGTAAACCAATACCGAAGCATGATTTTGGGTGATGGTACCCGTTTTATCAAAAACGATGGTAGTGGTTTTGGCAAGACTTTCTATTACACCGGCATTTTTGAGGTACAGTTTATTTTTACCGAAAATGCGCAACATGTTACCGTAGGTGAAGGTGGCCGAAAGTAAAAGGGAGCAGGGGCAAGCTACAATCAAAACGGCCGTAACAGCGGGCCATATTTTAGCCGGATCATTCAATCCCCAATAGGTGGCAGCACCAATTGCCACCGCAAAAAGTGATAGTGTGAAATATTTACTCCAGGGATGAATGAATGATTTTTCTGTATTTTTTTTATGCTTAAAAATATCGTTGTTCCATAATTGGGTGATATAGCTTTGAGAAACCTCGTTTACAATTTCAAGTTCAATGGCACTGCCCGTTTGCTTGCCACCGGCATAAATTAATTCCCCTTTATTTTTATGGATGGGGGCACTCTCTCCACTTACAAAACTATAATCTACACTTGCATTCCCCTTCGTCAACACCGCATCTGCCGGTATCATTTCTCCGTTTCGGATGATGATGGTGTCTTCCTTTTTAAGTTGCGTAACAGGAATGTTTTTTTCAATCCCATTTTGAATCACACT
>Ga0105044_10006098_pt1 | contig 16568 bp, 13 predicted proteins | sample MAT01_FD_78092 | JGI IMG/M metagenome (GOLD analysis project Ga0105044, IMG submission 78092) | Freshwater microbial communities from Lake Fryxell liftoff mats and glacier meltwater in Antarctica - MAT-01 | ecosystem: Environmental > Aquatic > Freshwater > Ice > Liftoff microbial mat | place... | reverse complement strand
TTCAGCTGATCGTCGACGGGGCGACCACCAGGTGGTCGTCGAGCAGTCGGCCGAGCTCGGTGCGGACGATCTCGGCCTCGCGTCGCACCTGCTCGACCGCAGCGTCGTCCGGTTCGGTCTCTCCGGCCTCGAGCTGACCGCAGAGCTCGGCGAGCCGGCTGGCGCCGACCGCGGCGCTGGTGGAGCGCAGCAGGTGGCAGGCGGCCTCCATCGGGCCGGGGTCGTGAGTCAGCCGTGCCTGATCGATCCCGTCGACGCGCAGCGGCAGCTCCCGGAGGTACGTCCGAACCACCGAAGCCACGAGCTGCGGGTCCGAGAGGTCTTCGACGAGCCGATCGAGCACGAAGACGTCGATGGCCCCGCTCCCGGTGCCGCTCGCGACACCGACCGGGTCCGCAAGGGACCGGTCATCCACCGGGATACCGGCGATCGTGGGTCGAGCGTCGTGTCTCCGGGATCGGCGGTCACCCGTGGATCGGTGCAGGGGCGAGTCGGCCGGGGGGTCGAAGGGGCTCGGTGTCCAGCGCCGGATGACCTCACCCAGGGTCCCCATGCTGACGGGTTTTGCGATGAAGTCATCCATGCCCGAGGCCAGGCAGCGCTCGCGATCGCCCGGGCGGGAGCTCGCCGTCATCGCCACGATCGGGGTGCGGGCCAGCCCGAGGTCCCGTTCGAGGGCACGTAGACGCCGCGTGGTCTCGAGCCCGTCCATACCGGGCAGCGCCCAGTCCATCAGCACCACCGAGGCGTCGGTCTCGGGGTAGCGGTCGATGGCGGCCGAGCCCGAATCGAACACGATCGCCTCGAAGCCGAGGCGCTGCAGCTGGCGCCGGACCAGGAGCTGGTTCACCGCGTTGTCCTCGACCACCATCACCGGCTTCACCGCTGGTCGTTCGTCGTGATCAGCGACCGGCTCCGGGGCGGCGACGGATCGCTCCTCGAGCTCCTCGACCGGCAGCACGAACCAGAACGTCGATCCCTTCCGGGGGACCGATGCGAACCCGAGCTCGCCGCCCATGAGCTCGACCAACCGCTTGGCGATGGAGAGCCCCAGACCCGATCCGCCGAACTCGCGGGCGGTCGAGGTGTGCGCCTGCGAGAACGGCTGGAACAGGCGGTCGTAGGCATCGGGCGGGATCCCGATGCCGGTGTCGCTGACCTCGATGCGGACCCGGGTGACGCCGTCGGCCCGCGCCGGCTCCCGAGTCGCGCGCACTCGAACCTCGCCCTCGGTCGTGAACTTGACCGCGTTGCCGACCAGGTTCGTCAGCACCTGACGCACCCGGAGCCCGTCGGCTCGCACCCGCTGCGGGAACCCGACCTCGGCCTCGATCGCGAGGTCGATCCCCTTGGCTCGCGCCTCGGACCCGTAGAGGGCGGCGAGGTCGTCGGCGACCTCGGACACCAGCAGCGGTCGCAGGTCGAGCTCGAGCCGGCCGACCTCGATCTTGGCGTAGTCGAGGATGTCGTCGAGCACCATCTGCAGGGTCTCGGTGGCCCGGCCGATCGCCTGGGCGAGCTGGCGGGCGTCGTCGTCGAGCGTCGCCGAGGCGAGCAGCTCCGAGAGCCCGAGCACACCGTGGATGGGCGAGCGCAGCTCGTGGCTCACGCTGGCGATGAACTCGGTGCGCATCTGCAGGGCCTGGACCGCCTGGTCGCGCGCCTGGTTCAGCTCGCGCTCGGCCCGCTTGCGCTCGGTGATGTCCCTGCTCGTGATCACCACTGCGGCGACGTCAGGATCGTGGAGCAGGTTCACCGCATCGATCTCGACATCGATCCAGGAGCCGTCGGCGGGGCGCACACGCACCTCCTCGGTCATGGCCGAGCCCGGCTCGGTGCGCAGGTGGTCGAACGCGGCCTCGATGCGACCGCGATCGTCGGCGTGGACGAGGTCGAAAAGGCTTCGCCCCTCCCAGAGCTCGAGCGGGTGACCGAAGATCGGCCGCACGTTGCCGTGGCGGACGACGCCGGCGTCCTCGTCGAGCAGCGTGACCGTGTCGGAGATGTTCTCGATCATCCGCTGGAACCGGCTCTCGGTGAGCTCCAGGGCCGATTGGGCGACCGCCGAGTCGGTGAGATCACGGACGTTGACGACCACGCCGTTGACCGCCGGGTCGTCGAGCAGGTTGGTGGCCAACGCCTCCACGAAGCGCACCGAGCCATCGTTGTGGACCACCCGGAACTGCAGCGGGACGTTGGGTTCGGTCGGATCTCGGGGTGCCGAGAAGATCGAGGCATAGGTCCGTGCCACGACGTCGCGATCGTCCCGGTGGATGAACGAGAAGATGTCCGCGCCGACGAAGTCCTCCGTGCGGTTGCCGGTGAGCGACTCCCCCGACGGCGATGCGTACAGGAGTCGGCCGCGATCGTCGAGCACCACGATGGCGTCGGCGACGTTCTGCACGAGGGCACGGAACCGCTGCTCGCTCTCGATCAGGCCCGTGCGTGCCTCGACGCGATCGGTGACGTCGGCGATCGCCCCGATCACGCCCCAACGCTCCCCCTCGGCGTCGAAGAGGGGCGCTGCGGTGAGGTGGCCCCAGAACAGCGATCCGTCGCAACGGACGTAGCGCTGGTCGACGTCGACGGTCGCCCCGCCGACCAGCGATCGCCGGTAGGCCTCGGCCTCGTCGGGATCCTGGGGACGCGTGGCTGCCTCGAGGTCGTCGATCGTGATCGGACCGGGAGGGAAGTCGAACAGGCGTCGGAACGCCTCGTTGGGGGCGACCGCCATCGTCGCGAGGTCCACCACCACGGTGGGAACCGGCGTGGCGTGGAACAGCACGCGTTGATCGTCGTCGTGGGGGTGGCCGCCCAACGCCGCGAAGGGTTCGGTTCCCGGGGAACCGGTCGGTGCGAAGCGATCCGATGCGGGGCTCACCGCCGACACCGCCCGCCGGTCCGGCGCGAACCCGGGTGCACCACGACAACCGACATCAGCGGACCACGCACACCTTCACTCTGACCGGCGCCGGCGGGCGAGAGCAACCACTCGTTGCAATCGGGCCCGGTTGTAGCGCTGGGTGACCAGGCACGGAAGGTTGGCGAGGACCCCGTAGCCGACCATGACGAGGCCGAGCCCCCACGGGTTCCAGAGGAAGAAGAACGGGCCGGCGCCCATCACCACCCAGTGGGTGACCTCGGCGCGGCGGGTCTCGACCACGAACCGCTCGAGCTCGGCGAGCGACTCCGACCGCAGGCTGCGCTTCGAGAACCCGTCTCGGAACAGCCCGCCCGCTTCGGGCAGGCGTGCCTTCCACGACTTGATGGCGAGGCGCTGCTCGTACCACCGCCCGTCGCGCTCGAACGGCCGCAACCGGGTGAAGGGGCCGTCCTTCGCGAACCGCTCGGCGGGGGCGCGGTGCGCGGCGTAGCCCGCGACGGTCCCGACGACGGCCCAGGCCACGATGTCGACCACCACCGTCCACCCGATCGGCAGGTCCACCACCCGCACGCTCACCCTGCCCCGACCACTGGCCGGGGCAGGGGCAGAGGCAGGGGCAGACGCTGGTCGGCGCGGCGAGCGCCCCTCCGCCCTGGAACCCAATCGCTCAACCCCACCTTCGTCCGCCCGTCCCGTGCGCTGCCGTCGACCATGATCATGCCCCGAAGCCGGACCGCGCCGTCACTCGTCGGTCGGCACCGTGACATCGGACCACCGCCGGGCCCGCGAGAGGGGGATCGCACGCCCGCGCCAGGTGACGCGTCGCCGAACCAGGGTGAGGTAGGTCGAACGCACGAACACCACCAGGAAGATGCCGACCGGCCCGGGGTACGCGAGCGCGGTGATCGGACCGAAGTTGCCGACCTGGCGCAGCATCGCGCCGATCTGGCCGGCGAACAGCAGGTAGCAGACCGCGACCTGGAACCAGCCCATCGAGGAGTCACCGGCGACCGCTTCGATGAGCGACTGGACGCTGAGGAGCACGCAGGTCAGCCAGAAACCGATGAGGAAGAGGCGCGCCGGCCGCACCGTGCTCGCCCCGGTGGCGATGTTCTTCGACCAGCCCTCGATCAACTGGCCGAGGCCACCCGGGTACATGCGGAACCGGGCGAGCCGGCCGCCGCCGAACGCGTGGACCCCCACGCCGACGTCGGCGTACCGGCGGGCGAGCGCGATGTCCTCGACGATCTCGCCGCGGACGGCCTCGTGCCCACCGGTGAGGTCGTAGTCCGAACGGCTGGTGACCAGCATCGGTCCGAACGCCCCGCGGCTGGCCGCGTCGCGCCCGGGTGACGCCGAGCCGATGCCCATGAACCCGATGAGGTTGAACAGTGCCGACAGCCGCTCGTAGGCCCGCAGCATGCGGTGGAACGGCTGGACCGAGACGAGGCCGCCCCGGTCGCGGTGCTCACCGAGGATCGCCTCGAGGCCCCGCCGCTCGACCACCACGTCCGAGTCGAGGAAGACAAGGGTGCTGCCGCAGGCGAGTCCCACCGCCTGGTGGCAGGCCCAGGCCTTGCCCGTCCAGCCGGCCGGCACGGGTCGGCCCTCGATCACCGTCACGCCCGGTTCGGCGCGGGCGATGGCCGCGGTGCGGTCATCGGACTGGTCATCGACGACGAGGATCTCGCCGGGCCGCACCGTCTGGTGTCGGAGGGAGGCGAGGAGGTGCGGCAACGAGGACTCCTCGTTGCGAGCCGGGATGATCACGGTGCACTCGAGCGCCACGACGGCACCCGATGTCGGCCGGGGTTCGGGGCGGGGCGCGGGTTCGTCACCGTCGTCACCCACGTCGGCGCGCAGCCACGGAACGCGCCACAGCAGCCACCACCCGACGAGCCAGCCCACCAACATGATCCAGGCGCGCAGTTCCACTCCCCCAGCATCTCAGCCCCTCGGCCTCCGTGCGGGATCGAACGCGACCGATCTCGTCACCTCGCGTCCGCGCCTGCCGCGCGTGCGCCGGGGCTCCGCACGGCAAAGCCACGGCCGGTTTCGCCCCTCGCCGGCGAAGCCGACAAAGATGGGCGAATGGCTGAACTGATAGATGTCGTCGTCGAGATCCCGCGCGGGAGCCGGAACAAGTACGAGTTCGACCACGAGAAGGGCGTGATCCGCCTCGACCGGCGCCTCTTCAGCGCAACGGTCTACCCCGCGGACTACGGGTTCGTCCCCGACACCCTTGCCGAGGACGGCGACCCGCTCGACGTGCTCGTGCTGGTCGAGGACCCGACCTTCCCCGGGTGCTGGATCAACGTCCGTCCCGTCGGCGTGCTGTGGATGGAAGATGACAAGGGTCCCGACGCCAAGATCATCTGCGTCGAGCCCCACGAGCCCAAGCACCGCAACACCCTCGACATCAGCGATGTCCAGACCGAGCTGCTCTCCGAGATCAAGCACTTCTTCGACGTCTACAAGATGCTCGAGCCCGGGCGGTTCGCGAAGACCGGCGAGTTCGACGGCCGGGATGCCGCCTGGCGGGAGATCAACGACTCGCTCGAGCGTTACCAGGAGCACCAGGGGCCGAGCTGAGCGCAACGGCCATGAACCCGTCGGCGGCGCGAGGCGGGGGACGCGACGCAGACGTTGTGGTCATCGGCGCCGGCATCGTGGGGCTGGCCACCGCCCGCGCGTGGCTGCGTTCGCACCCGGCGAGCCGGGTCCTGGTGCTCGACAAGGAGGACCGGATCGCCGCCCACCAGAGCGGTCGCAACTCCGGGGTGGTCCATGCCGGCATCTACTACGCGCCGGCATCGCTGAAGGCCCGCCTCTGCCGCGACGGACGAGCGGCGATGCTCGCGTTCGCGCGCGAGCACGGCATCGCCCACGAGGTCTGCGGCAAGGTGATCGTGGCGACGCGACCGGCCGAGCTGGACCGACTCGACCAGCTCGAACGACGCGGAGCAGCCAACGGGCTCGCCGTCGAACGGCTCGACCGGCGGGGGTTGCTCGAGCTGGAGCCCCACGCGGACGGCGTGGCCGCGTTGCACGTTCCCGCCACCGCGATCATCGACTACCGGGCCGTGTGCGAGGCGCTGGCCAACGTCATCGGGTCGGCCGGCGGGTCGGTCCGCCTGTCGTGCTCGGTGACGGCGCTCGACGAGCGGTCCGGTCACGTCCGGGTGGCGACCGACGCCGGCACGATCACCGCCGGGCGGGTCGTGAACTGCTCGGGGCTCCACAGCGACGAGCTGGCGACCAGCTCGGACCGAGCGGCGCGGCGGGCGCCCGACCGGGTGACGATCGTTCCGGTGCGGGGCGAGTACTACGAGCTCGTCCCCGATCGGCGCCACCTCGTTCGCAACCTGATCTATCCGGTGCCGGATCCGGATCTGCCCTTCCTCGGAGTGCACTTCACGCGTGACGTCGACGGTGGCGTGCACGCCGGTCCCAACGCCGTCCCGGCCCTGGGGCGGGAGGCCTACGCCTGGCGCTCGGGCGACCGGCGCGAGGTGCAGGCGATGGTCCGCGAGCCCGGGGTGCGGCGCGTCGCCCGCCGCTACTGGCGCACCGAGGTCGGCGAGGTGGTGCGATCGCTCCGCAAGCAGTCGTTCGTCGCCGCACTCGCGCGCCTCGTCCCCGACGTGCGTGGCGACGACCTCGTCCCCGCCCCCGCCGGGATCCGGGCCCAGGCGGTGACCCACGACGGGCGGCTCCTCGACGACTTCTCGTTCCGCGACACCGAACGGATCACCCACGTCGTGAACGCACCCTCGCCGGCCGCGACGGCGTCGCTCGCCATCGCCGAGGAGATCGTCCACCGGATGTCGTCAGCCTCGGCGTGACCGCGCGGCGTCCTGCGACCAGGCCCGACCGCGGTCGGCGACCCCGGAGCCGCCGCGGCCGTCCGGTAGGTTGACCGCGATGGCTCCCGACGATGCGGTGACCCGCCAGCTCCAGTCGCTCGGCGCGTACATCCGCAGCCAGCGCACCCAGGCCCAGCTCACCCTCCGCGAGCTGTCCGAGCGCACCAACGTGTCGAACCCGTACCTCAGCCAGATCGAGCGTGGGCTCCACGAGCCGTCGGTGCGGGTCCTCAAGGCCATCGCCCTCGCCCTCAACGTGTCGGTCGAGACCATGCTCGTCCGCGCCGGGCTCCTGGACGAGGACGATGCGGACTCGGCCTCCGCGAGCACCGAGGCGACGATCGCCGCCGACCCCCGGCTGACCGACGACCAGCGGGCGAGCCTCCTGGCCGTCTACCGCAGCTACGTCGGCGGCGCCTCGCAGTCCTGACCGCACCGGCGGCGCTTCCGACCGAACCGCCCGCTGGGTCCGCCCGCCCGGTCCGGCCGCGGAGCCGCGCCCGCCGCCCCTGCACTCGGTGACCCACGTCACGCTAACTAAAGTACGCAAGTGGTTGACGCGGTGAGCATCGCTTGGTTTACTTAGCGCAGTGGTTGCCACCGCAACCGATCGTCCGCACGAACTACCCCTAGGAGCACCCCATGGCCACCGCCACCGAGACCCTCGTCAAGGTTCAGGACCAGATCCTCGAGACCCTCGCTTCGATCCAGAAGCCCGTCCTCGACGTCGTCACCAAGCTCGCCGACAAGGCCGAGAGCGTCGTCCCCGAGGTCCCCGCCGTTCCCGGCGCCGATCGCCTCCCCACCGTCGACGAGCTCATCGTCAACCAGTTCGCCTTCGCCGAGAAGGTCCTGACCCAGCAGAAGGACTTCACCGCCGACCTCATCAAGGCCGTCAAGCCCGTCAGCGCCAAGCTCACCTCGGTCGAGGCCAAGCCGAAGTCCCGTTCCTCCAAGGCCGCGGCCTGACCCACCGCTCCCGAGCGGTCCTGTTCTCTCAGCGGACGGGTTGATCCTTCCCCCGGGATCCTCCCGACCCTGATAGCCGGGATCCGGTGCCTCCCCCGGCGCCGTCGATCCCACCCCGACGACCACGACACCCCCCCGGTGTCGGCGGTCTCCCACGAGGGCCCTCACGGGCCCTCGTGGTCGTTTTCGACCTGGCCCGGGAAATCCCGACGGATCTTGTCAAGAATTGACCGACGGTGCCTAGGATGACCGGCGACCGGCGGGAACCGCCGCCGCTGCGAGAAGAGGAACGACTGCGATGACCCTGCGACTGGGCGACGATGCCCCGAACTTCCAGGCCGACACGACCGAGGGCCCGATCGACTTCTACGACTGGAAGGGCGACAGCTGGGCCGTGCTCTACTCGCACCCGAAGGACTTCACGCCGGTCTGCACGACCGAGCTCGGCTACACCGCCAAGCTCGCGAACGAGTTCGCCAAGCGCAACGTGAAGGTGCTCGCGCTGTCGGTCGACAGCGTCGACGAGCACAAGCGGTGGGCCGCCGACATCGAGGAGACCCAGGGCATCGCCCCGAACTTCCCGATCATCGGCGACGAGACCAAGACCGTGGCGAACCTCTACGACATGATCCACCCGAACGCGAGCGACACCGTCACGGTGCGCTCCGTGTTCGTGATCGGCCCGGACAACAAGGTGAAGCTCACCCTCACGTACCCGGCCAGCACCGGACGCAACTTCGACGAGATCATCCGGGTCATCGACTCGTTGCAGCTCACCGCCCAGTACAAGGTGGCGACGCCGGTCAACTGGAAGGACGGCGAGGACGTCATCATCGTCCCGGCCGTCTCCGACGAGGAGGCCAAGGAGCGCTTCCCCGCCGGCTGGGATGCCCCCAAGCCCTACCTGCGCATCACCAAGCAGCCCAACAAGTAGCGACCGCGCCGTCGGAGCCCCGAGCTCGGCTGCCCCGAGGCTCCGACGCCCCCACTTCGGCCGGGGACTCGCGCCGCAGCGGCGCACGCCGCCTCGCGATGCGCCTCGGGGCGTCGGGGGGCGGCCTCGCGTCGGGGTTCAGACGTCGAAGGGGTGGCCGGCGGCGATGGGGCCGGCCTCGAGGATCAGGCCGAACAGGCTGCGCCAGCCGGTGGCGTCGATGCCGAGGTCAGCGAGGCGGTCCTCGGCGTCGCGGCGCACGGCCATGGCATCGGGGTGACCGACCGACTCGTAGGCGGCGGCCGCGGCCAGGCGGGTCACCGCGCGCGACACCGGGTCGTCGGCCCCGTCGACCTCGCTGGCCAGGGCCACGAAGCGGTCGCTGAGCGCCGCCCAACCCTGCGGCACGCCGGCGACCTCGGTGATGCCGGCGCCGTCGTCGACGCACACGAGGAAGCGGGCCCATGCGGCGAAGGCGCGGTCGAGGTAGGTGGCGCGCGCGGAGGCGCCGACCTCGTCGGCGAGCGTCACGACCTCGCCCCGGCGGCCGTCGGCGGCCAGCGCCAGAGCCAGGACGCTCTGGGCGTAGGGACCGGGCTGGCCCTCGGCAGCCTCGATGAGGGGGAGCAGCAGCTCGATCGCCCCCTCGGTGCGGCCCTGCTGCAACAGCGCCAGGGCCTCGGACACGTAGCCCTCGCGGTCGCCGATCGTCTCGGAGGGGTGCGCCGGCGGGCGCGCGCCGACGGCATCGAGCGCGAGCGGGACATCACCGATGTGCACCGCAGCACCGATGAGACCCATCGACACCATGGAACGGAAGAGATCGGGTTCGTCGCTGTCGATGGCGACCTGCCCGTCGAGCGAGGTGCGCAGCAGGTGGAGGCCGTCGTCGACCCGCCCGGCGATGACGAGCGACCGGCCCGTCGTGGCGAGAGCCTGTGCCGTGCCGAAGCGGTCGCCGAGCGCCTCGAACGCGGCGAGCGACTCCTCGGCGGCCTCGACCGCGGCGTGCGAGCGGCCCGACCACAGGCGCGCCCCGGCGACGAGCAGCAGCATCATCCCCTGACCCCAGCGGTCGCCGCGCTCGCGGGCCTCGACGAGGATGCGGGCGCCCAGTTCCTCCGCGGCGCCCAGATGGCCCTGGTGGAACCGCACGAAGGCCATGAGCCCCATCGCCCAGCTGAGACCGTCGCTGTCGCCCAGCTCGCGGAAGGTCTCGGCCGACGCCTCCAGCCGGGCCTCGGCATCGTCTGAGCGACCCTCGATGAACGCGATCCAGGCCAGGTTCTGGAGGGCCCAGGCCTCGCCCCGCCGGTCCTCGAGCTGCCGCGATGCGTCGAGCGAGGCGGTGATCGACGCCTCGGCCTCGGGGTAGTCGCCGCGGAACAGCTGGGTCATGCCGAGCACGCGGAGGGCCCCGGCGAGGCCCTGGTTGTCATCGAGGGCACGGAAGCGGTCGATGGCCTGGCCCACGGTGGTCAGGGCGGCATCGAGATCATCGGACTTCTGCTCGAGCTCACCCATCGCCAGCATGGCCCGGGCGACCAGCTCCGGGTTCTCGATCTCGCTGGCCAGCGCGATGGCCTCGCGGATGTCGGTTCGGGCGGCGTCGAGCTCGCGCAGGTCGGTCTCGGCGGCGGCCCGACCGAGCAGGAACTGCACCCGGCGGGGCCGGTCGCCCCGCTCGTCACCGAGGATGCGCAGCGCCTGGCCGTAGAGGCGAGCGGCGACCGGCAGGGCCGACGCGACCTCGGCCCGCGTGGCGGCGACCTCGATCCAGTCGAGCGCCCGCTCGCCGATGTCGGAGGGAACCCCGGCCGACGTGCCCACCTCGGCGACGAGCTCGGTGGCCGCGCCGTAGTGGTGGGCGATGATGTCGACGGTGCGGTCCGAGGCCTCGTGGCGGTTGGGCTCGCCGTGCTCGAGGTACTTGGCGATGCCGTAGTGACGCCGGGCCCGATCCGCCTTGGTGAGGGTGCCGTACGCAACCTCGCGGATGAGGTCGCTGTGGAACGACCACCGGTTGCCCTCGACCAGGAGGATCTCCTTGTCGGCGAGGGCATCGAGGGCGGGGCGCAGGTCCTCCATGCCGTGGACGTGGCGCACCATCTCCTCGAGCGCCTTGATGGGACCGCTGCGCCCCCAGACCGAGGCATCCTCGAGCACGTTGCGCTCACCGGGGAGGAGCCCGTCGAGCCGGGCCGCCACCAGGCCGCGCAGCGTGTCGGGGAGCTCGGTGAGCGAGCCGGCCTCGCCGGCGTTGCCCGCGATCGCCGCAGCCTCGCCCGCGCCGCGGTCCTCGGCCAAGAGGGCCACGAGCTCCTCGAGGTAGAAGGGGTTGCCGCCCGACCGGTCGAGGAGGGCGGCGCGCAGCTCACCCGAGATCTCGTGGTCGACGAGCGATCCGAGCAGGTACCCGCTCGCGGCACGGTCGAGCGGGTCCAAGTTGAGGGTGACGCTGTTGTGGCGCCCGTGGGGCACCGTCCAGCGCAGGTACAGCTCCTGGCGCGCCGTGGCGATGAACACGAACGGTGCGCTGCGCAGCCGGTCGAGGAGGGCGTCGATCGTCTCGAGCACGAGGTCGTCGGCCCAGTGGAGATCCGACACCACGAGCACGACCGGACGGTGCCGGGCAGAGGCCTCGAGGAACGACAGCGCGGAGCGCACGCCTTCCTCGCGAGCACGCTGCGGATCGATGTCGCGCAGCGACACCTCGTAGCCCATGAGGTAGAGCAGGCCGTTGACGATCCGTTTGACCTCGGGGTTGCCGACGGGGAGCTCGAGCACCCGGGCGACGACCTGCTTCGCCAGGCGATCCGCGTCCTGGAGCGGATCCTCGGTGACGATGCCGCAGGCCTGGCGGATGGCCTCGGCCACCGGCCACCAGACGTTGGCCTCGCCGTACGGCACGCAGCGCCCTTCGATCACCAGCGCGTCGTGGTTGGCCTCGGCCCGGCGGGCCGCCTCCTCGGCCAGCCGGGACTTGCCCACCCCGGCCTCGCCGACCAGCAGGATCAACTGCCCCCGCTCGCGCTCGACGGCCGCGTCGATCGCGTGGCCGAGCAGACCGACCTCGGGATCGCGACCGACGAACGGGGTCTCCCGCCGTCGCCGGCGGTAGCCGGGCGGGAGGAGCGGCTGGCGGGCCAGCCAGGCACCGACCGGCGCCTCGCGGCCCTTGGCCTGGAGCTCACCGAGCGACTCGTACTCGATGGCTCCATGGGTGGCGGCGTAGGTGGCGGGACCGACCACGACGGTGCCCGGGACCGCGCCCGCCTGGAGGCGCTGGGCGGTGTTCACCACGTCGCCCATGGCCGTGTACTCGCCACCGGCGCGCAGCGATCCGACGAGGACCTCGCCGGTGTTGACGCCGACGCGCATCTGCACGATGACGTCCGAGTTCGTCTGGAACTCGGCGAGTGAGGTCTGCATCCGCAGCGCGGCTCGCACCGCCCGCTCGGCATCGTCCTCGTGGGCGACGGGCGCCCCGAACAGCGCGATCAGGGCATCGCCCATGATCTTGTCGACCTGGCCACCGAAGTCGGTGATGTCGCGCGCCAGCCGGGCGAAGCACCGGTCGACCAGGTTCTTGATCTGCTCCGGATCGCTGCGCTCCGACAGGCTGGTGAAGCCGACCAGATCGGCGAAGAGGACCGTCGCCACCCGGCGCTCATCGGATCGCGTGACGAGAGGGTGCCCGCACGCCAGGCAGAACCGGGCCTCGGCGGGACTCGTCGCTCCGCAGCTCCCGCACGTCATGGCCACAGCATACGGGCGTGCCCGGCGACACAGGGCGCCCGTTGCATCCGTCGGACCGACGATCCGACGCCGCGGTGGCCGGGCTCGCTGCGGCGGCGGTGTCGGCCGCCGAGCGCCCGATCAGCGGTCGAGGAGGTCGGTGCCGCCGCAGTCGTCGAGCAGGTGCCGGGCGATCGCCGCGCCCAGGGCTTCGGGGTCCGACCCTGACCGCGAGGCACGGATGACCGTGTGGCCATCGAGCGAGGCCAGCAGTGCCTCGATGGTGATGACGGGGGCCCCAGCGGTGTCGGGCGGCGCGCCGGCGGCGGCGCCCGAGCGCGTGGCGAAGGCGGCCGCGGGCAGATCGCAATCGCCCCCGAGCTCGGCCAGGAAACCCCGCTCGGCATCGAAGGTCGCCCGCGAGGGTTCGTGCTCGATGCGGGCCAGCAGCGCGCGGGCCTCGGTGTCGTCGGCGCGGCACTCGATCGCCAGCGCGCCCTGGGCGACCTGGGGCAGCATCACCGCAGGTTCGAGGACCTCATGGGGACGGTCCGGGCGCGCGGTGAGCTGCAGCCGGTCGAGCGCGGCTCGGGCCATGACGATCGCCCCACCGGCCGGGATGCGGTCGAGCCGGGTGGCGATGTTCCCGCGCAGGTCCCCGAAGGTGAGGTCGGGGCGGAGCGAGGCCAACTGCGATCGGCGTCGCACCGACCCGGTGGCCACCGGCGCGCCGGGCGCGAGGTCGGCGAGGGTCGACCCGACGAGCACGTCGCGGGGATCGGCCCGTAGCGGCACCGCGCCGATCACGAGGTCGGGGTGGGTCACCGCCGGCATGTCCTTGCCCGAGTGCACGGCGAGGCGGGCCCGGCCGTCGAGGACCGCCGCCTGGATCTGCTTGACGAACACGCCCTTGCCGCCCATCTCCCAGATGGGGATGTCGAGGCGCTGGTCGGCGGTGGTCTCGATCACGACCTGGTCGACCACCAGATCCCGTCCGTCGGCGGCGGCCGCCGCGACCAGGAGTGCGGCGACGTGATCGGCCTGCCAGCGCGCCAGTGCGGAGCCGCGCGTGGCCAGTGCCAGACCGACGGGCACGCCGGCCATGGTCAGAGGTCGAACAGGTCGCGCAGGGCGTCGGCGAGCCGCTCGCCCTTGGGCGAACCCGCGGCGTCCTTGAGCCCGACGGTGGGCTCGTGGAGGAGCTTGGCGACGATGCCCTTGGTGAGCCCCTCGACCGCCTCGAGCTGGGCCGGTTCGAGCGACGCGAGCTTGGCCCGGAAGCGATCCAGCTCGGCGCGGCGGATGGTCTCGCCCCGATCGTGGAGCGACGAGACGAGCGGCGCGACCTCGCGGGCCGACGACACGGCGACGAAGCGCTCGAGCTCGCGATCGATGAGCGCCCGGACTGCCGCGACCTCACGCTGGCGGCCCTGGCGGCCGACCTCGGCGAAGGCCCGCAGGTCGTCCATGTCGAGGAGGGTGACGCCCTCGACGTCGGCTGCCGACGGATCGACGTCGCGCGGCACGGCGACGTCGACGATGAGCAGCGGCCGGTGGTCCCGCGCCCGCATGATCCGATCCAGGTCGGAGTGCTCGAGCATCATCGAGTTGGCGCCGGTGCCGGTGAGGAGGAGGTCGACCTCGGCCAAGGCGTCGTTGAGCTCGGCAAGGCGGATGGCGGACCCCCCGACCTGGGCGGCCAGCGCCACCGAGCGCTCCCAGGTGCGGTTGGCGATGCGGACATCGACGACGCCGCCGGCGCGGCCGCCACCGGCGATGGCGCGGACCATGCCCTCGCCCATGTCGCCGGCGCCCAACACGAGCACGCGACGGCCGTCCAGCCCGCCGAGTCGCTCGACGGCCATCGCCACGGCCGCCGTGGAGACCGACACGATGTTGCGGGAGATCGCGGTGTCGGTGCGGGCCCGCTTGCCGACCTCGATGGCGTGGCGGAACAGCAGGTTCAGCGAGGTGCCGGCCGCGTTCTCGTCCTGGGCGATCTCCCAGGCGGTGCGCACCTGGCCGAGGATCTCGGCCTCGCCGATGACGGCGGAGTCGAGCCCGGCCGCCACCCCGAAGAGGTGCGAGACGGCCTGCGCGTCGTAGTGCACGTAGAGGTGGTCGGCGAAGGTCTCGGGGGCCAGGTAGGCCATCTCGGCGAGGAAGTTGCGAACGTCGGCGTACGCGCCATGGAACTTCTCGGCCACCACGTAGATCTCGGTGCGGTTGCACGTCGAGAGCACGACCGCCTCGCTCACGTGCTCGCGCGACACCACGTCACCCAGCGCCTTCGGAAGCCGGGCGTCGTCGATCGTCATGCGCTCGAGCAGATCGAGCGGGACGGTCCGGTGGTTCAGTCCGATGACAACGAGAGACACGCCTGGAGGCGCTCCTTGGCTTCGGCGAGGTGACCCTCGCGGATGAGTTCCAGCATTCCCGAGTCGAGCGCCGCCTGCCAATCCAAGCCCTCGGTCGACCGACCAGATTCTCGGATCGAGCGACGCTCGTCGCCGAGCATCTCGATCAGTGTGACGTATTCGGGGCCGAACTCCTCCGCGTATGACCGACGCAACCACGTGGCCACGGCCGGGCTGTGCCCTCCGGTGGCGAAGGTCACCAGGAGGGGGCCCTGGCGGATCCGCGAGGGCAGGGTGAACGCGCAGTTGCGGGGATCGTCGGCGCTGTTGACCCAGATGCCTGCGGCCTCTCCCTCCTCGAAGACCGCCCGGTTGACGTCGGCGTCGTCGGTGGCGGTGATGACCAGCCGGGAGCCGGCCAGATCGCCCGACCGGTACGGACGCTCCTCGAGGGTCAGCGTTCGATCGGCAGCCGCCCGGTCACGCAGGGTCGCGCTGATCACCGGCGCGATCACGTGGACGATCGCCTCGCACTCGAGCAGGCCCGCCACCTTCTGGGTGGCCACGGCTCCGCCGCCCACCACGAGGCACCGGCGGCCGGCGAGCACCAGGTTCACCGGGTACAGCGGCTCGTCCACGGGCATGGGGATCCTCAGTCGGTGGGCGAGGGGGCCCGAAGGGCCCGTCGGGCGGCGACGATGGGTTCATCGAGGGGAGCGGTGGTCACGAGCGCCGGATCGTCGGGCGGGTCCTGGGCGTCGACCATCCCCGGGCGCACGCCGTTGCGGCGCTGCTGGTAGAAGCTCAAGATCTGCAGCTCGACGGCCAGGTCGACCTTGCGCAGCGAGGCGCCGTCCGGCACGGAGATGACTGCCGGCGCGAAGTTCAGCACCGACCCGATGCCGGCTGCGATCAGGCGGTCGGCGACGTCCTGGGCGGCCGCGGCCGGGGTGGCCACGATGCCGATGGCGATGCCGTGCTCCCGAGCGAGGTCCGGGAGGTCGTCGAGGTGCGAGATCACGAGGTCACCGACCTTCTCGCCCACCTTCGAGGCATCGGCGTCGACCAGCGCGGCGATCGGGAAGCCGCGGTCGGTGAAGCCGCCGTAGTTGGCGAGGGCGGCCCCGAGGTTGCCGATGCCGACGATCACGACGGGCCAGTCGTGGGTGAGGCCGAGCTCCCGGCTCATCTGGAACAGCAAGTACTCGACGTCGTAGCCGACCCCGCGGGTGCCGTAAGAGCCCAGGTAGGAGAGGTCCTTGCGCACCTTGGCCGCGTTCACGCCGGCCATCTCGGCGAGCCGCTCGGACGAGATCGTGGTCGCCTTGGTCTCGGCGACCTCGAGCAGGCTGCGCAGGTAGACCGGCAGCCGGGCGACCGTCGCCTCGGGGATGCGTCGACCTGGACGTTGCGCCATGGACCCTCGATCGTACCGCCCTCGTGCACTCGTTCACAAAGTGGTGCAAGTGCACAAGCTCGGTGGCGAAGGGCGCCGTCGGGGCGGGCGACGGGTGCCGGGGTGGCTCAGCGCAGGACGCGGCGCAGCACCTTGCCAGCGGCGCCGTGGGGGATGTCGTCGACGAACATCACCTTCTCGGGGCACTTGTAGCGAGCCAGGCGCTCGGCGCACCAGTCTATGACGTCAGCCTCCTAGGCAGACATCCCCGAGGCGATGACGACGTAGGCCTTGACGGCCTCACCCGTGAACGGGTGGGCTACACCGACCACCGCGACCTCCTCGATGGCCGGGTGCTGACCCAGGACCTCCTCGACCTCGGCCGGGTACACGTTGAAGCCCGAGACGATGATGAGGTCCTTGG
>Ga0105044_10006097_pt1 | contig 16568 bp, 13 predicted proteins | sample MAT01_FD_78092 | JGI IMG/M metagenome (GOLD analysis project Ga0105044, IMG submission 78092) | Freshwater microbial communities from Lake Fryxell liftoff mats and glacier meltwater in Antarctica - MAT-01 | ecosystem: Environmental > Aquatic > Freshwater > Ice > Liftoff microbial mat | place... | reverse complement strand
CCGCCCTGCCCAATCTGACGGATGAGCCGAACCGACCCCAACTACCACGGAATCTCGACCGGTTGAGGCGTCCCACCCCCACCCAAACCCCCAGCCGGCCCCTCCAGGTCTAGGGTGGTCCGCTTCAGAATGACAGTGGCGTCGTCCATGGGCTTGGAAGCGTATGGATGAAGGACCAACTCACGAATTTCCTCTACCTTCCGCAATTTCCGTCCTCATTTCCTTCCCCATCTGCTTCCCTGTGATTTCCCTCCGCTGCCTTTCACCGGTCATGCCTGAAACTCACCCTTCCCACTTCCCAATAACGCACCAGAACCAATGCCCCTCGCCCGTCCGGCCGGATGCCGGCGGCTCCAAGGTGGCCCGCCCCGCCAAACACGGCACTTTCGCCGATGGGGCATTTGTGGAAAGGTGCGTTGCCATGGAGATCATGAAAAACGTCGTTCGTTACGCAGTTATCGCGGGCCTCATCGGGGGCGCAGGCGTCGTCATCGCTGGCCCAGACCGTGCCGGGGCTCTGGTCGATCAGTGCCGCGGCAAGATCAACACCGCCATCGACTTGGCCATCGACGATCCGATCGCGCTGCGGGCCCAGATGCGGGCTCTGGAAGCCGAATACCCCCAACGCATCGCCGAAGTCCGGGGAGATCTCTCCGAACTCCAGCAGCAAACCGCCGACCTCAAGCGCGAACTCGAAGTCAGCCACCGCGTCGTCACCTTGGCCGGCGACGACCTCAACCAGATGCAGGGAATGATCACCAAGGCCGAGGCGAGCCAAGCCGTGAACGGGCCGAACTCCATCGTCCGGGTGGTCTTCAGCGGCGAACCCGTTGACCTCAAGGATGCCTATGGCAAGGCCAACCGCATCCAGCAGGTGCACTCGGCCTACACCAGCCGCGCCACAGACATCGAGCGTGACTTGGGCTACCTCGGCCAGCAAGAGCAGCGCCTGACCGAACTTCTGAGCCAACTCGAGACCGAGCACACCGAGTACCAGGCCCAGATCTGGAGCATGGACCGCCAGGTCGATTCCATCGCCCGCAACGAACGCCTGATCGAGGTCATGGGCAAGCGGCAGCGCACCATCGATGAGCAGTCCCGCTACGGGGCGCACAGCCTCGACCAGTTGGCCGGCAAGTTCGCCGACATCCGGGCCAAGCAGGAGGCCAAGTTGGAAGCACTCGGCACCGCCACAAGCACCCTGAACTACGAGGACCGGGCCAAGTTCGAGATCGATGCCACCCGGGCCTTCACCCCCATCGCCCCCTCGAGTTTCTCCCCCAAGGTCCGCCCGTTGATCATCGACATCACCCCCGGTGACCTTGCAGCCCCCGCCCCGATCGGCCCCTCGGAAGCCGATCAAGGCCCGATCGCCTCCCGCTGATCGTTACCGGCACTCTCCAATTCGTCACACCAAGGGCGGCCCACCGTGGGTCGCCCTTTTTCATTCGCCGTTGCCTCCGCTGCCGATAAATCCGGTCGTCCCGCAGCGGGGATCCCAAAACAATCGGACCTACCATGTTCGCCACCAGCGGGTGACGCCCCCACACGGCGGTTTTTCGGCCCCAATCCAGTAGACGGTGGAGGGGCGTTGGGGGTCGACGGTGGGGGGCGACGGTGGGCGCGACGGTGGGTAGTTGGTTTCTCGGAACTTTGCACAGGTTGAAGGAGCGTTTTCTCATGGCATCCGGAACGCGGTTTCTCTCACTCGGGCTTGGTTTCATCATCTGTGCCGCGGGCCTCACCGGCTGCGTGGGTCAGGGTGAGTACGACAACCTCTATGAAACCAACGCCGCCCTCAAGAACCGCAACGCGGAACTGACGCGCGAACGCGACGAGTTCAAGAACTCGCTGGACCTCTTGCGTTCCCGCCTGGGTTCCGGCGAGGGTGCGATGTCGTCGCTCGAGAAGCAACTCGCCGCGATGACGCGCCAGCGCGACCAAGCCATGGCCGACTACAAGAACCTCGAAGGCCGTCTCGCCGGCCTTTCGTTCGGGCCCGTCGATGCCGATACCGACGCGGCCCTCAAGGCCCTCGCCGATCAGTACCCCGACCTCATCCGTTACGACTCGGCCCGCGGCATGCTCCGCTTCGCCTCCGATCTCACGTTCGATTCCGGATCCGACGTCGTGAAGTCGGAGGCCGCCGAGGCCCTCCGAGCCTTGGCGCAGATCCTCAACTCTGCGTCCGCCACCGCGTATGAAGTAGTGATCGAAGGCCACACCGACAGCCAGCGCATCAGCGCCAACACCGGCAAACGCCACCCCACCAACCGCCACCTTTCGGTCCACCGCTCGATATCGGTCATCAACGAACTCGCCAATATGGGCGTCAACCCCGGCCGCCTCATGGCCGCCGGATGGGGCGAGTTCCACCCCACCGTCCAGAACTCCGGCTCCGGCAACACCCCGCAGAACCGCCGCGTCGAGATCTTCCTCGCCAAGGCCCGGGGCAACACCGATTACCTCCCCGCCGATGCCGCGGACATCACCCGGACCGGCCCTACCACGGCCAACCCGGATAACAGACGCCCACCGACCCGTCAGCCAGACATCAGCAAGTAATCAGCGGTCGCACCCGGCTGGAATTCGTCCGCGCCCCGAACATCTCCGCGGCGTCCACCGTTCCAGCATCGAGCCGTCGCGAGTCCGATGAACATGTCAAAACGCAAGGCCGACCGCAAACCCCGTTTCAGGGGTTCGTGGTCGGCCTCGCAGAGACAAACGTTTTTTTCGACTTAACTTCAGCGGCGGCGGCGCCCACCCAACGCCAAGCCGGCGGCCAGGAGGCCGAGGGTCGAAGGCGCGGGGATCACGGCCAAGCCGTAGAGCGCACGAGAAAAATCACGTCGATCGAAATGGGGCAGTCCCGCATCACAAACACTTGCCACTCCGGGCGCGGAAAGACAAACATCATCCCTCCATCTTCCGCGATCGCCGCCCTTCCGCCCAAGCCCCGCTCGCGCCCCAGTTCATCGTCGGCAACTTCCAACTGCAAGGTCCGGCCGCCCACCATCACGGCCACTAGTCCCGCACGTCGCCCAGGCTCGTGTTCATGCTGCCATTCACGCTGTGCCACCCACGCCAGCGCTGCGGCCGCCAACACCAGCGTCACCGCCGCGTTTATCTGCTTCCCATATCTCACGTCGGCCCTCCTCATACCCATGCAAAAAAAGGCGCCATGACGCCACCTCGCGAGCGTAGCGATACGCATCCTTCGCCTGAACCCACGTCCGGATGGTGACGGATGGTGAGGGAGTGCTAAGAATAAACTCCCAGAACCAGTTCTCGAACCCGTAAAGTTCCGGCTGGCGATCGCTGAATGCTCCACGATCACACACTCCAGCGCCATGCAACACGGTCCCCGCCCGCAACTTCATCACACCCACCCCTGGTGGCACTTGCCCAACCGCTTTCAACCGCCCCTCTCCGACGGTGACGTCGATGGCCGTTCCAGCAGAGAGGTCCGCTGGGAGGATGTTCGCACGCGACTCGCGCGCGAATACGCATCGTTGCGTGATTCGTCGGCCCCGCCCGATGCAGCGCGGATGGAGATTCTCGCCACCTCCCTCCGTGAACGAAGGTCAGCGTGAAAAGCCCGGCTGCACTCATCCCGGCCACGTGCCCGCGCGGGGGTCGGAGCAGGCGTCGCAGCATCCGCCTTCGCATTTCCGTGGATCATCGGGGTGAACGCGCTCTCATTGGTATTTCTGCTCGTCGCTACCGCGGCAGTCTTCATCGCGATCCGCCGCTTTTCGCCCGCCGGAATCGCCGGGCGCATGGAGCGCCTCATGCACAGCGGACTCTGCCCCGCGTGTCAATACCAGTGCGAAGTCACCCCGGATCACGCCACCCCGACGGGCCCTGCGCTGTGCCCGGAGTGCGGGTGCCCTTGGCCGCTCCTCCCACCCGCCCCGCCCGACGCCATCCGCGAGTAACCACTCCGGCTCTCCCCCTTTGAGAAAGGCCTCGAAAAGCCGCAACTCTCTTCGGGGCCTAACGGAACTTCCATTCGCCCGCCGGATACGCTGCCGCAGCGAATCTAGTGACAGCCCGAGGAGCACCCGCCCGTTGTCGTCACCCGAGCCAGATTCTCCACCCAGCGCACCCCACGACGCCTACGCAGCGATCCGCCACGCCAACTACCGCAACTTCGCTGCCGGCTTCCTCGTCTCCTCAATGGGCCTGCAAATGCTCGCCATGACCATCGGCTGGGAGATCAAACTCCGCACCGGTGATCCCCTCGCCGTCGGCCTCGTCGGCATCGCCCGTGCCCTCCCGGTCATCGCGCTGGCCCTCCCGGCAGGGCACCTGATCGATCGGTTCAACAAACGCAACGTTCTCATTGGCACCCAACTCGCGATGGGTGTTGTCATCGCGGGGCTTGCTCTCGCGTCCTATACCGAGGCACCCCTGTGGGTCACGTATGTGCTGCTCTCGCTCACAGGCTGCGCCCGCGTCTTCAACGGTCCATCACGCGCCACGCTTCTTCCGCTCATCGTTCCCGGCACCGCCTTCGGCAACGCCGTCACATGGAACAGCGGCGTCTTCCAGTTTTCCGCGGCGGTCGGCCCCCTCGTGGCCGGTGTCATGCTCGCGGAATACCGCGTCGCATGGCCCGTCTACGTCATCACCGCCCTGGGATGCATCTCCTTCGGCCTCTTCGCGTTCGTATTGGACCCCCGCCCCAGCCCTCTCTCGACCGATTCCTTCTCATGGAGGAGTATCTCCGCGGGCATGTCGCACGTCTGGACCGAGAAGGCAATCCTCGCCGCCATCACGCTCGACCTCTTCGCCGTTCTCTTGGGTGGCGCAACCGCGCTTATGCCGTTTTACGCCGACGACATCCTTCATGTCGGACCAATGGGCCTCGGGCTCCTGCGGGCCGCACCCTTCGTCGGCGCATTCCTCATGGCGATTTATCTGGCCCACCGCCCCGTCTTCGGCCACGCCGGAAGGGCACTCCTGTGGTCCGTCGCGGCCTTCGGCATCTTCACCATCGTCTTCGGGCTTTCTACCAACGTGATCCTGTCGCTGGTCTGTCTCTTTGCCTTGGGAGCGGTCGACAACATCTCCGTCGTGGTCCGTCATGTTCTCGTTCAGGAACGCACGCCCGAACACCTCCGTGGCCGCGTCTCGGCGGTGAACTCTGTCTTCATCGAGTCGTCCAACGAAATCGGGGCCTTCGAATCCGGCCTCGTCGCCCGCCTGTTCAACCCCGTCGTCTCGGTCGTCAGCGGCGGAATCGGAACGCTCCTCGTGGTCGCGGGCGTGGCCCTCAAAATCCCGCAAGTCCGCACGCTCAACCTCAAACACCCAACTCCCGAAGTGCCCAATCCGCGAACCGCTCCCGCTCTTCCCCCAGACACCGAATCCGTCCAATAGTCCGAAAACCCATTGACTTCATGCACAATTGCCGTTGTGCTCGGGCGCGAGTCCTGATACTGTGTAAGTTCATAGGAGTGGTGGGGTAAGTGCCCCGCCCATAAAGAGAGAGGCCTTCCACCAAGGGCCATACAGGGTTTCCGTTTTCGCGGCTTTCCGCGCGCGGTCGGGCACCATGCCCGCCTTCCGCAAGCGCTCAAGCCGCGGTCAGGCGGCGGCACCCCTGCATGACGCCCGAAGGTGCCAAAGGCCGCATGGAGAGATCACGATGTCACGCGTTTCCTTTTCAATCGTCGCCCTGCTCGCCACCTGCGGCACCGCTTTGGCCGGGCCCTTCACACCGGGCAACCTCGTCGTCGTCCGCCTCGGCAACGGGTCCGCGGCCATGAACAACCAGTCGCAGGCCACGTTCCTCGATGAATATTCCTTGGCCGGCTCGCTCATTCAGAGCATCCCGATGCCGACCTCCAGCGTGGGCTCCGACCGCCGACTGACCCTCAGCGGCACCGCCAATTCAGAAGGTGAACTCGCGGTGTCGTCCGACGGTCGCTACCTCACCTTGGGCGGCTACGACGCCGCCCCCGGGGTCGCCAGCATCTCCAGCAGCGCGCTGACGGTCGCAAGCCGCAGCATCGCCCGCATCGACCTTTCCGGCAACGTCGACACCACCACAGGCATCACCGACGCCTTGGGCGGGGCCAGCATCCGCGGCGTCGCCACCGACGACGGTTCCCGCTATTGGGCCACCGGCGGCAGCAACGGCGTGCGTTTCCTCTCTCACGGTGCTTCGACCACCACGCAGATCACCGCCTCGCCCACCAATGTCCGTTGTGTCAACATCTTCAACGGCCAGTTGTTCATCAGCAGCGGTTCGGGCGCATTCGTCGGTGTGAACACCGTCGGCTCGGGCCTCCCGACCGCCGCGACCACCGCCGCCCTCCTCACGGGCCAGGGCGGAACGGGTTTCTCGAACTACGACTTCACCTTCGCCGACGCCAACACGCTCTACGTTGCCGACGACAGCGCTGCGAACAACGGCCTCCAGAAGTGGGTGCAGAACGCCGGCACATGGAGCCTCGCCTACCGCATCACCGCCGGCCTCCCGACCCAAGGTCAGATCCGCCAGTTCACCGTCGCCTCCGATGGGGCAGGCAACAACATCATCTTCGCCACCAGTTCCAACGGCACCCAGAACGCCCCCAGCAGTTTCTCGATTCTCACCCTCATCGATACCGGTGCGGCTTCGTCCTTCAGCACGATCGTCACCACCGCCAACAACTCCACCGCATTCCGTGGCATCGAGTTCATCGGCATCCCCACCCCCGCCTCGGCCAGCCTCATCGGTCTGGGCCTCGTCGTTGGGGCCCGCCGTCGCCGCTGACCGTCCACCGGGTTCGATTTTGAGTCCTGATCCAATCCATGAAACCCCGGCGTCATCGCGGCGTCGGGGTTTTTTCGTTCCCGGCCTCGACCGCCGCCACGTCCGCATCCACCGGCAATGTGTCGAACGGTTCATCGCGTTTCGCGTTCACGGCCCGCGAGGCAATCCGGTGCTGCGCCACCAGCATCACCACCGCTCCGGCAATCGCGAGCGTGCCGGTGCACCACTGAGTCGGCGTGAGCCGTTCATTGAAAATGAGCAAAGAACCCACCGAAACGGTGATCGGCTGCAACTGCACCACGCCCGACGAAACCGCCACGCCCAACTTGGAGATGCAGTAGAAGTACAGCGTGTGCCCGATGCCGATGCCTACGACCGCCGAAAGCACCACGAGCCACTGCACCTTGCCGCTCAACTCAAGAAAGTTCAATCCCCGGCCGGGCGCAAACGCCACCATCAGCACCAGAAGCCCGATCGCGGTGTACTGGCTCACCGCCGCGAACGCCATCAACGGATTGATACCCACCATGAACTTCCGCACGCAGAGGGCATATCCCGCGTAAAAAACACCGGAAGCGACCGAGATCGCGATGCCCAGCCCCGAGCCATCGCCCAAGCCGCCGGGCTTAAAGGCGACCGTCGAAAGTGTTCCCGCCACCACCATGCCCAGACCGGCAAGAAACCACGGCGAGCGGATGATCTTCCGTTCCAGCGGGAACATGAGCGCAGCGCCCACCGCCACAAACACAATCTGCACCCGTAGGCTGAACGTCATCAACCCCGGATCCACGTAATATGGCGCAAGCCCAAAGCACATCTGCCCGACGATGTTGAACAGGCTCGGCCACAAGGCCAGCTGCCACAGGTTCCGCGGAATCTTCCGCCGGAACGCCCCGATCACCAGCACCGGAGCCCAGAGCAACGCCGAAATCGCGTACCGCCAGCCGTTCGCGGTCCACGCATCGAGCGTGGTGTCCTTCGCGAAAAACCGCAGAAAAAGCGGGATGCTCGTCCATCCAAGCAGCGTTAGCACGATCGCGCCGATCGCCAGCCACCGCCCCCGATGCGTTTCTTCCGCCAAAGTCCGGTTCGCCACGTCCAACCTTCACGCGGGGGGGGCCTGTCGCCGCAAAACCAACGCCGATCCGACGCCCCTCCCGCGCCCACACGCGGCCGAAGGTGATTTACGAGACGTGAAAAGTGGAGCGGAAGAGACTCGAACTCTCAACCCCTACGTTGCAAACGTAGTGCTCTACCAATTGAGCTACCGCCCCGACTTTGAGAGGGTATTCCCGCCGCAGCCGCATGAAAACTACTTCTGCGCAGAAACCGTGAGGCTGGCCCGGGCCGTCTTGGGGGCCTTCGGAGCCTGAATGTGCAACCGCCGCGTCCGATGCTGCGACCAATCCGTCACCGCGAGGTCGGGCGCATCCGCATCGTCATGGATCCGCAGAATGTCGTACGAGTTGTTCCGCTGCGCGGGCGTGAAACCCGAATCGCGGATCAGCCGGCACAACACCGCCTCATCCAGGCAGTAGGTCGTGCCCGCGCTGCTCACGACATTCTCTTCCATCATCACCGAGCCCATGTCGTTCGCCCCGAACATCAGCCCCAATTGCCCGATGTGCGGCCCCATCGTCACCCACGAACTCCCGATCGAATAGATGTTGTCGAGGAACAACCGGCTCACCGCCTGCGTCCGCAGATAGTCACTCGCCCCCGACATCCGCACCCGCCGGCCAAACTCCGCGGCCTCCGGCCCCAACTCGCGGTAATCGACTTCCGGGTTCGCACCCCACGCAAACGCCCGCGCCACAACGTCGCCAGGGAACTCCGCGGCTCTCTCGCCTTCCGTCAGGCCCCAGTCTTTGACCCGCCCAAGCGGTGTGTTCTCGCGCTGAAACGGCCACGCGATAAACGATTTGTAATGCCCCGGCGCGGCCCCCGATTCCTCGGTTTCCCCGCTCCGTTCCCTCAGCACCCGATCCTGCCACTGCCGCACCAGCATCATGTGATGAACCCGGTCGGCGTGCCCCTCGATGTGCCCGAACATCATCGTGGCACTCGTGAACATTCCCAGCGTGTGCGCCACATACATGCACGTCAGCCAACTCTCGGCATCACACTTGCCCAGTCCGATCTTGCGTCGCACGGGGGTTGAGAAAATCTCGCCGCCCCCGCCAGGGAGTGAATCAAGGCCAGCCTCACGCAGCCGCACCATCACCCACCGAACCTTCTCTTCGAACGTCCGTCCGGGCGGGTCAAAGAAGTGAACAAACTCCACGAACTCCGGCGGGCTGAAGCCGTGCACATGAATATGCGGGAAACGCTCCTTGATCGACCGCAATAGCGTGAGATACCAATCCAAGGGCAGGTCGGGGTTCATGCCGCCCTGCATCAGAATTTGCGTCCCCCCGATCGCCGAGAGTTCCGCCACCTTCTCCAGAATCTTGGAGTGGTCAAGGGTGTACGCATCGTGGTCCACCGCGTCACGTCGGAACGCACAAAACGTGCACTTGGCGTTGCACACATTCGTGTAGTTGATGTTGCGGTCGATCACATACGTACGGAACGTGTCGCCGTGCAGCCGCCGGGCTCGGGCCGACGCCCACCGCCCCAGCGCGGGCAACCGGACGCCCCGAAACAAACCCAAGCCCTGCTCGCGCGTCAGCCGGGCTTCCCCCGCCACGACCGCGCTAAGGAACCCCGTGTCCGAGATCGAGTGCCCGGCGTGCTCGGGCGGCGGTCTGTATGGCAAGTATCCCAATTTTCAAACCTTCCTGAAAGTTGAGAAAGTATAGCCTGAACGGCCCCAAAGCCAAGCCCCCGTCGTTCTTTGCGCGATCCCAGTCAACCCAGCGGCCAAAATCGCCCGATAACAGCCCTGGCGCGAGGCCCAACCTCCGCTGCCCTTCCGGAGACACTCACGCTCGTGGCCGAAACGCCCCCGAAACCCAAAGACGAACCCGCTGCTCCACCCGCGCTGCGCGCTGCGTGGCGCGACGCCTGGCAGGTCCCCGTCTTGGGACTCGCCGCCGCGGCCATCGTTGCCGGCAGCGTCTACGCCTTCAAAACCAAGCCCGCCCACAACGTCGAGCCCGATTTCGTTCGCGCCGCCGCGCAGGTCGAAGCCGGCGAGTTCGCCGGAGCACTCGACACCCTCAACGACAAAGTCATGCCACACTTGGGAACCGTCTTGGTCTCCCAGGACCGGGCCCGAGACTTCCATCTCCTGAGGGCCCGCTCCCTCTACATGGGCCAGCGCGAACTCGGCCTCGACCGCGAAGACAACAACCGCGCCATCGTCTCAGAATTCGGGCGGGCCGAGGCCCTGCACGCCACGATGACACCGCGCGACCGCGTCTTCCTCGCCGAGTCCCTCGTAAGCCTCGGCGAGTTGGACCGCGCCACCGAACTCGCCGCGACGCTCGGCGAACCCGAACAGCAAGCCCGCGTCGACCTCCTCAAGCGGATGATCGAGCGCAGCCTCGCTCCTGCCACCAGAAACGAACACCGCGCGATGGACCTGCTCGAGGCCATGGCCGCCATCCCGGCCGTCGATGCCAACGTCAAACTGTGGGTCCTCACCCGTCAGTTGGACCTTTTGGTCAAGCAGGGTTATGCCGAGGAAGCCATCACCCGCGGCGTGCGGGCTCTCGTCGGCGTCGATGAATCGCGGGCCGATCGCGACGCCCTCGCTGGCGCGTTTGTCGGCTTGGCCAAAGCCTACCTCAAGACCCGCGACCTGGACCGCTGCGCCGCCCAACTCGATCACGCCGCAGCCGCCGTGGGAGATGAGCACGCCCTCTCGCCCACCATCAACCTCCTGCGGGCCGAGGTCGATCGCGATGGTTCGGGTGAACAACTGGACGAAGCGCGGGAACGATACCTCGTCGTCATCAACCGTTTTCCCTTCAGCGACGATGTGCCCAGGGCCATGCTCGGCCTCGCCGAGATCGACTCGAAATTGAGCAGCGAACGCCCGGAATTGTCCGAGGAATCGCTCGACACCTACGCAAAACTCACCGACCGCGTCCTGGGCGGCGAGGGCGATGTTTCGCGCGACGAAGTTGTTGCCAGCCTTCTCAATCGACACGCAGATTGGACCGCGCAGAATGACCACGAGCGGGCCCTCGCCTTCGCCCAGCAGGCCGGCAGGCTCAACGACGGCCGCACCGCCAATCCGGCGGTCCTCCTGGCACTCGCCATGAGCCATCGCACGGTCGCCGAGGCCATGCTCAAGGCCGCCGCCAAAGACGGAAGCGCCATCTCCGTCGCCGAGGCAGACCCCACCACCCAGCGGGCAGCCCGCACCCACTTCCTCGCCGCCGGTGAATTCTTCAGGCGTCACGCCGAAGCCATGGTGCAGTTAGATACCGGGGCCTACGGCGAGAGCCTCTGGTGGAGCGCCGATGCGTTCGATCGCGCGGGGGATCTCGAAGCCACGGTCGCCGCGTTTCAGCAATTCACCGCCGATTTCCCCTCCGACCGCAGACTCGCCGAGGCCACCTTCCGCCTCGCCCAAGCCTATCAGGCCAGGGGCGACGCCGAACTCGCCACCAAACTCTACCGGGGACTCATCGAGGCCCGAGATGTCGCCGGCGCGGGCACCTTCACCGACGCCAGTTATGTGCCGCTCGCCCAGACCCTCCTCATGGACGCCGACGCCACCAACGACGCCGAAGCCCAGGAACTCCTCACCGCCGTCGTCACGGGCGCGGCAGGCGGAACCGAAACCGGCGTCTTCCGCGATGCCCTCGGCGAACTCGCCTCGAGCCTCTACCGCGCCGGTGAGCACGAACGCGCCATCGAACGACTCGAGGAATACGTCCAGCGCTACGGCGGCTCTGCCACGCTCCCCGCGACCATCTACCGCCTGGCAGATAGTTACCGCCTGAGCGCCGCCGCGATCGCCAGCGACCTTGTCAAAGAAGACCGCCCCGAGGGTGAAAAGCGCGATCTCGAAGCCAAACGGGTCGAGCGTCTGCGCCGCGCTGCAGACCTCTTTGAAGGCGTCCGGGCCGATCTTGAAGAAATTGCAACCCGCACCGCCCTCGAAGACATCTACCTCCGCAACGCCTACTTCTACCGGGCCGATTGCCTCTTTGACCTCCGCGAGTTCGACGACGCCATCCGGTCCTACGACGGCGCCCGCGAACGCTACTCCAAAGACGCCGCCTCGCTCGTCGCCATGATCCAAATCGTGAACGCGCTGGTCTCACAAGGAGAACTCGCGAAGGCTACCACCGCCAACGCCCGCGCCAAACGCTTCTTTGAGTCGCTCCCGGATTCGGTCTGGGACGATCCCACCCTGCCCATGACCCGACGCGATTGGGAGCGGTGGCTCGATTCACAGGTCAAATTGGGCCCACTCGCCAACGCCGCCGCCGCAGTGGCCCAGCCACCGGCTGCCACCGCCGAAGGCGGCCCGGCCACCAGCGATGCAGGGGGCGAATAGCAGTCAGGAATCAGGTCGGCGGAGTCCGACAGTTGCAGGTTCGACAGGAGGTCGTCGATGGCGGGAAAACAGACAGAAACAGTCGAAGCACGCGCGGGCGAACTGGTCCTCAGGCTCGATGAGCAGCGCACCCGCCTGCGAACCGTCCTCGATCTCGCAGGCCGCCAACGCGCAGCCATCGAACGCGACGATCCGTCCGACCTCCTCCGTATCCTCGCCGAACGCGAACGCACCTTCAACGCCATCGAACTCAACACCGCCGCCATCGAGGAACTCCGCATCATCGACGACCCCGTCGCCATTGCGTCAGAGCCCGTCCGCCTCCTGCTCGAAGCCCGCCTGCGCGAACTCACAGAACTCGCCGCCCAAGTGATGGAACTCGATCGCGCCGATACCGCCGCCGCCGCCGCCCTCCGCGACCGCGCCGCCGCAGAGCTCGCGGCCCTTTCCCACGGCCGCCGTATCAACGGCGCCTATGGCAACACCGCGCCGTTGGCCGCATCCTTCCAGGATCGGGAGGGATGATGCCGCAAAGCCTCGATCACCCCCCAGCCCCGGCCGCCCCCCTCGCCGCGGGCCTCCGCCCACCCCAAATCAGCCCGCGCGAACTCGCCGACCTGGTCCGGTCATTCACCGAGGTGACCTCAAAACTCGAGTCCTCGCACGACCGCCTGAGGAACGAGGTCGCCCGGCTCACCACCGAACTCGGCGAGGCCAACCAGCAACTGGAACGCAGCCGCCGCCTCGCCGCCCTTGGAGAAATGGCCGCGGGCATCGCCCACGAAGTCCGCAACCCGCTCGGTTCCATCCGGCTCTACGCGGGCATGCTCATGAAAGACCTCCCCGAGCACCAACGCTCGGTCGCCGCCAAAATCGACGCCGCCGCCCGCGAGCTCGACGGCGTCGTGGGCGACGTCCTGACCTTCGCCAAAGAGATCCGCCTCCGCCGCGAAAAGGTCAACGTCTGTGAACTCTTCGAGGTCGCCGTCGAACGCACACGCATCACCGCTGACGCCGCGGGCGCTTCGACCACCATCGACGCCGACCCCAAAGCACACATCTGGGCCGATGAGGCCCTGGCGCGTCAGGCCATCATCAACCTCGTCCGCAACGCCCACGACGCCGTCGCCGGCCTCCCGGCCCCGCGCTGCCTCGTCCGCCTCTCGGCCCGAGCCGAACGCGTCCGCGTGGGCGACGGCGACCGGTCCGTCCAGTGCACGGTCCTCAGGGTCGAGGATCGCGGCGGCGGGGTTTCCGAAGACGTCCGCGCCCGCATGTTCAACCCCTTCTTCACCACCCGCGCCGCCGGCACCGGCCTCGGATTGTCAATCGTCCACCGGATTGTCGATGCTCACGGCGGTGTTGTGTCGATCCGGAACGTGGTGAGTGATAACGGAGCGGTCACGGGTGCCGCCGCCGAGGTGGCTTTCCCAGATTCGCCCGTTCCGTGATGGAAGGGCTTTGCGAACGGTTGACTTTGGAGCGAAACACGTCATGGCGATGATTCTCGTGGTGGACGACAAAGAAATGCTCCGTGACAGCGTCGGCGTCACGCTCGAGCGGGCCGGGTTCGAGGTCGAGACCGCCGCCGACGGCGCGGCAGCCCTGGAAGTCGTCGCCCGACGCAGGCCCGACGCCGTCATCACCGACATGCGCATGCCCGGCCTCACCGGCATCGAACTGCTCGAACGCCTCATGGCCATCGACGCCGACCTCCCCGTCGTCATGATGACCGCCTTCGGCACCATCGATACCGCCGTCAAGGCCATGCGGCTCGGGGCCTTCGATTACCTCACCAAACCCTTCGAGGGCGATGAACTCATCATCAGCGTCAAACGCGCGGTCGAACACCGCCGCGTCATCCACGAAATCGCCGTCCTCCGAGCCTCCGCCGAGCCCCCCTTTGGCGATCGCGTCTCCCGCGACGAACTCGGCTCAACACCCGCGGGCGGCCAACCCACCGTCCGCGGCGTCGCACGCGGGCCCTCCCGCGGCACCGACCGCATGATCGGTGCCGGTCCCCTCGCCATCCGCATGCGGGCCGACATCACGTCGGTCGCATCGTCCCACGGCACCGTCCTCATCACCGGCGAATCCGGCGTGGGCAAGGAAGTCGCCGCACGGGCCGTCCACGAACTCTCCCCCCGCCGCGACGGCCCCTTCCTGGCGGTCAACTGCGCAGCGCTGTCGGAAGGCTTGCTCGAGAGCGAACTCTTCGGCCACGAGAAGGGGGCCTTCACCGGCGCCGATCGCATGCGGAAAGGCCGCTTTGAACTTGCTCACGGCGGCACTCTGCTGCTCGATGAGGTCTCCGAAATCAGCCCCAAAATCCAGGCCAAGTTGCTGAGGGTCATCCAGGAACGCACGCTGGAGCGTGTCGGTTCGGGAGCCTCGATCGGCGTCGATGTCCGCATCATCGCCACCAGCAACCGCGACCTCCAGGCGGAAGTCGATACCAATCAGTTCCGGCAAGATCTTTTCTTCCGGCTCAATGTGCTGCCCCTGCCGCTGCCCTCCTTGCGTGAACGCCGCGAAGATGTGGCGGCGTTGGCCCAGCACTTCCTCAACGAAAACTGTCGGCGCGACGGCCGCCCCGGCCTGGCCTTCAGCCCCGAAGCCAACGATGCGCTCGCGGCATACTCCTGGCCCGGAAACGTGCGGGAACTGCAGAACATCTGCGAGCGGGCCGTCGTGCTGTGGCCCTGCAAGGCCGGAGACACCATCGGGCGCGAACTTGTCGAGCCGTGGCTCCGCACCCGCTCTGCAACCCCGATCGCCTCCGCCAGCCAGCAGATCGAAGGCAAACCACTCATCACGGTGGGCGGAATCACGGTCACGCATGCCGCCCCGCCGGTCGCAATTCCTGCCACCAGCAACCCGCCCACCGACGACGCCCGAACGCTTGAAGAAATCGAACGCGAAACCATCGTGCGAACGCTCGGCAAGTTCAACGGACACCGCCAACGAACCGCATCCATGCTCGGCATCGGTGTCCGCACGCTCGGGCTGAAACTCAAGAAGTGGAAGCAGATGAAGTTGGTCGGCGAAGAACTCTGACCCGGCGTCTCAATCTTCATCGTCCTCTCCCTCCCCCGATCGCCTTCGGCACCGCCGACCCGCTCCGGCCCTGCGCCCCCAACTTCAGCACCACGAGTTGCCCCCGCTCGCTCTGCACGATCGGCGAGCCTGTCACATACAAATCCGACAGGCCCTTTCCGCCAAACGCAACATTGCTCGCGTGCTTGAGCCCCGTTGGATAGCGCCGGTGCAACCGCCCCGCCGCATCAAACACCGACACGCACCCCGTCCCATACTCCGCCACATACAGCCGCCCCGCCGCATCCAGCGTCATCCCGTCCGGAATCGGCTTGGGGTCTGGCAGCGTGGCAAACACCCGCTTCGCGCCCAGCACACCCGGGGCCGTGATCGCAAACGCAAAGACCTCGCGTCCTGAACTGTCATTCACCAGGAGCATCTTTCCATCGGCCCGCACCACCACACCGTTCGGATACTCAAACCCTTCTGCCACCCGGCGCGTTGCGCCATTCGCATCGATGTAATACACCCCGCTTCGGCCCGCCGTCTGCTCCTCGAAAGTCTCCGCGGGCATCGTCACATACACGCCTCCATCGCCATCCAGAGCCAGGTCATTCGGCGTCGCGATGCCTTCCCCCAGAGCCCCCAAGAGCCGCCCTCCCGCATCCACCCGCTGCACGCCCCCCTGCGCTGCGACAAGGTGCGTCCCATCTGCCAGCACCTTGTGTCCGTTGGGCTGGCGCGTGCGATACCACACCTCAGGGGCTGCATCCCCCCGAATCACCCACACGGCCTCATGGTTGAGCGTGGACACAAACCCCGCCCCCGAGGCGTCAAACACGATCCCCTCCGTATACCCGACCAGATCGGCCCGGACCTCTGGCTCTGCCTGCCGCGGCAGAGAGCACCCTTGGCCTAGGACAACCAGAGCCACCAGCAAGATTGCGACGACGGCGTTCGGCATTGGGCATTGGGGATCGGGCATTGGGCGGGGGCAGGCGGCGAGATGAAGACGCTTTGAGGCTGGGGGGAGTGTGGATGGGACGTGGGGCTGGGATGGGGGGAAGCTGCGCAAGAGGGGCAAGGTGCGCAAGAGGGGCAAGGTGCGCAACTTGGTGGAATCCTTTGCGCACCTTGATTTTGGGGTGTTTTCTGCTTGGGAAATGGGCAAGGTGCGCAAATGTTGGGAGATGTGTGTGTACACCGTTTGGGGCATATTGGGGGTGTTATTGGACTTGGATTGGGTGGGGGTTGAATGAGTTTGGAAGGGGGTGACCGGGATGCGGGAAGGGCGCATGCGTGCCCGCT
>Ga0105044_10006096_pt1 | contig 16569 bp, 16 predicted proteins | sample MAT01_FD_78092 | JGI IMG/M metagenome (GOLD analysis project Ga0105044, IMG submission 78092) | Freshwater microbial communities from Lake Fryxell liftoff mats and glacier meltwater in Antarctica - MAT-01 | ecosystem: Environmental > Aquatic > Freshwater > Ice > Liftoff microbial mat | place... | reverse complement strand
TTTGAGAGTGTCATGTTGATCTTTTAGGGTTAGAAAAAGTTAAGGCTGTCTCATCACGATTGAATGCAAAAATCGTCAGCAATCAGCGCGTCATTCGCTGTCAATATGGTTATCGCTTTCATCGCGGGCACAGCCAACAAATCAGTGTCGCCCGTGACCAGCCATTTCGCGCCTGCGGCCAACGCCGCGTGAATGAATTTATCGTCATCCACGTCGCGACAATAAGAAACAGCAGCAATTTGTGGCAATACCTCAACCCAATGCGCTGCGCTCTGCAAATCGCCAAGAATTTTTCGGCGACTTTCCATGCTTAGGTAGCGATCAAACTTTGGTCGCCAAAGCCGCGCTTCAAGCTCGGCAAACGTACTCGCAGAGAACACTGGCAACCCGCCCGCCAACACCCGCCGCACCACCTGAGCGGGCGCGCCGCCTGGCGACAGCGCGGCGCTGATCCAGATGTTCGTATCAACCACAACCTTTCGTGAGTTCACGCTCCCGGCGGGCTCAGCTCTCATCAGTCAACAGTGCTTCTAATCCGTCAGGCGTGAGCCCGGCGCGGAGAGCCGCAGCCGCTGTCTCATCTAGCGTGTGCTGCAAACGATTGGCGTAGAACGCTCGCATCGCCTCGTAATCCTGCGCGCTCACCATCACGCCCACCACCCGGTCATGGCGCATCACACGCACGGGTTCACGTTGCGCAGAATCAAGAAATTCGCCAAAACGGGTTTTGGCTTCGTTAGCGGTGAAGGTTTGCATGGGTAAGCTGTGCTTTCGATTGTTTCGTGCGATTCGTTTATTTTAATCGAATCGTGCGATTGATGAAAAAGTTAAGTGGGAGGCAACTTGTTGGTAGCGATGCATGATGCGCATGAACTGTCGCAAAGAGTCATACAGCTTTTCGCTGAAATTCCCGTTGAACGGTGCGGGCAGATGGCGTATCACGACTATCGCGGGCTGGCGTTTACGCCGGAGGAGGGCGCGGGGCTCACAGCGTCCCTCGGCGCGCATCGTGCGGCGTTGCTGCGCAATCACGGCACCTTGACGCTTGGGCGAACCGTGGCTGAGGCGTTTGTGCTGATGGATACGCTGATCAAGGCGTGCGAAATTCAGGTGATGGCGCAGGCGGGCGGCCGCACGATTCAGCCCGCCCCCGAGATCGTGGCGCGGACGGCGTTGCAGCTGGATGACGTTGGCGCATTGGAGGGTGTGCTCGAGTGGCCGATGTTGCTGCGGCGGCTGGCGCGCCTGTGTCCGGACTTTGCCGATTGACGTCGTTGCGACCTTGGGATGCGGCAGAATGAAATCACTTTATAGGAGAACAAGATGCCGACCCTGAATGTACAAATGTTTGAAGGCCGCACGATTGAGCAGAAGCGCGCTTTTGCAGAGAAGGTGACGACGCTCGTCTGCGAAACGCTGGGCGGAACTCCGGCTGGTGTGGATGTGATCTTCACCGAGGTGAAGCGCGAGGACTGGGCGTCGGGCGGCAAGCTGGCGTCGGATCCGAAAGTCTGAGGCGGCTCGTTCGGAAATTGCTGGTTGGTCTAGCGTTCCCAGCACTACCGGGGATCTTCTGGGGCTGTCAGCATTTTCGTGAAAGCACCCTGCTATCGGGGCTGAGCATCAATTTAGCTAATAGTCGTGTTATGCCATTTTTGGCACCGAGCCCCTGAGCAGCGGTTGTTTCAGCGAAGAGCTGATCGCAAGCGAACTGCAGAGGGCGACGGCTGACTACAGCCGCTAAACTGCGCTATGCATCGTTCGATCAAATGTCGGTCGGGCGGAGCGAATTCGGGGGAATTGATTACATGACGGGCTACCGCATCATTGCGCTGTTGCTGATTGCTGCCGGGCTGACGCTCGTGCCGTGGTACGCGCTGCAGGACAGTTTTTACGCGTTCAAGTGGATCGCAAAATTCGGCGGCAAGGACTTTGCCCCGGCGCTGATCCAGATTTGGGGTTACAACAAGGTGTGGCTGATTTTGCTGCCCACACTGTTGCTGGCGACAGTCGGTCTGTACGCGCGACCGGTGAACACTGCGACGGCGGTTGAGGGTGCGGTTCGCACGTGGGCGAAAGCGGTGGCCCTTATCGGTGCGGCGGGCGCGCTCTACATCCTGGCGCAGGGTTTTGCGATTTCTTCGCAGGGCTATGCGTTTGAATCGTTGAAGGCAACGATGCCAGCGATCAGTGGTGGGCAGTTCGGCATGGGCGCGGGCGCACTGTTGGTGGGGATCGGGTTCATCCTGATCTGCGCCGACGGTATCGCCACGATGGGCTACTTTCGCGGAGATCGCTTCGTTGCGTCGTCGCTCTTGTGTATCGTCGTGCTGATCGTGTTGTTCGTGCTCTTCCCGGTGATGCGGATTCTGTACGAGGGCATTCTCGATCAGGATCGGGCTTGGTCGCTGAGCGCGCTTTGGGAGCGCCTTGCCCAGCGCAAGCTGTGGAATCTGGTGCCCGCGTGTCTATGGGGCGGCAGCGGTTGCGGCGTGGCGTGGAACACGCTGTGGCTGGCGTTGTTAACTGCGACGGGCACGACATTCCTGGGCCTGATGCTGGCGCTGCTCGTAACGCGCTCAAATTTTCGTGGCAAGAAGCTTATTCGCCTGTTGACGGTGTTGCCCATCATCACGCCGCCGTTCGTCGTTGGCCTGTCGCTGATCATGCTGTTCGGGCGCTCGGGGGTCGTGAACGAGTTCCTGGAATGGGCGTTTGCGATTCCACCGTCACGCTGGATTTACGGTTTGCCGGGTGTGTTGCTGGCGCAGTTATTCGCGTTCACGCCGGTCGCGTTCCTCGTCCTGATTGGTGTGGTCGAAGGCGTGAGCCCGACGCTGGAAGAAGCGAGCCAATCGCTGCACGCGAGTAAATGGCAGACATTCCGTTATGTGACCTTGCCGCTGATGGCACCGGGGCTGGCGAACGCCTTCCTCGTGGGTTTTATTGAATCGATTGCGGACTTCGGTAACCCAGTAATTCTGGGCGGGAACTTCGGGGTCATGGCCACCGAGATTTACTTCGCGATTGTCGGGGCGCAGCTCGATCAGGGCAAAGCGGCGGTTTACTCGCTAATCCTGCTCGCGTTCGCGCTATTCGCGTTCTGGTTGCAGCGCAAAGCAACGGCCAGGAAGAGCTTCGTCACCGTTTCCGGCAAGGGTGACACCGGCCTGCCAAGTCCCCTGCCCGATGGCGTTCGCCGCACGGCCGTTGGCGTCGGTGTGCCGTGGCTCACGTTGACCGTGGTGCTCTACAGCATGAGCATTTTCGGCGCGTTCGTGAAAGTCTGGGGCCGCGATCACACGTTGACGCTTCAGCATTTCGTGAAAGCGTTTTCGATTGATCACGGGCCGCACGGCTGGCTGTTCACGGGGGCGGCGTGGCATTCGTTATTCAACACCTTGCAGTTCGCTTTGGCGGCCGCGCCGCTCACCGCGATCATCGGCATTTTGTCGGCCTATCTCATCTCGCGGACTGTGTTCAAAGGCCAGCGCGCGTTTGAGTTTTTGACGTTGCTGTCATTCGCGATTCCGGGTACGGTGATTGGCGTGGCTTACATCTTCGCGTTTAACGTGCCGCCGATTGAGTTGACGGGTACCGGGCTCATCATCGTGCTCTGTTTCATCTTCCGCAATTTGCCCGTGGGCGTGCGGGGGGGTATCGCTGCGCTGTCTCAGATCGACAAATCGCTGGATGAGGCGAGCACGACGCTGGGTGCCAACGGGGCAACGACGTTCCGCCGCGTGTTGATGCCGCTGATGAAGCCCGCGATTGTTGGCGCGTGGATCTATGGCTTCGTGCGCTCAATGACAACGGTGAGCGCGATTGTGTTCCTTGTGTCCGGTGACACGGAGGTCGCGACGACATACATCATTGGTCGCGTGATTAACGGCGATTACGGTGTGGCGATTGCGTACTGCTCGGTGTTGATCCTGATTATGGTGGTTGCGATTGTGCTGGTGCAGTGGATCGTTGGCTCGCGCAAGTTGGGTCGGCGAGCGGCGGTGACTGGGCCCGCGATGGCTCCGATGGCGGTGGCGGGATGATGGCCCCTCCGATCCATCTTCCTGCTGCATCGAACTTATTCTCACGGTTAACAAAATGACAACTACCACCAAAGGCACCCTCGAATTTATCAACGTAGTCAAAGACTACGGCACGGGGGAGCCCGCCGTTAAAGGCATTTCTTTCCGCATCGAAGACGGCCAGCTCGTCACGTTGCTCGGGCCTTCCGGCTGCGGAAAGACCACAACCCTGCGCATGGTCGCGGGCCTTGAATTACCGAACGCCGGACAAATTCTGCTGGGCGGCAAAGACGTCACCGCACAATCAGCCGCGCAGCGCAATGTGTCACTGGTGTTCCAGAGCTACGCGCTGTTTCCGCACATGAGCGTCATGGAAAACGTGGGCTACGGGCCCACCGTCCGTGGCACCAAAAAAGCGGAAGTCGAAGCCAAAGTCAACGATGTGTTGAAGCTCATCGGTTTGACTGGGTTCGAGAAACGCCTGCCATCCGAACTCTCAGGCGGTCAGCAACAACGCGTAGCCATCGCCCGCGCGTTGGTGCTTGAGCCCGCTGTCCTCTTGTTTGACGAACCGTTGTCTAACCTCGATACCAAACTGCGTCGTCACGTTCGCGAGGAGATTCGTGAGTTGCAGCAGCGCCTGCAAATTACCTGCGTTTACGTCACGCATGACCGCGAAGAGGCGATGGCAGTGTCCGATCACATCATCGTGATGGATCGCGGCAATATCGCCGAAGCTGGGACGCCGCATCAACTGTTCTTTCAGCCGCGTACAGCCTTTGTCGCAGATTTTCTGTCGGAAGCAAACGTGGCCCAAGGTCAGGTTTTGGCGTTTGACAACGGCATTGCAACGCTCACGCTCGGCGACTCAACCTTCGACCTGGCAACCGACGCTGCAACCGTCGGTGAAGCCAAAATTGCGCTGCGTCCGGATGTCTTTGGAGTCACGACGGACGCCGATGTGTCGCCTTCACTTGACGCCACTGTACTGAAATGTGCATTTATCGGCAAAGGTGTTGAGCTTGTGGTTGACACAGCCGCCGGTGAGATGTTCGTCTTCCTGCCGAAGGAAAAAATCGTTCGCGAAATCGGGAGCAAGGTGCGTCTGGCCTTCCCGCCCAACGAGGCACGTTTGATCGTTTAGTCGCGTGACGTCGCGCTGGGTTCAGTTTCAGAAAGCCCGGATTTGGTGCGATACTGGGTGTTGGCGCTAGCGTGCGAGACCATTCTTGCGCTATAAACAACATGCCAAACGAGTTACTTGTGCTGGTTGATGAATGGTTCAATCTCATCAGCTGATGATGCGACTCGTCCGGTAATTCTTGCGCCCGCAATGCGTCAGGTGCGGTTGATTGACAATTTTTTCAATTTCGGCGAGTCGAGTATGCCCAGTTTGCGTCTCAAATGCAGTTTTTTTCATGGCTTCAGGAGTCTTTTCGCGCTAGCGATCAGCGCCGTTCTTGTGACCCATATGGCTAATGCACAAGACATCGTGCTCGGCCAGTCCGTCGCATTGTCGGGACCCGCAAAAGAGCTGGGCCGCGAGATGCAATTGGGCGCAAAAACGTACTTCGATCAAGTGAACGCCGCAGGTGGCATTAAAGGCCGCAAGATCGTGCTCAAAACGCTGGACGACGGTTACGAGCCGCCGCGGGCCGAGGCGAACACCAGGCAGTTTGTGGAAGACGGCGACGTGCTCGCGCTCTTTGGCTATGTTGGTACGCCCACCAGCGCAGCCTCGCTGCCGCTTGCAATAAAAGCGAAGGTGCCGTTCTTCGGTGCGTTTACTGGCGCGGAACTACTGCGCACACCGCTGAATCGCTACGTGTTTAACGTACGCGCAAGCTACTTCGATGAAACCGAAACTATCGTGCGCCAGATGACGCAAGGTGGCATCACCAGGATCGCAGTGTTCTACCAGAATGATTCGTATGGTCAAGCGGGTTTGAGCGGTGTAGAAAAGGCTTTGGCGAAACGTAATTTGCAGGTCGCCGCGAAGGCAACCGTCGAGCGCAACTCGACTGATGTTGCGGCGGCGCTTGCCACCATGCTTGCTGCAAAGCCCGAGGTGATCGTGATGATCAGCGCGTACAGCTCCTGCGCGGAATTCATCAAGCAGGCGAAGGCAAAACAGCTAGCCACACAGTTTGTGAACGTGAGTTTCGTTGGCACGCGCGCATTGGCGAAGGCGCTTGGCCCGGCTGCCGACGGCGTGATGATTTCGCAGGTGATGCCTCCGCCGACGGCCAACAAATTTCCGGTCATCTTCGATTATCAGAAAGCCCTGCGTGCGGCAGGAGTGAACGATTTTTCGTACACGAGTCTTGAGGGCTACATTGCGGCGCGCGTCTTCGTTGAGGCATTGCGGCGCGGTGGCGACGCATCGCGCGACGCGCTAATTCGTGCGCTGGAGAGCATGCGTAACGTGGACGTCGGCGGCTTCTCGGTAACCATGAGCCCGGACAATCACAACGCGTCGCGCTTCGTCGAGATGACGGTGCTGAACAAGGCGGGTGAAGTCCGCTATTAGGGGGAATCGCGATCTTGCGACGGCGGCGAATGACCTAAACTGCACAGGTAGGTCGATTTGACCTGCTACACAAAATCGCCGCTCAATGATTGTTTACAACCTCGCCTGTGACCAGCACCATCCGTTCGAAGGCTGGTTTGCATCCCCCGCTGATTTTGAAGATCAGCGCGATAACGGGATGGTCGAATGCCCTGTTTGCGGGTCAAAGCGGATTGAGCGCAAGCTGCATGCACCGCGTATCAACACTGGTGCCGCGCCTTCAAACAAAGTAGAAGCCGTTGAGTCCGCCACGCAGCCCGACGGCGAAATTGACCACGCGAAACTGCGTGAAGCGATGCTCGGTTTCGCGAACCACGTTCGCGAAAACACGGAATACGTGGGCGAGCAATTTGCCGAAGAGGCGCGCGCCATGCACTACGGCGACAAAGAGCATCGCGGCATTCGCGGACGTGCGGATGGTGAAACAGCAGCAGCTTTGCGAGAAGAGGGCATCGAGTTTGCCTCGCTGCCGTTTCCGGTGGATTTTCCAAACGCGCACTAATCCCGCTATAATTGGCGGCTTGCAGAGACATAGCTCAGTTGGTTAGAGCACCACCTTGACATGGTGGGGGTCGTTGGTTCGAATCCAATTGTCTCTACCAAAACTCAACACACGTTTAGCTTAACTAAGCGTTAGTAAACTTTATAAGGGATGCCGAAGAATGCCGCGAACTCGCACCAGCACTGGAAATTATTCTCGCTGAGGCCAGGGCTTTCTCGCGTCCATTGACGTGTGTTTCAAAAGCAGCTTCGGCTGCTTTTTTATTGTTTGTCGTCCTGAGCCATGCGAAGGATCAGTCTCCCACCGAGCATTGTTGTTTAGCAAAGCGATGTTTCGCTGCGCTCAACATGACAGGTATGTTTAAGGATTGCGAATCATGATTCAAGTACAACTTCCGGACGGCTCGAAGCGTCCTTTCGAAAACCCTGTTTCGGTGTTTGACGTCGCAGCCAGCATCGGCGCAGGCCTTGCCAAAGCCGCGCTCGCGGGCAAAGTCGACGGCAAACTGGTCGACACGTCGTTCGTGATCGATAAAGATTCCGAACTGTCGATCATCACGGAAAAAGATACTGACGGTCTTGAAGTGATTCGTCATTCAACGGCTCATTTGTTGGCCTACGCCGTGAAAGAGCTGTTCCCCGACGCTCAAGTCACGATTGGCCCGGTGATTGAAGACGGTTTCTTTTATGATTTTTCGTACAAGCGCCCATTCACGCCGGATGATTTGACGAAGATAGAAGCGAAGATGACTGAACTCGCCAAAAAGGACGAGAAGGTTGGACGCAAGGTGTTGCCGCGAGATGAAGCGGTTGAGTATTTCAAGGGTATCGGCGAAGCGTACAAAGCCGAGATCATTTCAAGCATTCCAGCTGGCGAGGACGTCTCTCTGTACTCCGAAGGCACGTTCATCGACTTGTGCCGTGGCCCGCACGTCCCGTCAACGGGCAAGCTCAAGCATTTCAAGCTGATGAAAGTCGCCGGTGCCTACTGGCGTGGCGATCATAGGAACGAAATGCTGACGCGCATTTACGGAACGGCCTGGGCGAAGAAGGAGGAGCTTGATCAATACCTGTTCCGGCTGGAAGAGGCGGAAAAGCGCGACCACAGAAAGATTGGCCGATTGCTCGACCTGTTCCACACGCAGGACGAAGCGCCGGGCATGGTGTTCTGGCATCCGAACGGCTGGCGCATCTGGCAAATCGTCGAGCAATACATGCGTAAGGTTTACGAGAACAATGGGTATCAGGAGGTGCGTGCGCCGATGATTCTCGACCGCACTTTGTGGGAGAAATCGGGCCACTGGGAGAACTACAAGGACGCGATGTTCACGACGGAGTCCGAGAAGCGGACGTACGCCGTGAAGCCGATGAACTGCCCCGGCCATATCCAGATTTACAACGCTGGGCTGCATTCCTACAAAGAGCTGCCGCTGCGCTATGGCGAGTTCGGCTCCTGTCACCGCAACGAGTCGTCCGGCTCGCTGCACGGCATCATGCGGGTTCGCGGATTCGTGCAGGATGACGGTCACATTTTCTGCACCGAGGACCAGATTCAGTCGGAATGCATTGCGTTCAACGAGTTGCTAAAAAAGGTCTACGCCGACTTCGGTTTCACGGACATCATTTACAAGATTTCCACGCGCCCTGAAAAGCGCGTCGGCTCGGATGAAGTTTGGGACAAGGCCGAGGCCGCGCTTAAGAACGCGCTCGATTCCGTTGGTGCGCCGTGGGAAGAATTGAAGGGCGAGGGCGCGTTCTACGGGCCAAAGATTGAGTACTCTTTGAAGGACGCGTTGGGCCGTGTCTGGCAGTGCGGAACGATGCAGGTGGACTTCAATATGCCGGTGCGTCTGGGTTCGGAATACGTCGGTGAGGACAATTCCCGCCGTCCTCCGGTCATGTTGCACCGGGCGATCCTTGGCTCGCTCGAGCGCTTCATCGGAATCCTCATCGAAAACTACGCTGGCGCACTGCCACTGTGGCTGGCCCCGCGCCAGTTAGCGGTTGCTTCGATCACGTCGGAATTCAACGATTTCGCCGAAAGCGTTGTAAATCGGTGCAAGGCCGCAGGGCTCCGTGCCGAGGCGGACTTGAGGGGAGACAAAATATCCTATAAAATCCGTGAGTTAAGCATTCAGAAGCTTCCCTACATTGCTGTAGTCGGAGCCAAAGAGGCGGAACAGGGCGCAGTGGCTGTTCGTGGACGCGGCAACGTGGATTTGGGTGTAATGCCAGTTGAAAAATTCATCGAATTGGCCGTTTCACAGAACCGACCGGGCGCTCATTTAAATAATTAACGACGGAGTTGTCACATAGCCGATAAAGATACCCGAATCAATCGAGAGATCACCGCTCTTGAGGTTCGACTGATAGATAAAGACGGTGAGCAGGCTGGCATCAAAACGCTTCGCGAAGCGATGATGATGGCAGAAGATGCTGATCTGGACCTGGTGGAAATTGCGCCGACCGCGCAACCTCCCGTTTGCCGAATCATGGATTACGGCAAATTCAAGTTTCAGGAAGCCAAGCGCCTGCACGAATCGAAGGGCAAGCAGCGTCAGATTGAGATCAAAGAGATCAAACTGCGCCCGCAAACCGACGAGAACGACTTTAATATCAAGATGCGCAAGCTTCGTGAGTTCATTGCCGAGGGCGACAAGGTCAAAGTGACTTTGCGCTTCCGGGGTCGCGAAATGGCGCATCAAGAATTCGGCGTTAGACAACTTGATCGTATCAAGTTAGAGACTGAGGATATCTGCGTAGTTGAGCAGTTTCCAAGGATGGAAGGCCGCCTCATGGTAATGATGGTGGCTCCGAAGAAAAAGGTGGTGCCGGTTGCAAAGCCAGCAGCACCGAAACCTGCCGCAGCAGCGTCAGCAGCAGCACCAGCACCGGCGAAACCCGCCGTTGCCGCTGTAGCCGCCACAGCTGATGCGACAGGAACGCCAGCACCCGCTGGGGCTCCCAAGATTGCGGCGTAATGCTGCAACGCCTCACTAGGTGACATTGAAGAGAAAGAGGCAATCATGCCCAAAATGAAGACTAAAAAGGCCGCGTCCAAGCGCCTTAAAGCCAGAAAGAGCGGCAGCATCAAGCGCGCTCACGCCACCAAGCGTCACATCCTGACCAAACGCACGACGAAGAACAAGCGTCAACTGCGTGGGACGTTGACGATCAACGCGAGTGACGAGAAGTCCGCGCGTCAAATGTTGCCATACGTATAACGGGAGGACTTGAAAAATGCCTCGCGTCAAACGTGGTGTAACAGCCCGCGCCCGTCACAAAAAAATCATCGCGCTAGCTAAAGGCTACCGCGGTCGTCGTAACAACGTATTCCGCGTCGCCAAGCAAGCAGTGATGCGCGCCGGGCAATACGCCTATCGTGATCGCCGCAATAAAAAGCGCGATTTCCGTGCCTTGTGGATTGCGCGTATCAACGCAGCAAGCCGTGAGTGCGGCATGAAATACTCGACCTTCATGGGTGCCCTCAAAAAGGCCATGGTAGAGATCGACCGCAAAGTGTTGTCCGACATGGCTGTCTTTGACATGCCTGCGTTTAACGCGCTCGTACAGCGCGTGAAGCCGGCCTAAACAGCCTCCCGCTTCAGACGCTTTCGAGCAACTCAAAAAGGGAGGCTAGCGCCTCCCTTTTTTGTTTTGGCCGCGCTTTCGTGCGCCGTTGATCGTATGTTCCCTCCCCTTCAAGGGGAGGGTTAGGGTGGGGGATGGGTTTCGCAGCCTTTGCGACCCACCCCATCCCCCTCCCAACCTCCCCCTTGAAGGGGGAGGAGCCCGAACCCGGAGTGTTCTGTGACCCAAGCCGCCGTAGCCACCGAAACAATAGTCGCCTCCGCCTCCGCCGATTTCGCGGCTTGTGCCGACGCGCCGTCGCTCGAAAATGCCAAAGCGAAATACCTTGGCAAAACGGGCGCAGTGACCGACCTGCTCAAAGGCCTGGCGGCGCTCTCGCCCGATAAGAAAAAAACGCGCGGCGCGGAGATCAATCGCATCAAAAGTGCGGTGGAATCTGCGCTCAACGCGCGCCGCGATGCGCTCGCCAGTGATGCGCTCAACGCCAAGCTCACCTCTGAAGCCATCGACGTCACGCTCCCCGGACGAGGTCGCGGGCAGGGAGGTGTTCATCCGGTGATGAAAACCTGGCAGCGCGTTGAAGAGATTTTTGCCTCCATTGGATTTGACGTGGCCGACGGCCCAGAAATTGAAGCCGACTGGTTCAATTTCACCGCGCTCAATAACCCGCCGAATCATCCTGCACGCTCGATGCAGGACACGTTTTACGTGGACATGAACGGCACCGACGGCTTGCCGCTGCTGCTGCGTACGCACACGTCGCCGATGCAGGTGCGTTACGCCCGCATCCACGCCGCCGACGTCATGGCGCAGGGCAAACCGATCAAGGTCATCGCGCCGGGTCGTACCTACCGCGTCGACTCCGACGCCACCCATTCCCCAATGTTCCATCAGGTCGAGGGCCTCTGGATCGCCGAGGACATTTCGTTCGCCGATTTGAAGGGCGTTTACACCGATTTTCTGCGTCGTTTCTTTGAGACCGACGAGCTGCAAGTGCGCTTCCGCCCCAGCTATTTCCCGTTCACTGAGCCTTCCGCCGAGATCGACATGAAGTTCGAAAGCGGCCCGCTCAAAGGCAAATGGCTGGAGATTTCCGGTTCGGGGCAGGTGCATCCAAGTGTGGTCAAAAACTTCGGCCTCGACCCCGAGCGCTACATCGGTTTTGCCTTTGGCTCCGGGCTGGAACGGCTCACCATGCTGCGCTACGGCGTTGGCGATTTGCGGTTGTTCTTTGAGGGCGATTTGCGATTTTTGAAGCAATTCGCCTAACAGCTTTTCGATAAAGCCCTTATTTAGCAGGGGCTGACGTTAAAAATTGACATAAATCGACTTTACGCCATTTAAGCACCTAGCCCCTATGTAATAGGGCGTTGGTAAAAAAGTTGATACACCGAGACCGATCATGCAATTCTCCGAATCCTGGCTCCGCAGCTTCTGTAACCCGTCGATGACCACCGACGAACTCGCCCATGCGCTCACGATGGCGGGGCTGGAGGTCGAAGAGGTGACGCCTGCCGTACCGCCGTTCACCGGCATCGTCGTGGGCGAGATCGTCACCCGCGAAAAGCATCCGAACGCGGATCGCCTGTCGGTCTGCACGGTGAACGTCGGATCGCGCGCCGAAGCGCCGCTGCAAATTGTCTGCGGCGCGCCAAACGCTCGCGTCGGCATCAGGATACCGGTCGCCTTGGTCGGTGCCACATTACCGCCCGGCGAAGACGGCAAACCGTTCATGATCAAGCAAGCCAGGATGCGCAGCGTCGAGTCGAACGGCATGCTGTGCAGCGCGCGCGAACTCGGCATTTCCGAATCGCACGAAGGCCTGCTCGAACTCGCTGCCGATGCGCCCATCGGCACCGATATCCGAGAATACCTCTCGCTGAACGACAGTAAATTCGTAGTCAAGCTGACTCCGAACAAAGCCGATTGCCTGAGCGTTTACGGTGTCGCGCGCGAGACCCACGCCATCACCGGCGCGCCGCTGGCAGCGGAGCCTACGGGCACGGTCAAGGCAACGCTCACCGAAGTGCTGCCGGTCAAAGTGCTCGCTCCCGATCTTTGCGGCCGATTCGCAGGTCGCGTGATTCGCGGTGTGAACGCGAAGGCGTCAACCCCCGCATGGATGCGCGAACGCCTTGAGAAATCCGGCCAACGCTCGATCACAGCGCTCGTCGACATTTCCAACTACGTGATGCTCGAAGCCGGCCGCCCGACGCACGTTTTCGACCTCGACAAGATAAGCACGGGCCCCAGCGGGGTCAGCGGCGGCCTCGAAGTCCGTTGGGGCAAAAAAGGCGAATCGCTAAAACTGCTCAACGGCAGCACCGTCGAACTCGACGAACAAGTTGGCGTCATTGCAGACTCACAATCCGTCGAATCGCTTGCAGGCATCATGGGCGGCGACAGCACCGCCGTTTCGCTGGAAACACAAAACGTCTACGTCGAAGCCGCGTTCTGGCATCCGCTTGCCATTCAGGGCCGCGCCCGTCGCTTCAATTTCTCCACCGATGCAGGACATCGTTTCGAGCGTGGCGTCGATTGGGAAACGATCCCCGCGCATCTCGACCGCATCAGCGCGCTGATCCTCGAAATCTGCGGCGGCCAAGCAGGCCCGATTGACGACCAGATCATCAACGTACCGCAGCGCAAGCCCGTAACGATGCGCATCGCGCGCGCGCAAAAAGTCATCGGCGTCGCAGTCGCCGCCGATGAAATGGCCAGCATCTTCACTCGCCTTGGCCTCACCCACACGCGCACGGGAATCACGACCGCTGATGGCGGTGACGCCTTCATCGTCACGCCCCCCAGCTACCGTTTCGACATCGAAATCGAAGAAGACCTGATCGAGGAAATCGCCCGCATCTACGGCTTCGACAACATCCCCGCGCTGCCACCCATCGCACGCGCCGCGATGCGCGCCCAGCCTGAAGGCACGCGCTCCCTGCACGAACTGCGCGCAGCGATTGCCGCCTGCGACTATTTCGAAACGATCAATTACAGCTTCGTAGACATTGCCTGGGAGCACGAGCTGCTCGGCAATACCGATCCGATCAATCTGCTCAACCCCATCGCCAGTCAGATGGCCGTGATGCGCTCGTCGCTAATTCCGGGCTTGCTCGCCATCGTTCAATACAACGTCAGCCACAAAGCCGACCGCGTTCGCGTCTTTGAGTTGGGCAAGGTCTTCAAACGTGATGCCAGCGTGACCGATGGGCCGCTAGCGGTCGCGGGCATCACGCAACCTCTCAAGCTCGCTGGCGTGGCCTTTGGCGGCGCGGTCGCGGAACAATGGGCGAGCCAAAAACGAACTGCTGATTTTTACGACGTCAAAGCGGATCTAGCGGCAATGCTTCCCGACGGCGCGCATTTCGTCGCCGCCGAGCATCCGTTGTTGCATCCCGGCCGCTCCGCAAAGATCGAATTGAACCAGGCCACCATCGGCTGGATCGGCGAACTGCACCCCAAACATCTATCGCGATTCGAGCTGACCTCCGCTCCCATCGTGTTTGAGGTCGAAGTCGCGCCGCTACAACAACGCTCCCTAACGGTGCACGGGGCCGTGTCCAAACAACCGCTCGTCCGCCGCGACATCGCGCTAGTCGTCGCCAATTCAGTAAATTCGGACGAGCTGGTCGACAGTCTCATGGCAGGCGCGCCAGCCTTTGTGCGCAGTGTTGACGTATTTGATGTTTACCGCGGCGCAGCACTTCCTGAAGGTAAAAAAAGCGTAGCAATTCGGGTACTTATGCAAGATACTGAACGTACGTTGGCAGATACAGAGATCGAGGGAGCTTGCCAACAAATGCTTTCAAAAGCGCAAGAACAACACGGCGCGACACTACGCGCGTAACTATTATTTAGCAGCGGCACGATGCCTGAATCGGTCACAAAAGCGGAGTTAGCAGACGTGTTGTTTGAGCGATTGGGCTTGAACAAGCGCGAAGCTAAAGACATGGTCGACTACTTCTTTGAAGAAGTGCGCGAGGCCCTGGAGCGCGGCGAAGATGTGAAGCTTTCGGGTTTTGGTATTTTTAATTTGCGCGAAAAGTCACAACGCCCCGGCCGCAACCCCAAGACCGGAGAAGAAATCCCGATCAAGGCACGGCGCGTTGTCACCTTCCACGCGAGCAACAAACTAAAAGGCCAGGTCGATTCCGCCCATGCCGAGCGAGACCGCAGCATCCTTTGAACTGCCGCCGATCCCGGCCAAGCGCTACTTCACCATCGGTGAAGTCAGCGAATTGTGTCTGGTCAAGCCGCATGTGCTCCGCTACTGGGAGCAGGAATTCACGCAGTTGCGCCCGGTCAAACGACGCGGCAACCGACGCTACTACCAGCATCACGAAGTGCTGCTCGTGCGACGCATTCGCGAGCTGCTTTATGGCGAAGGCTTCACCATCATCGGCGCGCGCGGACGGCTGGACGAAGAGGCGAACGGCGGACAAACGGTTTTGACACGTCGTCGCGGTTCACAAGTCTCGCAAGTGGCGCAACTTGCGCAACTTGCGCAAGGAAAGGCGGCAACCGATGACATTGATCTCGAAGCGCTGCGCGCCGAGTTGATCGACATCGCTAATTTGCTCGATGCCGGATGAACCGTCGGGCAGTGCACGAAAGCACTGCTAGAATTCAAAGCTTCGGTGTGTGGCGCAGCCCGGTAGCGCACTTGCATGGGGTGCAAGGGGTCGTAGGTTCGAATCCTATCACACCGACCAAACGTATATTGGATAAGGGTTAGCGGGTTATCAACCACTAACCCTTTTTCTTTTTCGGGGCTGCGGTCACGGAACGGTCACGAAACTTTGGTTCGATACTGGCGGTCGTTCTCGCGCGCGCCCGCTGCCATCATTGCCGTGGTCGTGCGTGACGACCACGGGCACTTGGTCAATTTCGCGCTAACAAGCCATCAAAATCGTCGTAGTCCAATGATGCTGCGTGAGCTGCGGCCCCGGCGTGTTCATGCGCGGTCTCAGCTTTAAGCCTTGATTGTTGGGTCAGACGCATGGAGCGGCCATGTGCCAAGAGCTTTGGATCTCCCCCATTTCAACGGAGCGTTTGAGGCTAGACAAACTCTAGCCAATTACAACGATACCATCGTCTCCACGCGAGGGTTATCCACGGGGCTTGGCGGTGGACAAGTTACCGCGCCCTCTTTGGCGCATTGGGGAACTTGTCCACCGCCAAGCCCGGTGGGTAACCCGTCGAAGTCGCAGTATTTTTTTTCAATTTCGCGTTTCTGATTTTTTCTCGCTTTTGCTTCAAACGCGTTGGGCACCATCATGTTGATCGAGCTATGCCGTCGTCGCGGGCGCTTTTTGAATTTGGCCAACCTTCGATGTAGCTGAACAGCGCAGTGCGCGCCGCCGATTTCGTTGGCAACACGGTGCGCTCCAATAGCTCGCATTCGAGGCTCGCAAAGAAGCTCTCGGCCATCGCGTTGTCATAGGCGTCACCGACGCTGCCCATCGACGGGCGCACTCCCATCTCTCGGCATCGTTTGCCGAAGGCAAGGCTCGTGTATTGACTGCCCTGATCGCTGTGGTGGATGAGCCCGGCACCCCCGTTGGGTACACGCATCGACAACGCCATGTTGAGCGCTGAAATGACCAGATCGGAGGTCATCGTCTCGCCGATGGCCCAGCCAACGATGCGTCGACTCCATACGTCGAGCACCACGGCCAGATAGATGAACCCGGCCCACGTGGGTACATAGGTCATGTCGGCCACCCAGAGCTGGTTAGGCGCGTCAGCCACGAAGGCGCGCTCGACCAGATCAGGGGCAGGACGCGCCCTCTTGTTCCTCTCGGTGGTTACGGTGTAGCTGCGGCGTTTGCAGACGCCCTGAATGCCCTTGCTGCGCATTAAACGGGCGATCCGGTGCTT
>Ga0105044_10006093_pt1 | contig 16570 bp, 17 predicted proteins | sample MAT01_FD_78092 | JGI IMG/M metagenome (GOLD analysis project Ga0105044, IMG submission 78092) | Freshwater microbial communities from Lake Fryxell liftoff mats and glacier meltwater in Antarctica - MAT-01 | ecosystem: Environmental > Aquatic > Freshwater > Ice > Liftoff microbial mat | place... | reverse complement strand
TTCTTAAACGCTGCCTTTCGCGCCTGCCCCGCTATCGCAACCGTGTGCGGCCCACCCGCGGTGAACGGCCCCACCCTGGTAATCCATTTGCCATCCTTACCCGCGACGGCAGGAAGCCCCGCCGGCTTGTCGTCGACGCTTACCGTCACCGTGTCGCCGGGCTCGCTCCAGCCCCACACCGGCGCGGCGATATCGCGTTGCAGGACCATGTCGTCGCTGAAAAGAGGATGAACGAACGGCAGCGGCGTCGGCTGCGTCGGCCACCAAGGCTGCGGGCCTTTCGGCTGCGCACCGCCCTCGCCGACGCCAAGCAGGAGGAGAAGGATTGAGAGTCGTCGAGAAAACGTCGTCATGGCATGACTCGCCGGGTGGGGAGGAAAGGTACACTGGCAACCGTTCGGACTGGTCGGAAGGCAGTCCTGACGATCGTCAATCGCCGAGTTGAAGCCCCGCTACCGCTCCCTCAAGGCTTCGCGCGGACGAGCTTCAACGAGGAGGCGTCGAACAGCGCAGTACCGGCAGTAGAGCGGAGTTCCAGGACGAGGACGACGGGTTGATTGTCCTGCGTGACTTCAAACGCGTGCTTCTGCAGTTTCCAGCCCTCGTTGCCCTGAAGCGAATTGGTGCGGGTTCCTCCGGAAAGACGGAGCCCTGCACCGCCCCCCTTTTGTGCAGCGTCGGCGGCGGCAACGACGCCAACTGTCTTGACGAGCGCTTGCAATTCGTATTTGCCCCGCGGCAGTACGATCTCCCGCCGCCAGGAGGCGACGCACTGATTGCCCGGTCCGGTCTTCAGCACTAGGGCAGTCGTATTTGCGGGAAGCTTCTGTTGCTCATGGATGGCGTCGGCGGTTTCCTTTGTTTCCGTCCACCCCGTCAACACCATCTCCCCCTTGTCGTTGAATTTGGGAGCGACCGGTTCCACATACAGCTTCAGGGTCTTCTGAATGCCGACATAGCGCTGCTTGATTCGATCCTTGACCCCCTGGATATTCCCCAGGTAGCCGCGGGCCTGATCCTTGTTCATCGCTTCGAGCACGGGCTTGAGCCGTTGGCTGACGCCGTCGATGACCGGGTTCACCTTCTCCGGGTCGAACAGGAGCATCAACTCCTCAAGACGCTTGCGATACCGCGTGCGGAAGTCGGGCACCTGCAAAACCGCTGACCCGACGACCCCGCCGGCCTCGAGCAGGGGGAAGTTGGCGTCGCCGAACATCTGGTCCATCCCGTGGGGGAAGAACATGGCCTTGCCGTCGGACGGGTTGAAGTAGAGGCGGTAGTTGTTGCGGTTGCGGCAATAGCCGTCCCAGTGGCAGGTCAACATTTCCATCGCCGCGAAGCTGAGAAACTGGTCGATGTCGAGCAGCTTTTCAAGCTCGGCCTGTCGCTTGGCGAGATCGGGGATCGCACAGGCGGCACGCAAGGCTTTGAGATCGGAGTGATCGTTCGGGCCTGTTCCGCAGTCCTTCTCCAGCGGTTGATCGATTTCCCGGCAAAACCCGCCGTCGTAGAGGTTGCCCGTCGCCTTATCAACAAAGTTGCGAAGGAAGGTTGGGTCGAACCCCTCCTTGAGGACATAGATCCCAAGGTCGCGTTTGTTCAGCCAGACACGCGCGTGGGATGCCCGGGCGGCCGGGACACCGGCCTGACGGAACAGGTGTCCCGATATGAGTTCGCACATCAGCGAACCGTCCTGCACCGAATTGTTCAGATGGAACTTGTCGAGCCCGTGAAACGATTGGTCCTTTTTGAACTTGTCCATGTTCAAGGTGAGTGCCGGTCGATCGTTGAGAGCGCGGAAACTTCCGGCCGCCCCTTTCATCTTGATGCCGACGTCCACGAACGTTGTTTCCTTCTTCTCCCCGTTGGTGGTCAACGTCTCGGTCACGGTGCAGAGGACGTAGGCTCGGTTGCTCGCCTCGAGCTTCTTGAGTTGCTCCGGCGAAATCTCAATCCGCATCTCGGGTATGATGCCTTCGTCGAAAAACGCAGCGCTGGCCTTGCCCGCTTTCGAGTCGGTTCGGGGCTTGAGGCCATCTTTCAGCGGCTCGGCCGCCGCAACGGGAGCACTCCAGGCGATCCCCAGCAACAAGGCAAGCCCAACCCAGCGCCCCAGTCCCATACGAGCACGCGGCTGATCATCGGGGAGGCGGAAGGAAACGGGAGCGACGGGCCCTTGCTGTTGCATGTTCGACATTCCCATTGCTCCCGCAAAAATATGAGGCGAACAGAGTTCACGCATTGGCGCGCAAGTCCGCAGACGCCTCTTCGATTGTATCGAGTTTGTCTGCCTCCGCGACAGCGGAGTTCAGCGACTAAACTCGCCCCGAATCACCCTTTTCGCAATGAAAGGCGAACCGGCTCTCCGGGCAGATGGAGAGTCAATTGGTCCCTTTGTCGATGACTGCCTGGACCGAAAGCCCCGTCACGGTCTTCAACCAGTGCGTGACCGGCTGGCAATCTTGACCTTGAGATCGCAAATCGCCCATTCTGGTGCCCCCTGATCATCACCCTTGCCGATTCTTCCAATCCTCCACATTTACAGGCCAGATCGGCTTGGCTTCGTGGCCGAGAAAATGCACATGGGAACCGCTTTTGCTCCACAGATCCCAAGTCAGAGCGTTTCTAAATCTCAGTACGGAGCCAACTCATGAGAATGTACACTACGGCTGCGATGGTCATTTGCGTCGCGGCAAGCTATTCGAGTTCGCTGATGGCCGGTCCGCGCGACAGGCCGACAATCGAAGACGCGATCGGCGTCGTGGGCGACTTGGAACAATCGCCGAAAACGGGTGTACCCCCGGAGCTTTTGAAGGAAGCGGAAGCAGTGATCATTGCCCCCCATCAGGTAAAGGGCGGCTTCATCGTGGCTGGTCGTTACGGGCACGGCGTGCTGCTCGTCCGCCAGAAAAACGGAGACTGGAGTGATCCGGTGTTCGTCACGCTGGGCGGCGGCAGCTTCGGCCTGCAGGTTGGCGTGCAAGCGACTGATCTGTTTCTCATCATCCGAAACCAGAAGAGCCTTGGCCGGATCATGCAAGGCAACGGCAAAGTAACGCTGGGTGCCGACATTTCCGTGGCGGCCGGGCCGTTGGGACGGCAGGCGTCGGCCAACACGGACGCCCAGATGAAGGCCGAGATCCTTTCCTACTCACGTTCCCGCGGGATCTTTGGCGGCGTTGCGATCGAAGGCGATGCGATTCGCATCGATTGGGACGCAAATGAACGATTCTACGGCAGACGAGATCTGACCGTGGCGAGCATTCTCGATGGCAAACAGTCGCCCCCTGAGACTGCCGCGAAGTTACGTGCGGCCCTGTTGAAACTACAAGAGAAGGGTGCATCCAAACCGAGTGTCGAGCCGATCCTGATCCCGAACCGATAGCAGGAACTGGCATCTCGGCGATCTCCTGATTCGAACAATGACTCGAGTGCCCGGTGCGCTCGAGTCATCGCTTTTTTAAAGGAAGAGAAGGGCCTTTATGCGCACCCGGCATTCGTTGGAAACCGGATGTACATTCGTGGTAGTTCGTCGATTGCCGGTCTTGATCTCAAGGAACAATAAGCGGAATGTGCAAGTCTCAGTCAGCCATGTGAACAAAAAAAGTCGGGCCCTCCGGAACGAAGGGCCCGACCTGGGTAAGTGGAGAGAACCGCCTAACGAACGAAAATATGCATGTACCGTCGTCCGTCGGAACCCATCGCCCATGAAGCCCCGGCATAAGTCCATTGCGACCCCTCCCAGCAACATGATTGCCAGCCCCAGGAAGGATCAAGCGCAGCACAACCTGCCGATGTGGCCGAGGCCCCGCCGGGCAGATAGGCGAAGTCGTTGGACGTGTGGCCGGCGATTCGGTTTGCAGCCCGAAACTGAGCAGCCGCCGTTGCCCCGGCGGTCAGTCCCTCGTCTCGAACGAGCAATCGCAATCCAAGTCTTGCCCTTTTCTCGTTTACCTCGCCCAGGGCGTCGGTAACGGACGTGTCGGGCACCCGGCGGAAGGCACTGACAATCTCATCTTCCGTTGCAGTGGAAGGCAATGTCCGGGCCCAGAGCAACTTGCCGTCGCGGGGAACGGCCACGACGATGGACGGCGAGGGATAGCCATCCAGGCCGTCAGCGCGGCAACACCACGACCCGCTGATCGACTGCCGCTCGCAGCCGACGAACACTACCATGGGCACGTTGTCGGCGATGGCGAACTGCTGGGCCCGGTTATACGCGGATGGCGACTCAGTCACGGCGATCGAAGTGAAAAGTAGAACAGCTAAAAACATGTGTAGACTCCTGATGTATGTCCCGACCGTCGGCTCCAACCGCCGGTCCCACTCTCGAACTCGATGGCCTCCTGAGTTGTCGTCCGCATGACGGCAAGCAGCCGCCATCGGCTTGAGAATTGTACACAAGCCGATTCTGGCCAACGTCATGCCCTTCCCTCTCCATACAGTGTTTTGAACACACCTGTGCTTTCTTCGGGCATTTCAGAGCGGTTAACACTTACGAAAACCTTGAAATCCGAACGTCCCGAGCAGATGCCTCCAGAATATTGTCCGTGAAACCGGGTAAGGTTGTTCCCTGATTCATGGCGAACTGAAAAAGCTCCGCGTGAAAGCGTCACCCTCGACAGTCGTTGCGATCCTGAAGGTGCCACGGTCGCGACCAACGCCCGAACGCGGCGAAGGCAACTGGAGGGAGTTCCGCCAACGCCACTTCGAGTCGCGCTGTTGTTGGCTCTTAGAGAGAATGAGAGTTCGCAACGGTTCTACCGTGATCGCAGGCATGACCCCGGCGTTTGCAAGCACTGCCTGTGCAGTCGTCAACGAACCATGGAATCTGTCGAGACGGACCGACCGTTCGAAAACGCCCGAACAATATGGCGAAACGCAAAGAGCCGAGAGGCTGGCCCTCTCGGCTCTCGGTATCAACCAGCGCGGCGTTATCGCCCGCTGAAAAAATGATCGCCTCCTCCGGTAGGATTCGAACCTACGACCCGCCGGTTAACAGCCGGCTGCTCTACCGCTGAGCTACAGAGGAATGAAGCGTCGTTATAGGCTCTCCGTTGGGGGAGAGCAAGAGGGCAATCGACGAAATCGTGGGCGACGACTCCACCTGACAGAGAGGGGAAACGGGTTGCGCGGGTTCAGGGGATTTTGTGGTCGAGGTGCTTACTGGACCCCGGCCGGGTGAAGTCATTGAATATCCGTTCTTCAGTCCTTTCCCGGGAGTTGACACCATGCGCATCGCGACGATTCAGACACCTCAGGGGCCGCGCGCGGCCGTGCAGGTCGGGCAGCAGTTCTTCGATCTCAACGCCGGTGACCCGAAACTACCGTCCACGGTTCGCGAGCTGCTTGCCATGGACCCGGCCGAGCGGACGGCCGCGGTCGAAGCAGTGGTCGGAATGAAGAGCCCGGTCAAGTACGAAGCATCCGCGGTGAAGTTGCTGGCGCCGGTGCCCGATCCGCGGAAGGTCGTCTGCGTCGGGCTCAACTACAAGGACCATGCCGAAGAAAGCAAGATGGCGATCCCCAAGGAACCGGTGCTGTTCAGCAAGTTCCCCACCGCGGTGATCGGCCAGGGGGATCCGATCGTGCTGCCGAAGGTGAGCACGAAGGTCGACTACGAGGCGGAACTGGTGATCGTCATCGGTAAGAAGGGCCGACATTTATCCCTGGCCGACGCCGAGAAGTGCATTGCCGGGTACACCGTCGGGCATGACGTTTCGGCCCGCGACTGGCAGCTGGAGAAAGACGGCAAGCAGTGGATGGCGGGCAAGACGTTCGACACGTTCGCCCCGTGCGGCCCGGTGCTGGTGACCAGCGACGAACTGAAGGATCCGAACAACCTTCGCATCTCACTGCGCGTGAACGGCAAGACACTGCAAGACAGCAGCACGCACCAGATGATCTTCAAGGCACCGGAGATTGTCGCCTACATTTCGCAAATCTTCACGGTGGAACCGGGCGACCTGATCTTCACGGGCACGCCGCCGGGCATCGGCCATGCACGCACCCCCGCAATCTACCTGCAACCCGGCGACGTGTGCGAAGTCGAGATTGAAGGGATTGGGGTGTTGAGCAATCCGGTGGTGGGGGAGTAGCGGAAAATCCACAGCGTGCATTCATTCGGCATGCACGCTGACGGATCACTTCTTCAACGTCCGCATGAAGAACGCCTCGATCTTCTCGAAGTTCTCCGCGGTGCCGATGCCGGGACCGTGGGCGGCACCGGGGACGACGATCAGCGTTGAATCGACGTTCACTTTCTTCAGTGCGTCGTGAAGGATTTCGCTTTGCTTCACGGGGACGAGCGGGTCCTTGTCGCCGTGAAGGATCAGGAACGGCGGGTCGTCTTTCGTGGCATATTCCAGCGGGTTCGCCCGTTTCGCTTTGTCTTTGTTCTCTTGAACGGCGCCGCCCACCAGTTTCGATTCGGGCGATGTCGGCGAATCGTGATCGATCGGGCCTTTCACCGTCGTCTGTTCGTTCATCTTCGTCAGATCGGTCGGCCCGAACCAGTCGCAGACTGCCTGTACCCGGCTGCTGACTTCCTTATTCAGGCCGTCGCCTTCCAGATCTCTGACGTCGCCGGAGGTTCCGAGCAGGGCGACCAGGTGCCCGGCCGCGGAGCTTCCCCAGACGCCGAAATGATCGGGGTCGAGCTTGTACTTTTTGGAGTTCGCCCGCATAAAGCGGATGGCGGCTTTGCAGTCGTTGATCTGCGCGGGGAAGATCGCCTGCCCGCTGAGGCGGTAGTTGATCGCAGCCACGGCAAACCCTTTCTCCAGCAGCCGCGTGGCAGGGCCTGCACCGGCCTTGCTGCCGTTCTGCCAGCCGCCGCCGTGTACCCAGATGACCAGTGGAAATGGCCCATCGCCCTTGGGCAGGTAGATGTCGAGCTTGTTGCGTTCGCCGTGCGGGCCGTACTCGATGTCGCGCTCGGCCGTTACGCCATCGGGCAGCTTCTGCTTCGGGGCACCCTTTTTCGCCTGCGCGAGGCCCTGCGCTGCCATCATCATCATGACGCATAGTCCGGGAATCATTGATCGGAAAACCATGGTGGCGCTCCCCGGTGAAGTTGAAACGACCTGGCGCCGATGCACCATTCAAACACCCGCCACAGGAGAATGTTACGCGGAAACCAACGAGTGGATGAGCAAGCAAATACTTCGAGGTACGCATGAAACAGAAAAAGCGGACGGCCCATGCCGCCCGCTTTACCGCGAATCGCGACGAAATTATGCCGGGACCTGCTTGTTCAGCAGCTTGGTCAACTCCGCTTCGCTGGTCAGACCAACGAGGGTTTCCACGGGCGTGTCGCCACCCCGGAAGATCATGAGGCGCGGGATCGTGTTGATACCGTACTTGCTGGCCAGGTCGTAGTTCTCATCGACGTTGACCTTGCCGACCTTGATCTTGCCGGCGAAGAGGTCGGCGATTTTGTCGACGATCGGCGTCAATTGCCGACAGGGCCCGCACCAGGGGGCCCAGAAGTCGACGAGAACGGGTACAGTGCTGCCGACGACTTCGGCCTGCCAGTTATCCGCGCCGAACTCATGCACATTGGGACTTGCCATGATTGACCTCCACTGTTGGCGTTCGGCCTGGAAAAGCCCGAACCTGTTACTATGTTATGCTTGTCACTGGGTGATGTCTTACACGCGATTTGGATGCCGGGCAGCGGAAAAGGGTTCAATCCGCGAAAAAGCCTGCCTTGACGTCCGACACGATTGAACCTAGAAATGCTCTACGCCTGAAGCATCAGGCCCCGTCGTCTAACGGTTAGGACACGGCCCTTTCAAGGCCGCGACACGGGTTCAAATCCCGTCGGGGTCAGTTCACTTCCGCTGCCGAGTCGACAGTCGGTGACACTGAAATGTCATCATTGCCCAGACTCGGGTCGCTTGAACTACGCCCACTCACCTTTGACCTTTACTCGCCGAAATCTCCTTTCTGACACGAGAGAAGTCGCGAGCAGCAGCATACAGCAACTGTCGGTGCATTCAAATTTGCACGTCGTCATTTCGCATTTGCCATCCGTGCGGTAGAATCGCTGTGAAGCGAAGGAGGATCGACCGATGCCATCAATGAAACACTGGTCCTACGTATGCCCTGAATTGCTGGAATCGCGTGATAACTGAACTTTGCGTGATCATCGGGATGGCTGGCAGCATGTGATCGACCACCAGCTAACCGAATGGGGGCGTGACCCGGCAACGCTCGAGGACGAGGGCGTTGATCCGCCTCCTCCCCTGACGGTACAGAAGGCGATCAGACTGGCGGAGGCGCTGCGCGACGAGGGGATGCCGAATCCGCAGACCGTGGTCCGCGATCCGAACGGCGATATTGTCTTTGAACGAGCAGTTATTGGCGGCGCGGAACTGTTTCACGTCTGGGACGATGGACAAGTCGAGTTTCGGAAAGTTACGGATGGCAAATTGATCGAACGTCGGCAACTTCATTGATCGTTGTGGACAATCGCCATGTCGGACGAATCGGGCCCGATCAGCGAAGACGAACTGTTGTACCGCCGTATTCCGGCTTCAAGCGGCTGGTACGCTCCCGCCACAGGCCTTCGTCCTGAGACATTTGCACCGCATCGTACGGCGGACGAAACCGGCCTCTCGGTTTATCGCGCCCGTTTCAAGTCCATTGAAGAAGCGGAACGCGGTCGTGCCGGCAAATCCTACTACGTGGCCGTTCTCCGCGCAGGCGACCTTCGATCGCACGGTATTCGCATCGAACCAAGCCCGATTTTCGGGGACCCCGGGCACGCTGAACTTCCCGATTTGAACCCGGCCGTTCGCAAGCAGGACGCAACTATCAATGCAGCTTTGACCCTTGAGGGCCTTGTTCGTCTCGTTGAAGGCTCCTACGCAACTGAAGACGGCGATCCTGTGGTGCGCGCTTGACGCTCGCACCACTTGCCGCCCCCTCCCCCATTCCCGATGATTCCGGGGATGGCCCTGCCGTGTCGCCCCTCTTCCATTGTCGCTTCCTTTCGAGGTTCCTGGTTCTGAGCATCCCGTGGTATGGCTATGTGGTGCTGACCGGTCTGGCGTGGGGCTGTTACGTGCCGCTGGTGTTCTACGGCGGCAACGAACTGGGCGGGAAGTCGAACGCCCGGCTGACGGCTATCCTGTGCGTCGGGCTGGCGTACTTCGTCATTGCGGTCGTGTTTCCGATGGTCGTGTTCCTCACGGGGCAGGAGGAGTGGCCGCAATGGTCGACGACCGGCCTGGTGTTCAGTTGCCTCGCAGGCGTGGCCGGGGCGGCGGGAGCGATCTGCGTCATCTTCGCCAGCAAGGCGGCCATGGCTGAGGGCATTGAGCTCAAGAAAGTGAACCCCGCCTTCGACCCGGCCACGTTCCGCATGCTGATTGCGCCGCTCATCTTCGGCGTCGCGCCGGTGATCAACACGCTGCTCAGTTCCTTCTGGCATCCGAAAGCGGGCAACCCGTTCCACTTCGCGTTTGAACCACCCGGTTGGAAGATGTGGATCGGGATCTTGCTGATCGGTAGCGGCGTGTTCCTGGTCCTCAAGTCGAAGGAAGAAGCCGAGGAGGCGGCCAAGCGCCGGCATGCCGCGAAGCCCCCGGCCATCGCGGCCAACGTGCCGCCGGTCGGCTCATGAGTGCCTTGCGGGCTGTCGAGCGCCTGCAAGGCATGCTCGCGCATCTCTGGATGATCCGGCAGTTTCTCAAGCATGCCGACGAAGTGCAGGAAGACGAGGAAATGCTGGACGTCCACCGGTTGCTGTACGACAGCATCCGGGCGGTTGAACCCGCCTTCCAGCGCGGCGATCATGAAGAGTATCTGCGCCGTTTGAAAGGGAAGCTCGGCAAGCTGCGCCGCGGGGCGGAGTTCTTCTCGACCGAGTACAAGCGCGTCTCCACCCATACCAACTTCGAGATGGCCGCGGCCTCGTTCACCGCGGCGCTCGATGAAATGGAGCGGGTGTTTGCTGAGGTCGACTCCAGAAATGCATCGGTTGACTGATCAACACTGAATTTCATAGGTGTTAGAATCGAGGCTGACTAACCGGAGGAAAGCATCATGCGACCCGGGGACCTGCTTCACTGGAACAAGGCGGAGCCCTTTGTTCCCTATCGGATCCGTTTGACAAGCGGACGGACTTTTGATGTCCCGCATCCGGAGATGCTCCTGATCGGCCGGACATCTGCCACTTACGTGACGTTTATCGGCGAAGGCAGCGATGTGTACGAAAAGCTGCAAATGATCGGGCTTCTTCTGATCGAAACCATCGAACCGATTGCATCGCCTGCAGCCGCTTGAACTGATGGGGAATCCATGAACTATCGCACGTTCGGCCGAACCGGTTGGCAAGTCAGCGATGTTGGCTACGGCCTGTGGGGCGTGGCCGGGTGGACCGGGGCCGACGATGACCTGTCGCGCCAGGCAATGCAGCGCTCGGTCGACCTGGGCTGTACTTTCTTCGATACCGCTCTTGCCTATGGCGAGGGCAAAAGCGAACGGTTGCTCGGCGAACTTGTGCGTGCCAACCCATCGAAGAAGCTGTATGTGGCGACCAAGGTGCCGCCGAAGAACCGCACCTGGCCCTCACGGCGGGGCTTCAAGCTCGATGACGTCTTCCCGGCGGACTACATCAAGCAGTCGTTGGACATCAGCCTGAAGTATCTCGGAATGTCGTCGGTCGATCTGCTGCAATTCCATGTTTGGGAAGATGAATGGGCGGACGATCCGCGCTGGCAGCACGCGATCGCCGACTTGAAGCGGCAGAAGCTGATCGGTGCGGTCGGTGTCAGCATCAACCGCTGGGAGCCAACCAACACCCTGAGGACACTGCGGACAGGTTCAATCGACGCGGTGCAGGTGATCTACAACATCTTCGACCAGAACCCGGTCGATGAACTGTTCCCGCTGTGCCGGGAGTTGAACGTGGGCGTGATTGCCCGCGTTCCCTTCGACGAAGGCACACTGACGGGAACGCTGACGAAAGAAAGCCGTTGGCCCGAAGGCGACTGGCGCAACACCTACTTTGTGCCCGACAACCTGATCCCCAGCGTCGAACGGGCCGACAAACTGAAACCGGTGGTCCCTGCGGGGATGACGATGGCAGAGATGGCATTGCGATTCATCCTGTCGAACCCGGACGTCGCCACGATCATCCCCGGCATGCGCAAACCCGCACACGTGGACAGCAACCTCGCCACCAGCGATGCAGGGCCATTGACCGATGAGTTGATTAAGCAGCTTAAGAAACATCGTTGGGACCGCACACCGACAAAGTGGTCGCAGTAACACTGACAAGGAAGACAATGGACCACGAATAAGACGAATAACACGAAAAAGAGCACCAGTGACGGCGTTGCTTCTTATTCGTGCCATTCGTCTTATTCTTGGTTAACTCTCTTAAACCTTTCGATCGCTCAGTCCATCGCCTCGACTACCTTCGGTAACAGCTCACCCGCGGGGCCGTAGAGGCCGATGTCGGCAAAATCGCTGGCTCCCGTGCGGTCGAGATTCACTTCGATGACCGTTGCCGGGGTTGACTTCTCGTCTGAGATGTCGCAGCGGCGGGCCATCGGGATCAGGCTGGCGGCGGGGTGAACCACCGCGCTGGTACCGACGACCAGCATCACATCGCACTGCGCGGCCGCGACGATCGCTTCCTGCCAGATCGTTTGCGGCAATTCCTCGCCGAACCAGACGATGTCGGGCCGCAGCAGCGCCCCGCAGCGTGAGCATTCGGGCATCTCGCCGAGCGGTTCCAGACCGCGATCTTCGATCCGCCGACAGCCGGTGCAGCGGGTGCGGTACAGGCTGCCGTGCAGTTCCATGACATTGACACTGCCGGCCTGCTGATGCAACCCGTCGACGTTCTGCGTGATCAGCGCGAAGTTGTCGCCGAAACGTTTCTCAATTTGCACCAGGGCATGATGGGCCGGGTTGGGCGTTACCTTGGCGACGGTCGCACGGCGGGCGTTGTAGAACTGCCACACCAGTTGCGGATCCCGATTGAATCCCTGCGGAGAAGCCACCTGCTCGATCGGATGGTTCTCCCACAACCCCTCGGCGGCGCGGAACGTCGGCACCCCGCTCTCGGCCGACACACCGGCACCGGTCAGGACGGCCACACGGCGAGCGGTGGCCAGTTCAAGCGCGGCCCGGCGGATCAGTGCATCGGTCATCTGTGCGTCCCGTATGTCATTGGTCTCAACGAGCCGCGACCGTAAGGGAGCAGTCGCGTCCCCGCTCCCTTAGGGTCGCGGCTCGTAAATCGCGGTCATCCCAGGTTCGCCGTTTCGCCCGCCTGAAAGTCGATGACGTTCAACTCCACGCTGCGCCGGCCCTGCCATTCGTTGATCATCGGCGAGTAGACCAGGCAGCACTTACCACCGGCCGACATCAGTTCATCAAATCGCTCGGCCATGCCGAATGCTACCGTCCGCAGTTGCGTCGTTCCCTGGCGGACCGGGAAGCTGAGGTGCCGGGCGTCCTTGCCGATCTTGCGCGGCTCGCCGACGATGTCGAGGTTCCCGGTCATGAACTTCGGCTTCGGGTTCTGCGCGCCGTACGGCTCGAGGCGGTTGATGTCCTTCATCAGCCCCAGCGTCAGCATCACCAGCGGCGCTTCGGCATCAATGCTGATCGATGGCGGCGGAGGCGCCCCCTGCGGGAAATGCTTCGCGGCATATTCGCGGAAGCGGTCGCGGAACGCGTGAATCCGGCCAGGTGCGATCTTGAACCCGGCCGCCATCGCGTGCCCGCCATGGCCCATCAAATCCGACTCGCACGCCTTCAGCGCGTGGTGAAGTTCGAACCCGGGAATCGATCGGCCCGAGCCGGTCACCAGCGGCTGGCCTTCTTTCGCGGCGATGATCAGCGTCGGCCTGCCGATCTGCTCAACGATGCGCCCGGCCACGATGCCGATCACGCCCGGATGCCAGTCGCTGTGCGACAGCACGGCCGCGGGCATCTTTGCCAGGTCTTCGCCCTCGAGCATCTCCTTCGCCTGGGCAGTCATCTTCCGTTCCAGCGACTGTCGCGCGGCGTTCTCGTTCTCGAGGTGCTGGGCAATCTCCTTCGCGCGCACGGCATTCGTCGTCGTCAGCAGTTCAACCACCAACCCCGCATAGCCGAGCCGACCGGCGGCGTTCATCCGCGGCGCCAGGCGGAAGCCGATGTCCTCCGCGCGCAACTGCGGCGTCGCCGCCAATCCCGCTGATTCAATCAGGGCCTTCATCCCCAGCGGCGGCTGATCGCGCAGCCGCTGCAGACCGGCGCGGACATAGATGCGATTCTCGTCGTGCAGAGGCACGACGTCGGCAACCAGTCCAAGGGCCGCGAGCGCGACGGCATCCAGCAGGAATTCACGAAGCGGGGCGGACACTTTCTCGCCGCCGCTGATCTTCTGGGCCAGCGCCCAGGCCAGCTTGAACGCGACCCCCGCACCGGACAGACCGTCGAACGGGTAGGCTGACCCGGGCAAACGTGGGTGAACCAGCACATCCGCCGCGGGCAGCGTGTCCTTCATTTCGTGATGGTCGGTGATGATCAGTTCGAGGCCAAGCTGCTTTGCAACGTCGGCCTCGGCGATGCTGGCGATGCCGCAATCGACGGTGACGACGACATCCACGCCGCTGGCCTTGAACTGTTCCAGTGCTGCCGAGTTCAAGCCATAGCCTTCGTCGAGCCGGCGCGGGATGTAATACTCGACATTCGCGCCGAGTTTCGTCAGCAACCCCCAGAGGATCGATGTGCCGGTCACGCCGTCGACGTCGTAGTCGCCGTAAATGCAGATGCGTTTCTTCGCGGTGATGGCGGCACTCAACCGTTCAACAGCCTCATTGATTCCCGGCAGCAGACCGGGAGCATGCAGGCCGATGAGCGGGGCGTCGAGAAAGCGCTTGCCTGCTTCGGGCGTGCGGATGTCGCGATTGAGCAGCAGTTGCGCGATGATCGGCGAGACGTTCATCTGCCTGGCCAACGAGCCGACGGCTGATGCGTCATGCGGGCGAAGTCGCCAGACCTTGGAAATGGCTGCCACGCGGATGCGGTCCTTGCTCGCGCATCCGGTCGGGATGCTCGCTAACGGCGATCAACTCTCGATTGATCATTTCACGGAATCCTCATCGCCGAACAAGGGCTGTTCACCTTGTGGCCGGATTACGCGTCGTGCTATTCTCGGGCGAATCGACGAAAACATGAAAGCGAGCGGTTCCGCGTTCGTGCGAATTCGTCATTCACATTCGGGATGATTCATGATGAAGCAGATGCTGCCATTGGTACTGATCCTCGTGTGCGCAATGCCGGCCATGGCCGAGGACAAGAAGATCACCGATGCCGCGAGCCTGGACGGCAAATGGAAGATCGCCTCGGGCGAGAAGTACGGCGAGAAACTCGAAGGCAAGTCGATCGAAGGGACCGTCATCATCGCCAAGGGGGTTATCACGATCGATTCTCCGGACGAGAAGCATGTGATGAAGTTCACCATCGACGCCAAAGCCACACCGGTGGCGATTACCATGGTCGGCGAAGAAGGCCCTGCGAAGGGGTTCACCGCCGAGGGAATCGTCGAATTCAAAGGCGATGAGCTGAAGCTGACCTACGCGCTGCCCATGGAGAAGCGGCCGACCGCGTTCGGCAGCAAGAAGGGCGACAAGACGCTGGCGTTCGTGATGAAGCCCGTGAAGTAAACGACATCAGAATCCCCGACGTTCGCAAAACCTCACGTCGGGGCTCGGGTCATTCGAACAACTTGCTGACCGATTCGTTCTCGTGGATGCGTTTCATCGCGTCCGCGAGAAGATAATCAACGCTGAGGATCTTGATCTTGTCGAGCCGTTTCTCCGGCGCGAGCGGGATACTGTCGGTGATGACGACTTCCTTGATGGCGGAGTCTCGCAGCCGTTCAATGGCCGGGCCGCACAGCACGCCATGCGTAGCGAACACGCGCACTTCCTTCGCACCGTTCGCCATCGCGATCTTGGCCGCACCGACGATGCTGCCGGCCGTCGAAATCATGTCGTCGAACATCAGGCAGATTTTGCCCTTCAGGCTCGCGCCGATCATGTTCGCCTGTTCCACTTTCGTGGCGCTGGTGCGGCGCTTATCGACAATCGCCAGTTCGCCGCCCAACCGCTTCTGGTAGTGCAGCGTCATCTTCACCCGGCCCTCGTCGGGGCTGACGAAGACGGTGTCGCTCATCTGGATGCCCTGCTCGCGGATATGGTTAATGAACACCGGGGCGGACATCAGGTGATCGACGGGGATATCGAAGAATCCCTGAATCTGGGCAGCATGCAGATCGAGCGCCAGGATACGCGTGGCCCCCGCGGCAGTCAGGATATTGGCCACCAGCTTTGCGGAGATCGGCACCCGGCCCTGGTCCTTGCGGTCCTGCCGGGCGTACCCGTAGTAGGGCAGTACGACCGTGACGCGGTTGGGGCTGGCCCGCTTGAAAGCATCAAGGATGACCAGCAGTTCCATCAGGCTTTCGTTCACCGGCGGGCAGGTCGGCTGAACGATGAAGACGTCGCGGCCGCGAACGTCCTCTTCGATGCGCACGGACGTCTCCGTATCGGGGAACGATTCAACTTTCAGGTTGCCGAGATGATCGCCCAGGCAACGGGCAATTCGCTCGGCCAGCGGGCGATTGGCCCGGCCGCTGAAGACTCGCAGCTTGTTGTGATTCATCTGATGCTCGGCAGGCCGCGGTTCTGAGAGGTCGCTGCAATTATGTTAGGACTGTGAAGGGATGCCGACGCGGCCGATCGGTTATTTCAGCGCGATGCGGCCATTCTCCGCAGACGCTTCGATGTGCGGAAACGCGCAAAGCGGCCTGCTGGGGCTCGGTTCGGCGACAATTTCGGCAATCGTTGAACTGCGAAACGCCGCCTCAATGCCGGCGAGGGCGTCGTCCATCTTCTTGTGCAACGGGCACAGCCGGCCCTTGTGGGCTTCCAGCTCCAGCGGGCAGTTCGTCAGCCGTTTCAGCGGCTCAACCGCCTGCACCACGTCCCAGACGGTCATTTCGCCCGAAGACCTCGCCAGCGCGAAGCCGCCATGCAGTCCCCGCTGAGACTTGACGAGATCGCTGCGGCTGAGATTCTGCAGCACCTTGGCGAGGTACGCGGCCGGGACCTTCGTCACGACGGCGATCTGCTGCGTGGTTCGAGCGGAATTCTGACCTGCCAGATAGACAATGGCCCGCAGTGCGTACTCGACAGTTTGCGAAAACATAAACCCCACCCGTAGAAGCCGAAACCGGATAAGTTGATCTGGAAAAGATTTGTAGGCGTGCGATCTCAATCGGATCAACTTCGATGCGGGGATTTATGGAAGGGATTCACCTGGAAGCTTGCGGCTTGGGCGCAACGGGCTTTGCCGCCACCCGAATAGGCGACTTGCAAAGCAGGCAGGGCACGGTGCTGCCACAATCCCGTTCCTCGACGAGCTGAACTTCCGGCACGCGGAATTCGGGCACTGCACGGCGAAGACCATTGAAATGCTCTCATTGAGAGTTGATTGGCGTCACAGGTCGCTGTCCGTCAGGCCTACCTGACGCCTATATGGTACGCTGCATCCC
>Ga0105044_10006092_pt1 | contig 16570 bp, 14 predicted proteins | sample MAT01_FD_78092 | JGI IMG/M metagenome (GOLD analysis project Ga0105044, IMG submission 78092) | Freshwater microbial communities from Lake Fryxell liftoff mats and glacier meltwater in Antarctica - MAT-01 | ecosystem: Environmental > Aquatic > Freshwater > Ice > Liftoff microbial mat | place... | reverse complement strand
GTAATGCTGGCCGGCGAGGACGTTCTGTTGCTGTCGATTGCGCTGCCGCCGCTGCCGCCCGCCCAGCAACGCGCCGCCGCGGCCTTTGCGGTCGAGGACCGGCTGGCGCAACCGCTGGAAGAGGTGCGGGTGATCCTTGGCCCGCAGTACCCGCCGGGGTCCGGGCACTGGCTGGTGGCTGTCGTGGCGGAACGGCTGCTGGCCGCCACCGCTGCCGCCCATCCCGGCCGCGTCCTGCTGTCAGACGTGATGCGCCTGCCGGTTCCCGCGCAGGGCTGGATGGTGCAGGGCTCGTCTGGCCGTGTGCTGCTGCGCTTGCCCGATGGCACCGGGATGGCCCTCGCCACGCCGCTGGCGCTCGATCTGTGGCGGTCGGCAGGCGAGCCTGCGGTGTGCGGCCACGGGCCCGGCCTGCCGGTCGAGTTTGGCGTGACCGACCCGTTGCCGCTGCCGGCTGTCTCCGGCATCCCGGCAGACGGCTTTGACCTTGGTGGCGCAACGGCACAGCGTCTTGCGGCCCTGCCCGCCGGTTGGAAGCCGTTGGCCGGACTGCTGGCACTCGCGCTCGCCGCCCATCTGGGCCTGACCGTGCTCGACAGCCGCAGCCTCGCGCGGCTGGTGGCCACCCGCGAAGCAGCATTGGCCACCCAGTTGACCCGCCCCCCCGCCCGTGGCGAGGATATTCTGACCGCTGCCGCCCGCACGCTGGCCGAGGCGACCCCCGCCGCCGCCACAGGCTTTCTTGATCTGCTGGCAAAGGCCTATTCCGTGCTGCCGGCAGCGGGCAGCGGGGTCAGCCTGAGCACGCTGCGCTACCGCGCCACGGGCGGGCAGTTGACCCTGGGGCTGGTTGCAGGCGACATCGCGACCCTGCAGGATGTCGAGGCGGCACTGGCTGCGGCAGGTCTGCGCGTCAGCACCGGGCCTGCCGCCACCCGCAGCGGCGTGGCCGAAGTCGAGATGACGGTGACCCGCCCCGGTCCGGGGAGCGCGCCATGACAGCCCCCTGCCTGCTCCCGTGCCGCCCCGCAGGTGTCGCATGACCCGCCAACCCCGCCGCCTGTCGGGTCGGATCGACGCAGCGCTTGCCCCGGCGCGCCACGCGATCGGCCGCGCTCTGGCCGATCGAACGCTGCGCGAGCGGCTGTTGCTGCTGGGACTGGTCGCGGTGGCGGGGCTGGCGGGGCTGCATGTGCTGCTGTGGTCACCGGCGATGACGCGCCATGCCGGGCTGATGCAGCGGCTGTTGGCCCTTGACAGGGTCACCCTGCAACTGGCCGCCACCCCGCCCGCCCCGCGCGCGCCATACTCCAACCGTGCACCGGCTCTGATCGTCACCGAAACCGCCGCCGCCGCCGGGCTGATCCTGCGGCGGCTGGAACCCGACGGCGACCGCCTTCGCCTGACGCTGGACGACGCGGCCTTCGAAGACGTGCTGACCTGGATCGAAACCCTGGACCGCGACCACGGGCTGACGCCGTTCGTTCTCGAGATCACCCGACGGCCCGCCCCCGGCCTTGTCGCGGCCACGCTGACGCTGGAGCGCTAGATGACCCCTCCGCCCGAACCCCTGCCGCCCGAACCCCTGCTGCCCGAACCCCTGCTGCCCGAATACCTGCTGCCCGAACCGCTGCCCTCACAGCCGCTTCTGCTGTCCGACCCGCTACCTGCACTGCCCTCGCTGCCCGTGCCGCGCCTGCCATATGGCTTTGCCCGGCAGAACGGTGTGCTGCTGCTGGCCGGAACCCCGCTGCCGCGCTGCCTGTATCGCGCCGATACCGGACTGGCGGCGCTGGCCGAGGTGCGCCGGGTCACCGGGCGCGCGCTTGGCTATGAACGGATCGAGCTTGCGCGGTTCGAGCAGGTGCTCGCCGAAACCTACCGCGACAATGCCGCGGATGCGTCCGAGGCAGCGGGGGCCAGCGAGGACCTCGCCAGCCTCGCCGACAGCACGGCCATCGTCGATGACCTGCTCGACCAGTCAGACGACGCGCCGGTGATCCGGCTGATCAACGCCTTCCTGCTGGAGGCGATCAAGGAAAAGGCGTCCGACATCCACATCGAAACGCTGGAGCGTCGCCTGTCGGTGCGGTTCCGCGTGGACGGTCTGCTGCGCGAAATGGTGCAGCCCCGCCGGGCGCTGGCCCCGCTTCTTGTCAGCCGGATCAAGGTGATGGCGCGGCTCGACATTGCCGAGAAACGCCTGCCGCAGGACGGCAGGGTGTCGCTGCGGGTGGGCGGGCACGAGGTTGATGTCCGGGTCTCGACCATCCCGTCGCAATACGGCGAGCGGGTGGTGATGCGTCTGCTGGACCGCAGCACGACGCGGCTGGGGCTGCCGCATCTGGGGATGAGCCCGCCCGACGCCGCACGGTTCGGCCAGCTTCTGGCGCGGCCCGACGGGATGCTGCTGGTCACCGGCCCCACCGGATCGGGCAAGACGACGACACTGTATGCCGCGCTTGATCATCTGAACGACAGCACCCGCAACATCATGACCGTCGAGGATCCGATCGAATATTCGCTGGACGGGGTTGGGCAGATGCAGGTTAACCCACGCACCGACCTGACCTTCGCGCGGGGGTTGCGCGCAATCCTGCGGCAGGACCCCGACGTGATCATGGTGGGCGAGATTCGCGACCGCGAAACCGCGCAGGTCGCGGTCGAATCGGCGATGACCGGGCATTTCGTGCTGTCCACCCTGCACACCAACACCGCGGTCGGGGCGGTGGCGCGGCTGATCGACATGGGGGTCGAGCATTTCCTGCTGGCCCCCATGCTGCGCGGCGTGGTGGCGCAACGGCTGGTCCGCCGCCTGTGCCCGTCCTGTCGGCGGGCAGGTGCGGCGGATGCGGCACAGGCCGCCCTGCTGCCCGGCCTGACCCCCGGGGCGCTGCTGTGGCAGGCTGTCGGCTGCGATGCCTGTCATGGCCTGGGCTACCGTGGCCGCGCCGGGGTGTACGAGGTCATCGCGATCACCCCGGCCCTGGAGGCGATGATCCAGGCGCGCGCGCCCGAAGCCGATCTGACCGCTGTCGCCCGCCAGACCTCGACCAGTCTGCTGCAAGACGGCCTGCGGCTGGTGCATGACGGCGTGACGACCGTTGAAGAGATCGCCCGCGTGGCACAGGACGTCGAGCCTTGACCGCACCCGGCCCGCCCCGATGACCGCGTTTCGTTACCGGGCCGCGACCCCGGCGGGCAAGGTGCAGGCCGGGATGATCGAAGCCGCAACCCCCGCCGCCGCCCGGCAATCCTTGCGCGCCCAGGGCCTGATGCCGATCGAGATGGCCGAAGTGGCCGGCCGACCCGACACCCGCCAGACAGCCCGGCGGGTTGCGACACCCCTGTCAGACGCCGCATCGACTGCCGCCCCGGCCATCCGACCGCGGCTGCGCAAGGCCCACCGCAGCCTGCCGCTGCGCACGCTGACCCTGATCACCCTGCAACTCTCCACCCTTCTCGGCGCGCGGGTCCGGGTGGACGAGGCGCTGTCGACCGTTGCCCGCGCGCAACCGCCGCAGGTGGCGGGGGTGCTGCTGACCCTGCACGCTGCCGTGGTCGAGGGCCGCAGCCTAGCCGAAGCGCTGGACCAGATGCCGGGCACGTTCAGCGAAGTCTACCGGGCCACCGTGCGTGCGGGCGAACAGGCCGGTCAGCTTGGCCGGGTCATGGCGCATCTTGCGGGTCTGCTGGAGTCCCGGGCGCGCAACCGGCAAACCGTGCAACTGGCGCTGCTGTATCCCGCGCTGCTGGCGGTGATCAGTCTGGCGATCATCACCCTGCTGCTGGCGTTCGTGCTGCCCGACATCGTGCGGGTGTTCAGCGCCCGCAGCGCCGACCTGCCGTTTCCGACCCGCGCGCTGATCTGGCTCAGCGGGGCGGTGCGCGGCTATGGGTTGATCGTGGCGGGGGCGGTCTTGCTGGCGGGGCTGGCGTTCGGCCGTTGGGTGGCCAAGCCTGCCAACCGGCTGGCGGTTGACCGGGCCGTGGCAAATGGCCGCCTGACCCGCCGCCTGTCGCGCCAGATGAATGCGGCACAGATCGCAGGTACCCTCGCCACCCTCTTGAAAAGCGGGGTGCCGCTGATCGACGCCTTGAACGCCACCACCGATGTGACGCCCAATCACCACATCCGTGCCACCATGGTTGCCCTGACCGACAAGGTGCGCCAGGGCCGGTCGCTGCGCACCGCGATGGACGAGGCCGGCGTCTTTCCGCCCATGATGCTCGCCATGGTGGCCAGCGGCGAGACAACCGGCAACATCGACGCGGCGCTGGACCATGTGGCGCAAGACCAGCAGCGCAGCCTCGATGCCTGGGTCAAGGCGGTGGTGGCGCTGGTCGAGCCGGTGATCCTGCTGGTGATGGGCGGTCTGGTGATGGGCATGGTGCTGGCGATCCTGCTGCCGATCATCTCGATGAACGCGCTGGCGGGGTCGTGAAGCCGATTTCAGGGGAACAGCAAGACCAGCGGCAGGTCGAGCACGCTGTCGCCGCCTGCGGCCAGCCCGGGCACCAGCGCCGCCCCTGCCGCAAGCAGCGTCGCGGTCATCCGGCCGTCTGTGCTGACATCGACCTTGGCCAGCGGCACGCCGTCAATCGTGGCAAGACGCGCGGTTGATCCCTGCGGCCCGTCGCGAAGCGTCAGGGCCGCCGCGGGCAGGGCAAGGACGGCGCCTGTGGCGGTCTCGCGGCAGTCCAGCGGCCCGGACCGCAGCTCGCCTGCGCCACTTGCCGTGTCGCGGCGGATGTGCAGCGCAAAGCCCTGTGCCACCAGCCCGCCCGCACAGGCATAGCCCGCGCCGGGCAGCACCGCCTGCAGCAGCGCCGCCGACAGCGGGCCGTCCAGCGGACCGATGGCGACACGACCCCGGCCCAGCAGCAGCGACCCGGCCGCGTCGCTGCCCGGACCCTGCAGCGTGACCCGCCCGGCCACCCCAAGCCCGGTCAGCGAGCGCCCGGCCGAAAGCTGCCAGCCGATCTGCTGCCCCCCGGCCAGAATGGCGCGTCCCTTCCATAGCGACCCCGAAACTGCCAGTATTGCGCCACCATGGCCGATCCGGTCGGCCACAAGCTGCGCCGGCAGGCTGACCAGCAAAGAGACCAGCAATGACCCGACCCCGAGACCCACTGCGCCCCCGACCCACAGCCACCGCCGCAGACGTCCGCCACGACGGCCCTGCCGACGCGGCCTGCGGCGTGTCGCGTCGCGCGGTGCTGCGTCTTGCCTTGGCACGCGGATACCTTCCTTTGCTGATGGCCCCTGGACTGCTGGCGGCCTGCGGCGATGCCCCTTTGCGCGGTTTCTCGCCACTGGGCAGGGGAGGCGGAGGCGGCGGCGGCGGCGGCGGGAAGGGCGCGCAGGATGCGGCCCTGCTGTTGCCGCTCTCGGGCGAACTGGCGGGTCTGGGGCAGAATATGCAGCGCGCGGCGCAGCTTGTCACGGCCGGATATGCGCCGGGCACCGCGCCCGCCGTGTTCGACTGCGGCGACAGTGCAGCATCGGCCGCAGAAGCGGCGACGGCAGCGCTTGCCGGCGGGGCAAAGCTGCTGTTCGGCCCGCTGCGCGCCGAACAGACCACCGCCGTGCTGGCCGTGGCGGGAAAGGTGCCGGTCGTCAGCTTTTCCAATGACGACAGTCTGGCGGCGCAGGGGGCGTTCGTGATGGGCCTGACCCCGGCACAGTCGGTCGGCACCCTGCTCAGCTATGCCCGCGCCCAGGGGCTGTCGCGGGTGGCGGTGCTGGCCGCCGACACGCCCTTTGGCCGCGCCTCGATCGAGGCGGCCCGTCGCATCGCCCCGGCGGGCGGGCTGACCCTGACCGCAGCCCTGTTGCGCACCCCCGACGCCGGCGGCCATCTGGCGGCCCTGCAGGACGCCGGCGGCGGGGTTCTGCCCGAGGCCGTCTACATCCCCGACAGCGGGCCCCGCCTGACCGGGCTTGCGCGGGGTCTGCGCAAGGCGGGGCTGCAACTCATGGGGTCGGTGCAGTGGTCCGCAGCCCTGGCCGCCAGCAGCCCCGACCTCGACGGTGCCTGGTTCGCCGCCCCGTCGCCCGACCTGTATCAGCCGTTTCAGGACCGGTTCCTTGCCGCCTCCGGGGCCGAGGCCGGCGTGGTTGCCGGGCTTGGCCACGACGCAGCGCTGGTCGCCGTCGGGCTGGCCGAGATCGGGGCGATGACCCGCAAGGGCCTGACCCGCGACGGCGGCTTTACCGGCGTACTCGGCCCGTTCCGTTTTGCCCCGGATGGGCGCTGCACCCGCAGCCTTGCGGTGCTGAGCCTTGCGGCAGGTCAGACCCGGGTGGTGGCCGAAGTCGAGGGCACATGACCCGGGCCACGACCCGGCGCGACCCGGCGGCCGGGACGACACTTGTCGAGATCATGGTGGCCCTTGCCATCTTCGGCCTGATCGGGGCGGCGGGTTTTGCGCTTCTGGACCAGACCTTGCGCACCCGTACCCAGACCGACGGGCGGCTGGAGCGGCTCGCGGCCCTGCAACGCACGCTGCATGTGGTGACGCTCGATTTGTCGCAGGCGGGCGGGCAGCCTGTGGCGTTCGGCGACAATGCCTTGCAGATCGGCCGCCCGCAGGACGGACCCGCCAGCCGGGCCGAGGATGGCGGCATCCGCTATGCCCTGCGCGACGGCACCTTGCGGCGCAGGGTGACCGGGGCCGAGGGGGAGCGCGACCAGCCGCTGATGGATGCCGTACAATCGGTGGCGTGGCGCTTCTTGCCCGCCGGATCAACCGACTGGCAGAACGATTGGCCGCCGGAGGGCACCGCGCCCGGCAATCCCGCTGCCGTGGAACTGACGCTGGTACTGCTGCCCGGCGGCGAGACTCTGCGGCGTGTCGTCGCCTTGCCGCGCGACGTGCCCGACGATTTGCCAGACGCCGGACGGGGCATCCGGCTGGACCCCGCGCCATGAGCCGCTCTCGCGACCCCGGCGTCGTGCTGGTCAACGTCCTGATGATCGTGGCGCTGATGTCGAGCGTGGTGTTCGCCATGGTCAGCTTCGGCGATCTGTCGATTGCCCGCAGCCAGAGGTTCAGCGAGGCCGGGCAGGCCATCTCGCTGGTGCTTGCCGGGGAGAACAGCGCGCTGGCCGCCCTGCGCCGCGATCTGGCCCGCGCCCCGGAAACCGATCACGCGGGCGAGGTCTGGGGCCAGGTCGCCCAACAGGCCGTGACGATCGAGGACGGCAGTTTTGCGCTGGCCATCACCGATGCACAGGGGCTGGTCAACCTGACCGGCCTCTACCCCGACGCCGCGCGGCCCGGCGTGCTGCCGCCCGACCCGCGTCTGCTGCCGGGTCTGGCCGAGGCGGCGGGCCTGCCGCCCGACAGCGCCGCCCGGCTGCAAACCGCCCTGCGCCAGACCCCGCCGCCGGGGCTGATGTCCGACCTCGCCGCCGCCGCCGGGCTGACCGAAGCGCAGGCGCAAGCGCTGGCTGCGGTCGCCACGCTGTTGCCGCGACCGACGCCGGTCAACCTGAACGCCGCCCCGTTGCCAGTGCTGAAAGTCCTGCTCGGCAACCCCGCGCACGTCCGCCAGATCGACGCCATCCGCCGCCGCACGGGCGTGCTGACCCCTGCCGACCTTGCCGCGCTCGGCATTCCGCAGCAGACGGCGTTTGGTTTCACCTCGGCATATTTCCGGGTGACAACCGAGGTGACCATCGGGCGGACCACACAGTCATTCACCAGCCTGATCCACCGCCGCCTGACCCCGCCGGACGATGTGCCCGAAGCGCATGTCATTGCCCGCCAACGCAGCACCACGCCCGCCCCGCTCCCGGTGGGGCCATGACGTCGAATGGGCAATCGCCTGGCTGACCGGGTCTGGTGGAGCAGATCGGGATCGAACCGACGACCTCGTCATTGCGAACGACGCGCTCTCCCAACTGAGCTACTGCCCCGAGACCATGACGGCGGTGTGGCCGAACCGCTGCCGGTTGTCAAGATTACCGCCGCAGTTGGGAGACCCGCTGCACCCGGGGTGGCCCGGGGCAGGCTGCCGCCCCGACTATTCCGCTGCTTCGGCATAGCTTTCGACCGGCGGGCAGGTGCAGATCAGGTTGCGATCGCCAAAGACGTTGTCCACCCGCCCCACCGGCGGCCAGTATTTGTCGACCCGAAAGGCACCCGGCGGAAAGCAGCCCTGTTCGCGCGGGTAAAGTCGTGTCCAGTCGGCCACCAGATCCTCGACGGTATGGGGGGCATGGCGCAGGGGGCTGTCGGCGCTGCCGATCTCGCCCCTTTCCACTGCACGGATTTCCTCGCGGATCGCCAGAAGGGCGGTGATGAAGCGGTCGATCTCCGCCTTGGTTTCGGATTCAGTGGGTTCGACCATCAGGGTTCCGGCCACCGGCCAACTCATTGTCGGGGCGTGAAACCCGTTGTCGATCAGTCGCTTGGCGATGTCATCGACCGTGACACCCACGTCGGCGAACGGCCGGGTGTCCAGAATGCACTCATGCGCGACCCGGCCCTTGTTGCCCATGAACAGCACCGGATAGGCCCCGGACAGCCGTGAGGCGATGTAATTGGCGTTCAGGATCGCCACGCGGGTGGCCTGCGTCAGGCCTTCGCCGCCCATCAGCAGGCAATAGGCCCATGAAATCAGCAGGATAGAGGCGCTGCCATAGGGGGCCGCGCTCACCGGACCCTCTGCCCCGCCGGTTTCCGGATGGCCGGGCAGAAAGGGGGCAAGATGCGCCTTGACCCCGATCGGCCCCATCCCGGGCCCGCCCCCGCCATGCGGAATGGCAAAGGTCTTGTGCAGGTTCAGGTGGCTGACATCCGACCCGATCTCGCCCGGTTTCACCAGCCCGACCAGCGCGTTCATGTTCGCCCCGTCAAGATAGACCTGGCCGCCATGGGCATGGGTGATCTCGCATATCTTGCGGACCGTCTCTTCGAACACCCCATGGGTAGAGGGATAGGTGATCATGCACGCCGCCAGCCGGTCGCCTGCCGCAGCAGCCCTGGCCGCGAAATCCGCCATGTCCACATCGCCGTTGGGCGCGGATTTCACCACCACAACCTGCATGCCGGCCATCTGGGCGCTGGCCGGATTGGTGCCGTGCGCCGATACCGGGATCAGGCAGATGTCGCGCACATCTTCGCCCCGCGACCGGTGGTAGGCCTGAATGGTCAACAGACCGGCATATTCACCCTGCGCGCCGGAATTCGGCTGCATCGACATGGCGTCGTATCCGGTGATCTCGCACAGTTTCGCCGACAGATCGGTGATCGCCTCGGTGTAGCCCTTCGCCTGATCTTTCGGCGCAAACGGATGCAGCGCGCCGAACTCCGGCCAGGTGATCGGCATCATCTCGACGGCTGCGTTCAGCTTCATCGTGCACGATCCCAAGGGGATCATCGCCCGGTCAAGCGCCAGATCGCGGTCCGACAGCCGGCGCATGTAACGCATCATCTCGGATTCCGCACGGTTCATGTGGAACACCGGATGGGTCAGGAAATCGGAGGTGCGCACCATGCTTTCGGGAAAGCCGAGCGTGGCGCGGTGCGGCGGCACGCCGTCGATGCCGAACGCTTTCAGAACCTTGACCAGCACCTTCTGATCCGTCGTCTCGTCCAGCGAGATGCCCACCCGGTCTGACCCGATCTTGCGGAAGTTCAGGCCCTCCTGCCGGGCTGCCGCCAGAATGCCGGCCTGGCCCACGCCGACCTCGACCGTGATCGTGTCGAAGAACGCCTTGGGTGCCACTTTCGCCCCCGCCGCCTTGAGTGCCCGCGCCAGGCGCGTCGTGGCGAAATGCACCCGCTCGGCAATCGCGCGCAGGCCTTTGGGCCCGTGGAACACCGCGTAGAACGACGCCATCACCGCCAGCAGCGCCTGTGCGGTACAGACGTTCGAGGTGGCCTTTTCGCGCCGGATATGCTGTTCGCGGGTCTGCAGCGACAGCCGGTACGCCTGATTGCCGCGTGCATCGACCGACACGCCGACGATCCGCCCCGGCATCGCCCGCTTCAGATCGTCGCGGCAGGCCATGAAGGCGGCATGCGGCCCACCATAGCCCATCGGCACGCCAAAGCGCTGGCTGGACCCTACGGCGATATCGGCCCCCATCGCCCCCGGCTCTTTCAGCAGCGTCAGGGCCAGCAGATCGGTCGCCACCACCGCTATCGCCTTGGCGGCGTGCAAGGCACTGATATCGTCCGTGAAATCGCGCACATGACCGTAAGTTCCCGGATACTGGAAGATCGCGCCGAACACCTCGGCCGCGACCAGCACCGTGGGATCGCCGACGATCACCGCGATCCCCAGGGGGGCCGCGCGGGTCCGGATCACGGCAATCGTCTGCGGGTGGCAGTTCTGATCGACAAAGAACGCCCTCGCTCTGGAGCGGGCAGACCGTTCGGCCATCGTCATCGCCTCGGCCGCCGCTGTCGCCTCGTCGAGCAGGCTGGCGTTCGCCACGGGCAACCCGGTCAGGTCGGCAACCATGGTCTGATAGTTCAACAGCGCCTCGAGCCGCCCCTGCGCGATCTCGGGCTGATAGGGGGTGTAGGCGGTATACCACGCCGGATTTTCAAGGATATTGCGCTGGATGGCCGGCGGCGTGACCGTGCCGTGATAACCCTGCCCGATCAGGCTGACCATCACCCGATTGCGGTCCGCCACGCCCCGCATCCGCGCCAGCAGGTCCTGTTCCGACAGGGGCGCCCAGGTCAGCGGGTCCGCTTGCCGGATCGAGGCGGGCACGGTTTCGTCGATCAACGCGTCCAGCGACCGCACCCCGACCACCCGAAGCATCGCGGTCATCTCGGCGGGCGACGGCCCGATGTGCCGGCGGTTGGCAAAATCGTAGGGATTGTAGGTGGTCGGGGTGAAGGTCATGAAATAGCACCTTATTTTGGGTCTGCATATCTTTCGATGAGCGTCAGCGAGATGGCGCCGTCTTCGCTGACGGACAGGTCCTTGAACGTGAAAACGCCCACATATCCGTCGCGGTCAAAGGTTCCTGGCACGTCGCGCTGAACCACGACAAGGTCCTGCGACTGCAATGCCACCAGAAAATCGCTATAGCGTTTTCCGTCAATCTTTGCCCCCACCATCGGGTCGTGATAGCCTGTAACACCCTTACGCTTACTGGTGTGGATGACGGCAAGTCGTCTGCCCTCAACCTCTGCTGTCCAGTCGCCGCGAAGTCCATGAATATGTACACGACGCACCATGAGCTTACGCGATCATCTCGGCATACTCATCCTCGTCCATGAACGCGTCCAGCACCGACAGGTCATCGACGCGCAGCTTGAAAAACCACGCAGCCCCGGTCGGGTCCTCGTTCACCAGCGCCGGATTGTCCGACAGCACATCGTTGACCGCCACGATCTCGCCGTCCACCGGGGCCAGAATGTCGGACGCCGCCTTGACGCTTTCGATCACCACCACTTCGTCGCCCATGGTGATCATCGTCTCGATTTGGGGCAGTTCCACGAACACCACATCCCCCAGCTGGGTGGCGGCATGTTCGGTGATGCCGACGACGACCAGATCGCCCTCGACGCGCAACCATTCGTGATCCTTGGTGTATTTCATCGGCGTGCCTCAGCGTTTGTAAGTGGTGGGATGAAAGGGCAACGGGCAGACCGTGACGGGCAGGTGGCGACCCCGCACCTCGCCCTCAAGTTCGGTGCCGACAGCGGCAAAATGCGCGGCGACGTAACCCATCGCGATGGGGGCCCCGACCGACGGCCCGAACCCGCCCGACGTGACCTCGCCCACAGGCGTGCCATCCGGGGCAAAAAGCGGGGTGCCTTCGCGCATCGGCGCACGCCCCGCCGGGCGCAGCCCGACCCGCCGCCGTTCGGGGCCTTCGGCCAGTTCATGCAAGATCCGCGTAGCCCCCGCAAAGCCGCCCGCCCGCGCCCCGCCGGCCCGGCGCACCCTGGGGATGGCCCAGGCCAGCCCCGCCTCGACGGGCGAGGTTTCCGTCGTGATATCATGACCATAGAGGCAAAGCCCCGCCTCCAGCCGCAGACTGTCGCGTGCACCGAGACCGATCGGCATGACCCCGGGCATCTCCAGCAGCGCCAGCGCCAACGCCTCGGCCTCCGCCTGCGGTACCGAGATTTCAAAGCCGTCCTCGCCGGTATAGCCCGACCGCGACACCCACAGATCACCGACCTCTGCCACATCCATGAACCGCATCGCCGCCACTTCGGGGGCGATCCGCGCCAGTGCCGCGCTGGCCCCCGGCCCCTGCAAGGCCAGCAGGGCACGGTCCAGCGGCTCCACGTCAGCCACGTCCGACAGATGCGCGGTCAGATGTGCGATGTCGGCATGCCTGCAGGCCGCGTTGACCACGACGAACAGATGATTGCTCCGGTTGGCGAACATCAGGTCATCCCGAATGCCGCCCGTAGGCTCGGTCAGCAGTCCATAGCGCTGCCGCCCCTCGGCCAGCCCCAGCACATCGACCGGGATCAGCGCTTCGAACGCCAGCGCCAGCGCGTCCATCCCGGTCTTTGGCCGCAGGATAACCTGCCCCATGTGGCTGACGTCGAACAATCCAGCCGCGTTCCGGGTGTGCAGATGTTCCCTCAGCACGCCGGGGGCAAAATGCACGGGCATCTCGTAGCCGGCGAAGGGCACCATCCTGGCCCCCAGCCGTGCCTGCAAGTCGTGCAGAACCGTTCGCATCAATTCCGTCACGTCGCCCCCACGTTCTGCCGGACCGGTGCCGGCGCTGGCTGCCGGACCGGTGCCGGCGCCGGACAGGACCGGACAACCCCACCCCCAGGTTGCCGCCCATGTTCCTTCCCCGGCTTCGGGGCGTCCGACGTCATCATCCCTCCGGCGGGCGCAGCGCCGCCGATCTTCAACGCCTGGTGTCGGAATGGCCTGAGAGTCTTCAAGGGCGGTTGCTCCTTAGGCACCCCGGGTGGCCCCGAGGACTCGCCCGATCCTGACCTCGCCAACTTGCCCGCCCCGTCGCAGGCTGGCAAGTCAAAACGGCACGGGCGGCGGAGTTGCGGCTATGGTGCGCAGCGCCAGCCAGACCGCCAGCATCCCGAACAGCACACCTCCGACGCCCTGCCCGATCAACACGCCGCCCGGCCCCCAGACCGCGCCCAGCCACAAGGCGAATGGCACAGTGCCAATCGTGTGCCGCCCCCAGTTCACCAGCGTCGACTGAAACGGAACGCCAAGGTTGTTGCAGGCCGCATTGGCCACAAAGATCGCGCCGTTGAAGAAAAACAGCAGGCACAGCGGCCCGCAGAACAGATAGATCAACTCCCGCGTCACGCCGGTTGCCCCGAACAGATCGGCAATCGGCGCGCGGAACGCAAACAGCAGCAGCGTCACGGTACCGATCACCACAGCCGTGAACAACAGCCCGTCCAGAAACGCCCGCCGCACCCGGTCCATCCGTCCCGCGCCATAGTTCTGCCCGATGATCGGGCCGATCGCACCGGACAGCGCAAAGATCACCCCCAGGGCGACCGGCGTCATCCGCCCGGTGATCGCCATCCCCGCCACTGCAGCCTCGCCATACCCCGCCACGATCCGGGTCACCAGGGCCTGCCCCACCGGAGTGGCCAGTTGGGTCAGGATCGCGGGCCCGGCAATCCCGGCAACCGCCGCCAGATCGGCACGCAAGCCCGCAAGGCTCGGCCGGTCAAGCCCGCCGTGATGCCGCAGGATCGGCAACAGCGCCACGGCGGCAATCACCAGCCGTGCGACGACCGAGGCGATGGCCGCCCCCGTCAGATCGAGCCCCAGCCCGAAGATCAGCACCGGATCCAGCACCGCGTTTGCGGCAGCTCCCCAGATCGTCGCCATCATCGCCCGCCGTGCATCGCCATGGCTGCGCAGGATCGCCCCGCCGATCATCCCCACCATCAATAACGGCTGCGCCGGTGTGACGATCCGCAGGAAATGCACCGCGTGGGCCGCCGTCTCGCCGGTGGCCCCCAGCAACCCGACCAGCCACGGCAAGGCCAGCCAGACCGCTGCCGAAAACCCGACCCCGAACAGCGTCCCCAGCACCAGACCATGGGTCGCGGCCTGCCGCGCCCGCGCGAAATCCCGCGCCCCGATCGCCCGCGCCACCAGCGCCGACACCGCAATCGACAACCCGATCCCGAACGAGGTGGTGAAGAACAACAGCACCCCGGCATACCCCACTGCCGCCGTGATCGCCGCATCTCCCAACATCGAAATGAAGACCATGTTCACCAGATCGACACTGAACACCGCCATCAACCCGACCGAGGCGGTCAGCGACATCACCGTGATATGGCGCAGAAGATTGCCGGTGACGAACTTGGCCGACCCCGGCTTCGGCTGCATCGGGCTTGCCAGGTCGGAATCGTCGATCGCCAGTGCCATTTTCTGTCCTCAAACATCCTCGGGTGGGTCCGGAAGGGCAGACGGCCCTCCCGGCCTTTCAGCGATCCTGGCCGCCCGCGCATCGCCCGGGGTCTCGCAGGCAGGTCTCCGCCTCAGCCGCCGCGCACCCGGAGCAACAGCGGCATCAGATCTGCCATCTCGGGGCCGGCATCCCGCCCGGTGATCGCGCGCCGCAACGGACGAAACAGCCCCCGTCCGCGCCGTCCCGTCGCGGCTTTCACCGCCTCGGTCCACGCTCCCCAGGTCGCGGTCGTCCACGGCCGCGGCGGCAGCAACCCCATCGCCTGTGCCACAAAGGCCGCGTCCTCCGGGTCTACCAGCGGCTCTGCCCCGTCGCGGCACAGCGCCCACCATCCGCCCAGATCGTCCAGCACGTCGATGTTGCCCCTGGCCACGGCCCAGAACCCCTCGGCCTGATCGCGAGGAACGCCCAGTCCGGCGAGCCGCCCGGCCACTGCGGCAAACGGCAACCCCTGCACAAGGTGCCGCGTCAGGGGCACCAGGTCTTCCGCGTCGAACCTGGTGGGCGCCGCCCCAAAAGATCCCACGTCGAACCCGTCGATCAACTCCTGCATCGACCCGGCCAATACCACCGGCCTGGACGAGCCAAGCCGCGCCATCAGGCTGAGCAACGCCAGCGGCTCCACCCCCCGGCTGCGCAGATCGCGCAGCGCCAGCACGCCCAGCCGTTTCGACAACTCCTCGCCCGCAGGTCCGGTCAGCAGACTGTGATGCGCAAAGGACGGCGGCGTGCCGCCCATCGCCTGCATGATCTGGATCTGCGTCGCGGTGTTGGTCACATGATCGGACCCGCGTACGATGAAGGTCACCCCCATGTCGATGTCATCCACCGAACTCGCAAAGGTGTACAGAACCTGCCCGTCCGCCCGGATCAGCACCGGGTCCGACAGGCTGCCCGCGTCAATCGAGATCGGACCCAGTATCCCGTCCGGCCACTCGATCCGGCTCTGGTGCAACAGGAACCGCCAGTATCCCGCCCGGCCCTCGGCGCGCGCCGCCGCCCTCGCAGTGTCGTCCAACCCCAGACTGCCCCGGTCATACACCGGCGGCCGCCCCATGCTCAAAAGCTTCTTGCGCTTGAGGTCCAGCTCCACCGGGGTCTCGAAACACTCGTAGAACCGCCCCGCGCCCCGCAACTGACCGGCCGCCTCGCGATACCGCTCCATCCGCAGCGACTGCTTTTCCACCCGGTCCCAGTGCAGGCCCAGCCAGTCGAGATCGGCCATGATCCCGTCGGCATAGTGCTGCGTGCTGCGCTCGGCGTCGGTATCGTCCAGCCGCAGGATGAAGGTGCCGCCGGCCTTTCGGGCAATCAGAAAATTCAGCAGCGCGGTGCGCAGGTTGCCCACATGAATGTATCCGGTGGGCGAGGGGGCGAAACGGGTGACGGTCATCGGCAGGCTCCTGACTGGCCCGTTCCCTGTCACAGGGTCCGGCCTTTGTCCAGTTGCCCGGGGCGGATCGGCCGCCGCCGCGCCAGATCGTCCGGTCGGCGCCGGATCGGATCGCAGCCCGCGCCCCCGGCTTCGGCATCCCCCCGACGCCCGCGTGCCGTCTACCGCTGGCCTCGCGGTTCCGCTAGGCTTCCCGGAATGACCCAGGCCGCCCCCGAGATGATCGCCCCCGACGCCCTGCTGATCGAACAGCTGGCCCGCGACACCGTGGCCAGCCTGCCCGAAATGTTCCGCGCCTCGGCCAGCCAGATCGATATCCTGATCGAAGAATTCGCCACGACCGACCTGCTCGATGTCATGGGTATCGACGATCCCTACGAGTTGACCGGCCTCTACGACGGCACACCCCTGACCGAACGCAGCGTGACCGACCCGCCTCAGACGCCGGACCGGATCTGGCTGTTCCGCCGCCCGATCCTTGACGAGTGGATCGACCGCGGCGATGTCTCGATCGGCGAACTGGTGGCGCATGTGATGATCCACGAACTGGCGCATCACTTCGGCTGGACCGATCAGGACATCGCCCGGATCGACCCGTGGTGGGAATAGCCGGGCTGATCGGGCATCGCCCGCCGTCCATTAGGTGCCCCCGATCCCACAGCCATGGACCTGGCGCGCCATTGCGCCGCCCCGCCGACCGCATCCCGCCGACCGCACCCCGCCGACCGCATCCCGCCGACCGCACCCCTGCCCGCATCCCCCT
>Ga0105044_10006091_pt1 | contig 16571 bp, 17 predicted proteins | sample MAT01_FD_78092 | JGI IMG/M metagenome (GOLD analysis project Ga0105044, IMG submission 78092) | Freshwater microbial communities from Lake Fryxell liftoff mats and glacier meltwater in Antarctica - MAT-01 | ecosystem: Environmental > Aquatic > Freshwater > Ice > Liftoff microbial mat | place... | reverse complement strand
CCAAAAACTGCTCACTGCCGGGCGCCGATGGCGGATCAAAGATCGGCGAGCGCGGCGCCTGATAGGGATTGCTTTGCATCGTCCATAGCCTCCATTTTGGTAGGGCCACACTAGCGTTCCGGCGCTGTAATCAGCAAGGGGCAAAGCGAATTTGGCGGCCTATAGGCGATCAAAAAGCCGCTTGGCACCGCAAAACGGATGCGCGGGCGCGTGCACCGTATGGAATTTGTCCTACAGGTGGCGTCGCGTTTTTCCGCGCGCGGCGAGGAGTTTTGCGCTCCCGAAAAGCTTGGCCACTGGTGATGATGTGATCACTCCACGACGCAACGTGGAGCAACCACAAACCAAACATCAACAAACCAAACATCATTGAAGGAGATTCCCATGAACCTGTTCCGTACCCTGCTGACTGCTGTTGCCCTGACCCTTTCCATGAACCTGTTCGCCGGCCAGCCCGTCGACATCAACACCGCCGACGCCGCGACGCTGGCAGACAGCCTTGATGGCATTGGCGCCGCCAAGGCCGAAGCGATCATCGCCTGGCGCAAGGCCAACGGTCCGTTCAAGAGCATGGATCAGCTGGTGGAAGTGAAAGGCATTGGCCTGCGCACGGTCGAGAAGAACCGTGAGTTCATCAAGCTGGCACCGGTTGTAGCCAAGCGCTAGGCGCCTGAACAAAGGCTTTCATCAGGGCCTGAATCGGGGCGTGCATGTCACGCCCCGATTCGCTTTTCTGGCCCGATTCATTTTTCTGGCCCGATTCGCTTTTCTGGCTGGCCGCTGCGATCTGCGATCGCCAAGCCAGGATTCTGCGGCAGTTCGTAGCTCAGGGCCGCTGGTTACGAATGCTCAGCTGTCCGTTGACCGCATCCACGACCACGACATCCTTGGGCTGGAACGCGCCAGCAAGAACTTCCCGCGCCAGCGGGTTTTCCAGCATCGACTGGATCGCCCGCTTCAGTGGCCGCGCGCCATAGACCGGATCGAAGCCGAAACGCGCCAAAATATCGAGCGCTTCGATGCTTACTTCCAGCTTTAGCTCGCGTTCTTTCAAGCGCTTTGCCAAGCCGGCGAGCTGGATTTTCGCAATCTCCCGAATATGTTCGCGTGCCAGCGGGTGAAACACCACAATTTCATCCAAGCGATTAATAAATTCCGGGCGAAAGTGCGTCTGCACGATATCCATTACGGCATTTTTCATGCGCGCATAGTTGTCACGGCCGCCTTCGGTTGCAAAGTCTCGCCGATCAGGCGACACGACAGATGAGTCCTGCTCGGACATCGCTTGAATAACGCTCGAACCCAAATTACTGGTCATAACAATAACGGTATTGCGAAAATCGACGGTGCGGCCTTGGCCATCGGTCAAGCGGCCATCGTCGAGCACCTGCAGTAAGACGTTGAACACATCTGGATGCGCTTTCTCGACCTCGTCCAGCAAAATAACGGAATAGGGTCGACGTCGCACCGCTTCGGTCAGATAGCCGCCTTGCTCGAAACCGACATAGCCCGGCGGCGCACCGATCAGGCGCGCGACCGAGTGCTTTTCCATAAACTCACTCATATCAAGGCGCACCAGCGCATCGCCAGAGTCAAACAAAAACTCCGCCAGCGCTTTGCACAACTCGGTCTTTCCGACGCCGGTGGGGCCTAAGAACAAAAAGCTGCCGTTGGGGCGATTCGGATCCGACAAACCGGCGCGGCTGCGGCGGATTGCATCGGCTACGGCAGTGACCGCTTCATCTTGACCAATCACGCGACGGTGTAGCTCCGCCTCCATCTTCAAGAGTTTTTCGCGCTCGCCTTCCATCATCTTAGATACTGGAATCCCGGTCCAGCGACTAACCACCTCGGCAATTTCCTCGGCTGTCACTTTGTGGCTGACCAACTTGAAACCGGCGGTAGTTTTTTCTTCCATCGCGCGCACGTCGTTCAACTGCTTTTCTAGCTCGGGCAGTTTGCCGTATTGAATTTCGCTCATGCGGGCAAAGTCTTGACGCCGCTGCGCCGCCTCCAATTCAACCTTGAGCGCTTCAATTTGTGTTTTTAGCTCGGTTTCACCCTGCACCGCAGATTTTTCCGCGTTCCAAATTTCCTCTAAATCGCTGTATTCGCGCTCCAATTTGTCAATTTCAACCTCCAGCAGCTTCAAGCGCTCCCGTGTGGCTTCATCGGTTTCCTTTTTCAAAGCTTCGCGCTGGATTTTGAGCTGAATTAAACGGCGCTCTAAACGATCCATTTCTTCCGGCTTGGAGTCCATTTCCATGCGGATTTTACTGGCCGCTTCGTCCATTAAATCAATCGCTTTATCCGGCAGTTTTCGATCCGCGATATAGCGATGACTTAAGGTGGCCGCAGCAACAATCGCCGGATCCGTAATTTCGACGCGGTGGTGTAGCGCATAGCGCTCTTTTAGCCCGCGCAGGATCGCAATGGTGTCCTCAACGTTTGGTTCGCCCACCAAGACCTTTTGAAAGCGACGCTCCAGTGCGGCGTCTTTTTCAACATATTTTCGATATTCGTCCAAAGTCGTCGCACCGATGCAGTGCAGCTCACCGCGCGCCAACGCAGGTTTGAGCATATTGCCCGCATCCATAGCACCCTCGGCTTTGCCAGCGCCGACCATGGTGTGCAATTCATCAATAAATAAAACGACATTGCCTTCTTGTTTTGACAACTCGTTCAATACCGCTTTCAGGCGTTCTTCGAATTCGCCGCGAAATTTCGCACCCGCAATCAGCGCCGCCATATCCAAGGAAAGCAAGCGCTTGCCGCGCAGGCCTTCCGGCACTTCGTCATTGATAATGCGCTGCGCTAAACCCTCGACAATCGCCGTTTTGCCGACGCCGGGTTCGCCAATCAGCACCGGATTGTTTTTGGTGCGCCTTTGCAGCACTTGAATACAGCGACGAATTTCTTCATCACGCCCAATCACCGGGTCCAGCTTGCCGCTTTCCGCCAACGCGGTTAAATCGACGCAGTATTTGTTCAACGCTTGACGGTTTTCTTCAGCACCCGCGTCCTCGACTTTGTCACCGCCGCGCGCGCCGCTAATGGCGCGTTCTAGCGCTACTTTAGTAGCGCCGACATCGCGAAGCAGGGCACCGACGCTGCCTTTATCTTCAATCACTGCAAGCAAAAACAGCTCGCTGGCGATGAATTGATCACCGCGCTGCTGCGCTAATTTATCGGCGATATTGAGCAAGCGCGCCAGATCATTGCCGACGCTGATTTGCCCCTCATTGCCGCGCACTTTGGGCAGCTTTTCCAGCAGCTCCCCAGCACGCCGCTCCAGCTCGCGCACGTTGGCACCCGCCTGGGCCAGCATCATTTTACTGGCACCTGAGTCGTCTTTGAGCAGTGCTACCAACAGATGCACCGGCTCGATCATATTGTGATCACGCCCCACGCAAAGCGATTGTGCTTCGCTCAAGGCGGCTTGAAATCTAGAAGTTAGTTTATCTTGGCGCATGGTCGGTCACCCAAAGCGCGGAATGCGCTTATCCGCTCGTATATCTGGAGGCGCGAATTCGTGCTTCAAGTACAGCCAATTCCTAAAATTGAACCAATATCGTGGGAAATCTCTCGCTAAAGCCGACGCAAACGCTATTTCCAGTGAATTCGTATCAACAAAAAATATAGTTTGGGTTAGCCCCAGTCTCCCTTGAGCAGGAAAAAAATGGGCGATATTATGGTTGCTGGCTTACCGTAAATTCGGCTGTAGACCACTGATTTTGGATTTAGCGGCGGAGGCATCAGTTGCTGCTACTCAGCGTTGGTCGACGCGCATTCACCAACTTTGGATAGCGATCAAATGCACCCTGCCCCGGACTCAAAAGCACCTAGTTCTTACTTGAAGGCTACCGACTGGCTACGCGCATGTTAGTTACCTTACATTTAAGTGCATCACTTGATGCCGAACTTCGCGGTAATTTTACTGGCGAAGGAAGATCAGGGAAGTCCAACTCTCCCTTCAGTGCACTACTAACTAGCCACGCACTAGAGCCCTCGCCGCTCTTTCCCGAGGCTATTAATGGCACGTATTCGAGCATTTGGCACGTACAGGTGCCCGACAAAGATGCCAAAAGCATCGTTGAGCAATTCTTGCGTATACCCGGCATGGAGGCCGCTTACACCAAACCAGCGGAAAGCGCACCCGACCTCGCTTGAGCTGGAAATTCGCACACCGGTCATTCAAATCATGTCTTTAGGAGATCCATCATGTCGAAAAAATCTACCCGAACTGAAAGCAGTGCAGAGTTTCCTTCTGTACCTGAGCTGATTTGTATTGCAGAACCTGTCGCTGGACTGCGGAGCAGCGCGGCCACTGGCGTGGCGTCCGAAAGCGGAGCCAATATCAAATCACTAAGTGCCGCGCTCAAGGCCGCAGGCGCGGTGATGCTGCCAATTTTTGGCAGCGAAGCGCGTGTCGCCGCCTCACGAGACGCGATTGCTGCCGCGGAAGGGGCGGAACTTACGCCATTAAGCAACTACTACTCGGTAGCTGTGGCGCCGGAGAAAATGGAGAAATTGGCAGAGGATCTAATGAATGATCCAAACGTCCAGGCAGCCTATGTGAAACCGCCCGCAAGTCCGCCGATTTGGCGCGACACCTCCGAATCCTTTCCTGATGCGGCCCCCGATGGCGAACTTGCCCCAACTCCAAGTTTTATCGCGCGCCAACTCTATCTTGAGGTCGCGCCGGGCGGGATTGACGCACGCTATGCCTGGACACGTGGCGGTGGTAGGGGCCAGGGCGTACGCGTCATTGACGTGGAAGGCGCTTGGCGCTTTGGTCACGAAGATCTATTGCAAAATCAGGGCGGCGTGATCGGCGGCAGCCAATCGAGTGATCTTGGTTGGCGTAATCACGGCACGGCCGTTGTTGGTGTTTTCGGTGCCGATGAAAACGCCTTTGGCGTAACCGGCATTGCGCCATTGGCTAATACTCGGGCGATTTCTATCTTCGCTGCCAACGGCTCAGCAAATTCAGCGAACGCCATTCGTCAGGCTGCAGACGCGCTCGGCGCTGGCGATATCATTCTGATCGAACTGCATCGTCCCGGCCCCGACGGGAATGGTTCTGGCCAGGATGGATTTATTGCCGTTGAATGGTGGCCAGATGATTTCGCTGCGATTTCCTACGCTTTTTCGCGTGGCGTTATCGTGATCGAAGCGGCTGGCAACGGCGCGCGGAATTTGGACGCAGCCGTGTTCAACCAACGTCCCAATGGCTTTCCGGTAACGTGGCGCAATCCGTTTAATACCGCGAATCCGCAGTCAGGGGCCGTATTCGTCGGAGCGGGCGCGCCGCCACCTGGCACGCACAGTCGTGATCACGGTCCAGATCGATCGCGCTTGGCGTTCTCAAATTATGGTGCGCGTTTAGATGTACAAGGTTGGGGGCGTGAAGTCACGACTGCAGCCTACGGGGATATTCAAGGCGGCGCGAACGAAGATCTTTGGTACACCGATACATTCAGCGGCACTTCCAGCGCATCGCCGATTATTGTCGGCGCTGTCGCCTGCATTCAAGGTGCCTTGCGTGCCGCAAGTCGCCCGCTATTGACGCCGACTAGCGCCCGCAGCATTTTGCGCGGCACCGGCTCTGCGCAAACTGATGCCCCTGGCCGACCGGTAACGCAGCGCATCGGCAACCGACCGAATTTACGCCAAGCGCTGCTGAAGCTGTTGCCTATCGCGCAGAAAAATCTAAAGGCAGAAAAAATCGAGAAGATTGAGCGCAAGGAGGTGAAAGAAATTAAAATTGAAAAGCATGAAAAGATCGAACTTAAAGAATTTAAAGAAACAAAGCCTGAGTTCAAGGAAATTGAGCATAAGCCCCTAAAAGAAAAAGGTGAGAAAGAGATTTTTGAGAAATTTACCGATAAACTGAACGACAAGTTCAATGAAAAAATCGGTGAAAAAGGCTTTGAGGGCGGCCCGGCGTCAGGTTCAAACTTCGAACTTGCCCAGCGCCTAGGTCAGCTAGAACAAACCGTGGCGGCGCTAAATCATTTTATTCCTGCCGAATTGCGCCCTGATTTGGCCGCGTCTGCGCTGAATCAAGAGGCGGATTTGCAAGTACTAGAGCAGGAGATGCAGGCAAATGCTAGCGCCGCAAATGCGGCGAAAAATGTGCGTGATTCGCGCTGAGTAAGACCATGTGGCTGGTGCTTTGCGATCCACACGATCACGCAGCGCTCTGGGCTGGAAGCCAGCTGCGCAGCATGGGCCTCATGCCGGTGCAATTTGTGGCACCCCAAGAGCTGCTTTTGGCGAGCCGTCTGGAATACTGCGCAGAAGTGTCTACAAAGGCCTACGCCTATGCACAATTGCAAGGTGATCGCGTGATCGACACGCGCTCGGTGCACGGCACAATCAACCGTGCCGTGCGCCTAAATTGTCCACAAGTTGGCGTTGCTGCAACCCAGGATCGCTCGTATGTGCAGGCTGAAATGGATGCAATTATGCTGGCATGGTTAGCCGCCCTATCGGCACGTGCAATCAACCCGGCCACCGCCAGCGCGTGGTCTGGCGTGCAATTGTCCGCATTTGCCTGGGCGCAGCATGCACAAGCGGCCGGCTTTACAACACTGCCCTATCGCTGCGGTCATGCCGGGCTAGAGCATCCCCCAGCGCTAAATTGCCAGCTAAGCACGCACTTAGTATTTGCCGAGGAAACCTATCCTGCGCTTCCTTCGACACTTGCAAGCGCTGCCATACAGCTTGCCAAGCGTGTACGCGTGCCTTTGTTGGGCATTACGTTGGGCTGGCACACTCCGAATTTTGGGCCGAAAGATGCGCGTCATGCAAACTTCATCGACGCGAACACGCTGCCCGATCTTCGCGTCGGAGGCACCGCATTTATCGCGGCATTGGCCGCATCACTGATGGCTGCAACGCCCTCGCGGGGCCGCACGTGATTGTCCTCGTTGGCATTCCATCAGAATCACCCATGCGCATGGTGGCTACGGAGCTAGACGCGCTAGGCCACCCCTATGTGTATTGGAATCAGCGTCATGTCCTAAGGAACCACTTGGATTTCGAAGTTACCGCCGGTGCACTGGACGGAATACTAACGGTGGATGGCACTGAAATCAGTCTAGAGCAGATTAGTGGCGTGTATGTACGCCTGATGGACGAGGCGCAACTGCCAGAATTGCGAGCATTGCCGTACCAATCACCAGAACGAAAAAACTCGCGCGCGCAACACGAGGCGTTGATGACTTGGTTGGATCTCAGCGCCGCACGTATTGCGAATCGCCCTGCCGCAAATGCTTCCAACGGGTCAAAGCCATGGCAAACGGCGATGATCAGCGCTGCTAGCAAAAACCTTCAAACGCCCGACACATTGATAAGTAATCATCCAGATTCCGTGCAGGCATTTAAGGAAAAGCATGGTGAGCTAATCTATAAATCTGCTAGTGGCTTTCGTTCCATTGTTCAGACCTTGAGCACTTTAGATCAAGCACGTCTGCACGCTATTTGTTGGTGTCCCGTACAATTTCAGCGCCGCGTCGCCGGGCGTGACGTCCGGGTGCACGTCGTTGGTGACGAAGTATTTGCCACACGCATAATTTCCAATGCTGTCGATTATCGATATGCCGCTCGTGATGGCTTAGCCGCGGAATTGGAAGTGTTCGAGCTGCCCGCGACGCTCAGCGATGCTTGTCGATCCGTATCACGTGCACTCGACCTGCCGTTTGCCGGAATCGACCTGCGTATTGAAGACGACGGCAACACGTGGTGTTTTGAGGTGAATCCTTGCCCCGGCTTTAGCTATTATGAAGCGCACACTGGGCAGCCCATCGCCGCTGCGTTGGCGCGCTATTTGGCCGGGTTTTGACCGGCGTTGGATACTTGCAAACGCTTTGCCAATGACAATATTTGAACAATATCAAGTTATCTGATACCAACGATTTTCCCCAAGCTGAATCTGCTGATGGCCAGCGCCAGCAGGAATCATCGGAAAACAATTCTCTGTCGCCTTAACCGCTACATCTAGGAAAAATGCCTGGTCGCTCTGTAGGCATTCCGCCAGCGCCCCAGCTAAATCTGCCGGCTTTTCCACGCGTTTGGCGGCCCAGCCAAACGCGCGCGCTAGCGCAACGAAATCGGGCAGTGCTTCGGTATAACTATGGCTGTAGCGGCCATGGTGTACCAGTTCTTGCCATTGCCGCACCATCCCCATGTAGCCGTTATTACACAAGATGACTTTGACTGGCGTGCGGTGCTGCACTGCAGTAGAAAGCTCTTGAATATTCATCAGTATCGAGGCGTCACCACTGACGCAAACCACCGTTTTATCAGGAAACGCAATTTGTGCGCCGATGGCGGCCGGCAAACCATAGCCCATCGTGCCCGCACCACCAGAACTAAGCCAACGCCGTGGCGCGTCGAAACGCAAATACTGCGCGGCCCACATTTGATGCTGACCGACATCGGTGCAAACAATCGCATCCCGGCCTTTCAATGCCAAATTAAGTTTACTCAGCAGCGCTTGCGGCGTAATTTCCTGTGTCGAATCGCTAAATGCCAAACAATCTTGAGCGCGCCATTTGCCGATCATTTGCCACCAGCTTTTAACGCGCTCGGGCTCGAAAGTGTGCAAAGCCAGCGCCTGCAAAAGCGCGGTTAAACCCTGCGCGCAATCGGCCACGATCCCGACATCGACCTTGACCACTTTATTGATCGAGCACGCGTCAATATCGATGTGAATTTTCTTGGCGTTCGGGCTAAACATGGCCAATTTTCCGGTGACGCGATCATCAAAGCGCGCGCCGACATTGATCACTAAATCTGCGTGGTGCATCGCCAAATTGGCCTCCAAGGTGCCGTGCATCCCCAACATGCCAACAAAAAACTTATCGCTGGCGGGAAATGCGCCTAGGCCCATCAAGGTCAAGGTGCAAGGCGCGTTCAGCGTGTGAACGAGGGCTTTTAGCAAGGCGCAAGCGCGATCACCGGAATTTATTACTCCGCCGCCGGCATAAATGACGGGGCGCTTTGCGCCTTTAATTAACGCCACAGCCGCCGCGATTTTGCCCGTCAAATCGTGCGAATTTGCCGCTGCTAAGCGCGCCGCGCGGCAGTTTAAAGGGGGTGGGTTAGCCACATTCAGGATCGTTGAGTGCGCTTGTAGCTGGATATCTTTAGGAAAATCAAGCAGCACCGGCCCCGGCCGCCCACTAGTTGCAATCGCAAAACCTTGGCGCACCTTGGCTGCCACTTCCGCGACACTCCTAATCTGATAATTCCATTTGGTCACGCTGCGCGAAATCCCAATCGCATCGCACTCTTGAAATGCATCGGTGCCAATGCCAGCGGTGGCGACCTGTCCGCTGATACACAAAATTGGGCAGGAATCGCTTAGCGCATCCAATAAACCGGTCGTGGTGTTACTCATGCCTGGCCCTGAGGTAACTAAAACCACCCCGATGCGCCCCGTGGTGCGTGCGTAGCCCTGCGCTGCGTGCACCGCCGCCTGTTCGTGGCGAACCAAAATATGGCGTATTCCTGGCTGGTCGTGCAGCGCGTCGTACAAGGGTAAAACCGCGCCACCTGGATAGCCAAAAATCGTGTCCACGCCCAGGTCAATCAGGGTGCGCAATAAAATTTGTGCGCCATTTTCAAGCTGGAGCGTCGCTATTGACAAGTCCGGCGCTTGCACCGCAGCGGCCACATGGTTTTGGCACACGGCTTCGGCAAATTCACTTAATTCTATTTGATCCATAACAGATGGGCGCACAGCGATTGAGTAGTTGGAAACCTAGCTTCCTAGAAAAGCTGCAGAAAGGGTTCCTTTATTGGCGTCATTTTCTTACTATTTAAGCAAATCTTGCTTGAAAAATAGGAATATTCAGAATGGATGGCTTTGATATTAAGATTTTGAGCGCGTTACAGGCGAACGCGCGCGCGAGCTTGCAAGAAATTAGCGCGCAGGTTGGCTTGAGTAGCTCGCCGTGCTGGAGCCGCATCAAGCGCATGGAAGCGGACGGCATAATTCAGGGCTATACCGTGCGGCTGAGCGCTGAAGCGATGGGCTTCAACGACACCGTGCTGGTGCAGGTTACGCTGGATAGCCATTCCGAGAATACCTTGGAGGCTTTCGGTCAAACTTTGGCGGAAATTCCAGAAATCGTTGAGGCCTATTTGGTTTCTGGTGACTACGACTATTTGCTGCGTGTAATGGTGCGCGATACCAGGGACTACGAACGACTGCTGCGCGAAACGCTTTATAAAATCAAAGGCATACGCCATAGCCGATCAAGTTTTGTGCTGCGTACTTTGAAAAAAGCAGATTTGCCGCTTTTGAAGGACAGATAAAGCGGTTGTTATGCAGCAGTTGCTAAGAAGTAAGGCAATAAGCCCGACACAATCACAATACCCAACGTCACAACCCATCCCGCCATCATCCCGGCGTAGGCCGGGATCCATTTTGCAACCTGCGAAAGTGTTTCGCACAACACCGATAAACTGAAAAGCCATTGGATCCCGGCCTGCGCCGGGATGACAATTGGAAAAGACGTTAGAGCACGTAAACAAACACAAACAGCCCCAACCAAACGACGTCTACAAAGTGCCAGTACCAAGCCACTGCTTCAAAACCAAAATGATTATCTTTGGTGAAATGCCCAGACATACAGCGAAACATAATGATTGCCAGCATGATCGTGCCAAGCGTGACGTGCAAACCGTGGAAGCCGGTCAACATGAAGAAGGTCGAGCCGTAAACGCCGCTACCCATCGTTAGGTTGAGTTCGTGATAAGCGTGCGCGTATTCGACACCCTGAAAATACAAAAACACTATGCCTAAAAGCACGGTAGCGGCCATCCAAAAACTGAGCCAAAAGCGCTCGCCTACTTTCAGCGCCCAGTGTGCCAGCGTAATCGTGGTGCCAGAAGTTAATAAAATCAGGGTGTTAAGCAGCGGCAAGCCCCATGGGCCTATGGTCTTAAATACGCCACCCAGATCACCAGGGCCATTAGTAGGCCAAGTCGCGACGTAACCTTGATAGAGCAGTTGGTTGGTTGAAAAGCCATCGCCTTCGCCACCCAACCAGGGCAATGAAAAATGCCGCGCATAGAAAAGCGCGCCAAAGAACGCGGCAAAGAACATGATTTCAGAGAAGATAAACCAAACCATGCCCATCCGAAACGACATATCTTCCTGGGTTTTAAAACGCCCAGCGATGGATTCACGAATAACATCGCGAAACCAGCCGAACAGCATAAATACAATGGCTGCCATGCCGATGAAAAACAGCGGCTTGCCAAGCGGGTTCTCGTTCATCCATTTAGCAGCGCCCAACATCATCGTGAAGAGCGAAATTGAACCAATTATTGGCCATTTGCTGCCGTGCGGAACGTAATAGCCGCCAGTTGCTGTGGACGCCATGTAAACCTCTAGTTAAATGCTGAGCCGCAGATTATCCGCGACTACGCAGCTTTTGGCTACCGGGTATAAACATAAACGCTCGCGGGCGGAAAATTTCGAAACGTAAAGCTCGCTCGACGTACTTTGAGCTGCAGCGCTCGCACGATTGGTGCTGCAATCGGGGATTTTGGCCCGTAGGTAAACTGCACAAATGGCGCGCTAGGCGCCAACACCTCAAAAGCTGCGGTAACAATGCTTTGCACAATGCTATTGGGCATATTAAGAAAGCCCAATCCCGACACCACGGCGTCTATTTGGCCGAGCGCGAAGTTTGGTGTTTGCTCAACAATACTGCGTAAATGAGTTGCATCGCCATTCACCACATGCACGCTGGCAAAATCGCTGGTTAGTGTTTGTGCCATCACCGGGTTCAGTTCAACGACCATAATCTGATTTAACGGTGCCCCGCGCGCGACTAAAAGTTTCGTAAAAACGCCCGTGCCTGCGCCCAATTCAATCACTTGTCGCGCGCCCTTTGGCACCTCTTCAATCATTTTTTTAGCCAAAAACCGGCTTGAGGGAACCACTGATGCAGTCGATAAAGGTGCGCGCACCCACTGGCGAAAAAACAGCCAATGTTGCTCCGCTTGCGCGAGAAAACGCCTTTCAACCCTCACGTGCGCAGCTTTCCCGGGTTATGCGCTTTAGGACGCACATACAGTACGAGTCTATGGTCATCCAACTCATAGCCGTGGCTGGCTGCAATTTCACGCTGTAGCCGCTCGATTTCCGGACTTTCAAACTCAATAACTTTGCCCGTCTCCACGCACACCATATGGTCATGGTGGCCACCGCGATCAAGCTCGTAAACGCTCATACCGCCTTCAAAATTGTGGCGTACCAAGATTCCGGCAGCCTCAAATTGATTGAGAACGCGATAGACCGTGGCTAAGCCAATATCGTCGCGATGATCTAGAAGTTGCTTATAGACCGCCTCAGCGGTCATGTGCTTCACCCCACAGGTTTCCAAAATCTCCAAAATCCGCAAGCGCGGATGCGTAATTTTGAGTCCAGCGTTGCGTAAGTCCTGAGTTTCCACGTGTTTTGAATATCCGCTAAGGTGTTCATTGAAGAAATTTCATATCAGCTTAGCAATAAGATTTGGCATGAATGCTTTGCGTTAGTAAATCATGCGAACAAAAATACACTGCCACCGACAGATTACTAGGCCAAATTTAAATGCTGGAAGCTAATTCTCGAGCACCTGGGTCAAACGCCGCGCGGATCACTGCCGCGAAGCGCTACCGGTTCAGGTGTTCAGGAACTTTTGAAAGGCTAAGCGCGCTATTATCGCCGGATTCCAAGCAATTGACACCCCACTCATGTCGAAAACCCGCTCTTTGCCATCCTTGATCTGTGTCGTCGCGTTATTAACGGCCTTTGTTATCACCTCGACGGGATGCCTCTACAGGCAAACGGTGCCGCAAGGCAATTTGTTGGATCAGGCCGACATTGATACTTTGAAGCCTGGAATGACCAAGCGCCAAGTAGCCCTAATTTTAGGCACGCCGGCAATCCAAAGCCCCTTTCATCAAGAGCGCTGGGACTACGTTTATAGTTATAAAACGGGGAACAGCGCCGCTGACGTTAAAAACTTAAGCCTACGCTTTACCGATGGCCAGCTTGCAGTGATTGAGGGTGATTTCAAACCGGGCGGCAAAGTGTCGGTCTATAAACCGGAAGACGTGATTATCGAGGCGACGCGCGAATATCAGCGCACCCTGCGCGACGCAGAGAAAGAGCGCGAGAAGGGCGGCGATTAATAGCTATCGAATCAGCGGACGTTTGCTCGGTAAGCTTATTCAAAATTTTCCGAGTCGAGTCCAGAACCTTTGCCATCCAAAATTTTCGAGATCGCGAAGGGCCTAAACTGCCGCCGCCAAACGCGAACTTTGCTCAATTGCCGCTTTCGCATCCAGTTCACTGGCTTTAAACGCGCCGCCAATCAATATCGTCTCGATGCCATGCTCGATCAGGCCCGCTTGTAAATCGCGCAGCGGCTCTTGGCCGGCGCAAATCACGACATGATCAACCGCTAGGACGACCGGCGCTAGGCTTTTGAAACTAACGTGCAAGCCCGCGTCATCAATTTTTAGATATTCCGCGCCGCCCAGCATTTCCACACGCTTGTTTTTGAGCTGCGTGCGGTGGATCCAGCCAGTAGTTTTGCCCAGGTTATCGCCCAATTTCGCGTTTTTACGCTGCAGCATGGTGATTTTTCTTGGGCTCGGGTGCACCTTTGCTACCGTTGTGCCGCCAGTGGAATCACGATGCGTGTCGATGCCCCATTCGGCGTTGAAACGCGCCACGTCGACGCTCGGGCTGACACCCTCGTGCGCCAAATACTCTGCGGTATCAAAGCCGATGCCGCCTGCGCCGATAATCGCGACGCTGCCGCCGACGATTTGCTCGTCGCGCAATACATCTAGATAGGACAGCACTTTTTCATGCGCGATGCCTTCAATATCAAGCTTTCTGGGGATGACGCCCGTCGCCAACACGGCCAACTCAAATCCATCCTGCGCCAGTTCGACGACGCTGGCTCGGTGATTGAGCCGCAGCTTGACACCGGTGAGCTCAAGTTGACGACGGAAATAGCGCAGCGTTTCCTCAAACTCCTCTTTGCCCGGAATTTTCTTAGCGATATTAAATTGTCCACCCACCTCAGCGGATGCCTCAAATAGCGTCACATCGTGCCCGCGACCCGCGGCAATCACCGCAAAGTTCAAGCCAGCGGGCCCTGCGCCTACGACCGCGATCTTTTTCGGCGCGGCGCTGGGTAAGTAGTTGAGTTCGGTTTCGTGACAGGCGCGCGGATTTACTAGACAGGACGTTATTTTCCCAGCAAAAGTGTGATCCAAACAGGCTTGATTACAGCCGATACAGGTATTGATTTCATCGCCGCGCCCTTGCGCTGCCTTGAGCACGAACTCCGGATCAGCCAAAAAAGGCCTCGCCATGGAAACCATATCTGCACAGCCATCGGCCAGCACTTTCTCGGCCACTTCTGGAGTGTTAATGCGATTGGTCGCAATCAACGGAATGTTGACTAAGCCCATTAAACGCTTAGTGACCCAAGCAAACGCCGCTCTCGGGACTTTGGTGGCAATCGTCGGTATCCGCGCCTCGTGCCAGCCAATGCCGGTATTAATAATCGTGGCACCCGCCGCTTCGATGGCGCGCGCTAAGGTAACCACTTCTTCCAGGGTCGAGCCTTCGTCGATCAAATCCAGCATCGAAAGCCGGTAAATAATAATAAAATTGGCACCCACCGCCGCGCGCACTTGCCGCACGATTTCAACCGGAAAGCGCATGCGATTGGCATAACTGCCGCCCCATTCGTCGGTGCGCTGGTTGGTGCGCGTGGAGATAAATTCGTTGATCAAATAGCCTTCTGAGCCCATGATTTCAACGCCGTCATAGCCAGCGCTTTGTGCCAGAACCGCGCAATTACGATAGTCCTCAATCGTGCTCAACACATCCGCAGCGCTGAGTTCGCGCGGCGTAAACGGGTTGATCGGCGCTTTGATCGGGCTGGGCGCTACCAGCGGTTTTTGGTAGGAATAGCGGCCGAAATGCAGAATCTGCATCGCGATTTTGCCACCCTCGGCGTGCACGGCGGCGGTGACTGGCTTGTGCGCGTCGGCCTCCGCTTGCGTGGTCATTTTCGCGCCGCCGCCATAAGGCCTGCCGACATCGTTCGGTGCAATGCCGCCCGTGACGATTAAACCGACGCCGCCACGCGCGCGTTCCGCATAGAAAGCCGCCATCCGCTGGAAGCCGTTCTCCGCCTCTTCCAAACCGACGTGCATGGAGCCCATAACCACGCGATTGCGCAATTGGGTGAAGCCCAAATCGAGCGGTTGCAGCAAATTGGGGTACAGCTTAGCGCCAGCGCCTCGTTTTTCATCGGTCGCAATCATTTTTCAACTCGGACGAAATAATGCGGCAAGCTTCATCGCGATGGTCATATCGCCATCAATTTGAATGCGCCCACTCATAAACGACTTAATCGGATCCAAGCGGCCGTGCAACATTTCGATCAAATCACCCGGCGTCGAGGTCATCGTCATCATCGACGCTTCCTCCGATGCCTCGCTAATGCGCACCGGCGAAATGCGGGTGTCCAAAAACAACTCACTGGCGTCATCGAACTTGAAATTGATTAAAAATGCGCCGGGCGAGGTTTCAGCGGTTTTTTGGACTAACAGCTGGGTGATGGTTTCTTTCATGGCTTTCCTTTGTGCACAAAGCGCTTGCGGCAATTTGACGGATAATTTAGCGCCGATCATGCACTGATGCACGTGTGCACGGTGCGTAGCGAGCGCTTTTTAACGATTCTTTGCTGAAGCAACTAGCGGCAGAGTACCGAGCACCCATGCGCATAAGACAGACGCGCGCACGTCTAGTGCGTGAGCGCTAGGCATCGCGCAGGTTGTGTACAAGTGCAGATGGAGCGCATAAGCTATCATCTGGCTAGGTTTTATAGCCAGCTTAAATTTGCTCACGCTTGTGGAATAAACGCATGCAAATCAATGTGTTAGACGCTAAAAATCGGCTCTCTGAGTTGCTGAAACTGGCCGAATCGGGCGAAGAAGTGATTATTGCGCGGCGCGGTGCGCCGTCTGTGCGCTTGGTGCCGGTGACCAAAACTGATCTTGAACCACTAGGCTCATATCAACGACTTGCAGCATGGCACCGCGCGCATGCTGCGCCAATCCTGCCAAGTCGCAGCGGTGCTGAGATTGATCTGGCGATAAGTGCTGAGCGCGACGCATGGGATTGATCTATTTGGACGCTTGTTTAGTGATCTATGAGGTGGAAATGCACCCGCAATTTCAGGCACAGTTTCGGCGCGCAATGGCGCAAGCGCGCGGCGCAAGCTATGCGATTTCGCCGCTGGTAAAATGCGAATGTTTGGTTGCGCCTTATAAACGCAGCGATCCGGCATTGCTGCGGCGTTTCGAATCGTTTTTCGCGCAATTGATCTTGTTGCCGCTGCTCGAAGCCGATTTTATACAAGCCGCACAGCTGCGCGCCCGATTTGGTTTGCGTACCCCAGACGCGCTGCATCTAGCCTGCGCGCAGCGCCATCATTGCGAGGCGATCTTAGACCAACGACGCGCGGCTG
>Ga0105044_10006090_pt1 | contig 16572 bp, 12 predicted proteins | sample MAT01_FD_78092 | JGI IMG/M metagenome (GOLD analysis project Ga0105044, IMG submission 78092) | Freshwater microbial communities from Lake Fryxell liftoff mats and glacier meltwater in Antarctica - MAT-01 | ecosystem: Environmental > Aquatic > Freshwater > Ice > Liftoff microbial mat | place... | reverse complement strand
TACCCCGGCAACTGGGGGTACACAGTGGCACGTTGCTGGAGGACTTTCTTTAAGGCAGGAAGAAGGCGCGTGGGCTTGACCGCAACCCCCAGGCTTTGCCCCGCCACTTCGAGCAGGCTCAGGGCTTGGGGTCGAAAAACTTCGATCTGTTGGGGGAGGTGTCCGGCGGCAGCGACTTGGATTTGTGTGGTTAGCCAAGCAGCATTCACTTGCTTTTGGGAACACCAGGCGATCGCCAGAACAGCTCCCTCCACCTCGCAGATCACCAATTCCCAAAGGGCTTGCCCTTGCTCATCCTGCACCGGACGACGATAAAAATCGACTTGCCAGACTGTCATTCTCCTCCCTCGGAGCTGTTAATTTTCAATGGTTTAGCCATCCAGCTAAGGTAATTATCTTAATAAAATTATTCAGCACCCCTGTTGCTAGGAGCAACCTGAATGGGGCAGAAATCCTTATTTTCAGAGGCCAGCCACAAAAATGATGAACGTAAGACCGCACAGCTATTTTTAAGAGAAGACGACAAATGCTCCCCACGGGAAGGTTACGCACTCAGCAATCCCCCAAAATTTGCCAAACTCTCTCTGCACGCAGGGAAATTTTGGCACAGGGAGATGGGGCAACTCTAGATCTTCGCGCCTGAACATCAGAGGTTTCCAGCATCCTCTAGGCATTCTCTAGGCTAGTGAGGCCGAGTCGCTGTGGCCAATCTCCTACAATAACGATGTTAGATGGGCTAACGATACGATACCGGAGATCTGCTTAGCCATCCTAACTAGGAATTGCCTCCTAATTCCTTATAATCAATCAAGGATGTGCAACGCTCACAAAAAACTTGATGGGTCAGGGTTAGACCTCTTTCCCAAATCCCATTTCCCCAGACCCGTAGAAATTCTGAATGGAAGGACTTGAGATCAGTCCTAATTTTTCTAGTTTTTGGGTTGATGGGTCGTTGTGATTCACCAAATTCACTGATTCTTTTTTGCCAAACACCCTTGCCCTTATGACCCGTACCCATCGCCGTTATCACATCATCACGTTTGGCTGCCAAATGAACAAGGCAGACTCTGAACGTATGGCCGGAGTTCTGGAGACTATGGGGTTTCAATGGTCAGACAGCCCAGATGAGGCCGATCTCATTCTCTACAACACCTGCACCATTCGCGATAACGCCGAGCAAAAGGTTTATTCCTATTTGGGGCGGCAGGCCAAGCGGAAACAAACCGAACCCAACCTAACCCTAGTGGTGGCTGGCTGTGTGGCGCAGCAAGAAGGGGAAGCCCTGTTGCGACGGGTACCCGAGCTAGATTTGGTGATGGGGCCTCAACATGCCAATCGCTTAGATGACCTGTTAGAGCAGGTGTTTCAGGGCAATCAGGTGGTGGCGACAGAGGATGTCCATATCATTGAAGATATTACGAAGCCGCGCCGTGACAGCTTGGTAACGGCTTGGGTCAATGTGATCTACGGTTGCAATGAGCGCTGTACTTACTGCGTAGTTCCGAATGTGCGCGGGGTCGAGCAATCTCGCACACCGGAGGTCATTCGGGCGGAAATGGAAGAACTGGGTCGCCAGGGCTTTCGGGAAGTGACGCTGTTGGGGCAAAACATCGACGCCTATGGCCGTGATCTGCCGGGAAGTAAGCCCGATGGCAGCAACTTATATACCTTTACTGATTTGCTGACCACCGTGCATGATGTGCCCGGGATTGAGCGCATCCGGTTTGCAACAAGCCATCCACGTTATTTTACAGAGCGCTTGATCCGTACCTGCGCAGAATTGCCGAAGGTCTGCGAACATTTCCATATCCCGTTCCAATCTGGCGACAATGACCTGCTGAAGGCTATGTCGCGGGGGTATACCCGTGAAAAGTATCTACGCATTATCGACACGGTTCGCCGCTACATACCTGATGCGGCGATTAGTGCCGATGCCATTGTGGGTTTTCCGGGTGAAACAGACGCACAGTTTGAAAATACGTTGCGCTTAGTCGAATCTGTGGGCTTTGACCTGCTGAATACAGCGGCCTATTCACCTCGCCCCGGAACTCCGGCGGCACTTTGGGAAAATCAGCTCTCGGAAGAAGTGAAGGCCGATCGCTTGCAACGGTTGAATCATTTAGTGTCTGTGCAGGCTGCAGAGCGATCGCTCCGATATGCCAACCGGGTCGAAGAAGTATTGGTGGAAGATCAAAACCCCAAAAACCCAAACCAAGTCATGGGGCGCACCCGCACGAACCGCCTCACCTTTTTCCCTGGCGATATCGAAACCCTGCGCGGGCAAACTATTCCGGTGAAAATTACAGAGGTGCGGCCTTTCAGCCTCACAGGAGAACCCCTGGCACCTGTGCTGGCTTAGGATATTTCACAAACCTAGTTGCAGACTAAAACCTGGTGGTGCATCCCTTTCAAAAACAGGGAGGGCGATCGCGCGCTTTTAGATACCGCGAACTTAGACCCAAGCCCAAGCCATCCAAAAATTGAGCCATTTAAGGACTGGGGCGCACCACCTGTGATGTGGAAGACTATCCAGACACCAGGCTTTTCACTGACAGTGTCTTCACCGTCAGTCAATTCACCCTGGGAGCCTAAAATGTGTCAGTCAATCAGCTCGACATGTCACAGAATTGCCACATTTCACGTTTAAGCTAATAAATAAGAGCATAGTGATGAAGTCCTAGCGGACTAGATTAAGTAGATATTAAACACCTCAGAAAATATACTTAATCGTCAATTTTTCAGAAAACAATTCCCTTCAAAATACGTTGAACCCTGAATGATTACCTTAGATTTGCTTGAAGACCGTAGGAATAGCTGTATGTTAGTCTCTCCCATTACCAGTTACTACATTCGCAAGATTATTTCTCAGAAGCGAGCTTTTCTTAAATCTGTTGTTGTAGCTAATGCTGCATTAGAAGCTCATGCTCTTTCAGATATAAATGCTGTCATTGATAGCTTGTATCCAGACATTGATGAATCTTCTGCCGTTGCTCAGAAGCTCGAAAGTCTGACGTCAATCCATCGGTCACTTATGCCAAACAAAGAGATCTACATGCATAATTTATTAACTGTAGAGCAAGAGATTTGCTGGCTTCTAGGCTTTAAATATATACCCAACGCAACATCCAATGAATAAGCCAATCCACAGGGTTTCTCCTCAAATATCACCCTGTAAATATCACTGCCAGGTAGAGCTTTGTAGCCTTGACTAAGCCCAAATGATCTTTCTAGGGGGCTGTATAAGAGGGTTAATTTGCGACGTAGAAATCAGGATCTGAGGATTGATAGCACGACGAAAGAATAAGATGCTTCACTCTTCAATTATCCTACGGCAATATAGAACCTGTAAGATGAAGCCCCCCTTTATAAATTCACTTCATAGCCTGACTTATTGCCCAATCCATGAATAGTTATAAGACTTAATTATTCAGGTTGCCAGTTCAGTATCTGTTCAACTTGGTTAGCGAGTAAGCCTGGATCAAAGGGTTTAATTAAAACTGCTTTAGCTCCCAATTTGACATAGGACTGTTGGGTCACTACTTTACTGGTAGCGGTCAACAAAATTACTGGGATTTTTTGAGTGATTGGGTTCTTTTGAAGAGCTTTTAGCATCTCTAAGCCATCCATTCCTGGCATCATAACATCGAGAAGAATGGCATCAGGTTGCTGATCTTGGGCGATCGCCATGCCCTCTTCACCAGAGGCAGCCGTAATCACAGTCCAATTTTTTGTAAATTGTAGGCTCATCTTTGCAATTTCACGAATATCAGCCTCATCATCGATCACTAACACACACTTAGAAACCATAATTTTAGTTATGAAACACTGTATATTTTGAGTAGTAGAACGAATAGCTCTGACAGACAAAACTTATATTTTAAAAGTTTAGCGAATCAAAAAGGGAGTGCTGATGCGGGCTGATTAACAATGTTCAGTTGTCCTCCACCCAAACTGCTCTCCCAACAGATTAGGGTGAGGGCTTGTAGGAAGTTGGCTAATAAGTTTTTTCAGTCAAGCCGCAGTCAAGCAAGCTTTGAGATCTTTTCTTAAGATAATGGCTATTACAGCCCAAAGGGCTAAGCTGCTAAGCATTTCCCCATAATAACACCTCCATTCCTCATGCCAAGGATACGGTCTATAGGGGTAAAGGTTGAACATAGCTTTCAGCCTAAAGAGTTGCTGGCCACTCACCTCGGCAGTTCATGCCTATCTCTTCAAGGAGCCACTGTGCCCTGCGGGAATATTATAAACAAGGTAAAACTCGGGTCAGTGTCTACTCGATAGTGAGGTTATTACTAATGACACTTATGCACAGACGATCTGATCGCGCCCTCTATCTTTAGCCTGATAGAGCGCTATATCAACGAGTTGACACAATTGGTCGAGTTCATGGGCATCTTGGGGGGCTTCGGCGATGCCTGCACTAAAGCTGATATGGAACGTAGTTGCGCTTTCAGAAACCATAAATATTTCTTGCTTAACAGTCATAAGCAGTTGGTTAATCCGCTCTTTGGCTTGTTGTTTAGTGATGCCATACATGCCAATGAGAAATTCTTCGCCTCCCCATCGAGCCACGATATCTTCACTGCGCAACAGTTGTTGAAAGATTTGCACAACACGCCTTAAAACGCGATCGCCCATTGCATGGCCATAGTTATCATTAATCTGCTTGAAGTGATCTAGATCGACAATAACAATACATAGCGGTTGATGATAGCGCTTTGTTAAGTTTAGGTAGCGCTCTAACTCCTTAATCGCTTGTCGTCTGCTAGCCGCACCCGTTAATTGATCCGTCTCTGCAAGGCTACGAAGTAACTGATTCCTTTCTAGGCGATTAAAAATACGGCTAACCAGTTCTGGCTCCGTAAAAGGCTTCGGGATATAGTCATCAGCGCCTGCATCATAGATGCGATAAATAGTATCAGCATCTTGGCGGGAAGATAGGAAGAGAATCGGCAAATCATTCCAGTTATTATCACTTCTAACCACTCGACAAAGCTCTATTCCATTGATATTGGGCATATCTACATCCAATATCAATAAGTCAGGTGCAGTGGATTTGAGGGTTTCCCAAAACTGGCTTGAGTCTGACAGAGTTACTGGGTCGATCCCCCAAGAGGGTAGACATTCCCGCAATCGATCCAAGACTAGTACATCATCATCAACAGCCAATACCGTAATTGTGTCAGCGGTATGAAACTTGAGGCAATCTTGAATGACGGCTAAAATCTGAGTGGGTTGCACGGCTTTTGAAAAGAAGTGGTGCTTGCTGCGGTGGGCGGCGGCCAAGCGATCAGAAAAGTCGTCATTTGCTGTGAATATTAGAATGGGCAATCGGGGAAAGCGATCGCTCAATTCTTCGAGTAAGACCAACCCGCCTTCGGAACTCCCAGGAAAAGACAAATCGAGTACCACTACATCAGGAATCTGCTCCGCTATCTTCAATCTGGCTTCTGCAACTGATGCAGCCACCTCAACAGCCATATTGAACCGCGTGGTAGCTTCTTGAAATAGTCCAATCAGCGTTCTGTCGTCATCCACAATCAATAATAAGGGACGTTGATCGCTCACATTCAAAGGCGAGCCACTAAAGCGGGCTGAGGATTTTCCTTGGAGTGGTAAGGGCGATCGCTCTAGTTCTTGATGGAGACGCGCCACCAGGGTTGGCACCCGCATCCGCTGATCAGGGTTTAGCGGCTTCTGCAAACACTCTTCTAAATCACGCCCAATTTTAGAGCCATCTGGGAAGCCAAACATCCCAAGCGAACCCGCCATCTTGTGGGCAGCCTGCCGAGCCTCTTGCTGCAATTGTGGTGACAACGCCCCCTGTTGCAACGCCGTAACAGCCTGGTCTAACACGGCTAACCGCTCTAGTACAGGGCCTTTGAGGCGCTCCCAGGCTTCTGCCGCCGCCATCCGCACCTGCTCTGCGGAGAGGCTGGGATCTTGCTCTGGGGTTCGCAGACGATACCCCATCCCATAGATGGTTTCAATAATGTCTTCTCCTCCCGCAGCTTTGAGCCTGCGCCGTAATCGCTTAACGTGGGTTCTGACCGTTTCCTCACTGGGGGTATCCTCAAACGCCCAAAGGCGCTCCAAAATGAAACTGCTATTAAAAATACGCTGGGGGTTACGGAGGAAAAGCTCTAGCAATCCATATTCTTTGGGTGATAACGTCAGGGGTTCTTCGTTGTAAGTCACCAGGCAAGTGCTAGGGTCGAGACAGATCTTTCCCCACGTTAAGACCGGAATCCCAGAACTACTTTGCCGTCGTAGCAACGCCCGAATGCGGGCACAGATTTCTTCAAAGGTACAGGGTTTGACCACATAGTCATCGGCCCCTGCATCTAACCCCATCACTTTTTCAGTACTGTCGCCCTTGGCGGTGAGTAGCAAAATTGGGCAAGTATAACGATTACGTCGGAACTTTTGACACAGATCAATGCCGCTGATGTCTGGCAGATTGACATCTAAGACCACCAGGTCATAGGTTGCTGCTTGCACGAAATCCCACCCAGTTTTGCCATCTAGCGCTACATCTACCACATATCGCTGGGCAATGAGATGGGTCACTAACGCCTGAACCAACGCTGCATCATCATCAATCACTAAAATTCTCATACCACCTCAGACGATTTAATATGATTAAGTAAGTTCTAAAAAAGTCGCCAGATAAAAAAGGATAAGCCGCATTATTCCAAAAGTTTAGCTCTATTCAAAGCGAAAAACCTAAGCTTAAATTTTGCTTTTATAAGGTCTTCAAGGCCAGTCAATTAGATATAGACTTGTCTTCTAAAAAACCTCACCAAACGAGAATAAAAACCTTCAATAACTAACTATTTTTAGCGTTGCTGACTAGCAGTAAGTAGAAAGACATAATTTTTGTAAGATGCATTTCGACTGCGCTCAAGGCTCAACCCCTGACGAAAAGAAGGTTGAGCGTAGTCGAAACCCGGTAACTAAGCTTAATTTAATTCAGCTCACCTAATTATGATTTTGCAAAATCTTGAATGAGCTTTCAGGGTTTTCAGTCAATGGTTTATCCTTTTACTTAGCACCGCCCTCTTTTCTATAGAAAGGGTGATAGCCGTTGATCATGTAATCTTAAGCACAGCAACCGCTATTACATTTTCTACAGAGAAAATTTTTAACTAACTGAGGTCAGCTCTAAAACAGTGACGTTTCTAGGCTTGGGGGGATCGATCTCGATAAATCTATACGGCTCATTGTCATAGCTATGCCAAAATCTTTACCCTTAATTATTTAGGCTCTTCAAGATGTGGTTTTAGTTTTAGATATAGCGGCTTCTTCAAGTATGAGGTGTGCTCAACTTGGGGACACTCCCTGAAACAAGGGGCTTAAGCCCCTTGCCCATACTTCACCAGCGTGAAAACTGCTATAAGGCCGGCACTTATCTGAAAGAGCTTGATCAACTCCTGCACCTAATACAAAGCTATTTACCCACACCCTTCCATACCCCCTTGTTATGACGCTGGACTCTATCCAAACAACCTCAAAAGCCGTGGCCGAAGACATTTTAATTATCGATGATTTACCAGATAATTTGCGGGTCTTATCTACAACACTGAGTAGACGGGGGTATGGGGTGCGCTGCGCCAAAAGTGGCTCTATGGCTCTGATGGGGATTCAAAGTTTCCCGCCTGATTTGATTTTGCTCGACATTCGGATGCCTGAGATGGATGGCTATGAAGTGTGTCGCCAAATCAAAGCCAACCCGCTGACCCAAGACATTGCGGTTATCTTCCTGAGTGCCCTAGATGATGTGCCAGATAAGGTGAAAGCGTTTCAAGTTGGAGGGGCTGATTATATTACCAAACCCTTTGAAACTGAGGAGGTTTTAGCACGGGTTCAACATCAGTTACTCATTCGCCGTCTGCAAAAACAACTGACCGAGCAAAATCTACAACTCTTACAGGAAGCTGGCGATCGCCAGCAGGTTGAAGAAACCCTGCGCCAAGAAATTTCCCAACGCATCTTAATGGAAGCGGCGCTCCAAGATGCCAAGGAAGTCGCCGAAGCGGCCAACTATGCCAAAAATGAATTTCTAGCCCGCATGAGCCATGAACTGCGAACGCCTCTCAATGCAGTTTTGGGGTTTGCTCAGATCCTCTCTGCGGATCGGTCATTAACTGCCGAAACCCAACAGTATGTTGACACGATTTATCAAAATGGCCAGCATTTACTCAACCAGCTCAACAACATTTTGACGTTTACCAGTGCAGAAACACAGAAACTCACCCTCAACGAAGATAGTTTTCATCTGGGCCAGCTTTTGGAGAACCTTGAGGCCACCTGGTCTCCTCCCATCAAGGCAAAGCAATTAAAGTGGGTGCTAGAGTGCGCCCCCCATCTGCCCCACTCTATCCGCTCGGATGAAAGTAAGTTGCGGCAAGTGCTGACCAGTGTGCTAGAAAACGCAGTCAAGTTTACAGATCAGGGGCAGATCATCCTCAGGGTGTTTGTGAACCCAGCCGATTGGGGGCTTGAGGCTGCGGCTGACCATTCCTCGCCAACCGCTTACCCCATTTATTTTGAAGTTGAAGATACTGGGTTAAGTATGGCTCCTCACGAAATCGAAACCTCCTTTGAGGTCTTTTCTCAAACCCAGGGAGGCCACAAATTAGAGCAGGGGTTGGGCTTGGGCTTGTCGATTAGCCGTCAATTTGTGCGGCTAATGGGTGGTGATATTACGGTGGAAAGCCAACGTGGGCAAGGCACACTGATCAAGTTTTATATTCAGGCGTTTCCGGTGTTGGAGGGAGCCCTTGCTGCGACACCCAGCCTCCCTCCCCAAACCCCTGAGCCGTTAGACGGGGAAGTATTGACCCCAGAAACCTTGCAGGGTGAGATGTCTACAGATTGGGTGTATCGGCTGCACCACGCTGCGATTCGAGGGTTTGACCACTCTATTTTGCAATTAATCCAAGAAATTCCGGTAAGCCAGGGGGCGATCGCCAAAACTCTAACCCGTTGGAATCACAATTTTCAATTTGAAAAAATCCTAGCCCTTACACAACCCATTATTGAATCAATTGAATCAATCGTTCGCGCGGCTCCTCAATACCCAGGCAAAGAGCCTCAATACCCAGGCAAAGAGCCTCAATACCCAGGCAAAGAGCATCAATACCCAGACAAAGAGATTGAGGAGCGCTGATTTATTTTTAGCCTTGACCCCGTAATTGCGATTATTCAGGAGATTTCAGAATGCAGGACCTCTACGGAGGAACATCAAAAGGCGACATCCTAATTGTGGATGACACCCCAGACAACCTTCGCCTTTTGTCAGCTATGCTTACCCACCAAGGCTTTGCCGTTCGCAAAGCCCTCAATGGGCAACGGGCATTATTTTCTGCCAAAACCGATCCGCCAGACCTCATTTTGCTAGATATTAAGATGCCAGAAATGAGCGGATATCAGGTCTGTCGGCAACTCAAAGAAGACCCTAAAACCTGCGAAGTCCCGATTATTTTTATTAGCGCCCTCGATGATGCGCTGGATAAGGTGCAAGCGTTTGCAGTGGGGGGCATTGATTACATTACCAAACCCTTCCAAGAGGCTGAGGTCTTGGCTCGGATCGAGAACCAATTGCGTATCCAACGCTTACAACGGCAATTGGTTCAACAAAATGCAGAATTGGCGCGCTCTAACCGCGATTTGGAGCAGTTTGCCTATGTGGTTTCCCATGATTTACAACAACCCCTGCAAAGCATTACGGGGTTCGTTCGCCTCTTGCAGTTGAAGTATAAGGATGATCTGGGCGACATGGCCCATGAATACCTCAACCGGATCCATAAAGCCGGAGACCGGATGCAGCGCTTGATTCAAGATCTCCTCACCTACGCGCAGATGGGGCACGAACAACCCACTATGCAAGCACTGGATGGCGATCGCCTGCTGGGGCAGGTTACCGAAAATTTGCAGGCGGCGATCGCCCAACACCAGGTCATCTTGCAATCTGACCCACTGCCCAAGGTGCTGGGAAACGAAATTCAGTTAATCCAACTTTTCCAAAACCTCCTGAGCAACGGAATCAAGTTTGTCTGCCCTGGCACCCAGCCCCATATCCGCATTTCCGTCGAACCCCAGGGCGATCGCTGGCTCTTTGGCATCCATGACAACGGCGTGGGCATCGCCCCCCACAACCTAAACAAGATTTTTGATATCTTCCAACGCACCGAATCAGCCCATCAATATCCCGGCACTGGCATCGGCCTGGCGACCTGCAAAAAGATTGTCGAAAACCACCAAGGTAACCTATGGGTGACATCCCAGCTTGATGTTGGCACCACGTTTTACTTTACGTTGGGGCGATCGCACTAACGCCAGATCCTCCCTGAGCCATCCCAGCCAGACGCCATAAACCCGCTAAAAATCAGGTGGGTTCTCGCTGAAATGGGCTAGTCTACTGTCGTAGACTAACCTCTAGGGCTTGCCCATGACGGGGAGCCGGAGACCTCCGGACTGGTCTTGCGTTCGGTATCGTTTGAGGACAGATTTCTACCATGACATGGCTGCCAACCCCCCACAGCGGATTTCATTGGGATGGATCGAATCGGCGTTTTTTTGAGGGGTGGTATTTGCGGCTGACCTTGCCCGCGTTGCCCGCCTCGGTGGCGTTCATGTATTCCATTGAAGACCCCATGGGAGGGCAACCCCAGAGTGGCGGCACCGCCCAAGTTTTGGGGTTTGGAGACACCTATTATTGCCGCAGCTTTCCCGATGTGGGGCAGTTTTGGGCATGGCGGCACCGATTGGGGGTTGGCCATTGGCGCAGCACCCAAACGCCAGCCGTGCCACGATACCTTCCCCCAGATCTATTTGAGCGCACCGTCACCGAAGGGTACCAAGTCACAGACCGCTGGCACCAGGGCTGTTTGCATAACCCTGCCACAGGAAAATCCATCCGCTGGAACTATGCCATTGAGCCGTGGGATGGCTGGGGCGATCGCTCTTCACGCCCCCAAGCAACCGCTGGCTGGCTCTCCTTTTTGCCGATTTTTGAACCGGGCTGGCAGGTGCTGATGGCCCATGGCCGCGCCACCGGGTGGCTTGACTGGGAAGGGCAGCACTATGAGTTTGCGGATGCCCCGGCCTATGCCGAAAAGAACTGGGGCGGTGCCTTCCCAGAGCAATGGTTTTGGATGCAGTGCAATGCGTTTGAGGCGGCTCCAGACCTCTCGCTCACCGCTGTTGGAAGTTGGCGGCAGGTCTTAGGGCAGCGCGAACAAGTGGGGCTAGTGGGGATTCATCACCAAGGCAAATTCTATGAGTTTGCGCCGTGGAACGCCCGCATTTCTTGGGCGGTAGCCCCCTGGGGCGACTGGCAGATGGTAGCCGAAAAAGCCGCAGATCCCCGCCGAGGTCTGCCTCACCTCCGGGTCGAGCTGCTCGGCACCTGCGATCGCCCCCCGACAGCCGTGCGCGTTCCTACCGAACAAGGCATGGTTTTTGCCTGCCAAGATACCACCCACGGCACCTTGACAGTGACCCTGTGGGGCGATCGCCACCGCATCCTCCACGCCACATCTCACAATGCCGGGTTAGAAGTCGGCGGGCGACCCTGGACAACCCCCTGGCGTCTAGGCGACTTGTCAAGATCCCCACGTAAGCTAAACTTATGAATAACGATTAGTCTTTGGGGCTGTGGCTCAGATGGATAGAGCAAGCGCCTCCTAAGCGCTAGGTCGCGCGTTCGAATCGCGCCAGTCCCGTCATCAAAACAATTACCCGCAAAGATTCTCAGGTATTGGCAACGCGCTAGAGTGCCTGCAAATAGGTCACAATCCTGCCTAAATTTAGGCACTGCCTAAATTTAAGAGGGCATGTTCTAGCAGGCAGGGGGATTGGTCAAAATATCCGATTGTTTAATCGAAAGACGATTCTTATATCCGCAAGACCTTCATATCCGCAAGATCTCCATATTCGCAATGTCTCGATGTCCGCAGTACCGCTATATCCGTAATATTGATAGCCTCACAAATCTGCGGCATCATTCTAGATAAATTCCTAGCTCAATTCGCCGAGCCGACCCCATGACCCTTACCACCCACAACCCGGCTAGTCTTAACCCCATCACCCTCCGGCTACCCTCCACCGCCGACTTGAGTGATGACGAATTCTTCGAGCTTTGTCAGCTTAACCAAGAGCTATGCATAGAGCGCACTGCTCAACATGAATTGATGATTATGTCCCCCACAGGCTCCGAAACCGACGAACGTAACTTTGATCTCATTGGTCTACATTTATCAACCCAGCCAAGCTACCCTCTGCCTCAGCGACCCCATGACCCTTGCCGGAGATCCACTTCTCCCCGGCTTTATCCTGGATCTGAGTAGTGAATCCGTCGCTTTTCTTTCCACAGGCTCTATGCTTCCGGCTTGCCTTGCTTCCGGCTTACCTTGCTTCCGGCTTGCCTTGCTTCCGGCTTGCCTATGCTCATTGGAACCTTGACCACCGATGGAGTTCTCTGTCTTTCGCAACACAACTAGCTTTCGCAACACAACTGGCTTTCGCAACACAACTGGCTTTCGCAACATAAACAACTTCAGCCCAGAGCTTTGAGCAAAACTTGAGCAGAATTTGAGTGAAACTTGAGCGGTAAATGCCAGGGCGATCGCCCCTTTCCTGCTGTTTGGCGCTGGCACAATGATCAGCCACCCCTGACCTGATCTGCTCCAGGCAAACCTTATAATGAGCAACGTTATCTTTTGCAAAAGCGGCGTTTTGCCAAAGGACAGGAACCATCTTGGAAAAGTGGCGGTTCTGTTTAGCCGTATCTGCGCTCGTTCTGCCGACTGTTCGATCTGCCCACTGTCCTGATGTTGCCTTGATCTTCATTGCTCCATACCTGGTTCTCCACCTATGACCGATCCGTTATTTTCCATCGACCATTTGCGGGTGGCCTATCCCCACCAGCGCACCATCCAGGCATCTGGGGCGGCAGGCGTGCAATGGGCGGTTGATGATGTGAGCCTCACCCTGCAAGCCGGCGAGCGGTTGGGCTTGGTGGGCGAGTCTGGGTGTGGAAAATCGACTTTGGGGCGCGCTGCGATGCGTCTGCTCCCAGCCAGAAGCCAAGTCGAAGGAACGGTCTGGTTTCAAGGAAAATCTGTCTTTGACCTACCGCCAGAAGGGTTGCGGCGGTTTCGTGGAGAAGCCGTCTCGATCGTGTTCCAAGATCCAATGACGCGCCTAGATCCGGTGATGAGCATTGGGGAGCATTGCTTAGAAACCTTGCGGGCGCACCAACCCCAGCTTTCTGGCCGAGAAACCAAGGAGCGGGCGATCGCCACCCTCGAAGCCGTCAACATCCCCGCCAACCGCTGGAGCCAATATCCCCATGAATTTAGCGGCGGGATGCGGCAACGGGTGGCGATCGCCCTCGCCCTGCTGCTCAACCCCAAGCTGATTGTGGCCGATGAACCCACAACTAGCTTAGATGTCACCATCGCCGCTCAGATTTTGCAAGAATTGACCCGCCTCTGTGCCGAGCGCCAAATGGGGTTGATTCTGATTTCCCACGACCTCGCGTTGGTGGGGCAATATTGCGATCGCCTAGCCGTAATGTATCAAGGCAAAGTGGTCGAAGCCGGAGCCACCCAGGGCATTTTGCAGAACCCGGCGCATCCCTACACCCAGTTGCTCCTGCGAGCAGCCTTGCGGGTTCACACCAACGAGGGCAGCGTCGCGGCAACCGCTACGAAGGAACCCCCAACGCCCCTGCTGCGATTAGAAAGCCTCCAAAAACACTACACCCTTGAGCAAAACTTTGTATCGCGGTTGTTCAACCCGACGCCGCAAGCAGCCATCCGAGCCGTCGATGACATTACCCTCGATCTATATCCCGGTGAAATTTTAGGCTTGGTAGGCGAGTCAGGCTGTGGCAAAAGCACCCTTTCGCGCACCATTCTGCAACTGATTCCGCCAACCGCAGGGCGCATCGAGTTTTTAGGAGCCGACATCACCGGGCTGTCGCGCCAAGACCTATTGTTACAACGGCGACAAATGCAGATGGTGTTCCAAGATCCCCATGCCTGCCTCAATCCATTAATGAAAGTCGGCGACAGCATTGCCGATCCGCTGCTGATTCATCACCTCGCCACCCCCGCCGAAGCCCGCAAGCAAGCCGCCGCCATGCTAGAGCGCGTCGGGCTAACCCCCGTAGACGACTATGCCAATCGCTACCCCGGCGATCTTTCTGGGGGGCAACAGCAGCGAGTGGCGATCGCCCGTGCCCTGATTACGCGCCCCAAACTGCTGATTTGCGATGAACCCGTCAGTATGCTCGATGCCAGTGTGCAAGCCCAAGTGCTCGACCTCATGCTAGAACTGAAGCAAGAGTTTGATTTAACCTACCTTTTTATTACCCATGATCTCTGGTTGGCAAGGTTTTTGTGCGATCGCATTGCCGTCATGAATGCGGGCAAAATTGTAGAACTAGGCTCCACACAACAGATTTTCAACCACCCCCAACACCCCTACACCCAAACCCTACTCAAAGCGGCTCCATTATTGGTGCAGCCGCCAGCCCGATAACTGACCTAGGGATTTGGTTGAGTCGGGGCGAACAGGTTTAGGATGGAGGTTCCCAATACATATACCGCATTTCTGGATAGAGGGGTTTTCTGGGCAGTATGGAAAAATACGGAGGGCGATCGCCTCATTCAACACCCTTAAATCCCAGGTTACTCAATAATCTCAGCCTCTATTCCCCTGCAAGGATCCATTTTTGATAGTATTTTTGATAACGTTTTTGTTTAACTTTTCTCAGTGTAATTCTTCGGTATAACCCACACTATCGGTTCAGAATAAAACCGATAGGATTGTCGTTTGGCAGCGGAAAAAGCGAGTTCTTTAACCGCATAAGCCGAGACCCACTCTCTTTATCCACATTCGCAACCCCTATCGCAAGGGCTTATCAGGACAATCAATGTTTGGTTTAATCGGTCATCTTACAAGCCTAGAACACGCCCAATCTGTCGCCACCGAACTCGGGTATCCCGAATATGCCGACCAAGGTCTCGATTTTTGGTGTAGCGCTCCGCCCCAAACCATCGACCACATTCGGGTAAAAAGCGTCACCGGTCAAGAAATTGAAGGCCAATATGTCGAGTCATGCTTCCTCCCCGAAATGCTAGCAGCCCGCCGCATCAAAGCAGCCACCCGCAAAATTATCAACGCGATGGCTCATGCCCAGAAGCACGGGATCGATATCACAGCCCTAGGCGGCTTCTCCTCCATCATTTTTGAAAATTTCAACCTGGCTCAAATCAAGCAAGTCCGCAATATCACCTTAGACTTCAACCGCTTCACCACGGGCAACACCCACACGGCCTACATTATCTGCCGTCAAGTCGAGGAGGCCGCACAACAACTCGGAATTAACCTTTCTCAAGCAACCGTTGCAGTATGTGGCGCAACCGGCGACATCGGCAGTGCCGTTTGCCGCTGGCTCAACAGCCGCACCGATACCAAAGAACTGCTGCTAATTGCACGCAACCAAGAACGCCTGCAACTCTTGCAAGACGAACTAGGACGCGGCAAAATCATGCCCCTCGAAGCCGCACTGCCCGAAGCCGATATTGTAGTGTGGGTGGCTAGTATGCCCAAAGGCGTAGAAATTGACCCCAACATACTCAAGCAACCCTGCCTCATGGTGGATGGCGGCTATCCCAAAAATATGGGCACCCTCTTCGACTTTCCCGGTATTCATGTACTGAATGGGGGCATCGTAGAACACTCCCTGGATATCGACTGGCGGATTATGAATATCGTCAACATGGATATTCCGGCTCGCCAATTGTTTGCCTGTTTTGCAGAATCCATGCTGCTGGAATTTGAGAAGCTCTACACTAGCTTTTCGTGGGGACGCAACCAAATTACCCTCGAAAAAATGGATATCATTGGCTCCGTTTCCCTGAAGCATGGCTTCCGCCCCTTGCTATTAGCATCTGAGAGTTAGTCAGCCTGGGCTTCATCCTCTGCTAGGTTTATAGCCTACAGAAATTGCAATTGATGATTCCTGGGGATGATCCTTGCAACTCATCCCACCACAAGCCATCCAACTATTCTAGTAAGGAATACCTTGCTTATTTGCCCGTTACTCCCCAACATCACCCACCCACTCAACTGATTTAGAAAAAACTAACGGTTTTTCCTGACGGAATGCCCTACCCAGAGAAGAGTGAAGTGGTAGATGCACCCTGATTCAAAACCCCTGGTTTCGCGGCTAGGGGTTTTTCTTTTTTAAAGCCGCACACGTGACTCAGCCGCCCAAGTTTGATGAGTCGAGCAGACAAGCTCCAAGTATCGTCAACACCGATAAAATAAGCCACCTACATTTCCAATCACCCGTCGCAAACAACCTCGAACTCGCAACAGCTAACCTTTCGGTGGTCGGTGTACATTGGGGTTGTTATACGACGACATGCAGCAATTATAAATTTGGAAAATTACGACGAATTCATGGGTTTAGCCGAGGCAGAGTGTTCCAGCATGAAAGCAAGGAGATGCTGCCAGCTTTCAAACACTAAGTAACAGGTGAGTGCGCGC
>Ga0105044_10006083_pt1 | contig 16581 bp, 8 predicted proteins | sample MAT01_FD_78092 | JGI IMG/M metagenome (GOLD analysis project Ga0105044, IMG submission 78092) | Freshwater microbial communities from Lake Fryxell liftoff mats and glacier meltwater in Antarctica - MAT-01 | ecosystem: Environmental > Aquatic > Freshwater > Ice > Liftoff microbial mat | place... | reverse complement strand
CTTAGGCATGAGATGGTCGGCCTTGGCTATCAAGAGGTCATCAATTACAGTTTCACGCCGCCAGAATGGGAGGCAGATTTCGCCGACAACTTGGCACCGGTGAAAGTTGCAAACCCGATTTCAAGTCAAATGAGCGTAATGCGTTCCAACTTGATTGGCGGATTGATCGCTGCTATCAAACACAACATCAATCATGGCGAATCACGCCTAAAGCTGTTTGAACTTGGACGTTGTTTCAAGCGAGACGTAACCGACTTGGACGCTCAGCCAGAAATATTGGGGGGCATTGCTTACGGCGCACGCTTTCCCGAGCAGTGGGGTGAAGGCGGACAAAAAGGTGCGTCAACGGACTTTTTCACCGTGAAAGGGGAAGTTGAGGCGCTGCTTAGGGGATTGCAGCCACGTTTTGAGACGGCGTCGCTTTGCGCCTTTCATCCGGGCAGGTCGGCGAAAATTAGTGTCGGCGGCGTAGCAGTAGGTTTGATTGGTGAGCTTCACCCGAAATGGCAGCAAAAGCATGACTTGCCGTGCGCCCCAATTTTGTTCGAAATTGACATTTCGGTAATGAAGCGCATCGTTGCCCCGTCGTTTAAACCGATTTCTCGTATGCCAATCCTGCGACGTGATATTGCCGTAGTTGTCGAGGAATCAGTGGAGATACAATCGCTCGCGGACGCCGTAAGTGAGGCAAAAGTCTCGACTGTAATCGAATTTTCTCCGTTCGACCTGTACCGAGGTGAAAGCATCGGTTCCGGGAAGAAAAGTGTTGCCTTCCGGATACTTATGCAGGATACTGACAGAACTTTGGTAGATACAGAGGCCGACGAAAGAGTCTCTGAAATACTTCAGGTAATCAATAAAGAATTTGGCGCAACCCTAAGAAAATAAACAGTAAATGAACGTCACGCTGACAAAAGCTGAGCTTGCGGACTTAATGTTCGAAAAAGTGGGCTTGAACAAGCGCGAGGCCAAGGACATGGTCGAGTCTTTTTTCGAGGAAATTCGTCTGGCACTGGAAAATGGCGATAGCGTAAAGCTCTCCGGATTTGGTAATTTTCAGCTGCGCGATAAACCACAAAGACCAGGGCGAAATCCAAAAACGGGCGAGGAAATTCCGATCACAGCACGCCGGGTCGTGACGTTTCACGCAAGTCAAAAGCTGAAGAACCTTGTGGAGAAGTCCTTCAATGGAACCGTCGCTCAACAGTAGTTTGCCGATCATTCCAGCCAAGCGATACTTTACGATTGGCGAGGTTAGCGAATTGTGTGGCGTCAAACCCCATGTGTTGCGATATTGGGAACAGGAGTTCACGCAGCTAAAGCCGCTAAAGCGACGTGGTAACCGGCGTTATTACCAGCACCATGAAGTTCTGCTCATCAGGCGCATTAGAGAGCTACTTTATGAGCATGGTTTCACGATCAATGGCGCACGGAATCGTCTGGATGAGCCAGTGCATGCGCCTTTGAAAGTGTCAAAAGCGGAAGCAGGTCTCGATCTTGCCCTGGTGAAAAGTGAATTGAAGAGTATCGTCACGATGCTTAATGCTTAGTCGCGCGGCGACCGATAGCATAGCCGGTATAATTGTGGTTCGGTCGGGGCGTAGCGCAGCCTGGTAGCGCACTTGCATGGGGTGCAAGGGGTCGAAGGTTCGAATCCTTTCGCCCCGACCAATCAATCTTGTTTGCCAGTATATTTTCCTGCGTGACGCGACGCGTTTCGTTGCCAAATGTTGACGGTCGTATTTTTCTGTCACTCAAAAAAAAGAACACATCGAGTTACCAATCGGGTTTATCGCCGTGGCTGAACTCGTTCGTTGCGCTTCACGCAGCATTTGTCGTTAGTTGAGTCGACAAATGTCAGAGATCCTAATAGATGTTTCCCGATTGCTTTTTCGGCGGTTCGCGAACCGGCTGCCGACCGGCATAGACCGCGTAAGCCTTGAATATTTGCGCCACTATGTTGGAGCTGCGCACGCCGCGTTGAGCTACCGAGGCTTACTTGTGGCCTTGCCGCGCAAAGAGTCGGAACACCTATTTCGTCTCTTGTACGAACCTGCTGTCCATCGTCATGAACATTGGTTATTCAGCCCGCGGCTGATTCTTGCCATTTTTAAGGGCGCGTGGGCTTCACGCGCATTCAAAGGTGCCATATTGTTCAATACCGGGCACATGGGACTCGGAGACGAACGGTATGCAGCTGGCATGCGCAGGCGCGGCGTTAAGCTGGTCTTCATGGTCCATGACCTGATTCCAATCACGCACCCAGAATACTGTCGGCCAGGCGAACTGGAGAAACATACCCTCCGAATGCGAAACGTCTTACGAATCGCGCACGGTATCGTTGCCAATTCTAAAGATACGTTGGCAAACCTCCTTATTTTTTCAAAGGCTGTTTCGCGAGAAATGCCGCTTTCCGTCGTTGCCCCGCTCGCGCCTGGGTTGACACGCTTGAGGTCCGCAGTTCGGCCAATTGCGGAGCCGTATTTTGTTGTACTGAGCACCATCGAACCTCGCAAAAACCACCTCATGTTGTTGCAACTCTGGCGTCGCCTGAGAGAGGAATCAGGAGAAAGTGTGCCGCGTCTGATCATTATTGGGCAACGCGGCTGGGAATGCGAAAATGTTGTGGATCTACTTGAGCGCAGCGAATTGTTGCGTGGCTATGTATTTGAGCTGTCGCGTTGTGGCGACGTTGAGCTTGCCACCTACCTCCACCATGCGCAGGCGTTGCTGTTCCCCAGCTTTGTGGAAGGATATGGGATGCCGCTCATCGAAGCACTGGCTGCAAGAGTGCCTGTAATCGCCAGCGATCTCGCGGTGTTTCGAGAGTTTGCGGGAGAAATACCGGAATATGCTGATCCTTTGGACGCGCACCATTGGCTGGCATTGATCAAAGAGTATTCAAACCCAAACAGCGAACAGCGCCGCGCGCAATTAACGCGCATGCAGAGTTTCAGACTCCCGACATGGGAACAGCACTTTGCTCAATTGGAATCCCTGCTGATGCGACTTGACGATGCTAATGGAGGCGGCTAATCACGGGATGCCGTGTTCAAGGTTTTCTTTGAACCTGGTTGCGAATCGCATCAGTGGTGCGCCGTCAATGATGTCGTGATCGGCAGACAAATTTAATTGTAACGACTCTTTCTCGAGCAGGGCTCCATTTAGCATCGCTGGGTGCGCATAAATTGCCCCAATTGAGAGGGTCAATGTCATCGGCGAGATTGGAATGACAATTGCCCGACCGGTTGCGTGCATACCCATTGAAGTAATGCCAACTGTACCTGCGAGCTCTCGAAAAAGATGGGCATCGCTGCGAGCGAAGTACCAGACAATTTTTCGCAACGCGCGCGGCAGAGAGAAAAAATTTGACTCAAGCGCGGAAAGCGGTCCGTCCGCATAGAGCTTCGCCGATTTTGCTTGCGCTAGCGCCATTTTGATTTCTGAGAAGCTCTTTTGATTGGCTGCTCGGATAATGAACGGCAGCGGCAGTGATGCACCATCCACCTCACGCTCGACCATGACCGACAGATCTACATCGGCGAACATAATGAGCTTGCGGCCCTTGTGCAAATAGCCGTGCATCTGTGGGGCAGCAGCTACAGTGCGTGCCAATATTCCAGCCAAGTAGGTTGTAATAGATATCCTGTCGCCCGACTGCTCCTCTATTCTGGCAATTTGGTCACGAATCGCAGTCGCGTCAACGTCAAGAAGCAGTTGGATTGTGTTCTTGCGTCGGCCCTCGGCGACTATGTCCAACACAAAATTTCGTGTCGCAGGGAACGGGGACTGCGTATTAACGGCCGGTGACGTTCGAAGCAGGCGCTTGAGTTGGTTGAAGGCGGCGGATAAGGAGTTTGGCACTATCGATATGTGACAATACTTATATGCGCCGGATCTCTTGCGCTAGTGCTTCGACGGTATCGTGAATTTGCGACGGCGTGTGTTGGCAAGAAATGAAAAAACGCAAACGTGCGGACTTCTCCGGCACGGCTGGATACAATATTGGCTGAACGTTAATACCGCGCTCAAACATTGCCGCAGACACTCTAGCGGTGCTTAGTGAGCTGCCAATGATGGCTGGCACAACTGCAAGCCCCGCGCTGCTGCCGGTGTTGATCCCAGCCGCGCGCGCCTCTTGAAGAAACTGTTGTCCTCGCTCGACAAGTCGCGCGGTACGATCCGGCTCATTTTGCATGCATTGCAAGGCGGCGAGCGAAGACGCGGCGACTGGCGGTGGCATGCCGACGCTGTAGAGAAACCCCGGCGCCAGAAATTTCAGGTGTTCCACTAACGCTGTTTCACCTGCCACGTACCCCCCGCAACCGGCGAGGGATTTACTCAGCGTTCCCATCCAGATGTCAACGTCATTTCCGGCTAACCCAAAATGCTCTCTTATACCCAGCCCGTTCTTTCCCATCACGCCAAATGAGTGTGCCTCATCAACCATCAAGAAAGCGAAATGCCTGCGCTTTATTTCAACAAATCGAGGCAAGTCGGGAAAATCGCCGTCCATGCTGTAGATGCCCTCCAGCACGATGAGCACTCTGTCAAAATGGCGGCGCTGTTCAGCAAGAATACTGTCTAAAGCCTGCCAGTCATTGTGGGGAAATGAAAGACGGCGCGCGCCAGAAAGTTGAATTCCCTGCAGTGCGCTGTTGTGAATAAATTCGTCATGCAAAACCAGATCCTTGGGGCCAAATAAGTACCCAATGGTCGTTACATTCGTCGCATGTCCGCTGACGAATGTTATTGCGTCGTCTACGCCGTAGACTCGCGCCAAAGCTTGCTCGAGTTGTCGATGGACCGGGCGCTCTCCGGAGACCAGCCGGCTCGCAGAAACGGACGTACCGTAGCGATCAATCGCGGCCTTCGCCGCTTCAGCCACTGCAGGATGCCCAGCAAGCCCCAAGTAGTTGTAACTCGCGTAGTTAACATACGACTTCACGCCAATGATGGTGGTATCGCCTGCCGTACCCTCGTGCAGCTTAAAAAATGGGTTACCAATTCCCAAGCGCGCCGCGCCATCATTCATGATTCGAATCTGCTGATAGCCCGGATGCAAATGAAACTTGTAGTGTTGCTCCGGAATTTTGTCCGACGAGCCGAAGCCCGCCACAAGGCTCATGGGGCTATTGTCCGACTGCGTGGCATGCCGAAGTCGGCGTTCGAGCGCCTGTTGAATGAGTTTATCTTTCAGTTGGGCGGTCAGGCCGGATATGGTTTTAGGTCGCATACTATTGAATCATTCTGCGCTGGACTGCAGGGTCGGCAGCAGCAATTTCACTCGCAAACTCTTCCATAGACTCTTCGCTAACGCCGGCTGCATGCTGCAACACGACCTGTTGAACTTGTTGAATTTGGGTCGGTGGCGTTGAGGCGGTTGTGGCCGCGCCTCCGTCCGTTCCGCGCAATTGTGCGATCATGCGCGCGGCAAGCTTGGCAATTGTTGGACTCTCGCTCAACGCCATCACTGGAAGACGAACGCCAAATCTGCCCTCAAGGGCAATGGCAAGCTCTACACCCATAAGCGAGTCGAGCCCCATTTCGAACATGGATTGATTTGTATCGAGCTTGTCGACCGATGCTCGAAGTATTTCTGCGACTTCGACCTTTATCATGTCGATAAAGGTCGGCAGCAATGCTTCGTCTGACAGCTCTGCAAGCAACCGCTGAATATCGTCCGCGTTCGTTTCTTCGCCTTGCGCATCCCCCGCCATTTTCGCTAAATCGCTAAAGCGCGGGCTAGCAGCAGTCGGCAGGAATCGTGCGAGAGCACGCCAATCGAGTTCCATCACGCCAAGCCCAGATTGATTCAGTAGCAGCATTTTCTCCATTTCATCAAGTGCTGCACCTGACTGAAGTGCGGCGCCGCCCATTCGATGCTGCAAAGCGTCCTTGAGCCTCTCGTTTCTTGCCAGGAAACCTACGTCGTCAATAGCACCCCAGCGTACGCACGTGGCCGCCAGTCCCGCATTGCGCCGGTATATTGCAAGGGACTCGATAGCCGAGTTCGCCGCCACGTAGCTACCTTGGCCTGGATTGCCAAATAACGTTGTCGCGGAAGAAAATAATACGAAAAAGTCCAGCGGTAATTGCTGCGTTTTTGCATGCAGCAATTGCGCACCCAGGACCTTGGGCGCAAGCACTTTATGCAACTGGTCAGCCGTGACATTGCGAACCAAACTATCCTCAATGACGGCAGCCGCGTGAACAATACCCTTGAGCGGTGGCATCGTAACTGCGATGTCGTTAAGTAGTTCCGAAAGTGCATGTTCGTCGCTCACGTCGCACGCAACTGCACGGACAATTACGCCCGCGCCTTCTAACAAATTGAGCACTACACTCGCCTCGTCAGTCGCCACGCCGCGGCGCCCGAGCAATACAAGATGCTTGGCACCTCTGGACGCAAGCCACTGAGCAGATTTCAGGCCAAATCCACTCAGGCCTCCTGTGACAAGGTAGGTGGCGTCTTGCGATAGCACCAATTGCGACGATCTTGAAACACCTGCGACGGCCGATTGTTCAGCGACTTGATTAACTTGAACAGTATGAGCTGGAATAATTTCGTGATGATAGGTGATCACAATCTTGCCAATTTGACGCGCCTGCTGCATGTATCGGAATGCGTCGACAATATCCTCGGCCTCAAAGGCGTGATACGGCAATGGATGAAGCACGCCCTCATCGAACAAGCGCATCATTTCGCCAAATAACCGGCGCGTCAATGTTGGCCGTTCGCTCATCAACTGGTCTGCATCAACGCCAAAATAGCTGATGTTATTGCGAAACGGCCTTAGCCCGATCTTGGTATTTTCGTAATAGTCGCGCTTCCCTAACTCGATGAAGCGGCCAAACGGTTTGAGAATGCGTAGATTGCGATTGATGGCCTCGCCAGCGAGCGAATTCAGCACAACATCCACTCCGCAGCCGTCTGTTTGCGCCAGAATATCGTCGGCAAAACCAAGCGTACGCGAATCGTAAATATGTTCAACCCCTAGCAATCGCAGAAAATCACGCTTCTCATCTGACCCGGCAGTCGCATGGATGATCGCGCCACGCCATTTTGCAATCTGGATCGCCGCAATACCGACGCCACCAGCTGCGCCGTGAATCAACACGGTTTCTCCTGGTTCCAGCTGGGCAAGATGCAGGAGCGAATAATAGACGGTGAAAAATGTGCTTGGAATCGTTGCTGCGGCTTCGAAGGACAAGCCACGCGGAATATGCGAAAGTGCGGTCCACTTCGTGATGACGCGGTTCGCGAAACACGACGGCCCAAATCCGACCACCCGGTCGCCAGGCGAAAAGCCGCTAGACTCGCGCCCGGCAGACAAAACAACACCTGAAAATTCAAGACCGAGCGTGGGACCGGCAAAGCCGTTCTCTATCGCTTCGTCTGACAATAGTCCGAGCGCATACATGATGTCGCGAAAATTCAGGCCAGTCGCTTGGACCTCTACTTCGATTTCGTCATGCTGTGGCGTTGCGCGCGGGTGAGATTCCCAGCGCAAGTTGCGTAGCTGACCTGGGAAATCAAATCCTAGTCGCATCGTGACGTCTTGTTTCGCTTGTTGAGGGGGATCTTTGCTTAGTCTCGATGCACCAAGCGCCAACTCAACACCGTGGTCGCCGCTCTCTGCAATTGCCCAACTCAGCGGCGATGCAACGGGTTTGGCAAGTCCTAGACGGGGTACGAAGCGCGCCCCGTTAAACCCCAAAATAATCTCTAGTTCATCGTCGGAGTGCATTAGCTCTCGGGCTAGTGCATCTGTCAGGTCGTCTTTCGCGCGCAGGGCTGGCAAATCTACGAGCCTGATTGCGGCACTGTCAGCTTCGTTCATCATTGCGCGGCCCCAACCCCATAGCGCAGCATCCGCAGACCACTCACATGCTGGAGCATCGCCTTGCGATGCTGCAGGCAGCAGCGACTGCATGGCACCAGAGGTCACGATCCAGCACGTTGTGGGCGTTTTGGCCTCGTCACACGCTTGTGAGATGGATCTGGCAGCCAGGCATCGAGCTTCATGGTGCGCAAGATCTGCCAGCGCCGGCAAGATTTTTTCGGGCAACCGCAGGCCCGCCAAATGCAAAACTCCGTCTAGGCGTCCGGTTTCACGCCGGACATTGGCTAACGACTCGCGAAGTGAAGGTACGTCAGTGGCGGTAGTAGATACGACGATGTGACCCGCTTCCCTAAGTCTTGCGGATACCTTCGCGCCAACTCGAGCAGAATGACCAACACCGTCTGTGACAATCAACCAGGATTTATTCTCCAATGGCGCCAGCGACGACACTTGCTGGCGGGCACCGCCACCGTTAGCGCTTGCGACGAGCAGGTAGGGCCCACATTTTATGTCGGAGGAAAAATCAATCTCGGAAGGCGTGCCGAAACCACGCTTCGTCAATTGTTGCAACCAAAAGCGCGAGGACTGTTGAGTAGAAACTAAATTTCCATCCGTAGTCTTGCGCCACCATTCCACGTTTTCCCCGTAGGTAAAATCCATCCAGCGCGATGGGTGCATGCCAACAATGATGATTGAGCCGCCAGGCGCAAGTCGCTCTCTGGCTACGTCCAGCGCATGTAGCGCCCGATCAAGCGTCGTGAAGTCAAGCGAAAGAAGAATCAGTTGCGCCCTGTACGCACTGACTGCTTCTACTCGCGTATCGTCAAATGCAAACAGGCTTGCTTTCATATGCGGAAAACGCTCCTGCATACGCTGTGTTTGTTGCAGCGCCGCAGTCGAAGCCGTGAGATAGTGGTAGTCACAAAAATCGAAATCAATGGCGGCGCAGATGTCGGCAGCAAACAATGGTGGCGATTCACTGATTTCTATGATTCCCAGGCGCTGATCATCTATCAACCGTGATTGCGCCGTCGAGATAATGTCGCGAAGCGTTTCGCCAATTCTTTGACGGCCTAGGGCACCGATCACATGAGCAATCACTGACAGGCGCGGGGAATGCTGGCGCATTGGCGACGCGTCGACCGGCGGCTTGCCCAGGGTGGCGTTCAAGTGATAGCCGACCCGGCCAACCTGATGGACTATGTCAAAGCAGTCTGGATAATCTGACACCAAACTATTCCAGATGGCTTCCGGCAAAGGCTGGCTCGCGTCTATCGACAAGAAACTGTAGCCGGACTCGCTATCCACGAGAAAGCCATCGTCTTTGGCGGCACCGATGATGTGCCTGAGGAACGGCGCAGTTTCGGGAAAGGCAACGTACAGTGAATCCAGATACGAGTGCGATAAATCATCTTTGCTATCGCTCAATCCACGCAAAGTTCCAATGCCAAACTGACTGCAGACCTCATCCAACAGGGGATCAACTTCGTCAATGTAGCGACGATGAATGCCTGCAACCGCACAGCGTCTGATTGTCTCGTTCATCGCTACACGTACTTCGGCAAATGTTAGCGCGGATGTCGGCATCGTGGAAATCTTGTGGGGAGCGGGAATGGCACGCTCCTCGAGAAGTCTGACGCGGTCGGCCGCACTCTTTTGCAATCGGATACTGCGGAATCTGACCCCCTGAAGGCAGGCGATCGCGCGTCCGCTTGTGTCAAATACGGTAAATTCGGCGACGATTGACTGACGGGTGTGCCGCAATAAGGTTGCTCGCGCCGAAGCGGGACGCATCCGAATCCCAGCCGCACCGGATCTGAATGTAATTCGTTCGATTCTCGTGGGGACAAATGTTAGCCCGCTTTGCGCGGCGTCATGGGATGCCGAATGCTCACGCAAGAGTTGAATGATTAACTGAAAAGTACAATCCAATAGCGCAGGATGAACATTCGTACTAGCAATCTCGTCCTCGATTCCAAGGGGTACATCAAATTCTGCCCAAGCGGTGCGCCGGTTAATCCACCCCCTACCGATGGCGCTAAACGCAGGGCCGTAGCGTAGCCCCGCAACGAGTGTAAGCTTTTCGTGGCTGGACTTGTCGAAATCCGGCGTGCGAGCCGGTAGCACGAAGGCTTCCGTATCGAAAACGTGTTGACTCGGCTCCCTCAACAGCCTGCCAACCGCATGGATATTCCATGTTTCTTCGCCGCCAAGTTCGCGTGCCCGGACGGTAAACGCGCCGTCCGCGGGATCAATTGATACCCTGACAACTTTTGAGTGTTCGTCGCTTAATATGAGCGGAGAACGAATTTCCAATTCCTCTATTGACGCGCTGTCACCACCATAGGTAAGTAATGCCGCCGCGACAGCCAATTCAACAAAGCCGGAGCCCGGGAAAACGGTCGCATCACCAACAACGTGATCTGCCAACGCCGGATACTGTCTGGTGTCGATGACGTTTTCCCAAGTCAGCTCATGCTGGGCCAGTTTATATCCCAGAAGTGGGTGATCTTTTCGACGTGCAAGTGATCCACCCGCCTGCGAGGTTGTTGGGTGCCAATGCGTCTCGCGCTGCCACGGATAGTTTGGCAAATTGATGAAGCGACCGCGCCACGGCAAAAGGTGACTCCAGTCGATAGCGCAGCCGGCGATAATTACCTGATTTGCCGCGCTCCACACCCGTTGTGGCGTCGCGTCGTTGCGACCGAGCGTGACAATTACCCGACCTGGACGGGCGCTTTCCTTTGCGCTTTCTTTCACGGCATCGTTAAGGTATCCACGCAAGACTGCATGTGGTCCAATTTCTATGAATACGTTGTTACCCTTTGCCTGTAGACCCTTCAACGCTTGCGAAAACAGTACGGGTAACCTGATGTTGTGCCACCAATATGCGGCTCGCAACTCACGCCCGTCAAGCAGCTCGCCGGTCACGGTCGAGAAAAATGGAATGGCTGTTTCACTAGGGCGCAACTTCGCAAGGGCATGCAGTACTTCAAGCTCGATGCCGTCCATTGCCGGGCTATGAAATGCGTAATCAAGATCTAGCCGTTTGTACGTGATACTGCGCTTTGCAAGCTCACCTTCGAATAAGGTGACTGCTTCCAGAGAGCCCGCGACCGTCACACCGCGGCTACTGTTAACTCCCGCAACCACGACGGAGCCCGCTAAGCTCATATCTTCAATGAGTACGGCGGTTTTCTTTGCATCTGCAAGTACCGCACTCATTACACCGAGACCTTTGGTTCGTCCTTGAAGCTGGCTACGATGAAAAATAACTTCGACAGCTGCGGCCAACGAAAGGGCGCCAGAGGCCCACGCAGCAGCCACTTCACCGACGCTGTGTCCGGCCACGGCAGTCGGTGTGATGCCACGATGCCGCAACATCTGCGTTATACCCACTTGGACAGCAAACAATGCGGGCTGCGCGATTTCAGTGCGCTCGTAGCGGTTTTCACCGCTCCCCCAACTCGCGTCCCCGGCCAATTCAGCTTCAAGTGAGTAATTGGCAAAACGCTGGAAAATCACGTCTACTTCGCGAACCGCATTTCTAAAGACTGTATCTTCCGCCAGTAGCACCTTGGCCATCCCAACCCACTGCGAGCCATTGCCAGAGTAGATGAACGCAGGTCCAGTTGCCGCCTCAATGGCGGTTCCCTGATCCAGTTCGCCATTTTTGTCTGCACCCGCGCCAAAATTTTCAAGCGCCGTAATTACGGACTGGGCTGAATGACCAAATACAATTGCGCGGTGCTCGTGCCAATCGCGCGCAAAACAAGTGTTAAAGGCGACATCGTAAAATGGAGCGAGCGGCTTGGACCGCAAAAAGTGAGCGAAATCTGCAGCAGCCGCCTTCAGTGCCGCACTGGTTTTCGCTGAAATGACAATCGGTACGTCGTGAATGTTTGTGGGACGCGGCGCCTTTCCCTGTGGACTATCGTAGCTTTCAAGGATGACGTGGGCATTGGCGCCACCAAATCCAAACGAGTTAGTGCCGACGATGAGTTTGCCGCTTTTTCTAAGTTGCGTCGTTTCGCGCGCTACTTCAATGTTCCAATCATCAAAATGGATATTGGGATTTTGATTCTTGATGCCTATCGTCGCAGGTACGACCCTGTGCTGGACGCAATGCAATGCCTTGACCAACCCGGCGACACCAGAAGCGGCTTCAAGATGTCCCATATTGCTCTTGACTGAGCCGATAAGTAGTGGGTGCTTGGCACGTCGACGTTTCCCGATTGCAACGCCTAGCGCGTGAGTTTCGATGGGGTCGCCAACAGCGGTTCCGGTCCCGTGCGCTTCTATGTAGTCGATATCGTCCGGTTCAATATTGGCCCGTGAGTAAACCTCTTCAAGAAGCGCGCTTTGTGCAGCTGAACTGGGAACAGTCAAGCCGGATTTGCGTCCGTCAGTATTGACGGCAGTATTGGCAACTACCGCTAGTATCTGATTGCCGTCAGCCACGGCAGCATCGTAATCCTTCAGAAAAAATATGCCGCCGCCTTCCGAACGCACATAGCCATCGCCATCGGCATCGAACACATTGCAGCGCCCCCGCCTGGAAAGCATCGAGGCCTTTGAGAAACTGATAAAGCCAAACGGATGAGAGTGCAGGCTAACGCCTCCGGTCAGGGCCTGTACAGTTTCGCCACAGAGAATTGACTGACAAGCTTGGTGGAATGCAACCAGCGACGAAGAACAGGCGGTGTCAATGGCGAGACTGGGCCCGCGCAGATCGAAGACGTAAGACAAACGGTTTGCCGCAATGCTGGCCGTATTGCCAGTCGCGACACTCGCGTCGACCGTGCCGAGGTCGTCGGCCAACCTGTAGGAATAATCGGCACTGGCGATCCCGATGTAAACGCCACAGCGACTGCCTTTGAGTGTCGACGGTTTAACACCCGAGTTTTCCAGTGCTTCCCAGGACATTTCCAGCAACAGGCGCTGCTGGGGATCCATTAACGCCGCTTCACGCGGCGAAATGCCAAAAAAAGCGGCATCAAATTTACTGATGTCCCCGATTGAGCCGGCTGCAAAGGAATAACTTGTGCCTGGGTGGTTTTTGTTCGGGTGCAAGAATGGTGCTTTTTCCCAGCGGGAGGCGTCGACTTCAGTGACGAGATCGCGCCCCTCAAGCAGGCTCGGCCAATAATTCTGGCTCGTTGATCCCGGAAATCTAAACGCACAACCAATAACTGCAACTTTTTTTGTCATAGTCTTATTTAACACCGTGGCACATCAATTGGCTGGGCAAGGTCTCTTTTGTCCGGTCAGCGCGGATGCAGCAAGTTTTATGAACACTTGCAAAATGTTACCGACGAAAATATTATAAGAAACAATACGATACCGAATACGTACATCGTAGCTATCGTCCTGTCAACGCAACGCAAAAGCGCTGAAAACCGTGCCACCCCAAAATAGTCGGGGAAAAAAATGACGGCTCGCGGTGTGTTCTATCGTCAATGTGTCAGATTCTATCCCATTGTGCGTCGAAAGTCCGCTCGAAAACCCTACGCGCGAAGGTGGGAAATCAAGGGCGTCGGCAACAAAAACATCAAGAAGGGCAACATCCAGTTACATCCTTCGCATGTGTAATAATCAGTCCCTCACCAATTTGGCGACAAAAATGCGGAATCGAGTCCTGAACTTCCCCCTCGCTGGCATCGTAGGCCTACTCCTGTTCCTTTCAGGCTGCGGATCCATTCCGACGAGTGGTTTCATCCGGTCAGACGCCGACCCAAAGTCCACACAGGCCAATCTCAATGGCATTCAAATAGTCGACGTGACGGATCGCATTGCAAAACAGCTATTCGACCAACGCCAAACGCGGCAGTTTTCGGACGCTTTCGTTACCGGTGACTCACTTAAGCAATTGATTGGTAAGGGAGATAGCGTCGAGGTTTCGATTTGGGAAGCGCCACCTGCGACACTGTTTTCGCAAGGCGCAGTAGATTTTCGTGGCGCAGCGGGTGGATCAAGGCCAGCCACTATTCCCGACCAAATGGTAAATAGCGATGGTTACATAAGCGTCCCCTTCGCCGGAAGAATCATGGCAGCTGGTCAGTCGCTACAGGCAGTCGAAACTGAAATCGTCAAGCGCCTGACGGGAAAGGCGAATCAGCCGGAAGTCTTTGTCCGGCTTACAAAAAATGTGTCATCAAACGTCACCATAGTGGGGGAGGTCGCCAACAGCACTCGATTGCCGCTGACCCCGGGTGGGGAACGACTGTTGGACGCGCTCGCTGCAGCTGGCGGGGTTCGGCAGCCGGTAAATAAGATGACGATTCAACTTACACGCGGCGAAAGCGTGTTGGCGATGTCGCTCGATAGCATCATCCGCGATCCCAGGCAAAACGTTTTGCTTAATCGCGGCGATGTCGTTACCGCCATGTTCCAGCCGCTGAGCTTTACGGCGCTTGGCGCAACTGGCAAAAATGAAGAGATCAACTTTGAAGCACAGGGTATATCGCTCGCCCAGGCATTGGCACGCACCGGCGGTTTGCGGGACGAGCGGTCGGATCCACAAGGCGTTTTCATCTTCCGCTTTGAGCCAGCCAATGCGCTTGCCTGGCCACGCCAACCGGTAGTGAGCACGGCAGATGGAAAAGTACCGGTGATTTATCGCATAGATCTGCGTGATCCAGCCAGCTTCTTTGTTGCGCAAAGCTTTCAAATGAACAACAAAGACCTGCTTTATGTGTCCAACGCACCAATTGCTGAATTGCAAAAATTCCTCAATGTTGTTTTCTCTGTGACATATCCCCTTCTTACAGCGGCGCAATCGTTCAAATAGTTCGTGTGAAAGCGTAGGTCGCCATCTGGCGGGGCGTTTGAGGCCAAAATGGCTGGAAACACCCGCCAATATTGGCGCTATGAAATTCTCTGGACCGGATCCTTCCTCGTCCGTGCGTGCGCACCGGAATCGGTCAGTAATCAATCAATTGGCAAGGGAATTCAGGAGTGGGCATTTCCAAAGTTTCCGGCCTTAGACTGCTTGAAGCGGAGAGTATGGAGATCTTCCGAGAGGCGGTGACCACCGCACGTAGACCGGTGCTGATGTATTCAATCGGTAAAGACTCTTCGGTGATGCTTCACCTCGCGAAGAAGGCGTTCTTCCCGGCAACGCCGCCTTTTCCTTTGCTCCATGTGGACACGACTTGGAAATTTCGAGAGATGTACGCGCATCGCACCCGCGTGGCGGCCGAGTCTGGTATGGAGCTGATTGTGCACACCAACCGCGCCGCGTTGGAAGCAGGCGTCAATCCCTTTAGCCAAGGCTCAAGCTACTACACAGATGTGATGAAGACAGAGGCGCTCAAGCAAGTGCTCGACGAGCGCCAATTCGACGTGGTTTTCGGCGGTGCGCGGCGTGATGAAGAAAAATCGCGCGCAAAGGAGCGTATCTTTTCCTTTCGCGGCGTCGGCCACCGTTGGGATCCCAAGGTGCAAAGACCAGAACTCTGGAATCTCTATAACACCCATGTCAAATCCGGCGAGAGTATTCGTGTTTTCCCTTTGTCCAACTGGACTGAGCTCGATGTGTGGCAATACATCAAACAAGAAGATATCCCGCTTGTTCCGCTTTACTTCGCGAAGGAACGCCCTGTTGTCGAGCGCAACGGCGGCTGGATTATGGTCGATGATGATCGGCTGCCATTGCTGCACGGCGAGATGCCGCAAATGCGGTCAGTAAGGTTCCGTACGCTCGGCTGCTACCCGTTGTCAGGCGCTATCGAAAGTGTTGCGACGACGCTCGATGAAGTGATCGCGGAAACCATAACTGCCCAATGCTCTGAAAGACAAGGGCGCAGGATTGATTCGGATAGGCCGGGTTCAATGGAAAAGAAAAAACAGGAGGGGTATTTCTGATGGCTGTTAAGGCGCCTGAAGAATCCACCCGGCCTGCGACTATCGACGCGGACGTTTCGACACTGCGCTTCATTACCTGCGGCAGTGTTGACGACGGTAAATCGACGCTCATTGGACGCCTCCTGCATGAGTCAAAGTGCATTTTTGATGACCAGCTTCAAGCGATCGAGACCGACTCGAAGCAGTACGGCACACAGGGCGAGCGAATTGATTTCGCTCTTCTAGTCGATGGGTTGCAAGCAGAACGGGAGCAGGGCATCACGATCGACGTGGCATACCGGTTCTTCAGTACCGAGAAACGCAAGTTCATCGTAGCTGACACCCCAGGGCATGAACAATACACACGCAACATGGCTACCGGAGCTTCCACCGCGGAACTTGCGATTCTGCTAGTCGATGCTCGCAAAGGTGTACTTACGCAGACGCGGCGACACTCTCGAATTGTTGCGATGATGGGCATCCGTCATGTCGTGTTGGCGATCAATAAAATGGATATGGTGGGCTTCGATTTAGCCATATTCAATACTATTGAAGCCGAGTACCGAGAGTTCTGCTCCGAACTAAAATTTTCTTCATTGTTGGCAATACCGCTGTCTGCGCTTGAGGGCGACAATATTTCTCAGCGTAGTCCGAATACCCCTTGGTACTCGGGACCGACATTGATCGAATGTTTGAATGCGATAGAAGTTGATACCGACGATCATGCCGCAACCGCGGATACACCAATGCGGCTACCAATCCAATGCATTAACCGACCCCATCAGGATTTTCGCGCTGCTTGCGGGCGAATAGCCGCAGGAGAACTGAAGGTTGGGCAACGAGTTTCGATATTGCCGTCCGGGGTTCGTGCGACTGTGAAAGAAATTTT
>Ga0105044_10006080_pt1 | contig 16587 bp, 14 predicted proteins | sample MAT01_FD_78092 | JGI IMG/M metagenome (GOLD analysis project Ga0105044, IMG submission 78092) | Freshwater microbial communities from Lake Fryxell liftoff mats and glacier meltwater in Antarctica - MAT-01 | ecosystem: Environmental > Aquatic > Freshwater > Ice > Liftoff microbial mat | place... | reverse complement strand
CAGAGGACAGAGGACAGAATTTGAGAATACAGATGCTTCCGCTTGACCTGTTTCCCTTCTCTGATTCTTGTTCTCCTGCTTCAAATCTGCGTAATCTGCGGATAAACTCTTCTTCTCTGATCTAACTCACTCCGGCAATACTTCGTCGAAGAAGCGGAGCCAGTTGCCGTGCATCACGGCTTCCACGTCGGGGGCGGAGTAGCCGCGTTTCTCGAGCAGTTCGGGGAGTTTCTGAACGTCGGCGATGGTGTTGAGGTCGGCGGGTGTTTGGTCGTAGCCGTAACCGCCGTCGAGGTCCGAGCCGATGCCGACGTGCCGACAGTTCCCCGCGAGTTGACAAATGTGGTCGATGTTCTCGACAACTCGTTCGAGCGTGACTTCGGGCTTGCTGACCCCACGAACCCAGCCCGGTTGCAGCATCACCGCATCGAGAGCCATGCCCAGGACGCCTTTGCGGTCGATCACGAATTGAATCTGCTCGTCGGAGAATTGCCGCTGCCAGTCGCAGAATTTGCGGGCGTTCTGATGGCTTGCCAGCACGCGACCGCCGAAGCGATCCATTACTTGCCGGAACGAGGGGTCCGAAAGGTGCGTCAGGTCGAGCGCGATGCCGAGTTCTTCGATGGCACGCAACAAGGGAATTGCGTCGGCGGCCAACCCCGTTTCGCTTCGCGTGCCGCCACCGTAGCGGTTCGCTCCGTAGTGTGTGAGGCCGATGGCTCGCAGACCAAGTTCGTGCCATTCGCGGATATTGTCCGGTTCCAACACGGCGTCGGCGCACTCCATGCTCAGGATGTAACCGAAGGGCGTGCGGATCGAGTCGGCAAGGTAATCCAACTTGTGTTGCCGGAGCTCGGCGCGCGTGCGGATGGCACGCATCCACCCGGAACGCTCCATCGCTCGGTAATAGTGCAAATGGCTCATGGCGACCGCGTAACACGCTTCGGGCGTAGTGCGGCCGAACGGGTGGTTGATGGCCTGCTCGACGCGGGTGAACAGCGTGGCGACCCCGAGACCCACGCGGCCAGCCCGCAGTTCGGGGAAACTGACGGTGTTGGTCCGCCGGCCGGGCGTGTTCATCCCCAGCGCGGCTTCCTGGGCGCGAATCTCGCTGATGGCCATACGCAGGTCACGGTTCCAATCGACGGCGTTGAACGCCAAATCGAGGTGAGCATCGAAGGTTAGCACGGGGATTTCTCGCAACCGGGTGGGCACTGGGAAGAGTGTAACCGTTTGTCGGGCGAGAAGCAAAGCACCCCGGCAAACTGCGGGCTTATACTCCGCGCGGTCGGGATTGAACCGATTGGCGATGTCGGCTTCGGGCGTGTTCCGTCATCGCCCGCCAGGGGTTGCGCGAATCGCTCCACCCCTGGCTACCGTCCGACGCCCATTCGGGCTAAAACTGGGTGATTGAGCCTTGTCTTTGCAGCCCGAAGGGCGACCGGCGTGTAGCCAAGGGTGAAGTGGAGCGCAGCGTAACGAAACCCCTGGCGGGCTTACCGAGAATCTCTCAAGGCTTCACACAGGCAAAATTGTCTCATTCCGACCCGCGAGGAGTATTTCTCTGCACGAAGCCGCGAGCGGTCAGAGCGTCCGCCTATCGGCAGCACCAATTCTTCACGTTGGTTCGGTTACCTTCAACAATCTGTCCGGGCTTGTTATGCTCTTCCACAGGGGCACGGCAGTTGCTCGTGCATACCAGCCCAGCCCCATTTTAGGAGTCCTCTTCATGACCCGTATGCTTCTCGTTGCCGCATTTGCCGTGGCACCCAGCGTCGTTCAGGCCCAAGGCCCGGCACCCGCGCCGCCACCCCGCCCGCTGACGCAGGACACCGGCCGCCCCGTCGGCAACAACCAGAATAGCCGCACCGCTGGTGAGAACGGCCCCGTGCTGCTCGACGACTTCCACCTCATCGAGAAACTCGCTCGCTTCGACCGTGAACGCATCCCAGAGCGCGTCGTTCACGCTCGCGGAGTTGGGGCGCACGGCGAGTTCGTCAGCTACGGCGACCAGTCGGCACTGACCAAGGCGAAGCTCTTATCCGCCAAGGACAAGAAGACGCCCGTGTTCATGAGGTTCAGCACCGTCATCCACCCCAAAGGCTCGCCCGAGAACCTGCGCGACCCGCGCGGCTTCGCCGTCAAGTTCTATACCGAGGAAGGCAACTGGGACCTGGTCGGCAATAACCTGCCTGTCTTCTTCATCCGCGACGCCATCAAATTCCCGGACTTGATTCACAGCTTGAAGCCCAGCCCGATCACCAACCAGCAGGACCCGAACCGGTTCTTCGACTTCTTCAGCCACGTCCCCGAATCGACTCACATGCTCACCCACCTGTACTCCGACAAGGGGACGCCCGCGAGCCTGCGGGAGATGGACGGCTTCGGCGTGAACGCGTTCAAGTTCGTGAACGCCAAGAACGAAGTCACCTACGTGAAGTTCAACTGGCGGTCGCAGCAGGGACTGAAAACCTTCACGATGGAGGAAGCGGCCGCCTCGACCGCGAAGAACCATAGCAACCTCTCCGAAGACCTGTACGAGAACATCAAGGCCGGCAAGTTCCCAAGCTGGGAGTTGTGCATCCAGACGATGAAGCCCGAGGACCTCGACAAGCACGACTTCAACCCGCTCGACGACACGAAGATTTGGCCCGGCATCCCCGAGACGCCGATCGGCAAGATGACGATCAACAAGGTGCCGGCGAACTTCTTCCAGTTCACTGAACAGGCCGCGTTCTCACCCGGCGTGATGGTGCCCGGCATCGACTCTAGCGAAGACAAGATGCTCCAGGGCCGGTTGTTCAGCTACGCCGACACCCAGCGCTACCGTGTTGGCGTGAACTACCTGATGCTGCCCGTCAATCGGCCGCTCGTGGCTGTGAATAGCAACAACCAGGACGGCGCGGGGAACTTCGGCACGACCGACCGCGATGTGAACTACGAACCGAGCGTGACGACGGGTAGCCGCAGCGACACCCCCGCCGCCGAACAGGTGAAGCCCAAACTGGTCGGGTCGGTCGTCCAGCAGCCAATCGCCAAGCAGCAGAACTTCAAGCAGGCCGGCGAACTGTACAAGTCGTACACGGAAGGCGAGAAGTCGAACCTCATTAAAAACCTCGCCGGCGACCTGGGCAAGGTGAAGAACAGCGCGGTGAAGATGCAGATGGTCAGCTACTGCTACCGCGCGAACGAGGACTACGGCACCCGCCTGGCCGAAGCCGTCGGCGTGAAGGTAGCCGACGTGAAAGCATTGATCGCCGCCGACAAGAGCGAGCCGAAGTAAGCACAGGGCTTCCGCCCTGTGCTACAAACGCCGGCCCCATCCGGGGCGAAAAACATTCAGATTCCAAGCGTAAACACGTTTGTCTTCGCCCCGGACGGGGCCGTCTTACATAGCACAGGGCGGAAGCCCTGTGCTCTCACCTCACCACTCTTGATACACCATGATCGCACTTCTCATTGCCGTGATTGTCGCCTTGCCCGTCGCCCGGCCTATGCCGCCGCCGATCATTCTGGACGACGCGACCAAGGCCAAACTCCAACAGATCGCCTTCCAGGCGGCACGCGAAGGCGATACCAAAACCCTTGCCGCGTACTTCAAGGCCGGTCAGCCGGTGAACGTGGCGAATACTCGCGGCGACACGATGCTGATCCTCGCTGTGTATCACGGGCATACGGAGGCGGTCGAACTCATCTTGAAGCAACCGAAACTGACGCTCGATCACCGCAACGCGATGGGGTTCACGGCCCTTGACGGCGCGGCGTTCAAGGGGTCGGTGCCATTGGCGAAACTGCTCGTGAAAGCCGGTGCCGACTTGAACGCGAAGCCCGCATCGGGCAAGACCGCGCTGATGCTCGCGGCCCTCACTGATCGCGCCGAGATGGTCGAATATCTCCTCGCCACAGGTGCCGACCCGAAAGCGACCGACAAGGATGGCAACACGGCGCTTTCCGTGGCCGAGACACAAGGTGCGAAAGGTGCGATTGCGAAGTTAAAGGCGGCGCTGGAGAAGTGAAGGTTCCCCGGAATGCAGCCGTCCCGGTCACCGAAGCAAAGCGGCCAAGATGCCCGCGCTCCCGGGCAGGTCTTCCCTGGGACCGCGGCCGTCCCGGCCGCTTTGCTAATGCGGCCGGGACGGCCGCGGTCCCAGGTGGAAGAGCGACTTTCACTCCTATCACGGCTTACTCATCCCCACGAAACTGCCTTCGTTGTCGCGGGCCAAGGCCCACAGGAAAGCCCCCACGTCGGGGCTTTCAAAGAAGAACCCGATGGCGTGAATCTTGACTCTGGGTTTGCCTACCAAGGGGCGGTTCCAGTCGTCGCTCAGTACCTTGCGGATGTGTTTGCCGAGTTTGTCGGATCGTTCCAACTCGGGCAGGGCCGGTTGCCGCGCTAGCTCGCCGGCCGTGAGGCCCGGCCCGGAGGTCGGCAGACCGTCCGAGAATAGGTAGATTGTGTCGAGGCCGCCTTGACCGCGTAGGTCGAAGGCGAGTTTCAGCCCGGCGTGCAAGTTTGTGTCTTCGTAAGGCTTCACGGCGAGCAACGCCTTGGTCACCTCTTCGGGGGATTTCGCGGTGTAGTCCAGCCACTCGCCGTTGCCGGTCAGCCACCTCGCAGTGCTGGAAAAGATGATGACCTGATACTTCTCAAGTCCCACCGTGCTGCGCATCACCTTGCCGACGGTTTCGACCACGATGGGCCACTTCGTCGGGTCGGCCGTCTCGGTGTCCTTCTTGGACATGCTGCCGGAAATATCCACGAGGAAGACGACTCGCTTGCCGGCCGTCACGATGCCCGCGAACCGCGCCTCGGTGTCTTTCTGGAGTCGGTCGAACTTGTCGGCGAGTTTGGCTTTGTCACCTTGAAGATCGATAAGCGTGACGTTCGCGTCGTCGATCTTCTTCAGCAAGTCTTTGATCTGGCCGCGGGCGGTTGCGAGGTCGTCGCCACCTGCCTTCTTCATCGCTGCGAGTTCTTCGGCAGCCTTGGCGGCGGCGAGTTTCGCGGCAGCGGTCGATGACTCGAGATCCTTCCGCGTGGCGATCAACCGGGCATCGAGATCGTCGAGCACCTTTTGAAGGTCGGTGGACTGCTTCACCATCACGACTTTCTCGTCGTCGCGTTTGCGAAGCAGGCGGCTGAGTTCGTCGGCCGAGGTGGTCATCTCGGCGAGCTTCTTGGCGAGGTCGGCGGCATCCTTCTGGCGTTTCTTGAGCAGGTCGTCGGCATCGCTGGCCGTGGTGCGAGCGAGCGCGAGTTCCTTGGCGTTGGTGGTGACCTTGGCCTCGGCGGCGGTGAGCGCGAGTTGTGTGGCGTCGGCAAGTGCCTTGGCGGCCTTGGTTTCAGCCTTGGCGAGCGTGAGTTTCTTGGCGAAATCGTCGCGTTCCGTGGTGGCAGCGGCAAGTTGAAGCGCGAGCGCCACGGCATTCTCGGTGAGCGCGAGGCGAATGCCTTCGAGATCGGTAAGAGCGGCGGAAAGCTTCTCGCGGCCTGATTCCTCGGCGTTCAACTTAAGGCGGGTGGCATCAAGGTCCGTGAGGCTCGCGGCGAGTTTGCGTTCGGTGGTTTTCAGGTCGCTGAGCGCCGTCTTGTTGGCCTTGGCCTCATCGCTGGCCATGCGACTATTCAGGAGGAATAGCAGCGTGACGCATCCCAGGGCGCAGCAGAACACGTCCAGCATCCACATGCTAACGAGGGTCGGCTGCTTGTGGCGCACTCGCATGGCGTTCATCCTTGGTGCGGAATATCGACAAGAGAAGAGTTTATCCGCAGATGTTATCGCTACCCAGGCCTTCGACCTGGGCTGACAGAACGAGTCCTTCAGACTCGGAGAGAAAGCCAAGTCTTCGCCCTGAAAGGGCGTTTCTGTCAGCCCAGGTCGAAGACCTGGGAAGCGATAACCGGCATCACACCTTCCCCAAAACACCAATAACGTGACGCCTCCGGCATCTCTTACTGCCCACTCTCCACTGCCCACTGCCCACTACCCACGAGTCAGCGGCGACTAATCTTGGGTTTCTCAACGCCTGCCTGAGGCCCCGCGTCGCGTGGCGGCAGCGGCAGGATGGTGTCGAGGTGTGCGCGGGGAAGTTCAGCGGCGAGCCAGCGGGGAACCAGCGCTGCGGCGGCCCGTGCGGCGGCTCCGGGCGGCAACACTTCCACGGCCGTGCCTTCGGGCGTGTTCAGGTGGATAGCGCGAATCAATCCGGGCAGGCGGCCCGCTTCGTGCGTCAACCAGACGGCCCGGACGGGAACGGCCAGACCGGAGCCACCCAGTAGGTCGCACACAGCGTCGGCGGAATTGCGGGCAAGCGCGGCACAGTAGCCGTCGAACTCGTCGGGCGGTTGCACCACGTCTTGATACCAACGGTCGGTTCGCACGGTCAGGCTGATGCGCTGGCCGGCGCGGGCACGGTCGAGGGCGTCGTCGAGTTGCTCGAAGAGTGCCTGTTCGGCGTCGGCGGAGTCGCGGGGGTCACGGCGGCACAGGCGAACGCAGCGATCGGACACGGCATCAAGGAGCCGGTCTTTCCAGGCTTTCACGGCGAATCGTGGCCAGCATGCCGACGCGAGAAGCCGGGTCTGGTTGCGTTCCACGGACACGAGCGAACCTGACAGCGCGAATTCGTCCGCATCCACCACGGCAACGACACCGGGGCCTCCGCCCGTTGGTCGCATGGGAACAACCCACTCGGGCGTGGGCACTTCCGGGGCGACGGGCGTTCCTTCAAGAATGCTCGAAGCACGATCCGCCACGATGGCGAGCGAGGCGACGGTCGTGCCCTTCAGCGGGAGTTTCGCCCGCCCGGCGACCGCAACGACCTTGGTGACCTGGCCCGGCGCGAGATACGAAGGCAGCGCAAGCACTGCGGCTTCGGACTCGGCGGAAACGAAGTCGCGGAGTTTACCGAACGCCAGTTCGAGCGCCCCTTCGGGGGAAAGGACGTGCCGACCGACCCGCCATTCGCGGGCTTGCGTCAGCGCTGGGAGGAAGTTCGAGCAAACGGCGTGCGGCGTTTTGCGGCACAGGACGTACCCGGCGCGGCCGACCTCCGGCGTGCGGCGGTCTAACGCGATGAAGAGTCGCAGTTCTTCGTCCGGATCGTCAAACAGAAGCGAACGCGATTTGCCGGAAGCAACGGCCATACCGCGTGCCCGTGACGACGTGAGATCGACCCCGACGGCGCGGGATTTCTCGTGCAGCGGCGTGGCCCGTTTCGCCCAAAGCATTCGGTATTCTCCAGTCGTTGCCGCGACTCGCCACACTACGCACCCTTTTCACGACCCGGATCGTAAAGCCGCAACAGCAAGTGTTCCTGGCAATATTCCTGGGCATCGACCACGAGGGTTTCCTCGGCCCGTTGGATCATGTTCAGGAAGTACATGAGCAGCAGGCTCAGGAGCAGGGCGACGAGCGTGCAGTCGAACGCGATCTTCAGTTGATCCTTGGCCTGCGCGGTGAACGCTTCAATGGTCGCCGCTTCCGCGCCGAACGCGCCGCCAAGCCCGCGCACCGTGCCCACGAATCCGATTGCCGGGATCGCCCACGCCAGGTAGTGTACGGTCGCCATGCCGGTCACGAGTCGGGATAATTCCACGTCGGCCTGGTTGCGGACCACCTCGGCCACGTCCGGCGCGGCCTTCGAGATGGCGTACTTCCCCAGGCCCAGGCGAATCATGTTCGCCAGAATGAACGGCCGGCGGCCGGTAACTTGCTCCACCTTGCGGGAGAGTGGCCGGGCGTCTTCGGGGAGGATGCGCGCGCCCTCATCGGTGGGGAGCAAGTCCATGCGGAACGCGGCCCGCTGTCGCCACACTTCGCGGTAGCGGCTTTGAAGGATGAGCATGGCCCACACGAAGCAAACATAGCACGCGACTTGCTCAGGGCCGAGGAAGAGTTGCGTGAGCCGTTCGGGGGTCCATTTCGCGGCAAATTGTTCGCGTGTTTCCAGGCCGCCGAACGCCTGCCAGAGAGGGGCGACCACGCCACCCACAAGAAGTAACGCCAATCCAAGCAGCAGCCATTCGCGGGCTGGTCGGTGCGACGCGGGAATCGACATCGTGTCCGCTCCATATCGCGGGCACGAGTACCGCGCCGGCGAACTGGTATTTTCCGCGAGTGGTGCCCGCGGATCAAGCACTCGATTTGGGATGGTGTCGGATTTATACTCCGTGCGGCCGGGTGTGGGGAGTTGCGGCGTTTGGGATTGGGGGATTTCACACGGGCGGCATGGCTCGCGCTGGCGCGCTACTGACAGGAGGGGCAATGGGAATGGTAAGGTATCACCCGATCACTTTTTGCCTTTTTTGCTGGGCTTTTTCGCTGGTCGCGCGGGGGCACGCTTCTCGAAGAGTTTGGCGACCGCCACGCTGAAACCCGGCAACACCTCGCCACCATCGAGCGTGTCGCCGGGCTTCAGCGTTCGCTTCCGCGTGGCGTCCGCAGCGGGGAACACGTCCACTTCCTGCCGTTCGGGATCGACGTACCACACCAGTTTCACGCCCGCCTTGGCATACTCGGCGAGCTTGATCGCCATCTCAGCGCGGGTGTTGCCCGGACTCAGCACTTCCACCGCCAAATCGGGTGGCGATTCCAGGAACGCGCCGGCTGGGTTCTCGATCTCGTCGGGGTCATCGACGCTATCCCAGCGGATGAACGACACATCCGGCACACGAACCAAGTTCAAGTTAAATCGAATCAACGCATCCGCGCCAGCCGCATGGCCGACGTTATTCTCCATCAGGTAGATGTTAATGAGCGTGCCAATCCACAGCCCCAGCCCCCCTTCTCGGTAGCCCATTGCCTTCTCCACGAGGATGCCGTCAACGAGTTCGTAACCGCGATCTCGCGTGATGGAACCATCAAGCAAGTCCTGGACGGTCGCGGTGCCGGGGGCGGGAAACGAGAGGATACGCGACGCAGGAATATCCCCCAAGCGTGCCTGAACATCGGCAAAGGTTGGGAATGCAGTCTTCATGTTGGCGGTTGAAGTGTTCATACGATTACTTCTGGCGATTGGAATGGATCTGATACGGTGCGGGAACGTGAAAGACCCCGGAAAGCCGGGGTGATCTACTGGTGACGACCCCCACCAATGCGAATCAGCGGTTCCGCACCTGCATGGACGGCATCACTGGGGTAATGTTACTGCGGTAGTGCGTGGAAGGATACAGGTTCGGTGCCGGCAGTGCGCTTGGCCCGTTCTGCGTGTGCGGAACGATAATTTTGCGGCTGAGAAGGTTGTTGATGGTCTTCACATAGCCGTTGTTCTCGATTTTGCCCGCAGCGACTTGGCCTACCATGTCAATGGTTTGGGCCGCGAGGTTAGCGGCGACCCGAGTGGGCTTCACGACGAATTTGTTCGTGTCGATCGGCTTGTACACGATGTCGCCCCCCCGTGCTGGTCCGACAAAGATCAAGGCCAGGGCCGCGCCCGCCCAAAACATGTTCTTCATGGTCATCCCCCGATTCCGCGGCCGTCCCCAACCCGAGACGGATTATCGGCCGCGTGAACCCTGGGAGATAGCGTTGTTCACCGGCGTGTCAATTCGAATTCTTGAGGTGTCGAGGCAGAGAGAAGCACAGAGATTGGCCACAAAGAGGCACACAAAAATAGAACCACAGAAGCGCAACGAGGAACAGCGAACTGGCTGTTTTCTTGCTTCGTTCACTTCCCTTTTTGTGTACTTCTGTGCCTCTTTGTGGCCAACCTCTGTGTTTCGATTTATCTGGCCAGAAACGCATGAACCCCAAGCTCTGCAGCCCAGGGTTGGTGTATTAGCAATTGAAGCCGAGCCGGCGACTCAGCGCCAGCGGACGGCGAAGCATGAGTTGCCAAGGACGAGGAGTTCGCGTTCCGTGAACCCGCGATTCTCCAGGCAATCGAGCAGGTCTTCGGCGTTGCTGAGAGCGGAAACCGTAGTGATGTTCCAGTCCGTCCGCATCGGGGCGTGAAGCCCGTGGTTCCCGACCAAGGTGTCCGCACCGGCATCGGCGAGGCCAACCGCCGTATTCTCGCCAGCCAGGGCGGGAGCGACTTCGTAGCCCCGCACTGTCGTCACGAAGACGGCGACAACGGCAATCGCGGTTCCAATCACAAGGAGGGTGAACATCATGGCCAGTTCCCTCAAGCACATCCAGGTTGCGAGACTAACTGTGCCGCAACCGTAGAACACGCTTTCCGGAGAAGTCAAAAAATCTCGCCTGGGAATCCGAAAATGTGGCACATTGCGAATCGAATTCCGTTCGGCGCGAAGGTTTATTGCCGGAGTGTAAAAGCTCGGGAAGCTCAGAAAGCTATCAGCCAAACCAAGAACCAAGAGGCTCCATGTGTTACGCTTTCTTCTGTGTTTGTCTGGCTGACAGCTTCCTGGGCTTCCTGAGTTGACTGTCAGAACTCGTAGCCCAGGCGCACGCCGTAGAAGTCCGCCGTGCCCGGCTTCCCCTTCACGGGGGACTGAAACGCTTTGATGTAATTCATCGTCATTCGCACATAGGGGTTCATGTACCAGTTCACCCCGACGGTTGCGTCGGTGAGGCGGCCTCCGGTGACACCGCCATCGTTAAGATCGATGTGCGAAAGCCGTGCCGCTAGTTCGATGGCCCCTGGTCCCCAGGCGAGGCCGCTGCCGTCCTTCTTCACGAAGTCGCGCTTTGGGATGATCCGCTCCAGGGTGCCCGTCTTCTTGCGGTAGGTTCGATTTTCGCCGGTCAGGAACACGCTACCCATCGCGTACCACGACTGGAAATACACGGCTCCGCGGTCGATAGTGCTGACCGGCACCACGACATATTCCGCTTGAACTGAGAACGGCCCGCGAACCCAGAGCAATTCCGCGCCGAGTAACTGGTAGAAGTGCGACGCAATGGACCCCGTGTCCACGAAGAATGGGATGTTGGGATCGGCCGAACCGATGCGGATTTCAGGGCGCACGCGGAACTGCACCTTGTCGTTCTTGGTCGCCCGTGCCGAATACGCTAACCCGACGTGCAGCAAGTCGCGGCCTTGCGTTTCCTCGTCGTACCACAAGAGTGCCGTGGCCCGGCCGGTGATGGCGGACTGGAAATCGTTACCGGTATCGTCACCGAAAACGTCGCTGTCGCTGCGGAAGACGCCCACAGCCCAGGTTCCGCGTTCGTTGGCAACGGTGTTGTTCGCCATCACGCCCAAGTTCCGCCCCGGCGCGATAGGCTCCGAGGTTACCGACCGTTCCAGGAACGTCACGAAGCGGTTTTGGCTGTACTGCTCCAGGCTGAACGGCTCGAAGAAGTGCCCGACGCGGACGCGGCCCAGGCCTGGGATGTCGTTCAGCCCGATGTACACATCAATGAACGATGGCCGGCCTGATGACGCGAATTCCATCGCCACACGATATTCCCAGAGTCCGTAGTCGCCATATAACCCGAAGCGTGCCCGGCGGAACGCGACTCCGTCCGGGATCACACCGACGGCCTTCTTGTTCGCGGCGTCCTGGCTCGACCAAATCCCATCCGACTGAATTTGCATCATCCAGTTGACGGTGGGCTTCTTGGCCGCGTCGGCGGCGCGAGTTTGTTCCTTTTCCTTGGCGCGTTTCAGTTCGGATTCCAGGTTCGTGACGCGCTTCATCAAATCGGTCAGCGGGTCGGTCTTCGCCTCAGTTGCCGCCGCTGGCTCGATCTCGTGAACCACCACGGGCAGATGGTCCGGAGGTATCAGCGCGGGCAACTCCTGGCCGAAGGCACTTGAGCCGGCAAAGAACGCAACGACGAGCGCAAGGATAGACAAGCCGCGTGGGGGCGACATGGGCGAATTCCGCGAAGAAAACGGATCAAGCGAGTCGATTAGCCGCGCCTGGTCGGGGCGTCAACCCGGACTCGGTTACTCGGTTGCCCACCACCGGCGTAAGATAGGCTAAGGAGGCAACAACCGTGATTCGGCGATATAAGACAAACCTGCGGTGCGAGGGATGCGTGGGCAGCATCGCACCAATCTTCAATGCCGCGTCTGGCGTGACGTCGTGGTCGGCGGACGTGACCGGCACCGACAAGGTGCTGACGGTCGAAGGCGACGTGCCACCGGCCCGCGTCGGCGACTTGCTCGGGAAAGCGGGGTACGCCATCCTGGGTGAAGTGTCGGCGGAGCCACCGAAAGTGGCCGCTGCGCCCGAACTCAAGACAAGTTACTTTCCCCTTGTGCTGATCGTCGCATACATACTCGTCGTGGTCGGGGCGGTGGAAGTGTCGGCGGGCGTGTTCGAGTGGCACCGCGCAATGACGAACTTCATGGCCGGGTTCTTCCTGGTCTTCAGCTTCTTCAAACTGCTCGACGTGACGGCGTTCGCGGACGCTTACCAGACTTACGACCTCGTTGCCGCGCGAAGCCGGGCGTATGCCCTCGCGTATCCGTTCGTGGAACTTCTGCTCGGCGTCGCGTACCTCCTGCACTTCCAACCGTTGGTGACCAATGGCGTTACGCTACTCGTGATGACCATTGGAATCGCCGGGGTCATGCGAACTCTCCTTGCCGGGCGAACCGTGAAGTGTGCGTGCCTGGGCGCGGTGTTCAACTTGCCGATGTCGTATGTCACGCTCGCGGAAGACGCTGTGATGGCCGTGATGGCCGCAATCATGTTGCTGGTGTGACACCAGATTGAGAAAGAGAAACCCCCGGCTTGCCGGGGGTCTATTCGGCTCACTTCATGAACGTCCAGTGCTTGTAGAAGATCGCGTTGCAGCGAGCCATCCCGAATCGCACACAACCGAGAATCCCACGCAACACGCCGGGCATTATGCTTGGCCGCAGGATGTCCACGAACAGGCAATATCGCACTTCATCAGACTGGTTGCAGGATTGGTGTTCCAGGGTGTCGTCGAAGATAAAAAGCTTGTTGTCGCACCAGTGGTTAGCGTGCTTGCCAACCTGAATGTACACGTCGCGGCTGGTGATATCGTTGATGTTGTAGAGCAATCTCAATGTGATCCGGAGCGGGCCAAAATGCTTCGCGGTGCTCGACTTCGTATTGAAGATTGAGACGCCGATGGTGCGGATGTACTTGAAGTTCTGGTGAAACGCCGGCATCTCAACCGTGGTGTCAACGTTCTTCCCGTACCACTTGAAGAAGATCATGCCTCGCTTGGCGTCGCCGAGCTTCGCTTGGAGTTTATTTACGAGGTCGCCACGGTGGGCCGCCTCAATCATTGTGGCGACCTCGGCCTGGTACGCTTTCGGTAAGTCCGCGAATTGATACACGCCCCGGTTGCGGTATGGCAGGCAAAGCAAGTCCAGGAGCAGGTTGAACGGCGAGAGCAACCAGGTAAAGAACCCGTTGCCAACGAAGTAGCGTTCAAACGTGGGGAGCGTGCGTTGGGTGTTCCGGAGGAAGTCGAGAAGACCGCATACGAAGTAGCCGGCCATCACATAGGGAATGAGGTAGATCAGCAAGGCAGCAGGCGCGGCCTTCTTCACGAACCGCTTCAGACCACGACGCGACGGCAACCGCATACCCGAGAGGGGAGCCAGAATCTTCATCTCTCGCCCCGTGGAGTCGCGGGAACAGCGCCCGCACCGCTTCTAAAATGGCATCGGGTGGGCGGCAGGCCCAGGTTGAGTGATTCCGCAAGACCTTACACAAGAGGATGAAGCCGAGTCAACCGCAAGCCAGTGGGCAGTGGGGAGACGACAGATTACGCGAATTCGACCGGGCCGGGCGCACGGTGATACCCCGGCGGGTGCGATCAAAGTTCCGGCGGTGGGTCACGCGGATGCCCGAAGCGGTGCTGCTGGTGCTGACCCTCACGCTCGTCGTCGTTGCCCTGTTTCGAGGTCGTGCGGGCCGTGATCGATTCTTTATTCCTTGACATGAACCCATGCCATATCTAGACTTAGGCGATATCACCAGATTCGTAAGCCGGGCTAACTCCCCTCCGAGGGTTCACTCTCGTGACCAAGAAAGAGATCGTCCGGGATATCTGCGAGCGGGCCAAAAAGAAAAAGCCCCCGCTGATGAAAGGCAACCTCACCCAACTCGCCACGAAGGAGATCGTCCAATGGACGTTCGAGGCGATTATTGGAACGCTGATCAAGGAAGGTCGCATTGAGTTGCGCAAGTTTGGGGTCTTTGAAGTCAAACAGCGGAAGCCACGCAAGGCACGCAACCCGAAAACCGGCGAGCCAGTGAATGTCGAGGCCAAGAACGTCGTAACGTTCCAGCCCGGCAAAGACATGGAAGATCGCGTGCGCAAGCACGGCAAACCGCCCGAGCCGAAGAAGAAAAAGACCAAGAAAGCGGGCAAGGCGAGCGGTCGCTCGGCCACCGCGAAGCCCGTGGAACCGAAGGCCGCGAAACTGGTCGCTACCCGCGAACCCAAGTCCGCGACGCCGGAATCCGTGGGCGCGCGGGCTGGCGAAATGCCCGGCACCGTGTCCTGATAGACGATACCGGATCGGGTTGGTTCGTACCGATCTACCGCGATGCCCCAAGCGGCAAAGAATGCGCCGATTCGGCATCGTGTGAAAAAAGCACCCCGGCTCGCCGGGGGCTATCTGGCCTATGTTCTCATTAGCCCCCGGCTTGCCGGGGGTCCTTTTTTTCCTGACCGGCCGGAAAATCCGAATCGGTTTCAAGGCGTGTACCGGCCGTGCCGATATTGAGGGTACAGCCCCGTTCTGCGGGTGATCCTGAGGGGAACAGGATCGCCGGCGACCGAGGGTGGGAGCAGCTCCTGGGGCACGGAGACCGTCATGGTCCGCAAACTCATTCTCGGCTTGATCGCCGCCATCGCCGTCGCCATGAACAGCGGCTGCCTACTGAACCAATACTCCAGCAACCCGGATGAGCGGATGCAGCAGTTGCTGTATCAATCCGAGGACTTGCGCCAGATCAAGAACGAATGGCGGCGGTTCTGGTTCAACGACCAGCCTAGCCACCTGACACCCGAACGCATCCACGGCGGGATTATCTAAGGGCCTTGCGCGTCAATAGACCCCCGGCAAGCCGGGGGCTAAATGAGAGCGTTGGCCGTTTAGCCCCGCAAGCAGGGGGTCTTATTTCGCGCAAGGCTCTAAGTTTAACGTTGGGCGTTAAGCGGTTGGCGTTGATGAGGTTCCCAAGGGGCTTACGCCCCCACATCCCGGAAACGGACGGCTTCGATCCGCTTCCTGGCTTCGGAATCGGCCGTTTGCTGGACCGCGGATAAACTCGCCGTCAAAACCGCGTTCGCCCCACGCCGGGGAGTAGTGGACCATTTCGTTCATGAAAGTCGTCAAAACTCGACCGCCCGGGGCGACTTCGGGCCGTCGCAACAACTCCCAGGGGATCGATGGCGTGGCTCCGACGAAGTGTTCGGGGAAGTCCCGCGTTATACTCCGCGCGGCCGGGATTGATACATTTGTCGAGCCGGCAACATCAGTCTCTGGACGCCTCACACCAGGGGTTGCGCGAAGCGCTCCACCCCAGGCTACCATCCGACGCCCATCCGGGCTAAAAACAGGCTGAATGAGCTTCGTCTTTGCAGCCCGGAGGGCGACCGGCGGGTAGCCTGGGCTGAAGCGCAGCGCAACCCCAGGCGGGCGAACGGAGAATGTCCTGACGCCAAACGCCTCAAAGCAAAAATGCCTCATTCCTAACCGCGCGGAGTATAGCGCCGCCCAAATCGCTTCACGCAGATTATAACTCGGCGTAACAATCGCTGCCGACCGCACGCATTCGACCATTCGACGGCCGATCTCCGTCCGAAGAACGCCAGACACTTCAAGCACGCTCGCACAGGCAAGCAAGGCGCACTTCCGCGTCGTGCCTCGGTCGCGGGCGAGTTTGGGCAACCTGAGCGGATCGGCGCACGCAAGCCACATGGCGTGCGTCATCCCGTGGAGCGTGAGTGGTGGTGATTCGGGTGTGCTCATTTGAGATAACAGACGCGGCACGTCATCCTGGGTTCGGGTAGAATCACCCCGTGTTGTCGCACTATACACGAGGAACGTGCCCATGCCGTCCGATGTTTCACGCCGTGAACTCTTCGCCGTTGTCGCTGCCCTGGGAATTGGAACGACGACGTTCCACCGCGCCGTCGCGGCGACGGCAGCCGGACAAGCGAAGGGCGAACCCATCACGGCCGAGATGGTCAAGAATGCCGAGTGGGTCGCGGGTGTCACGCTTACCGACGACGAACGCAAGGCCGTCGCCGCCCGCATCACGCTGACCCAGAACCAACTCGCCCTTCTGCGCAAAACGGACATCGGCTACGACATCGGCCCGGCCGTTCACTTCAACCCGACACCGGGCGAGCCAACGGGGAAACTTGATCGCACGGCGGTCACACCCAGTAAATTCAGGGAAGCAGTGGCCAAGCCAGCCGCCGACGCCGACCTCGCGTTCCTACCGTTGCACCAACTCGCCGAACTCATTCGCACCAAGAAAGTCTCGTCCACCGAACTCACGAAGATATCAATCGCCCGCCTCAAGAAGTACGACCCGGTGCTGTTGTGCGTCGTGTCGCTGACCGAAGAACTCGCGCTAAAGCAAGCGGCCGAGGCTGACAAGGAGATCGCCGCCGGGAAGTATCGCGGCCCGTTGCACGGCATTCCGTGGGTCGCGAAAGACCTGAT